>Ga0101944_10001051_pt1 | contig 64829 bp, 51 predicted proteins | sample DewCreD2012metaG_FD_75245 | JGI IMG/M metagenome (GOLD analysis project Ga0101944, IMG submission 75245) | Hot spring sediment bacterial and archeal communities from British Columbia, Canada, to study Microbial Dark Matter (Phase II) - Dewar... ...
ATATTGCACCGCAGAGAGCGCAAAGCTCGCAGAGATTTATAGAATTTCTCCGCGCTCTCAGCGAACTCTGCGGCAAAAAAAGCCGTCCGGCAAGTTCAAACTCTCGTTGACCAGTACAATTTCTTAAAAAATTAGCGAAGATTCGCGTGATTCGCGGTTTGCTCTCTGAAAAAAACATGGAAACACTGGTAACGATTCAAACGAAAGATTTGGTGAAGCGATTCAAGACGCGGCAAGGAGACGTGACTGCCGTGGACGGGGTCACGCTGCAAGTACGGCAGGGCGAGACTTACGGCTTGATCGGGCCAGACGGCGCGGGCAAGACGACGACGACGCGCGTGATCCTGGGCCTGCTGCGCCGCACGTCTGGCGAGAGCCGCATTCTGGGCTTCGACTCGATGCGCGACACCTACGCCATCCGCGAGCGCGTCGGCTACATCGCGCAGCAATTCTCACTGCCGCCCGACATGACGGTGATGGAAAATATGCAGTTCTTCGCGCAGGTGCAAGGCGTCAGCCCGGAGGAGCAGAAACGCCGCATCCCGGAATTGCTGGAATTCGCCGGCCTGACGAAGTTCACCAAACGCCTCGCCGGGCGGCTTTCCGGCGGGATGAAGAAGAAGCTGGCGCTGGCGTGCAGTCTCGTCCACGAGCCGCGCGTGGTGATGCTCGACGAGCCAACGCTGGGCGTGGACCCGGTCAGCCGCCGCGAATTCTGGAACCTGTTGGGCAACCTGCGCGCCGAAAAGGGGCTGACCATCTTCGTCTGCACGCCCTACATGGACGAGGCCGAGCGGTGTAACTGGGTGGGGCTGCTCTACCGGGGCAAACTCGTGGCGCACGACGCGCCGCACAGGATCAAGCGCATGGTGCCGGGCCAGCTTTTAGAATTCACCCCGTCGCACTTCGTCGCGGCACAAAACCTGGTCACGAACCTGGAAGGCGTCCTGGAAGTGCAGACCTACGGGCTGATGCTCCACGTTTTCGTCGACGACATTGCGCGGCGACAACCCGAAATCGAGGCCGCACTCGCCGCCCAGGGCATCACCTGCACCGGCATGCGCCAGATCGAAGCGCGCATGGAAGAAGCGTTTATTTCGTTGATCAAAAGGCAGTCCCAAGCCCAAAATTTTAGGCCGGAGTCATTGCCCAACGACTACCCGACTCACGACTAACCGACTAACAACTATGAACGAATACACCATTGAAGTCAACAATCTGACCAAGAAGTTCGGTAGCTTCACCGCCGTGGATAACGTGAGCTTCAACGTCCGTCCAGGGGAAGTATACGGCTGGCTGGGGCCGAACGGAGCGGGCAAGACGACGACCATCCGCATGCTGCTCGGCCTGCTCACGCCCACGTCCGGCGAAGCGCGCGTGCTTGGCTACAACCCCGCCACGCAGACCAAAGCGATGCAAGCGCAGGTCGGCTACATGTCGCAGCTCTTCACGCTCTACAACGACCTCACCGCCCGCGAGAACATCCGCTTCTACGGGCAGGCCTACGGCCTCTCACGCAAGCAACTGCGCCAGCGTCAGGCTGACATCCTGGAAATGGCCGGCCTCATCGGGCGCGAAAACACGCTCACTTCTAACCTCTCCGGCGGCTGGAAGCAGCGTCTGGCCCTGGGGTGCGCCATCGTCCACGAGCCGCAAGTCGTCTTCCTCGACGAACCAACGGCAGGCGTCGATCCCATCAGCCGCCGCGAGTTCTGGGGCCTCATCTACGCGATGGCGAAGAAGGGCGTGACGGTGCTCGTCACCACACACTACATGGACGAAGCGGAACTGTGCCAGCGCGTTGGCTTCATCAGCCAGGGCAAGCTCATCGCGTTGGATACGCCGGATCAACTGAAGCAAACGCAGATGCGCGGGCACGTCCTCGAAATCAACACCGCCGACGCCGACCGGGCGATGCGCGTGCTGAAAGCGGCGCAGGATTCAGGACGGCTGCCCTTCGAGGAGGTCGCGCTGTACGGGGCGCAGATTCACGCCGTCGTCCCCGACGCGGAGACGTTCAAAGCGCCGATCTGGGCGCTGCTCAACGACGAGGGCATCGACGTCCACAGCATCGAGTGGATCGCGCCCACGTTGGAGGATGTTTTCATATCGGCGGTGAAATAACACGGTGCTTCGAGAGGATCGGCAGATCCTCGTGGCCGCACACCCGGCGGAGATCTGGTGATCCCCTTGAAGCACAAGATTACAGGGCCGACGTCTATTGTTGGAGGAAAAAATGAACAAAGAAAAACCGAAATCGAAAAAGATACTGCATATCGTTCTGTTGATCGTCTTCTCGCTGGGACTAGTCGTGCTGATGTCGAAACAGACACTAGCAAGCCCCGAGTCGTGGCTCACGTTCTTTCAACAGCAAACGACAGAGTCGACAAAACCCTTGAATGCGTCCGGTGTCATCCAGGCAGAACAGGTCAGTATGGCCAGCGAGTTTGGCGGCTTGATCGCCACCATTCCGGTCGCGGAAGCGGAAAGTGTCAGCGCCGGGCAGGTCGTCGTCCAACTGGACACCACGATGCTCGATGCGCAGATCGAGGTCGCCCAGGCAATGGTCGACATGGCCGAAGCCGGGCTGGCACAGGCCAAAGCCGGCGCGCGCCCAGGTCAAATCGAAGCTGCCAAAGCACAGCTCGCCCAGGCGAAAGCCGGGCAACTCGTGGCGCAGCAGGCAGTCAGCGACACGCAAACTTTGGTCAAAAACCCGCAGGACATCGACTTGCTCATTGCCGTCACCCGCGCGCAGCTTGTTTCCGCCGAGCACCAACTCGCGCAGGCCATCGCCCTCAAAGATGCGGTCGAACTTGGGAAAAACCAGTTTGAACAAGCCTATGCGCAATTCAACGGCGGCGGACGGCAGCGCTTCCCGGCAATGCAAGGGTCCATCGATGACATCACCGATGATCTGAGAAACCTTCTTCCAGACCTGCCGCCGATCGAACTACCAGAAACCCCGGAGGGCGATTTCAACTTCGGCGATTGGGAATTAGTGATCAAGGATGGCAACTACACCCTCTACAAATGGATCAATATCGATTTTCCGCTGGGCGCGCAGCAGCTACCCAACCTGTGGTGGCAGTCGTGGGTCGGCGTCAATGCCGCCATCGCCCAGAAAGAGGGCCTGGAAGCGAAACTGGCCGATCTCTACAGTCAGCGGGCCAATCCACAGGCGATGCAGACCCGCGCCGATGAAGCGCTGAGTGCGCAAGCCCAGATTGAGGCACAGGTCGCGCTGGCACAGGTGCAAGTCGAAGCGTTAGAAGCCGGAGCCACGCCCGAACAAATCGCGGCCATCGAAGCGCGCGTCAATCAAGCCCGCAGTGGGCTGGCGTCGCTGTTGCGCCAGCGCGAGATGTACGCACTGACCGCGCCCATCGATGGCGTCGTGGTGGATGTCATCATGCACCCTGGCGAGGTCGCGGCGGCCGGCGCAACGCTGCTCACCATTGCCGACCTCAACAAGCTGACGCTGACCGTCTACGTGCCGCAGAATCAACTCGGTCAGGTCTATGTCAACCAGCCGGTACAAATCACCGTCAACAGCTTTCCGGGCCGCATCTTCAAGGGGCACGTCAGTCGCATTGCCGAGAGCGCCGAATTTACGCCGCGCAACGTCGCCACCCAGGAAGAACGGGTGAACCTCGTCTTCGCCGTCGAGATCACAGTCCAGAACGAAGATAACGCCCTCAAGATGGGCATGCCGGCAGATGTGGTGTTTAGTCGTTAGTCGTTAGTCGTTAGTCGTTAGTCATTAGTCATTAGTCGTTAGCCATCAGTCGTTAGTCCTAAACCGAACTACAAACTCAAGACTACCCGACTAAAGACTACCCGACTAAAGACTACCCGACTAAAGACTACCCGACTAAAGACCACCCGACTAAGGACTATCCGACTAAGGACTACCCGACTAAACAACTCTAAATGAGGAGACTACTATGAACAGAAAATACAGTTGGATTTTCGTACTACTACTTTTCGTCGTACCGCTGTCGGGCTGCTTGCAGACAACGGAGGCCAGCACCGGCGCAACGTTGATCGCCTCCGGCACGATTCGCGCCCAGGAAATCCGCATCGCCAGCGAATTTGGCGGGCGCATCGAATCCATCGCCGTGCAGGTAGGACAGCAAGTAAGCGCGGGCGACGTTCTTGTGACGCTGGACGCGACGCCCTGGTTATTGCAACTCAATCCGGCGGAAGCTGCGGTGATCGCCGCTCAAGCGGAGCTGGACCTGCTCGAAGCCGGCCCGCATCCCGCAGAGATCGCGGCCGCGCGGGCCAATGTCAGGCTGGCCGAGGCGCAGCGTGACGGTGCGTACCGGGCATGGCAGAATGCGCTAGCCGTGGTGGAAAATCCCCAAGAGCTGAACGCGAAAATCGTCGAAGCACGCACGCAGGTAGCATTGGCCGCCCAGGGCGCGGAACTCGCCAGAGCGCAGCTCGCCAACCAGGAGATGCTGCACGGCATCGCCCCCAAAGAAGGCGTCGAGAAGCAAGTGGCGGACCTCCAATTGGTCGCCGCACGCGAAGCGCTCGCCCGCGCCGAAGCCGACGAGCAGACGGCCCAGACGTTGCTCAACCAGCTTCTGCGCATCCGCAACAATCCACTGGGTTACATCGCCCAGGCAAACGCCGCCGAAGGCCAATACCGCGTCGCCGAAGCTGCCGTTGCCGTGGCACAGGCCAAACTCGACGATCTGCTCGCCGGTCCCACCCCGGAAGAGTTAGCCGTCGCGCGGGCCAAAGTCCGCCAGGCCGAAGCCGAGGCCAACGTCCTGCGCAAGAAGGTCGAACGCAGCACGCTCGTCAGCCCGATCAACGGCGTGGTGGTGGCGCGCGCTGCTAACATCGGTGAGCTGGTTGCGCCCGCGGCGACCATCCTCACTCTGGCCGATCTCAACGCGGTGACACTGTATGTCTACGTGCCAGAAGGACAGATCGGCCACGTTTACCTGGGGCAAGCGGTGAAAGTGACCGTGGACAGCTATCCGGGGCGCGTCTTCGACGGGGAGGTCGCGCGAATCAGCGACAAGCCGGAGTTCACCCCGCGCAACGTCGCCACGGCAGAGGAGCGCCTCAACACCTTCTACGCTGTCGAAATCCGGCTCGATAACAGGGATGGCGCGCTCAAATCAGGGATGCCGGCAGATGCGCAGTTTTAGTCACACAGCAAAACTATACACTTCTTTTTCAATAATTGTTTTCAAACCTGAACAACTTCCCAATTTTTCAATACTTAAAACAGTGCTACAATAGGTTTGAATCCACACTTTGAGTACGAACAGGAGGACACCATCTATGAGAACGGCAGTCATCGTCGGTGCAGGGATTGGCGGGATCGCCTCCGCCGCGCGGCTGGCTAAAGCGGGCTATGCTGTCACCGTCTTCGAGAAAACCCATCACGCCGGGGGGCGCGCCTCGACCATTGAAAAAGACGGCTACTTCTTCGACACAGGGCCATCGCTGTTCCTGATGCCCCCCACGTTCGCCGCGACCTACGCGGCGCTGGGCGAGCGGATGGAGGATCACCTCGATTTGGTGCGCATCGACCCCACCTATCGCGTCCACTTCCACGACGGGGCGACGCTCGATCTGGGCAGCAATATGCACGATCTGCACGATCAAGTCGAGGCGCTTGAACCTGGTTCGTTCAGCGCGCTGATGCGGTTCGTGGCCGAAGGATGCAAGCGGTATTACAAGTCGCTGGACAAGTTCGTGGGCCGCAACTTCTACAGCCTGTTCGACTTCTTCGCGCCGGCCAATCTGCCGTTGTTGTTCCAGCTCAAGCCGCTGGTCAGCCACTACCACGACACCTCCCGGTATTTCAAAGATTCACGCCTGCGAGCGGGGCTGTCGTTCCAGAACATGTACCTGGGTCTCAGTCCCTTCGACGCGCCCGCGACGTACACCCTGCTCCAGTTCACCGAGATGGTCGAAGGTGTCTGGTACCCGCGTGGCGGAATGTATTCAATCATCACCAGCCTCACCAAAATCGCCGAAGGCTTTGGGGCCACGTTCCACTACAACAGCCCCGTCAAGCAGATCAACGTGGATGGCGACCGGGCGACCGGCATCACGCTGGAAAGCGGCGAGCAGGTGAAGGCCGACGTGGTCATCGCCAACGCCGACCTCCCCTACGTCTACACCCACCTGCTGCCCGACCCCGATGGCAAATCCGCCGCCAAGATGGACCGACTCAAATACACGTCCTCCACGCTGATGTTCTACTGGGGACTGAAGGGCGAGCGCACAGACAAGCTGCTGCACCACAACATCTTCCTTTCAGATCACCAGTACAAGGAATCGTTCGCGCAGATTTTCAAGGATCACACGCTGCCTGCCGAGCCGTCGTTCTACATCCACGCGCCGGTGCGCACGGTGCCGACGTTCGCCCCGGCAGATGGCGACGCGCTCATGGTGCTCGTTCCCACCGGGCACATAGACAGCACGCAGACACAGGACTGGGCGGCGATGCAAGACCGCGCCCGTAAGTGGGTGTTCAAGAAGCTGGCGGAAATCGGCCTGCACGACGTGAAAGATCGCATCGTCCTTGAGGAGACGTTCACACCGCCGGATTACCGCAACATCTGGAACCTGGCGAAAGGCGCGACGTTTGGCCTGAGCCACAACGTCATGCAAGTGGGCTACCTGCGACCGCACAACCGGCACAAGCAGTACAAGAACCTGTACTTTGCCGGCGCCAGCACACATCCGGGCACCGGGCTGCCCATCGTGCTGCTGTCGGCGAAACTGGTCGAAGAGCGGATTCTCAAAGAACAGCCGGCGCCGTAATGCCATCCTATCGCCTGGAAACACGCCTATGACGCTGCACAGCGCGCCGTGGGAACAACGCTTGTTGGATTGGGCCTATCAGGGATTGCGCGATCCGGTCGGGCAGGAATGTCCGGCTATCGAAGCGACGACGCTGGCGCGGGCCTATGCCGCCTGCGATGCCATCACCCGCGAACACAGCCGCACCTTCTACCTGGCCTCCGGGTTGCTGCCGCCCGTCAAACGCCGCGCCGCCCGCGCCCTGTACGCCTTCTGCCGCATCAGCGACGACCTGGTGGATCGCGGCGACGGCAACGGCACGGCAGCCCTGGAAGCCTGGCGGCGCCAGGTGAGTGGCAAAGCGCCGCCTGGCGATAATCCGGTCGTGTTGGCGTGGTGCGACACCCAGGTCCGGTATGGGATTCCATCACTCTACGCGGAGCAGTTGCTCGACGGCGTGCAGCAGGATTTGACGCAGCAGCGGTATGCTACCTTCGATGACTTGAGCGCCTATTGCTACGGCGTCGCTTCCACGGTGGGGCTGATGGCGATGCACATCATCGGCTTTGCAGGCCCGGAAGCCATCCCGTATGCTGTCCGCCTGGGTGTGGCCTTGCAACTGACCAACATCCTGCGCGACGTGGGCGAGGACTGGCGGGCAGGTCGGCTCTACCTGCCACAGCAAGAGCTGGCGGATTGCGGCCTGACAGAGGCCGACATCGCCGCCAGGCGCGTGGACGAACGCTGGCAACGCTTTATGCGTTTCCAGATCGAGCGTGTGCGCCGTCTGTATGCCGAGTCCCTGCCGGGCGTGCGTATGCTGCATGGCGACGGGCGGTTTGCCATCCGCGCCGCCGCCGAACTCTACGCGGCCATTCTCGAAGACATCGAGGCGCACGCAATGGACGTGTTCCACCGCCGGGCTTACATCGGCGCGTGGGGGAAGCTGCGCCGACTGCCCGGCATCTGGCGTCGTGCGCAGCGATGTTGAGAGTGGTTGTCAACGGATTGAACGGATTTCAACGGATTTTTTCTCTCCAATCCGTTTTGTCCGTTAAATCCGTTGACATTTTTGAAGAGGTTGTCAACGGATTGAACGGATTTCAACGGATTTTTTCTCTCCAATCCGTTTTGTCCGTTAAATCCGTTGACATTTTTGAAGAGGTTGTCAACGGATTGAACGGATTTCAACGGATTCGTTTCTTTTCAATCCGTTTCATCCGTTGAATCCGTTGACATTTTCAAAGGAGCCGGCAATGAATGTGGTGATAAACATCCTGGTCTTTGTCGCGGCGGCGGCGTTTATGGAGGTGGTGGCCTGGGCGTTGCACAAGTATGTGATGCACGGTTTTCTGTGGGTGCTGCATAGGGATCACCACCAGACCACCGGGCGGAAATTGCAGAAGAACGATCTGTTTGCCCTGTTCTTTTCGACGCTTTCGTTTCTGCTGATCTACAACGGGCTGCTGCATCGATGGGACGCAATGACGGCTGCCGGATTCGGGGTCACGCTCTATGGGATTGCCTACTTCACCTTCCACGACATTATGGTGCACCGGCGCATCCGCGCGATCCACTACAAACCGCGCTCGCGCTATATGAAGCGCATCGTCGCCGCGCATCACGTCCACCACAAGAACCGTGAAAAAGAGGGCGGGACGTCGTTCAGTTTCCTCTACGCGCCGAAGAAGTACGACGTTCAAGACTCATGAAACACCACGACTCTGGACCACTCTAGACCAGAACGGGGATCTGACGATCCCCTTGGAGCATTTTTGGATTGCTGAGACTCATGAAACACTACGACTCTGGACCACTCCAGACCAGAACGGGGATCTGACGATCCCGTTGGAGCATTTTTGGATTACTGAGACTCATGAAACACTACAACTTCATCTTTGCCGGCGGTGGGGCGGCGGGCCTGAGCCTGGCCTACCAGCTCAGCCGCAGCGCACTCCGCGCCAAGTCGATGCTGATCGTCGATTCAGCAGTTAAAAATCGCAACGACCACACCTGGTGTTTCTGGACGACGACGCCGACCCCGGTCGAGCCGATTGTCTACCGTACCTGGGAGCGCCTGGGGTTCTGCGGCGAGGACTTCGAGGCGACATTCGACATCGCGCCGTACCGTTACCAGATGGTGCGCGGCATCGACTTCTACCGCTTTATGCGCGAGCGCCTGGGAGCGCTGCCCAACGTGGATTTTCTGCTTGGCTCGGTCGAACGCATCGTCGATGGACCGCAGCGGGCCGAAATCCTGGTCAATGAGCTTACCTTCAGCGGCGACTGGGTCTTCGACAGCCGCTACCGCTCGGCAGAGTACCATCCCCTGTCCAGCCGGTACCACTACCTCGCGCAGCACTTCCTGGGCTGGGAGATCGAGACCCCAGAGCCGGTTTTCGATCCGCAAACGCCGTGGATGTTCGACTTCCGCACGCCGCAACGGGGCACGATGCGTTTTATGTACGTGCTGCCCTTCTCCGAACGGCGCGCCTTGGTGGAGTACACGCTCTTCTCGGCGACCCTGCTGCCGCAGGCGGAATACGAAGCCGCCCTGCGCGCCTACCTCGGCGATGTGCTCGGGGTGAGACAGTATCGCATCCTTGAAGAAGAGCGCGATTTGATCCCGATGACGGATCACCCCTTCCCCAGGCGGGCCGGAAAACGGGTGATGAACATCGGGACGCGCGGCGGGCGGGTCAAGGCTTCGTCGGGTTATGCGTTCCTGCGCATCCAACAAGACGCCGCCGCCATCGCGCGCTCCCTGCAGAAGCACGGCCATCCCTTCGACGTCCCCACCCCGCCCAGACGTTACCGGGTCTTCGACACGATGCTACTGCAAATCCTCTACCGGCGCGGCGATTTGGGCAAGCGCATTTTCACCGATCTCTTCAGGAAGAATCCCACCACGCGCATTTTCCGCTTTCTCGACGAGGAAGGCGGCGTGGGCGAAAACCTGCGCCTGATGGCTTCCGTCCCACCGGCGCCCTTCGTGCGCGCGTGGATCAAAACGCAGATGCTACGGAAGGTATAGCCCCACTTGCTCCAGCAGCGGCGGGCCGAGGATGATCAATCCCACCACCACCGAAGTGATGGCGATCACCAGCACCGCCCCCGCAGCCACGTCCTTCACCAGCTTGGCGAGCGGATGATAGTCGGGACTGGCGAGGTCAACCAGAGCTTCGGCGGCGGTGTTCATCATCTCGGTAACGAGCACCAGACCGATGATTGATACCAGAATGGCCCACGAGACACCCGGCAAACGCAGCCACAGCCCCAGGCTCACCACCAGCACCGTCGCCACCAGGTGAATACGAAAATTCCGCTGTGTGCGAATGGCGTAAAACAGCCCTTCACCCGCGCATTTGAAACTCAACCAGAGGTTGCCGTTACGATGCGGACTCCCATGATGAGGTGGCATAGCGGCACGACCTTATTCGGGGAGCGCAATATCCGCGCCGAGTGTGGTGAGGATGGCGGCCTGCGCCGCCCACATCGCGGCTTTTTCCGCCGGTTCGGCGTGGTCGTGACCGAGCAGGTGCAAAACGCCGTGGACGGTGAGGAGTTGCAGTTCCTGCACCAACGTTCCCCCGGCGGCTGCGGCCTGTTCGCGCGCCCGGTCGATGGAAATGACGATGTCGCCCAGATAACGGGGGAATTTTCCGCCGCCACCCACGAACGGCCCGCGCGTGTCGTCGGCGAAAGAGAGCACGTCGGTTGGCGCGTCGATGCCGCGGAAACGGGCGTTCAGGTCATGCAGGGCCGCATCGTCGGAGATGACGACCACCACCTCGCACGCCTCACGCACGTCCTGCTGCGCCAGGGTCTCCAGGACCGCTTTGCGCAACGGGTTGGTATCCACCGGCCCAACGTGTTCTTCAACTTGAATATCCACAGTATGCTTAACGACGTTCTGCATGGTTTGAGTCCTTGGTCTCCTTCGGTTCCGGATATTGGACGCGGGGATGGAATGCCCCGCGCAGTAAATCGATGTAGGTCGCTTTGACGATATGGAGCTCCTGCATCGTAATCGGGCAATTGTCCAACTGCCCATCCATCAAGCGCTGCTCGAAAATCGAATCAACGACCGCCGTCAGTTCCTCCGGCGTAGAGGGCCGGCGGGCGCGGGTCGCCGCCTCCGAGCCATCGGCCAGCATCACCAGCAGGGTTTCGCGGCTGCGCGGCGTGGGGCCGGGATAGCGGAATTGCGACTTATCGACCAGGTCAGTTTCGCCACCGGCCGCATCGACGGCCTTGCGGTAGAAATAGCTCGCCAGGGTGGTGCCATGATGTTCTGGAATGAATGCAGCGATCCGTTCCGGCAGATGGTATTCGCGCGCCAGCTTGAGGCCATCGCGGATGTGGCCTTTCAGCACATCGACGCTGGTGTAGGGATCAAGACGGTCGTGCGGGTTGCTCAATCCCTGCTGATTTTCGATGAAAAAGTACGGGCGCGCCAGCTTGCCGATGTCGTGATAGTAAGCGCCCACGCGCGTCAACAGCGCGTTCGCGCCGATACGTTCGGCGGCCTGCTCCGCCAGACTGGTGACCATCATCACGTGGTTGAAAGTCGCCGGGGCTTCACGTAACAGGCGTTGCAGCAAGGGATGGTTGGGGCGGCTTAACTCGGTCAAGCGGAACGTCGTGGTCAGATCGAACAGCGGCGCGAGCAGGAACAGACCGCCGACCGTCAACCCGCCGGCGACCAATCCCGCGACCAGACAGACGCCCACCTTGAGCGCCATCTGCATGGGGTCCGCTCGCACATCGTCGGACATAAAAGCGAACAGCGTCAATGCGCCGGCCACACCGCTGAGCAGGCCGGAACGGAAAATGGTGCCGGTCTGTTCGTAGCGCGGCAGCGTCAAAGCGCCCACAAGGCTGCTCAAGGTCACCAGAACCGCGAACCCCAGCGAGCGCCCGGCCAGCCAGCCGCAGACGCCGCCTATGAAAACCATTGCTCCTACCGCCGTCGGCAAGCCTACCGTGGTTGTCAAGAGCATCGCCAGCGCCGCGCCGGGGAACAGATAGGGCAAGAGGTCGCCGGAGGTAGTCAGGGCACGCGCCAGAAAAAGGAAGAGCGCCAGCAGCAAGCATAACAGCAGTTCCGAACGCCCCACGCCCAACGTCTCAGGTTGGAAGCGCCACAAATACAGCCCCAGACTCAACGTCGCCGCGCCCGCCAGCAAAAGGGCCATGCCGAAATCGAACCAGTCCCATTCCTGGGCCGTCAATCCCAGTTCATTCAACGCTTCCACGTTCAAATCGGAGACGACGTTACCCTCACGCACAATGATTTCGCCGCTGCGCAGTTTGCGCGAGGTAGGGCCAACCGAGTACCGCGCCGCCAGGCGCGCTGCTTCGGTCGCCTCCGCATCATAGAAGACATTGGGACGCAGGAAACGCTTGACCAGGTCGGCCACGACAATTGCTTCATCCTGCCCCAGGTCCAACGCCACGCGCGCGGAAATGCTCGCCCGAACACTGGGCAGGTCTTCCTCCCGGATGCGCTGCTGCCGCATCACCTGATCGAGCAGGGCCAGAAATTCGATCTGGACGCGGTTCCAACTGGCGTCGGACATTTTCAGGATGAGATTCACGGTGCTCAACGGCAGATCCGCCAACTCCGGCACGGCCAACGTCCAGGCGTAACTTTGCGGCTCGGAGGCATAGATGTCAGCCCGTAATTCGCGGAGATAGGCCAAGACCTGACGCGCCCTTTCGTACTGTTCCCGTGCGATGTTGAAATCCGGGGTGGTATAGACCGGCGCAACCTGGCGCACAGCCTCCTCTTGAGCCTGGGCGGTGAGAATGTCGCTGATGTAGGTGAAATCCATCGGCGAGCGGATATCGCGGGGGGCCACGTCGCCGGCCACGAGGTCAAAATCGTTGGGGAACGAAAAAACCAGAATAAAGGCCGTCAAAAGCGTCAGCCCAAGCCCAAAAAGCAACTGGCGGAGGATAAAGCCGTGTGTGACCTTGCGAGTCCTTTTCATAACAGCGCCGTCAAGTCACATAAAAGCACAAAGAGGAGCCCCGCACTGGGGCCCCTCTTGTTTGGTTGCATAGCGTTCAAACACCAGGGGTCAGGCGGAAAGCAGATCGCGGACAACCTGGCTAACCATACGTCCATCGGCCTTTCCCTGGACCCGCGGCATGAGCAGTTTCATCACTTTCCCCATATCCGCCGGAGAAGCGGCCTGGGCTTCGGCGATGACCTCTCGCACAATGGCCGTCAATTCTTCGACGGTCAAGAGTTGGGGAAGATAAGATCGGAGAATAGCGATCTGCGCTTCATCTTCCGCGATCACATCGGCGCGGCCCGATTGACGCACCATCTCCAGCGCGTCTTCACGCCGGCGCACCTCTTTGCGGATCACTTCAGCAACGGCGGCATCGTCCAGCTCGCGGCGCTGTTCGACTTCGGCCAACTGCACGGCGGTGAGCGCCATGCGCAACGCCAGCTTGCGCTGCTCGTCGCGGGCGCGCATCGCGGCCTGCAAATCGTGTTGAAGCTGTTCCTTGAGGCTCATCCTTCACCTGATTTCCAGAGTTTTCAGACAGGATTAGCAAGATTTTCGGGATTTGGGCCGACTGCGTTGGGAATGTTTTTTATCCTGTGAATCCTGTAAATCCTGTCAAAAAGAACAATGATCAATACTGCTTGCGATTGTCTTTGAGCGACGTGCGACGGCTCTTGCGCAGCTTGGCCGCGCGTTTGCGCTTGCGCACAATGCTCGGCTGCTCGAAATACCGTCGCTTGCGAATCTCAGAAAGGATGCGGTCGCCCTGCACCTTCTTCTTGAAACGACGCAACAACGAATCGAAGGATTCATTGTCATCCGCATAAACAAAGGTCACGCTTCTCACTCCCTTCGTGCTCCCGGCGTCCGCCGGCTAGGATTTTCTATTGCAGGGGTTATTATAGCGGCTGAAGGGGGATTGTCAAATGCTGTTGACCGTCGCGTTGGGTGCATCGTGCCCGCAACGCCCAATCATGCTTGCTGGTACGATAATTTCGCGGTGGAGAACAAAAGCGACGACTGCCCACAATAAATCCGCCCCCGAGACGGGGGCGGGGAGCACAAAAACTGACGGCTGAAAGCTGACGGCTAAAACCCTTCCAGCTTGCTTAAATCCACAATCCCCTCCGCCAGCCCCGCGATGCGCTGCAACAGCGCCAGGCGCGCCTCCCGCAGCGCGGTATCCTTGTCCATCACCAACACCTCGTTGAAGAACGCCTGGATGAACGGCACGAGCGGCGTAAACGCCGTGAGGAAGCCGTCCACGTCACTTTCCGGGCTGACGGCGGCCTCGGCGGTACACAACGCCTTGTAAAGCGCCTGCTCGGCGGGTTCGCGCAGCAGCGCTGCATCCAGCGTAAAGCGTGGCTGGTCGCGGGTGATGCGCACGCAGCGCGCGTAGTTGTCGAGCAGCACGCTCCACTCGGCTTTGGCGACCCAGCCGGTGAGCTGTTGCGCCGCCTCGCGGGCCAGCACGGGATTCTCGCCCCGCGCCGCCAACGCCGCCTCGACCACGTCGAAGGCCAGACCGGTCTCGCGCAGCACCACCTGGAGTCGCCCAACGATGAAGTCCACCGCAGCGGCAAGGCTTTCCGGCGACACCGCTACCGGCAGCGCGCGCGCCGCTTCCGCCAGGGCTGCCCGCGTGGAGAACGACAACCCGCGCTCCAACAGGATTTGCACAACGCCCGCCGCGGCCCGCCGCAAGCCGTAGGGATCCGCCGACCCTGTCGGCGCGAGGCCCACGGCGAACAGGCCCGCCAGGCTGTCCAGCCGGTCCGCCAACGCCAGCGCAACGCCCGGTAAACTCTCCGGCAGCTTGTCGCCCGCCGCACGCGGCAGGTAGTGCTCAAAGATCGCCTGCGCAACCGCCACCGGTTCGCCGGAGCGTTTGGCGTACTCGCGCCCCATGATGCCTTGCAGGCTCGTCATCTCCACGACCATGTGCGTGGCAAGATCGGCCTTCGCCAGATAAGCCGCGCGGGTGAGCGTCGCCATATCCTCGGCGGACAGGCGCAACTGCTCGCCCACCCACGGCGCAAGCTTCTCCAACCGCTCAGATTTCTGCAACATCGACCCCAGGTCCATTTGAAAGGTCAGCTTTGCCAGGTCGTCGCGGTAGTCCGCCAGGGGACGGCGGCAATCCTGATTGTAGAAGAATTCCGCATCGGCGTAGCGCGCACGAATGACGTCCTCGTTGCCCTGACGGACGAGGTCCAGATGCTCGCTGCCGCCATTACGGATGGCGACGAAGTGCGCCATAATACGCCCACGCGCATCGAGCACGGGGAAGTAGCGCTGGTGCTTTTTCATCACGGCGATCAGCACGTCCTGCGGCAACGTAAGATAGCGTTTCTCGAATGAGCCAAGCAAGGCCGTCGGCACTTCGACCAGGTTGGTCACTTCCTCCAACAGCGCCGGGTCGTCGGGGATTTGCCCGCCGACTTCCGCCGCAGCGGCCTGCGCCTGGCGCAGAATCTCTGCCTTGCGCGCATCCTGATCCACAAGGACGCCGTAGGAAGTCAGCGTGGGGCGGTAATCCGTCGCCGCGCCGAGCGCCACTTCGGGCGATCCCGCCGGGCGCGGGCCGCGGGTGATGCGCCCGCTCTGCAAACCCGCGTAACTACAGGGGACTTCGTCCTCGCCCAAGAGCGCCAGCAGCCAGCGAATGGGCCGGCTGAAGGCGACGCCGGTTTTGTTCCAACGCATCGCGCGCGGGAAACGCAGTTTGGCGATCCAATCGGGTATAAGTTCCGCCAGGACCTCGGCGGCGGGGCGGCCAGGGATGTGTTGGGTAGCGAAGATGTACGCCCCACCCTCTGTCTCGCGGACGATCAAATCCGTCACGTCCACGCCCTTCGAGCGGGCGAAGCCCTGCGCGGCGCGCGTCGGACTGCCGTCTGCGTCGAAAGCGGCGCTGGCCGGCGGCCCTTTGATTTCCAGCGTTTCATCGGCCTGCCGGAGGGCCATATCCGCCACGTAGACTACCAGACGGCGCGGTGTGCCCCAGATGTGAACATCGCCGTGGGCCAGCTTCGCCGCGTCGAGAGCGGCGGGGACCAGCTCGCGCCACTGCGCCAGTGCGCCGGTCAGGTGCGAGGCGGGTAGCTCTTCCACGCCCAGCTCGAAGAGGAACGGCGCGCGTCCTTCCACAGGAGCCGCTGCGACTGACGGCGGCATCTTCTCCTCCAAAGGCAGGTGCATCAACGCCCCCGGCGAGGGCCAGGCCGACGTTAATCCGGGACGCTTTTCCCACGGAAAACCGGCCCGGTCGCGCTGCGCCAGATAGGCTTCGGCGACTTGCCGCGCCAGGTCGCGCATCCGTTTGAAGAAGACGGCCCGCTCGGTGACGCCAACCGTCCCGCGTGAGTCGAGCAGGTTGAATGTGTGTGAGCAACGCAGAATGTAATCGAGAGCCGGCACCACCAACCCATGCTGAAGATTGAGCAGCGCCTCTTTCTCGAACAAGTCATACATCGCCTGTAAACGGTTGATGTCGGCGTACTCAAACTCGTAGCGGCAATGGTCCACTTCCTGGTCGGCCAGAATTTCACCGTAGGTATGATTGTCGTCCCAGGCGATATCCCACACAGAACGGACATTTTGCAGGTACATCACAATGCGCTCCAGACCGTAAGTCAGCTCGACGGAGGGTATCTCCAGGTTGATGCCGCCGGCCTGCTGAAAGTAGGTGTACTGCGTGATCTCCTGCCCGTCCAGCCAAACTTCCCACCCCAGGCCCCAGGCGCCGAGCGCCGGGCTTTCCCAGTTGTCTTCGACAAAGCGGATGTCGTGCTCCTCGCGGCGGATGCCGATGGCTTCAAGGCTTTTGAGGTAGCGTTCCTGCGGGTCGCCGGGATCGGGCTTGAGGATGACCTGCAACTGGGTGTGCATCTGCATCCGGTTGGGGTTCTCGGCGTAGCGTCCGTCGTCGGGCCGATACGACGGCTCAATGTAGACCACGTTCCAGGGTTCCGGCCCCAGCACGCGGAGAAAGGTCGCCGGGTTCATCGTGCCCGCGCCGACCTTTTCGCTGTACGGCAGCCAGAGCAGTGCGCCCTGGTCGGCCCAGTAGCGTTGCAAACGGAGAAGGACTTCTTGAAATGTCAGCATATAGGATTCACCTCAGATCATGTCAACGGATTCAACGGATTATAACGGATTTTTTTGTACCTATGCTACCACGCCGCACCGCCGCGCCCGCAGCTATTGACAAGCAACGGATTCAACGGATTATAACGGATTTTTTTGTACCTATGCTACCACGCCGCACCGCCGCGCCCGCAGCTATTGACAAGCAACGGATTCAACGGATTATAACGGATTTTTTGCGCGCGCCAACGAGCAACCGATTTGGTACTCGGATTTCACAGAAAACACGGATTTTCTTCTCCAGAACGGCTGCAAGGCGCAATCATCGAGGAGGAGGCAGCTTTGGTACATAGGTTCACTCGCCGGACCTGTCTGCCGAGTGATCCTTTCCCCGCACGGCAATAAAGTGATGCGAACCCGCCACAATGCCTACGATGAATCCAACATCACGCAAGGATTCCGCAATAGGCGCAACAGATCCTCGCATCGCTGGGGTGTGCTCAGATAGCAGGTTGGAGACGCGGACATAGACCAACACAATCGACACAAACAGCGCCAATACAAAAAGACTGAAGAGGATAACCTGTTTGCGCCCAACAGAGAGCCCTATCCCTAAACCCAGAACCCCACCGAGTAGCATAGCAATGAGTATCTTCAGCGTGATAAAAAGGCCAACGGCCCAGGTCATCTGCTTGAACGCGGTCAGCACTCCGGTCAAGATCACCCCCGTTATGGATACAACAACCAGGCTGGTCACTAACAGGGAAAACGTAGCGCGCAGTTTCTCTGCTCTTTCAGACCTCATTGCAGTTTCCTCTTCATCTTCCGCGAAGTTCGGCGGAGCTAATCAGCTCTTCAAACAAACCTCCCAGGCCGCACTTTGCACCAACCGCGCCTGCGCCTCTGGTATCGCAACCAGCACCTCGCCGCCCGCCGTCATAAGCTTCGCCGGCAGGCCCACGGGACTTTCGCCGAAGAATGTCGCGTAGAAGACGCACGCGGCCAGGTAGGAGCCGAGGGGCGTGGGGTGGCTTTTGTCCTCGGTGTACAGCGCCAGCGACGGATCGGCGGCGAGGGCGGCTTCCCACGCCAGGCCCACAGGTGCGACGCGCGCGCCGATGTCCTGCGCGACCGCGTTGTAGACGCGCGCCAGCCCAGCCTGCATCTCCGGGAAGTGCTGGCGCGCCCATGTCATAAAGAGCACGGTCTGCGCGCCGGTGGAGGCGATGATCGCTTGCAAGGCCGCCGCGGCCATCGCCATCTTCGGCGTGTCCTGGATCGGGCGGATGCTGTGCTCTTGCAAAACCACGATGTCCCATGGTTCAGTCAATGCCGCGAGGGTGGCTTCGTTCTGCACGTGCCATTCGAGCGTCACCCCGCCGGTCGTGACCTGATGTACCTCCACGTCCTTCCCGCCGGCCGCCGCCAACTGCGCTAGCATCGTGGGTAGCTCATTGCAATAGGTGTAGCTATTGCCAATGAAAAGGATCCGTTGTGTCATCTCAGTACCGCTCCCAGTGGATAACCTCTTCGAGCGACTTCTTCTCTTTGGTCGGCCACTCAACCGGCACGCCGACGGGCACCAATACCATCAGTCGTTTCTCCGCCGGGACGCCGAGCAGAGTCTTGAAGGCGTCCTCATTGCGCAGCGTGTAGCCTTCAAGCCAACACGAGCCGTAACCGAGCGCGGTGGCGGCAAGGAGCATGTTCTGCACGGCGGCAGCGCCGTCTTCCACCCACCAGCGGGATTCCGGGTCCATCACCACGGCAATGATGGCGGCGGCCTTCTCGATCCACTGCGAAGTCGTTGCCAACTGTCCGATCATCGCACGATCGGTGATAACGATGAAGTCCCACGGTTGTTTGTTGCTGCCCGATGCGGCGAGCCGTCCGGCATCCACAATCTTTTCCAAATCCTCACGCGGGATTGTCTCTCCCGTGAACTGGCGCACACTGCGCCGGGTACGAATGGCTTCAAAAACGTCCATTGTAACCTCCTGTGCGAATCACGAACTGCGAATTGCGAATGAAAGCATCAGCAAATGAGCGAATAGAGCCTGATCACCAGTTACCGATTACCACTCACCCATTCATTCTTCAACGCAGCAAAAGCCAGCGTAGTTTCGCGTGTGCCGTCGGGCAGGCGGATGGCGGCGCGGAAGCGGGCTTCGAGCTGCATGCCGGCTTTTTCGGCGGTGCGGCGGCTGGCGACGTTCTCTTCGTTGCAGCGCCAGGTGAGACGCTCCCAGGGCCATTCGGAGAAGCCCCAGGTGAGAATCGCGCGCAGCGCCCGCGTGCCCAAACCCTGCCGGGCAGCATCGGCGCGAATCCACATACCGATTTCAGCGGCACGATTGCTCAAGTCACCTTCACGCAGATGAAAACCGGAGCCACCTAGCAACCGCTTGCCGTCAGGCGAAAAGATGCCCAAGACAAAATTCGTGTTGAGCAGATATTCGCCGCGAAAGCGCCGCACGGTCTGTTCGGCCTCAGTCTCGTCGGTGTGCGGCTTGGCCCACGGGAGAAAGCGCGTCAGATGCTCATACGAAGCATTGACCGCCTCCGCCAGCAATGGCCCGTCGCCGGGTACGTAACTGCGGACGGTAAACGCTTCGGTGACATATTGATCCGGTGCGAAAAACGGTTCTGTAGTCATCCAATCCCCCAAGATTAACCACGAATCTACACTAATTTCCACGAATAGAAAACATTGGTGTAGATTCGTGAAGATTCGTGGTAGATAAACGCTCCACCATGCGTACAACGAGCAGTGTCAGCCAGCGGGAAGGCACGCGCTTTTGGCCGAAATCCCAGCCCTTCCACGCCGTCCAGATGGATTCGGGCGTGAAACGGCTCTCAGCATCAGCCTTTGACACCACCAACGCCGCCATTTCCTGCAAACGCGCATCATCCCGCAGCCACGGAAAGCGCGTGAGCACATCGAGGACGTGGAGGATATCGTACCAGATCAGCGGCGCTTTGAGTTTAGCGAAGTCCGTTCCCATCGCGAAGAGGTAGGGCCGCCGCTCTTTGCGATGCGCCCACAGGTCGAGCAACGTCTCTGCGCCGGTGCGTGCTGCCGCAGAATCCCGCCACGCAGGCAGTTCAGCCAGCAGCTTGAGCATAAGCAAGTTAGCATAGGGGCACGGGTCACTGGCCCGCCCGGGGCCGTGAAACTTACCCATCTCCGGCGCACCGGCGCAGGGCCAACCGTTGTCACGCAATAAATCCACCAGATACTCAACAGCCGCCTGCACTCGCGCGTCGTCGCCCAGGCCAAATTTGACCAGCGCATAAAGCAGTAGCGGCGCATCGCACAGCGCCCAGTTCGCCTCATCCTGACCACTGCCGCCAAAGTGCGTGGGGATGTTGACCACCACCTGAAACGGCCCTTGCGCGGACTGGTGCGCCAGCACACGCGCAACAATGTCGTTAACGCCGGCATCGCCTACACGCAGCCCCACATCGGCGACGAACGCCAGCTTGTGCAGCAAATGACTCGCATCGTTGTGACGCTTCAGTGGCGGGCCGGGCCATGCAAAGAGTTCCGCCAGCAACGCCTGTATCTGCGGATGCGCGAGCAGCGCCTGCCGCGCCACTATGACCTGCGGATCACCCTCCGGCTGACGCAGCAAGTCCACCCGCGCGCGATATTCGACCCACGGCTCGCCTGCTAATAGCCAATCCACAACCTTCATCATAAGTTCACCTGTGCAATAGCCCCCGAAACACACGGCATCAGACAAAAATCCGTTGAAATCCGTTCAATCCGTTGACAAATCCCTACCCCCCGCTGCGGCAACAGACCCCGAAACACACGGCATCAGACAAAAATCCGTTGAAATCCGTTCAATCCGTTGACAAATCCCTACCCCCGGCCGTCGTGCAACAACCGCAGCGCGGCCGGTCGGCGTTCCAGGTGATAGGCGATGTACTGCTCCATCGCCTGGGCCAGCTCTTTGGCAGTGCGCTCCGGCAAAGTGAACTGCGTCACCTCGTCGAAACTGCGACGCTGCAACGCCTGCAACCACGAAAGCGCACTCGGCGATAGCGGACGCACAGTATGCGCGCGCGTTTCCGACACAAAGCACTCGTGACAGACCGCGCCGCCGCGCTCCAGATCGAGGCCATAGGGACGCTGATCGTCGGCGCGGGGACGCAGGGGGGTATGACACAGATCATCGCCCCGCTCGCCCACGCAAGTCCCCCACTCCGGACGGAAGCCCGCCAGCGCCAGCAACTGCTGTTCATACCAGCGCGTCAACAGTTCAGGGGGGGTGTCCCTGTCCAACCGCGCCAGCACATCATCCACCAGCGCGTACAACTGCGGCTCGGCCTCGCCCTCGAAAAAACGAATCGCCAATTCGGCGACGTAGCGCGCATAAGTGCCCAGGCGGAAGTCCTCCTGCAAATGCGAACGCACTTGTAGCGCCTCGGCCTGGCTGACGATATCCCACGATCCCGTGACCCGCGAGACCAGCACTTGCGTCTTGGCAAAGAGTTCGAGGTGGCCGGCCTTGCGCGAGCGCGGCTTGCGGATCCCCTTCGCCAGCAAATCCACACTCCCCTCAGGGGTGAGCAATTTCACGATGCGATCGGCCTCGCCGTGGTCACGCCGGTTCAGGACAACGCCTTCCAGACGGTAAAGCTTGCCTCTGTTGCTCATTCGGGTTGAAAGATGCACCGCCCGACTTTGGCCAACGACTCGCCAAGCGTGCGCACAAACGGCGCATCGAGCCAGTCCGTGATCGGCAACGGGTCGGCGTCCGTAAGGAACACCCACAGCCGCGAGCGCGTATAGGTCTGTGCACCCGTATCCTCGAAGACCCGCGCCTCCGGGCGAAAGCCGACGATGGACTCCAGTTGCGCCTGCCACGCGGGTCGTTTACCGAAAAACAGCCACTGTCGGACGCGCGTCAGGGTTCCGCCATCCAGAGTACGTTCCAACTCGCCACGCTCGGCCAACGGCGTGGTCAGCCCCAGCACGACGGCGATACCCAAAGCGCATAACAGCGCCGCGCCTGCCAGATCCCAACGCGGCACCAACGGCGCAAGAACCATAAACACGGCAATACACAGCCCGCCGAGGAACAACCCCAGCACAATCCAGAGGGTCGAGGTGCGGACTTCCCACACCAGGTGGTTATGGGTCTCTTCCACGATCGTCGCTTTCATTGTCTCCTTTATGCACACCAGAGGTCACGGCGTCAAGGCTGCTGTACTTTCAAGTATACCGCAGATCATGAAGTGAGCAATTGTGCATTTTATGCCAAATTAGTGTAGAATAAGGATAACCCGCACACCCTGATGCAATTCGCCGTATCCAGCAAGAGTTCAGATACAACGCACATGCCTTAATTTAAGGAAGAGGTATGGAAATCGGGACGATTCAAAAGACGATCAAGCTCTTCAAAGAGACACTCGAAAGCTTGTACGCCACCATTGATCTATTGCAACTGGAACGGCTGGCGATTATGGTTCACAGGGCGATGACAGTGCAGGCCCGCTACTTCCACACGCCGGAACACATTTTCGCCCTCTCGGATGCATCCAACCCGATTCAGGCGCTTGCGGCGTTGTATCACGACGTTGTTTACTACCAGGTCGACGAGGGCTTCATCCCTGAAATCCAGGCCCTTATCGCGCCCTACGTGCGCGAGGAAAACGGGCAGTTGTTCCTTACCACCGACGTAGATCCGGCCGACACTGCATTTGCGCGCACCCTGGAGGTCTTCGCCTTCCACCCGGGACAACGGCTGGCACCGCTCGGCGGACAGAACGAGTTTCTCAGCGCATTGACGATGAACAGAAGCCTCGAAGGGATCGTCAGCGCGCGGGATTTGCTCAAGGCGACCGCCTGTATTGAAGCGACGATCCCCTTTCGCGGCCTCAATGCGCAGGGCGAAAGTCCTGCCGATGTGCTTGTACGCCGGCTTACCGACATCAATGCCCGGCATCAATACGGGATGACTGTGGAAGAGATCGCGCAGACGGTCGAAATGGCTGTGGTGCTTTCCAACCGCGATGTAGCAAGTTTCGCAGAAAAAGATACGGCGGTTTTTTTGGATGGGACGTGGGCCCTACTGCCTGAGACAAATCCCTCATTGCGGCTCAAGGGCATTTATTCAATCCGCAGTTATCGCCAGGCGCTGCAAAAAATGAGCGGATTTCTGAACTTTCTCGATCCGAACGTGATATTCAACCGCCACCGCAATGTCCCCCCCCTGGAAGCCTACAACGAGATGGTGCGATTGGCACATCAGAACCTCCATACCGCGCGTCAGTATCTGGACATCAAACTGCTTACCACCGCCATGCTCGAGGCATTGGCCGAACTAAGCGGCGGCGACGCACCGATGGCCCTCTTCATGGGCGATATCGACACCGCTGACAAAGATTATGCGCGCATAGAAGACTTCCTACCGCTACCGACATCCGCGTGCCTGGAGGATGACAGCTCGCCGATCTTCCGTCTGCTGGCGTATGGCCGCGCCAGCGCATCTAGCTTCGATATGAGTAATTCGCCTCTGTCGTTGTTCATCTATCGCAACCTGGGGATGCCAGAGAGCCAGCGCCTGCTCAAACTCGCCGAGTTGATGTTTGGTGGCCAGCTAACCCCCACTACATTTCTGGATCAGTTCCCTACATCGGTTATTGTCCCCGTCGTCACAGCCTGTGCAGTGATGGCGACCACACGCAGCGCTATCCTGCGTCGCTATCTGGCGCATAGAATGCCTGTTGACGAATCCGACCGTTGATTTTCAACTTTTAATCCAATATGAGGAGGTTACTATGTCAGACGAACGTGTGAATCAGCCTGTCTCCACCACGAAGTGGACGCCCACTTCGTGGGCGTCGGCCCTCACCTTCGCCATCGTCGGGATATTGTTTGTCGTTGGGCTGAGCCTGCCCCAACAATCGGAAGCTGGTGTGGCTTTGCCGAGACCACTGCTCTTTCAAAGTCCCATCGGCAACCCGGTGCTCACCATCGACAAAACAGCGGACAATACCACCCCACGCCCCGGTGATATCGTGAATTACACCGTTGCCTATGGCAACACGGCAGAAGGGTCGCAGGCTTTCAACGTGCGGGTGTACGACTTCTTGCCGGCCGGCGTACAATACCTCTCGGCGTCACCCGCGCCAGAGTCCATCGATGACAGTATCCTACTGTTCACCGCGCCGTCTGTCGGGCCAACGACCGCACTCTCCAACATCACCGTGCAAGTGCGCGTGCTGTCGGGTTATGCCGGATTGAACAACCAGGTCTTGGTTACGGCTGATGGCGTCACTCCCACGGTGGACTCCCTGTTGATCACGACCGTGCCGGCCACCGACCATTTGCGCCTGACCAAAGTCGGTGACGCTGCCGCACTCGTCGGAGGCGAACTGGATTACACGCTGCGCTGCGAGAACACCGGCCCCGTGGCTTACTCCAACATCGAACTTATCGACGTGTTACCCGCTGGCGTGACGTTAGTCAGTGCCTCTGTGCCACCCGCAACCGTCACACCGCCATTGCTCAAATGGTCAGTCGGAACTCTGGCGCCGGGCGCATGGTGGGAAGTCAACCTTGCCACCACCGCGCCGGCGACCGCGGGGAGCATCACCAACACCGCTTCGCTAAACGCGCCCACGCACACTGCGGTACAGGCGCTACGGGCGACGCAGGTCGTCACCGAGGGCATCATTCTGGACGTGAGCAAAACCGGCAGCGCCACTGAAATCTATCCGGGAGACCAACTCGTCTACACACTGACCTATCGCAATAAAGGAACTATCGCGGCCACCAATGTCATCCTTACCGACACGCTGCCGGTTGGCGTCAATGCCAGCGGAGCCTTGCCAGCTCCAACCAGCACCAGCGGTCAACAATGGACATGGCAAATTCCCACACTGAATGCAGGAGCAACGGGGAGTATTGTTATTACCACATCGGTGGCTGCAAATGCTTCGGGGGCCCTGGTCAACCAGGTTGAGATCACCGCCCCAGACGCCTGGAACGATTCAGCCAGCTTTACGGCAACAGTCAAGAGCCGCGCCATCTACTTGCCGTTGGTGTTGCGGGCATACAGTCACTAGACCAGCATTGGGGCGCTACAGCGCGGCGCTACAGCGCGGCAATATCGCCGATAATCTGGCGTAACGTCAGAATATCCAGGCTCTTTTTGTCGAGAAAAGCGCATGCGCCGGCCTCAAGGCCGCTGCGATGGAATTCTGCATCGGGGTAGGCGCTGATGAGGACGATGCGGGTGACCGGGGAGAGCGTATGCATCGTGCGCGCGCACTGAATACCGCTCTCGTCACCCAGGACGACATCCACCAGCGCCAAATGAATCGTCACACGTTTAATAAGCTGGACGACGGTGCGATTACCATCCGCTTCGTAAATGGTGGCCTGCGGATGAGCGCGGGCCACCATCTGGCGCAGACGATTGCGATACCGGGCATTGTCATCGACCAACAGCAGGTTAATGTGCGGCGTATTCGCTACGGGGCCGTCACACTCGCGCGCGGCCTGTGAGCCAGAGAGCGCCAGACGCTCCGGCTGTTGCATCACGTAAGCGATAGCCTCCAGACGATTGGTCACACCCAGTTGCCGGTACAGGCGCGTCAGATGGTTTTCGATGGTTTTCGCACTCAATCCCAGCGTCGCGGCGATATCCTGATTGGAGCGACCCTGCCGTAGCAGTTCCAGAATATCCCGCTGGCGTGCGCTCAACGTCTCAGTCGGATCGGCAGGTAAGGGGCCGGTCACAAGCTTATCCAGGAGGGGACTGGAAATCCAGCGCTGGCCCTGAAGCACCCGCTCGATAGCCAGCGATAGATCGCGCAGCGGTTGATCTTTCAGGTGATAACCATGCGCGCCGGCGGTCAACAGGCCGCGCACATACACGGCGTCATCGTAGGCACTGATGATGAGAATCTTGAGTTGCGGATATTCGGCCCGGATGCGCCGCACCGTCGCAATAGGATCGAATTGTGGCATAGTCACATCGATCAAAGCCAGATCGGGGAGCAAATTGCGCAGCAAGGTCAGCAACTCCGGCCCATTTCCAGCCTCACCCACGACTTCGAGGTTAGGAATGCTCTCCAGCGTATTGCGAATCCCGGCGCGCACAATGGTATGGTCGTCAGCTAGAACAACACGTATCGTCGGCATAGTTCCATTATACCCTGTCTTGCGCCAGGGGGAAATCCCCTAATGCAAATAGGGGGATATTCCTGGTGCGACGCAAGGGAAAAGGACAATAGATAAATGCTGTATCTGCCTGTATAATGGGTGCGTTTTGCGTTTACGGAAACGATACCGGTGATATAATATGCTGTATGCGTGACAACGCATGACAAAACATTCAGTCAAGGAGGTTCAGATTCCACAAAACACAGTAACAGAGGTCCTGCACAGTACATTATTATTCAAACATATCAAACAGGAGGGAATAGAAATGTCTCGCAAGTTTCGTATGGTAACGGCCATTCTTCTAGTGGTCATGCTTATGACCAGCCTGGGCGGTTGCAAAGGCTCCGGCAAAATCAAGGTTGGTCTGTCGTTCTCGGACTTCGCCACCGAGCGGTGGAAGAACGAGGAAATCCTGATGCGGAAGCTGTTGGAGGAGAAAGGCTACGAGGTCATCTCCCAGGAAGCTGCCCACGACGTGAAACTGCAGAATGACCAGATCGACAATATGGTCACGCAGGGCGTCAAGGCGCTCATCATCGTTGCGGAAGACGGTGACGCCGCCGCCACCGCCGCCAGCGCTGCCGCCAAGAAAGGCGTCATCGTCCTGGCTTACGACCGCCTGATCAAGACCCCCGACATCGCCGCCTACGTCTCCTTCAACAACGTTGAAGTGGGTCGCCAGCAGGCCTTGGGCGTGATGAAGGCCCTCGACATCGATAACTGGGATGTAGCCGCCAATGGTCCTGCCCGTGTGGTGAAACTGGGTGGCAGCCCCACCGACAACAACGCCATCCTCTTCCGCCAGGGTCAAGATGAAATCCTCGATCCACTGGAGGAGGCGGGCAAGATCGAGATCGTGGCCGATCAGTGGGTGGACAACTGGGATGCGAAGAACGCTTTGGCGTTGATGGAAAACATCCTCACCGCGACCGGCAATGACATCGACGCTGTGGTTGCCTCCAACGATGGCACGGCTCTGGGTGCGCTCCAGGCGCTGAAGGCTCAGGGTCTGGCCGGCAAAGTCCCGATCTCAGGGCAGGACGCCACCGCCGATGGCTGCAATAGCATCGTCAAGGGCGAACTGACCGTCTCCATCCTCAAGGACATCCGCGATCTGTCCCCGTTGGCCGTCGATCTGGTGGACAAACTGATCAAGGGCGAGAAGGCCGACCTGGAGATGTACACGCTGGCCGAACTGACCAACGATCCGAGCAAGACCGGCGAGGTGCCCTGCAAGTTCTTGCCCGTTTATCAGGTCAACAAGGACAACGTCTACGAGCTGGTAGTCAAGAGCAAGTTCCAGAGCTACGACGACGTTTATCGCGACATCCCCGAGGCGCAGCGTCCGCCGAAACCCTAGTTAGAGAAGTAGAAAGCTGATTTAGTCTGTGACTGTGCCTCCTTGTAGCGTAGTGTCATGCGTCCTGCTATGAGGAGGCACTTTCTCTTAAAAGAACGGTCGTTGTTCTGGTGAGCAATCTCACAGTGAGGAGCACCCAATGAATGATGAAAACACCGTGATCGATGCCCAGGTCGCCAAGGTCAACACCCCCGCCGGCGATGACATCATCCTGGATTTTCGTAACGTGACAAAAACATTTCCCGGCGTCGTAGCCCTACGTGATGTCTCCTTGCAGATCAAACGGGGTGAAATCCACGGGATTTGCGGGGAAAATGGCGCGGGAAAATCAACGCTCATGAAGATCCTGTCCGGCGTTTATCCGTGGGGGACTTATGAAGGACAGGTCTTCATTGAGGGACAGGAATTGCGACTGGAAAGCAGCTCCATCCGGCAAGCCATTGAAGCCGGTATTGCGATTGTATATCAGGAACTCACGCTGGTGCCGGGCATAACCGTGGGAGAAAACATCTTCCTGGGCAAAGAACCGCTCGAACGAGGGGTCATCAACTGGGACAAACTCTATGCAGACACGCAGCGACTCTTGGAAGAGTACAAACTCGACATCCACCCCCAGGCCCTGGTCAAGAACCTCGGTGTCGGCAAGATGCAGATGACAGAAATCGCCAAGGCGCTCTCTGAGAATGCCCGGATTTTGATCCTCGACGAGCCGACGAGCGCGCTGGCGGAAGCCGAAATCGAGAAATTGATGGAAATTCTGCGCACACTCAAGGAACACGGCGTCACCTGCATTTACATCAGCCACAAGTTGAATGAGTTCTTCGCCATCACCGATACCATCACCGTGCTGCGCGATGGACGTGTCATCACCACCCAACCCACGCGGAACCTGACCGTCGAGAAGCTCGTCAGCTATATGGTGGGCCGCGAGATGACGGAACGCTTCCCCGAAAGTCACCGTCAGCCTGGCGAAGTCGTTCTCGAAGTCGAGGACCTGCATGCCGTCGATCCCGAAGAGCCTTCCCGCGAGGTACTCAAGGGGGTCAGTTTTAACTTACGCAAAGGCGAGGTACTCGGTATCGCCGGACTGATGGGGTCCGGGCGCACCGAACTGGCGATGACGCTGTTTGGTGAGTATGGAAAAATCACCCGCGGTACGGTGAAACTAGAGGGGCGTCCCATCAGCCCGAAAAGCTCACGCGACGCGATGATGCATGGGCTCAGCCTCGTCCCTGAAGATCGCAAACGCCATGGGCTGGTGCTGATCCAATCCATCCTCCGGAACATCTCGTTGCCCAACCTGGATCGCTTCGCCACATGGTATAAAATCGACGACAATGCCGAATTGAAGGCCAGTCGTACCTTCGCCCAAAGCCTGGCCATCAAAGCGCCACATCTGAACGTGCAGTGCAACACCCTGTCGGGTGGCAACCAGCAAAAGGTCGTGATCTCCAAATGGCTCATGTCGAACCCCAAAGTGCTGATCATGGATGACCCCACGCGGGGTATCGATGTGGGCGCCAAATACGAGATTTACAAACTGATCAATGATCTTACAGCACAAGGGATTGCGATCATCATGATTTCCAGCGACCTCGAAGAAGTCCTGGGAATGAGCAACCGGGTTATGGTCATGCATGCCGGACGTTCCGCCGGCACGCTGGACATCACAGAAGCAACCCAAGAGCGGGTTATGGCATTGGCCACCGGCATTGCTTGAAACAACATCCTGACAAAGAAGGTGAACTTATGAACACTACCTCCAATAACGTTTCGGTGCAAGGCGTCATTGCCAATCTTGCCAAACAATTCCGTGCCAATATTCAAACGTATGCCATCATTGTGGCGATGATCTTCATCTGGATCCTCTTTGCCATTGCGACAGGCGGGCGATACTTATCGGCACAAAACGTCTCCAACCTGATCCGTCAGATGACCGTGACATCCTTCCTGGCCGTTGGAATGGTGCTGGTCATTGTGACCGGGGGCATTGACCTGTCGGTGGGCAAGGTGGCCGGTTTTGTATCGGTCATTGTCGCCCAATTCCAGGCCAATATTTGGAACAAGATCCTACCCGGCCAGGAGTTGCTGACCACGATCCTTTCCGTGGTCGTGGGCCTGGGCATTGGCACCCTGGTCGGCGCGATCCAGGGCTACATCATTTCCTATCTGGCCGTGCCTTCCTTTATCGTCACGCTCGGCGCCCAATGGGCATTCAATGGCGGCATCCTGATCGTGACGCAGGGCAAGACCATTCCCGCCAATCAGCCGCTCTTTTCATGGATTGGGCAAGGATACCTGAAACCAATCGCCGGCTGGGTCGTCGCCCTGGGGGTAATTGTGCTGCTGTTCTATACGATGTTCAACAGCCGCCAGAAGAAACGCCGGTACGGTTTCGAACTCTCGCCCTTGTATATGGATGTTCTCAAGACGGCACTGTATTCTGTTTTGATCCTGGTCTACGTTGTCGTCGTCAATTCCTTCAACGGCGTGTCGATTCCCGTCTTACTCCTGGCGATCTCTGCTGTCGTGATGGCCTACGTTTCGAACAACACCCGCTTTGGGCGTTATGCCTACGCCATCGGCGGCAACCGCGAAGCAGCGCGACTCTCCGGCGTCAACATCAAGAAAAACGTCTTTAGCATTTTTGTGGTGATGGGGTTGCTGTGTGGTGTATCCGGTGTTGTGCTGGCCTCCTACATCGGCTACGGCACCGTGGCGGCAGGCCAGGGTTACGAGTTGGATGCCATCGCCAGTTGTATTTTGGGCGGCACGTCCACCCTCGGCGGTGAAGGGACCGTCTTTGGGGCAATGGTCGGCGCGCTGATTATGGCAAGCCTCACTAACGGTCTGCAAATTTTGAACGTGCCATCGTCCTGGCAGTATGTCGTGAAAGGTATTGTGCTGATTCTGGCGGTCTATACCGACGTCTATTTCAAGAAAAACCGTTAACGAATTGTTTCCACTAACGCTTATACGCGGTTGTGCAAGGTATGCGATTTGATGGCGCGTTATGGACCCGCTGCTCAGGGTAATCAACGTTTCTCGAACTTTCAGCGACTTGTGGGCGCTGGAGAACATCAACCTGGATGTTATGCCCGGTGAGGTTGTCGGTGTAGCGGGCAGCAGCGGGGCAGGCAAATCAGTGCTGGCGAAGATTATCGCCGGGCTATACGAACCCACCAGCGGCGACCTTTACTTTGAAGGTCGCCGCTATAGCGGATTCCACCCTGCCCTGGTGCGTTCATTGGGCATTGAGGTGATCCATCAAAGGCCGGAATTGGTGGATCAACTCGACATCACGGCCAATGTCTTCCTGGGACGCGAGATCACCGGCGGTTTTTTCAAGCACAGTATGCGCTGGGCTGACCAAAGAGCCATGCACATACAAACCCAGCGCATCTTCGACCAACTGGGGGTGCGCTTCGACTCCCTGCAAGAAAAGGCAGCCAATCTCTCCGGTGAAGAACGCCAGATCGTCGCCATCGCCCGCGCGCTGGTGGGAGAAGGGCGCCTGATAGTCATCGATGGACCGTTGGTAGGACTCAGCATCACGCTGCAAAAGCGGCTGCTCAGTCTGATACATTCCTGGCAGGAGCGGGGCAGCGCGGTCCTGGTGTGCAGTGACAACTTGGGTAACCTCTTTGCCGCCACGGACCGTATCATCGTGCTCAACAAAGGTCGTAAAGTCGCCGAACGCCGCACTGACGAGACCACCCAAGAAGAAATCGTTGCCCTGATGGTGGGGACACCGCCGCCCGAACAAGTCACACCGCTGATCTGGGCGCTCGACAGCTACTACCGGGCGCGCGAGCAAGCCGAGACCCTTCAACACAACCAGATCCTCCTCCAACGCGACCTGGCCGCTCAGGATAGCCTGAACCGCCAATTGCTCGACCAACTCTCCAGGCAAGTCGCCGCCCTGGACCAAGCCAACGCCGCGCTGCAGGACGCGCAGCGGCGCTTGTTATTGGAACGGGAAGACGAACGTAAGCATCTGGCGCGCGAATTGCACGATCAGGCCATCCAGGATTTATTAGGCATTGGCTACCAGATCGAAGAAATGCTGAACCTTCAGCCATCTGCCGAAGACATCGTTCCGGGCCTGACACTGATGCAGGAGGACGTCCGCCAGTTGATCAGCGACCTGCGCCGAATTTGCAACAATCTACGTCCGCCCGCGCTGGACAGTCTGGGGTTAGGCGCAGCCATTCGCTCACACGCCCAGCAGTGGGCCGAGCGGCACAATATCGATCTGACCCTGGAAATTGCGCCAGACTTGCGGCGGTTGCCCGAAGCCACCGAGCTTTCCATCTTCCGCATCGTCCAGGAAGGGTTAAACAACATCCAAAAACACGCCCAGGCTACCGAGGCCACCGTCAGCCTCAAACACACCTCTCCACGCACATTGCAGATCACGATCAGCGATAACGGCAAAGGGCTAAATGAAGATGCTGACCTCGCAGCCCTGGCCGCCAGCAGCCATTACGGCTTGCTCGGCATCAGCGAGCGCGTCGCCCTGCTCGGCGGCAAACTGCAACTCCAAAACCTGCCCTCAGGCGGGCTATCGATCAACGTCGAGATTCCCCACCCCCGTACACAAAATACCAAAAAGTCCCCCCGTGCAGAAGTTTGAGGGATGTGATTCATTTCAGTTGATATGTTCAACCAACATCTGCTGCGACTGGATCTAAGCGTTCCTGAATACGAGGCGCTGGGTGGACGCCAGGGACGGCGCGCCGAGGCATACTATGCAGCGCTGCCCGAATACCTGATCGCGCGCTGCCCCTTGTGCGGGAGCGAAAACATCGAGCGGATCGATACGTACTCGCTGCGTGAATGGCCGGGGATGAACCTTCTCAACGGGACATCGCTCTTTGGACATCACGCCGTCGTGCGGCATTGCCAGCACTTCGCCCTGGTGCAGCGTTTTCTCAACCTGCGCGGCGCACAGTCAGACGAAATTTATGGCAGTATCAAAGGCCCGGAGGTCCCGCACATCATCGGCTATCTGCTCAAGCCCGCTCCATTCCCGGTTCCCCATGCGATCGACCCCATCTTGCACAAAGAAGAGTTTTACTGTCATGCCGTTCTCCACGCGCTGCCGGTTTGTCGCCCGGAGGGCACGCACTTCGAGCCGGCCTACAATGTCTTCATCGTTACCTATTTCTCGGAAAACCCGACCCACACGCGTGAAGTGGTACGCGCCTACAACGCCTTCTTCCGCGATCCCCGCACGCCGCCAATGTTCTGGGAACCACCAGATGGCCGCGAGGCATGGTGGGATTTGCGCCAATGGGTCACGGCAGGTCGGCTCCATTGGATCGACGGCAGCACCCCAGACTTGAAATTGCGGACTCGCACCGCAGCCGAATTCCCTTACGGCGATCTCGAAGGCCGCCGCTATCCCTACTTCATCCGGCCTCACCGCCTGGACACCTGGAAAAATCCACCGACCATTGACACGGCGCGCCCGACCATTACCCGATTTGGCTGGCAATGGGATTACGATCAGAACGGCAACGATGTCCTGGCCGGGCTGCTGGTGCGCTGGGAGGGTCTCAAAGACACCGCAGCTTTCAGACTGACGCGCCATCCGGTCGCCCAATACTGGCTGCCGGAGCCGGAGACCCCCCACCGCGTGCGCAGCGTCAACATCCTCATCCACGACATCACAGCCTTCTCCACCCGTCTCGATGCCGAAAGTGGCAAGACCGAGGTGCTTTTAGACGTCCGTTACTCGCCGGGCACGCGCACGCTGGGATTGACCAACCAGCACAACGAAGCGCGCCAGTGGGTCGCCGACGCCAATTCATTCCTGAGTGCCGTCAAAGCGCTGCGGCGCATCGATTTCCTGCGGCTGCTCCGTGCCGAGGACTGACAGTGTCTCTAGATTTTAGCCCGAAGGGCTTTGCGCTTTCAGCGCGCGGGCTTCAGGGGTGCATTTCAGAATGGGGGCGGCTTTTCTTAAATTGCACCGCAGAGCACGCAGTGTCCGCAGAGTTGCCAGAAATTTCTCTGCGTTCTCAGCGAACTCTGCGGTTAAATCAAACACTTATCTGGCTTTTGCCCCCAAATTGAAATGCACCCGGCTTCAGCCTCGCGCTTTTTGGGCGCCGGGTCCCCACACGGCCATCAGCACTGCCGCCGTCAAGGCCAGCGCCGCGCCGAAGAAGAACGGCGCCGCCGGGCCGAATCCGCCCCAGCGTCCCACCCCTTGCCACAAAATCCCGGCAATGAGCGACGCGGGGAAATCCAGAATCCCCAGCACCGCGTTGTAGGTCCCGTAAGCCGTTCCGCGCAACGCCTCCGGCACGAGATCGGCCACCATCGCCTTCGTCGTCCCGTAGGCAAGACCGTAGTACACGCCGTAGATGGCGTACAACATCCACACGTGCCAGCCCGTCCCTGCAATCGCAAAGCCCAGATAAATCAGCGCGTAGACCAGCCACCCGCCGATGATAACGCGCCGCCGCCCCACCTTGTCGGAGAATGAACCTGCGGGGGCGCTCACCACCGTGTAAACAGCGTTGAAAGTGATGAGCATTCCCAAGATACCGATGATGCTCAAGCCGCGTTCCTGCGCGCGCAACACAAGGAAAGCGTCCGACGAGTTGCCGAGATCGAAAATGCCCACAATCACCATAAAGAGCAGGAAGGGCTTTCCCAGTCCACGGAACGAAATGCGCGGCAATTCGCGCACTTTGGTCACAGCCACATCTCGCGTCCCGACGGTGAGCGCGATCACCGCCAGAATTGCCGGGATCAAACTGACAAGGACCACCATCTGGAACGTCGCGCGCGTCAGTTCGCCCGAACTTTGCTGCGCGAACCACACGACCAACAACGCAATGAGCAAGCCCAGCACTGCGCCGGCCGTATCCGCCGCGCGGTGAAACCCGAAGGCCAGTCCCCGCTGCGATTCGTCAATGCTATCGGCGACCAGCGCATCACGCGGCGCGGTGCGCACGCCCTTACCGACGCGGTCGGCCCAGCGCACACCCGCCACCAGCCCCCACGTATTGGCGATGTAAAAGAACGGTTTGGCGAGCGCCGAAATCCCGTAGCCGGCCACCGCCAGCCACTTGCGCGCGCGCAGCTTGTCCGATAGCCAGCCGGAAAACATCTTAAGGAGGCTGGCCGTCGCCTCGGCAATCCCTTCGATCAGGCCGATGATGTTGGTCTTCACCCCCAACACGTTCGACAAGAACAGCGGGAGAATATTGATGACCATTTCGCTGGAAATGTCCATAAAGAAACTGGTCAGGCTCACCGCCCAGACGTTGCGCGGTAAGGCGCGCACTTTGTCCCTAAACGAACCCGGTTTGTTGTTCATCGAAATCCTCCTTGAAAATAAGCACCTACGGCTTCAGATAGTATAGTCTCATTACAACGATAGTCAATCAGGAGCGGGGTCCTATCATTCCGGCTACGAGGGGAACGCCAGTTCCCCGTTTCAGGCGCATCAGCCGCGGATCTGGCGATCCGCTCGAAGCAAAAGGGTCGTATCATTCTGGCTGCGAGGGGAACGCCAGTTCCCCGTTTCAGGCACATCAGCCGCGGATCTGGCGATCCGATCGAAGCAAAAGGGTCGTATCATTCTGGCTGCGAGGGGAACGCCAGTTCCCCGTTTTGGCGCATCAGCCGCGGATCTGGCGATCCGCTCGAAGCAAAAGGGTCCTATCATTCTTGCTGCGAGGGGAACGCCAGTTCCCCGTTTCAGGCGCATCAGCCGCGGATCTGGCGATCCGCTCGAAGCAAAAGGGTCGTATCATTCTTGCTACGAGGGGAACGCCAGTTCCCCGTTTCAGGCGCACCAGCCGCGGATCTGGCGATCCGCTCGAAGCAAAAGGGTCGTATCATTCTCGCTGCGAGGGGAACGCCAGTTCCCCGTTTCAGGTGCATCAGCCGCGGATCTGGCGATCCGCTCGAAGCAGAAAGGTCCTATCATTCTTGCTGCGAGGGGAACGCCAGTTCCCCGTTTCAGGCGCATCATCCGCGGATCTGGCGATCCGCTCAAAGCAAAAGGGGCCTATCATTCCGGCTGCGAGGGGAACGCCAGTTCCCCGTTTCAGGTGCACCAGCCGCGGATCTGGCGATCCGCTCGGAGCAAAAGGGTCCTATCATTCCGCATCAGCCGCGGATCTGGCGATCCGCTCGAAGCAAATGAGAGCGAACGCTGATTTTCGCAGCTTCACACAGATTGCCAAACTGCCTGTGAAGAGGTATAACAGGGGTGGGCCAGGTGTATCCATCTCAATCGGAAAGCGTCTCTGTGAGAAGGGGGTGCACACCAATAACGGTTTTTTCTTCCTGATCCGTTTCGGCCGTTGAAACCGTTGACATTTTTGAAGGAGGTCGACACAATACGATGCATCAACCAACCGATCCGGTTTCCATCGAGGCGGCAGACAGCCACTTTTACGACGTGCCGACGCACGCGGCCGGGCCACAGGGCGCGCTCCCGCTGGACGCCGACTATCTGCGCAATGTCACCAGCGGCGATCTCTTCGGGCTGACAATGGACGCGGGGATGGGCTGGCCGCCCGACCAATTGCGCCGCCCGGAGTACCTCATCCTCGGGATTGCCGGCGGGATGCGCGCGGAGGACGGCGCGCCGCTGGCGTTGGGCCTGCACTCCGGGCATTGGGAGACCGACAGGCTGATGCGCGCCGCCGCCGAGACGTTCACGGCGCGCGGCGCAATTCCGTTCGCCGGCTACCTGACCGATCCGTGCGACGGGCGCACCCAGGGCACGCCGGGGATGATGGACAGCCTGGCCTACCGCAACGACGCCGCCATTGTGCTGCGCCGCCTGATCCGTTCGCTGCCGACGCGGCGTGGCGTGCTGGGCGTCGCCGCGTGCGACAAAGCTTTACCGGCGATGATGATGGCGCTGGCGGCTCAACGCGACGGCGCGTGCGTGCTCGTCCCAGGCGGTGTCACGCTGCTGCCCACGGTGGGCGAGGACCTGGGCAAGGTGCAGACGCTCAGCGCGCGCTTCGCTCAGGGCGAGATCACGCTGGAAGAGGCCGCCGTGCTCGGCTGCCGGGCGTGCGCCTCTCCGGGCGGCGGCTGCCAGTTCCTGGGTACAGCAGCGACCGCCCAGGTGGTGAGCGAGGCGCTGGGGATGGCGCTCGTCCATTCGGCGCTGGCGCCCTCTGGACAACCACTCTGGCTCGACATAGCCCGACGCTCGGCGGAGGCACTGATGAAGCTGGCAGAAGCGGGAATCACGATGCGCGACATCGTCACCGAGGACGCGCTACACAACGCGATGGTGGTCTACGCGGCGTTCGGCGGGAGCACGAACCTGCTGTTGCACCTGCCTGCCGTCGCTCACGCTGCCGGGCTGCCGCGTCCCACCGTCGCGGATTGGGATCGCGTCAACCGTGTCACCCCCCGGCTGGTGGACGTGCTGCCCAACGGCCCGGTCGGCCATCCGACGGTGCGCGTCTATCTGGCGGGCGGCGTTCCAGAGGTGATGCTGCACCTGCGCAACCTGGGCCTGCTGCGGCTCGACGTCCTCACCGTGCAAGGATGTCTGTTGGGCGAATCGTTGGACATGTGGGAACGCTCGGAGCGTCGCCAACGCCTGCGCGAGCGGCTGTTCGCAGAAGATGGCATCGACCCGGACACGGTCATCTTTTCGCCGGAGCAAGCCAAAGCGCGCGGGATCACCAGCACGCTCACCTTCCCCACCGGGAATCTCGCGCCGGAAGGGTCCGTCGTCAAGAGCACGGCGATCGATCCGAGCGTGGTAGATGCGGATGGCGTGTATCGCAAAGTCGGCCCCGCGCGCGTCTTCACCACGGAGCACGCAGCGATTGCCGCCATCAAGGGGCAGACGGCAAATCCTATCCGGCCCGGCGACGTGATCGTCCTCATCGGGCGGGGGCCGCTCGGTTGCGGGATGGAGGAGACGTACCAGGTGACGTCGGCGTTGAAGCACATCTCGTGGGGGAAGGAGGTGGCGCTGATCACCGACGCGCGCTTCAGCGGGGTGAGTACAGGCGCGTGCATCGGTCACGTCGGCCCGGAGGCGCTGGCGGGCGGCCCGCTGGGGCGCGTGCAGGAGGGCGATCTGATCGAGATCATCATCGACCGGGTGAATTTGCGCGGCAGCGTCAATCTGGTAGGCCACGGCGACCGGCGTTATTCCCCGGAAGAAGGCGCGCGTGTGCTGGATGCCCGTCCGCCCCACCCCGACCTGGCGCCCGATCCAGGTCTACCCGACGACACCCGCCTGTGGGCCGCGCTGCAACAGATCAGCGGCGGGACATGGGGCGGGTGCGTGTATGACGTGCAGACGGTTGTGGCGCAATTACAGCGTTGAAGATACAGCCATGCCCCTTGACCAAGATACTATTAATGGTATCATAAAAATATGACTAAAGTCGAAGACATCGTCGCCAACATGAGACGAAACCCGAAAGGAATTCGCTTTCAGGATCTTCAGAAAGTTTGCGATTTCTATTTCGGGCAACCGCGCCAACAAACCGGCAGCCACTGCATCTACAAAACACCCTGGCCCGGAGATCCAAGAGTGAATATCCAAAACGATAAAGGTATGGCAAAAGCATATCAGGTGAGACAGGTTCTAAGAGCGATTGATAGGATGGAGATGCAAAATGGAACTACAAAATGATCGCTACACCTATCGCGTGACCTGGTCAGAAGAAGACCAGGAATATGTGGGGCTGTGCACCGAGTTTCCCGGACTGAGTTGGCTGGCCGGTTCACAAGAAGAGGCGCTCAAAGGTATCCGCCAAATGATAGCGGAAGTCAAGGCAGATATGGAGGCAAATGGTGAACCCATTCCTGAACCGATTGCCCTCAAATCATTCAGCGGTAAGTTCCTGGTACGAGTGCCGCCAGACGTTCATCGTCGTTTGGCGCTCGAAGCTGCAGAGGCTGGTGTAAGTTTGAACCGTCTTGCCAGCGCCAAACTCAGCCAATAGGGGAAAAAAATCACATCGATGGGAGGCAGCTCATGACTTTTCTGAACAAACTTCGCAAACTATTCTCCGGTTCGGGGGAGACCCAATGGCGCGACCAGGACGGTATCTACTTCTACGTGAAGTGCAACAAGTGCGGCTCGCCCGTGCGCATCCGCGCCGACAAACACCACGACCTGCACAGCGATTACGAACGCGGCGGTTACACGCTGCGCAAGGAGATTATGGACGGCACGTGCTTCCGCCTGATCTATGCGACAATCCACTTCGATGAGGCTTATCGCATTGTGGAACAGGAGATTGAGGGCGGGGCGTTCATCACGGCGGAGGAATATCAGGCGTTGGCCCAACCGACAGCGCCGTGAGAGCAACGGGCTCTTCCACAAGGAGGGCGGAGCTGATTCCAACCAAACCCAAACTCCGCTTTTTTTCAATCTCTGCGAACTCTGCGTGCTCTGCGGTGCAATAAAGGAACGGTGCCTTGATTTGCAGATTTCGCAAACCGCAAGGATAATATGCCCCATACCATAGATCGGAGGAACAACTATGAACTTAACACGACATCAAACCCCTGACGGCCCGCGTTGGGCGCTTGACGGCGCGTATTTGGCACCGAGCTTCAACTTGGGCTTGCTGCTGGAACTACCCCGCGAGGCCATCACACCGTTTCTGGCGGCGCTGCCCACAGAGGGCGAAGCCACGGGCAACTTGCTCGCCCCCATCGAACCGACGCAGGAAGTGTGGGCGGCCGGCGTGACCTACCTGCGCAGCCGCGACGCCCGCGAGGCCGAATCGCAGACCGGTGACATCTACACGCGCGTCTACGTGGCGGAACGCCCGGAGCTGTTCTTCAAAGCGCCGGGCTGGCGTGTCGTCGGGTCTGGGGGCGCGATCCGCGTGCGACCGGATAGCACGTGGGACGTGCCGGAGCCAGAACTCACGCTCGTCATCAACCGCCACGGTGAGATCGTCGGCTATTGCGCGGGGAACGATGTTTCGTCGCGCAGCATCGAAGGCGAGAATCCACTCTACCTGCCGCAGGCGAAAATCTACAACGGCTCGTGCGCGTTGGGGCCGGGCATCCACATCGCCGGTCCAGATACATTCCGCAACGTCCCCATCCGCATAGAAATTGCCCGCCACGGCGAAACCGTCTACGAGGGCGAGGCCGATACATCCCAAATGAAGCGCGCCTTCGAGGAGCTGGCAACCTACCTGTTCCGCGAACTCGACTTCCCGCACGGCGGCTTCCTGATGACCGGCACCTGCCTCGTTCCGCCGAACAGCTTCACACTCAAGCCCGGCGACGTGGTCACGATTTGCGTGGGCGCGTTGGAATTATGCAATCCCGTAGAATGAGAAAAACAGAACCACGACTCTTCACGAATCTCCACTAATTTGCTCTATTCGTGAAAATTCGTGTAGATTCGTGACTCTACTGCAAAAAGGGAAATTCACCACAGAGGCACGGAGAACACAGAGGAATCTTTATTTTTATCTTGAATGAAATTGATTTTCCGGTTAGCAATATCAATTTTATCAAAATACAGTTAAATAGAACTCCGTGACCTCTGTGTCTCCGTGGTGAAAATCTTGGTTTTTTTCAGTAGACTCATTCGTGGTCTATCTTTAGGAGGAACAATGGCATTGCAACCAGTTTTAATCAATGGTGAATGGCGCGCATCGGATGCGGTGGGCGAATTCGAGGCTATCAATCCTTCGACGAAGACGGCGTTGCCGGAGACGTATCCCGTTTCGAGCGCGGCGGAGGTCGAAGCGGCGATTCACGCCGGGTATGAAGCAGCGGTAATGCTGCGAGCAATCCCACCAGAAGCCATCGCGCGCTTCCTCGAAGCTTACGCCGAGGCAATTGAGGCGCGGACGGACGCACTGGTCGAGTTGGCCCACACCGAAACCGCGCTGCCCAAATCGCCGCGCCTGCGCGATGTGGAACTGCCGCGCACGACGGATCAACTGCGCCAGGCCGCCGCCGTCGCCCGCGAGCGGTCGTGGTGCCTGGCGACGATTGACACGAAGCGCGGCATCCGTTCGATGTACGGGCCATTGGGCGGGCCGGTCGTCGTCTTCGGGCCAAACAACTTTCCGTTTGCGTTCAACTCGGCGGCCGGCGGGGATTTCGTCGCGGCGATTGCGGCGGGGAATCCCGTCATCGCCAAAGCCAACACCGGGCATCCCGGCACGACGAAACTCCTCACCGAGGCCGCATTCGAGGCCATGCAGTCGACCGGCATGCCTCCGGCGCTCGTGCAACTGCTCTACCGCGTCAAGCCGGACGTGGGCTACCGGCTGGTGAGCCACCCGCTGGTCGGCGCGACGGGATTCACGGGCAGTCGCAGCGCCGGGATTCGCCTCAAGGAGGCGGCGGATAAGGCCGGCAAGCCCATCTATCTGGAAATGTCGAGCATCAATCCGATCTTCGTGCTGCCCGGCGCGTTGGAAGAGCGGCTGGACGCCGTTGCCGGGGAGCTGTACGCTTCGTGCTCCTTGGGCGTGGGGCAGTTCTGCACCAAACCGGGCTTCGTCGTCGTGCTGCAAAATGAGAAGAGCGAGCAGTTTTTCGCCAAAGTGAAGGAACACTTCCAGAACCCGCCCGGTGTGCTGTTGGGCGAGAGCGGCGTGTGGACGATTGCCGATGCGGTGAAGAAACTCCAGGCGGCGGGCGCGCAACTTGTCACCGGCGGGTACGAAGTCGAGGGGCCGAGCTATCGCTACGCGAATACACTCCTGCGCGTCTCCGGCGACGACTTCCTGAAGAACCCGCACGCGCTGCAAATCGAGGCATTCGGAGTGGTGTCGCTCGTCGTCTTTGCAAAGGATGTCACGCAGATGTGCGAAATCGCCGAGTCGCTCGAAGGCAACCTCACCGGCTGTCTCTACTCCCACACCGGCGGCGACGATGACGCGCTCTACGACCGGATTGCGCCGATTCTGCGCACCAAAGTCGGGCGGCTGCTCAACGATAAGATGCCCACCGGCGTCGCCGTCAGCCCGGCGATGAACCACGGCGGCCCCTACCCCGCGACGGGGCATCCCGGCTTTACCGCCGTCGGCGTGCCCGCGTCACTGTTGCGCTTCGGCGCGCTGCACTGTTACGACAACGTCCGTCCCCACCGCCTGCCGCCGGAGTTGCAGGACAAGAATCCGACGGGAACAATGTGGCGGTGGATCGATGGGGTGTGGACACAGAAGGATGTTGAGTAAAGGAGCCTGCCGGCCACGAATCGGGGAACGAATAAACGAATTCGGGTCTTGGCTTGACGAAAAACTTGCATAAAGTAGACATCCATTCGTTTATTCGCTTTGCATTCGTGACCGGCGCGCCTGTCATCCAATGAACCTGCAAATTCGCGCAATACGACCGGATGAATTGCCGGTGTTGCTGGAGCTGTACCAACATCTGCACGCCGCAGATGAGCCGCTGCCGGACGCCGCAACACTCACGCGGGTGTGGGATGAATTGTGCACCGATCCGAAGTTGCACTGTCTCGTCGCCACGGTAGATGACGCGCCGGTTGCGTCGTGCATCCTGGCAATCATCCCCAACCTGACACGGGGCGCGCGGCCCTACGGGTTGATCGAGAACGTCGTCACCCATGCGGATTATCGCCGCCGGGGAATCGGCACGGCGCTGTTACAGCACGCGCTCGCCGTCGCATGGGAACACAACTGCTACAAAGTGATGCTGCTCACCGGGCGAAAAGATGAAAAGGTGCTCCGATTCTACGAACAGGCCGGGTTTCAACGCGACGTAAAAACCGGCTTTATCGCTTACCCAAACAAGTAGCCATAACACCACAGAGACACAGAGGACACAGAAGTTTTTTCGTTGACTCTCTGTGTCTCCGTGGTTCAAAGGATTTACAAATATGCCTGAACCTTACAGTTTTCACGATACACTCGCCCGGCTGCGGCACAACACGGGCGTCGTCATCCCCGTCTATCTGCCGCACGGCGCAGAGAGTCCCGACGCCGCGCTGCTCGAAGAGACCGTCGCCGGGTATTGCGCGCAGGTCGCCGATCCCGCCGTCATCTGCCTGAGCGTGGACGGCGCAGACCACGGCGGCGAGGTTGCGGCGCGGCTGTCCGCCGAATATGGCGTATCGCTGTGCGTTGTGCCGGACAATCGCGGCAAGCTGTGGGGCGCGATCCACGGGGCGCGGACGCTGCTGCGCAACCCGGATTTAACGTACATCGCCGTTGCCGATCAGGACGGCGATCACTTCGCCAACGAGCTGCTCAACTTCGTGCGCGCTGCCGACCACATCTGCGCGCAGACCAGTGACGAGGGCGTGATGGTGCTGGGGCGACGCATCTCGCTGCACCGCCCGATGGGGTTCCTGCGTGGTGAGTTGGAGGCGCTCGCCAACCGCGTGCTGCTCGACGCGCTCCACTATCACGCCGCCGTGACCGGCATCCCACTGCGCCTGGAATACGCTACGCTGCTCGACGAAGCGCCGGATTTCCAATCGGGGTACAAGCTGTTCAGCCGGGCAACCGCGCAGGCCGTGTTTGATGCCGATGCACACCAGGCCGGCGTCCCCGACGTGGCCTACTATCGCCACGCGTGCGAGACCGTGATGGCGATTGAAGCGCTGGAGAGCGGCGCGCATCTGGGCGTGGTCAACCGCAGCACGTTCAACGAACAGCCGGTGACGCACTTCGGCAAACTCAATCAGGCCCGTGCGACAGCGGATATGATCATCTGGGGCTGTAAACGGCTCGCCGTCCCCTATCCCTTCGTCGCCCAGTGGCTGGCGAATCACGCGCCACGCCTGCTGCTCAATACTATCGTTCCCCAAGGGAAAGTGGAAGTGGAGCAAGTGCGGCAGCTCGTGCGCGAGGCGTTCGCGGCGCAAAACACGGATGCGGCTGGACTACAACCGTTATTCGTGTAAGATTGCCGTATGAGAATCACACACTTATTCAGCCGGATCAACATTTTCGCCATCCCGCCGGGGCTGACGCCCACCCAGCGCAAGAATTTCTTCTACACGCAGATGGACGCCCTGGGCGTGGGATTGGTCAGCGGCGCGTCGCCGTTTCTGGCGGTGTTCCTCACCCGGATCGGGGGAACAAACTTCCAGGTGGGTATGTTGAGCGCCATGCCGGGATTTACCGGGCTGTTCCTGGGACTCATCATCGGGCGGTTTCTGCAAACCCGTGCGAATATCGTGCCGTGGTACAGCCGCATCCGTTTGCTCGTCTTCTCGGCGTACACCCTCACCGGGGTGATGGCGTTGATCTTGCCGCAGAAAGCTATCATCATCGCCATGCTCATCGTTTGGGCGCTGGCAAGCATCCCGCAAGCCATCCTCAGCGTCGCCTTCACGGTAGTGATGAACGCCATCGCCGGGCCGGAAGGCCGCTACACGCTGATGAGCCGCCGCTGGTCGATTTTGGGGTTCACGACAGCGGTGATGACGATGATTGCGGGACAAATCCTCGATCGGCTGCCTTTTCCGATCAACTATGCGGTCGTTTTCATCCTCTTCTCGATGGGCGGGTTAATCAGCTTCCGCTATTCCAGCCGGATGCAGGTACCTCCGCTTAACACAGAAGCAGTCGGTGACAAAACGCCGCTGTTCCAACAGCTCAAGCGCGATGTGCGTCTGGTGTTCACCCACCGGCCTTTCATTGCCATATCCACCAAACGGTTGATCTACATCCTCGGCTCCAACCTCGTCGCACCGCTGTTCACGCTGTACTACGTGCGCATCGTGAAGGCAAGCGATGCCTGGATTAGCGCCATCGTCACGATGCAAAGCTTCGTTTTGCTGATCGGGTATTCGATCTGGACACAGCAGCACCGCAAACGCGGATCGCGCTTCATCCTGTTGAGCACAACATTGGCGCTGGCGCTCTATCCGGCGCTGACCGCCATCACCCGCCTGCCATGGCTGCTCGTGCTCTACGCGGGCATCGCGGGAGTTTTCCAGGCCGGAATGAACCTAGTCTTCTTCGACGAGTTGATGAAGACCGTGCCGCCCCAGCACAGCGCCACTTTTATCTCGGTGGATCAGAGCGCACAGAACGCGCTGGCGATGAGCGCGCCGCTCATGAGCACGAGCTTGTCGAGCTTCATCGGCATTCCAGGGGCGCTATTTATCGGGGCAGCGGTGCGGTTAGTCGCCTTCGTGATGTTTTTACGCGGGAAAGAAGGGCAAAAACCTGTCGACGGCACGGTCGTAGAACAGCCGTAGCCCATAGAAGAAGATGAAAAGCTGTCAACGGATTGAACGGATTTTGACAGATTGTTTTGAAAATCCAGGAAAAGTCGCGTAGATTAGCGGTTCATTGTATGGAGGCCGATATGAAAACCACGGTTCGTAGTTTTGTGATGATGTGCATCATCGCCTCCCTACTGATCATCCCCCCCTCAGCAGTCAGTGTTGCCGCGCCCAGCGATGACTGGGAAAACTACACCTACACGCTGACCCAATCCACTGCCGCCTACAAGTTCTGGACGACGACACCGAGCGAGCGCGTGTTCAAGGACACCGCTGCGCCTACGGCGACCGGCAGCGGTATCAAGGTCTACGCGGCGCGCAACGAGTTCGAGCCGTTCCAGATCGTCGTCAAACCAACGGCGTCCGGCAACGTCACCGTCAATATGGGCAGTTTTGGCAGTGGGATCACGGTTGAGCTTTATCAGGTCAAGTACGTCAATTTGACCGAGGCGACCGACAGCCTGGGGCGCACGGGGCCGTATCCCGATCCGCTGTGGCCGCTCGCCAACGGAGCCAGCGTGGCGCTGACCGCGGGCGAAAACACGGCCTTCTGGTTCAACGTCTTCGTGCCGGCGAGCGTCACTTCTGGGAACTACACCGCCAATATGAACATCGGCGGTGTGGCGATCCCGGTCACGCTCCACGTCTTCAATTTCGCCATCCCCGATGCGCTGCACATCGAATCGCAAATGAACTACTCGCACCAGACGTTCCTGAGCGCCTACAGCGTCCCCGGCACGGACGATGAGTATTGGGCTTATGTGGATGGCATCAAGCAGTATTTCATCGACCACCGGTTGACGCCCAGCAGCGTGCTCTGGCCCGGCGGTCTGACCGGCGGCGGCTCGTTTGCCGAGCCGTTCATCGACTACAATTGCGATACCCACACGCTCTCCGACCCCTACGGCATCTGGGGCTACGATGCGCTGGCGGAGCGGTACCTCGATGGGAGCGGATTGCTCGGCGGGCAGTTCACGCAGCCGTTCAACGGCGGGACGGGCTTTCCTTCGTTCACAGCGGCAGGATTTGATAACAACGATCCATCAACCGACCAGCGGCCCTCCTCGTTCTGCGGCATCACGCGCAGCGCGAGCGACTGGCTACAAAACCCCACTTCGGCTTACAACACGGCGTGGTTCGCCTACGTCACCGCGCTACAAAACTATCTCAGCAGTCACGGCGACCTCGGCAAGGCCTACCACTACTTTGCCAACGAGCCACAGGATCAGGCCGACTATGACGCGGTGGCGTGGTACAGCAGGTACAGCCACCAGGCCGCGCCCAACCTCAAGCTGATGGTCTCCGAGGGCGCGAAACCGGAAATCTACGACCAACCCGGCGCGCACATCGACATCTGGTTGCCGGTGCTCAACGAATACGATCCCACCGCCGCCCACGCCCGCGAGCGCGACCACGGTGAACAGACGTGGATTTACTTCCTGCACGGCACACGCCCGCCGTACTTCAACCCCATCACGCTGGATCACCCGGCCATCGAGGGCAAGTTCACCGGCTGGTTCCTGTGGAAGTACCGCGTGCGCGGCATCGCCTACTACGCCGTCAACGATTGGAGCAAGAATCCGTGGACCGATCCGATGACCTACGAGCAGAACGGCAACACCTTCCTGTTGTACCCGCCTTCCGAAAGCAACACGCCGATTCCTTACGGCTCCAACGGGCATCGTCTCGTGCCGTCGATCCGCCTGGAAATGCTGCGCGACGGCTTCGAGGACTACGAGTACCTCTACGTCCTGGCGGGCGGGCAGCCACAGGTGGATGTGACCAACGCCGCCGACGTGCAGGCGAACAAGATCATCGCCGGGCTGACGAGCTACACGCGCCACAGCGAATTTATGTACAACCTGCGGCGTCTTATCGGGCTGAAGAATGGCGGCGAGATTGCGACGATCCCCGACATCACCCCGCCGCCCACGCATCCCCGCGCCGAGGGGCCGCCTGGCAATTACTACATCAACTTCCAGGACCCCGCCGGGCAACCGACCGCCAACCCGCTCATTGTGAACGGCCACACGTATATGAAAATCGGCAGTCAGAATTACGACGCCACCGCCGGTTACGGTTGGTATGCCCCTAACGACGTTCACTGGATGACGACCTACCTGAACAGCGGCCCGAACGTCTTGCAGCGCAGCATCCTCTACTCGGATTGGGGCCGGCCTGCCACCTTCGAGTTCGACCTGCCCAACGGCGATTACAACGTCACCGTCTCCGTGGGTTGGGAGGGACGGACGTATTCGCACAACTACATCGCCATCGAGGGCATCGTCTTCGTCAACAACGAGGCCACCAGCCCGTACATCGTCCGCACCAAACGCGTTACCATCACCGACAACAAGCTGACGATGGCGATGGGCATCTTCGACGAGTACACGATGCTCAACTACCTCGACATCGAAGCTGCCGGGCCGACCGCCGCCTTCACCGCCGACGTGACCTCCGGCGACGCACCGCTCACCGTCCACTTCACGGACGCCTCGACCAACGGGCCAACGGCGTGGGCGTGGGATTTCGAGAATGACGGCACGACGGACAGCACAGAGCAGCATCCCACCCACACGTACACCGCGCCGGGCGTCTACACCGTGCGCCTGCGCGTGACCAACGACGGCGGCAGCGACGACGAAATCAAACCGGACTACATCACCGTGCGCCTGCCCGCCGTGCACGATCTGCGCATCACCGATGTTCAGACCGAAACTGGCGCGCTCACCGCCCAATTACGCTGGACGCCCCTACCGCAGGCCGTCACGACGACACTGCGCTATGCGCCCACGTTCATCACCGACGGAACATGGGCAGCGGCGACCGTCATCGGTGAGAGCCTGCCGGGCAGCACGGACAGCTTCACCGCGCACGTCCAATACGCGGGCGGGAGCATCTACTTCACCCTCAAATCGCAGGATGCCAGCGGCGCGTGGTTGGGACTGTCGAACAACGCTTACTGGCCGAGTTTTGAGGTATACTTGCCGCTGGTGATGCGAAACTGAAAGGAGCAGAATGATGACTAACGAACTGCAAAATCCCTCGTAGCCTGCGCATACACCGATTACTCATTACTCGTTACTCATTACTCGTTACTCATTACTTATTACTCGTTACTCGTTACCGGCCAAAGGAGTTTGAAATGACGACAGACACCATCCGCTGGGGCATCATCGGCTGTGGGAATGTGACGGAGGTGAAAAGTGGGCCGGCGCTGCAGAAGGCGCGGGGGTCACAGTTGGTCGCGGTGATGCGACGCAATGGTGATCTGGCGCGGGACTACGCGCAGCGCCACGGCGTCCCTAAGTGGTATAATGAGGCCGACGCGCTGATCCACGATCCGGAGGTGGATGCCGTGTACGTCGCCACGCCGCCTTCATCGCATCTGGAGTATACGCTGGCAGTCGCGCAAGCCGGCAAGCCGGTCTACGTCGAAAAGCCGATGGCGCGCACCTACGCGGAGTGCCAAACGATGATTGCGGCGTGCGAACAGGCGGGCGTGCCGCTGTTCGTCGCGTATTACCGGCGGAGGTTGCCGCGCTTCCTTAAAGTTAAAGCGTGGCTGGACGCGGGCGCAATCGGCGAAGTGCGCAGTGTGAACACCGTGCTCTACCGCCCGCCGTCACCGGAGGATTGCAGCGACACAAAGCCCTGGCGGCTCGACCCAGAAATCGCCGGGTGCGGCTACTTCTGCGACCTCGGCTCGCACATGCTCGACCTGCTCCAGTATCTCCTGGGGCCGATCGAGACGGCGCAGGGCTACGCCACCAACCAGGGCGGGTGCTACGAAGCCGAAGATGCCGTCAGCGCGACGTGGCTGCATGAGAATGGCATTCACGGGGCGGGCACGTGGCATTTTACCACCCAGCATCGCGTGGATCGCACCGAAATCGTGGGGACAACCGGCATCATTCGCTATGCAACGTTCGATGACGAGCCGGTGACACTCGAAAGACAGGGGGAGACCAAATCGGTGCGCATCGAAAACCCACCGCACATCCAACAGCCGCTCATTCAAAGCGTCGTGGATACGCTGCTCGGTCACGGCGAATGTCCAAGCACCGGCCATACCGCTGCGCTGACCAATCGGGTAATCGATATGATCTTGAAAAATCCACACCCACTTTTCCAGAAGGTTCGCAACCATTCATAAGATTAGCGGTCTATTCCGCACAAGGAGATATATGCTTCGAAATAAGGTAACCCGAAATTGTATCAGACTGGGCTTGTTTTTACTCGTGCTTGCCGGCTGTGCAACGCCGATCCCCACACCGGAACCGGTGACGATCAAGTTCCCGCACTATGAGCGCGATGCAGCGTACTACACGACACTGGCCGAGCAATTCAAGGCGCGCTATCCGAATATCACGGTGGAATTGGTTCAGGTAAACTGGCGGAATCCCGGTCAGGTCACCGAGAACGATGTGTTTATGGTAGAGCAACTCGCACTGCCGCAACTGGTGCAACAAGGCACTATCCTTGACCTCTCGCCTTTGATCGAACAGGACAACACTTTCGACAAGAACGTTTACTATCCAGGCGCACTCGAAACATTCCAATACGAAGGGAAAACCTGGGGCATCCCCTCCAACATCAACATGTTGCTGATGTACTACAACAAGGATTTGTTCGACCAATATGTCGTTCCCTACCCCACCGTGGGCTGGACGTGGGATGATTTTCTCGAACGGGCCGAGGATATCACCGATCCAAACAATGGTGTTTTTGGGTATGCCATCCAACACGACAACGAAATCGCCATCATGGAGCCGATCTTATTCATCTACCAACACGGCGGGCAGCTTTTCGACAACTGGCAAAATCCGACAACCATCACCCTTAACGATCCACTGAATATTGAAGCCATGCAATGGTATGCCAATTTGATCCACGCCTATGGCGTCGCTCCCTCGCGCAAGCAAGGGCCGGATTCCGTCCAGTACTATCCCTATGGCGGTGTCATCCAGAACAAATATGCGATGTGGATAGGCATGCTTTCGGACCAGGGCGGAGTGACATGGCCGACGCGCTGGCAAATGCGGTGGGGTGTCGCCCCGTTGCCCCGCGACCGCGAGGCTTTCACCCTGGCGACCGTCAATGGCTTCGTCATCTCGAAAAACACCCAACATCCAGAGGCATGCTGGAAGTGGATTATGTTCCTCAATGAACAGATGCCCACCCTGAACATGCCCGCGCGCAGGGCGCTGGCAGAATCAGGCGAGTTCACCAAGCTCGTCGGTGCGGAGGTTGCCGAAGCGGCACGTGCAGCCGTGGGTGACGCCGTGTTAATCAGCCCGACGCTGCTGGGATTTGAGCAGGCCATGGAGGTACTGGGGACTGCCTTCACCGCCATCCGCGACGGGCAAACCTCCGCAGAAGCTGCACTGAACGCAGCACAAGAACAGCTCGGTTACTGATCGGTAGACGCCAGACAGTACATGGTAGACGGGGAGCGGTGTTATCTAAGGAAAAGTCGCCCTCATTCTGAAATGCACCCTCTACCGCCTGCCATCTACCCTTTTTATAAGGTTGGTCTATAATGAACGTAGACCATTGAGAAGGACAGACGCCTCTGATCTCACGGCGTATTTCACCTTCGGGGCAATCGTGCACGGGCCGTACTTCATTGACAAAAGCTCATTAACCATCAGCGCAATCATCGCTATGCAGAAAGTCAAAAGCCCAATATCACAAGTGACGGCAGACTTCGAACTAAAAATCAGGAGGTTATGATGCAATACCGAGAATTAGGGAGAACCGGGTGGAAAGTATCCACAATCAGCTTTGGGGCGTGGGCCATCGGCGGAACGTGGGGCACAGTGCAAGATAACGAATCCCTGGCAGCACTGCATCGCGCGGTCGATTTGGGCGTCAACTTCTTCGACACCGCCGACGTCTACGGTGATGGGCGCAGTGAGCGGTTGATCGGTCAACTGCGCAAACAACGCCGTGAGGAAATCTATGTTGCCACCAAGGCCGGTCGCCGCCTGAACCCACACGTTGCGGAAGGTTACAATCGCCAGAATCTCACAGCCTTCGTCGAGCGCAGCCTCAAGAACCTGGACGTCGACGCTATCGACCTGCTACAACTCCACTGCCCGCCGACGCCGGTTTACTATATGCCGGAGGTTTTCGGCGTCCTCGACGATCTGGTCGCCGCCGGGAAACTGCGGCATTACGGCGTGAGCGTAGAAAAGGTCGAAGAGGCGCTGAAGGCTATCGAATATCCGAATGTAAAGACGGTGCAGATCATCTTCAACATGTTCCGCCACCGCCCCGCCGAACTGTTCTTCGAACAGGCGCAGAAGCGCAATGTCGGCATCCTGGCGCGTGTACCGCTGGCCTCCGGGATGCTCACCGGCAAGATGAAGCCCGACAGCCAGTTCTCGCCCGACGATCACCGGGCATTCAACCGCGATGGCGCGGCTTTTGACAAAGGCGAGACCTTCTCCGGCGTGGATTACAACATCGCGCTGCAAGCTGTGGACGAACTGAAGGCGATCTGCCCGGCAGGGATGAGTATGGTACAATTCGCCCTGCGTTGGATTCTGATGTTCGACGCGGTGACGTGCGCTATTCCCGGCGCCAAGCGTCCCGCGCAAGCCGAAGAAAACATCGCTGCCGCCGACATGCCACCGCTATCCGATGAGGTAATGGCAAAGGTGCGCGCGATATACGATAAATATATCCGAGCGCTGGTGCATCACTACTGGTAAATCAACATCGCATGTAAAGTATGCAAAGCATGTTTCCCACATTACGTTTGAAGATTATCGGTAGCATCATCGCCGCGACGGCGATTGTCTTGCTACTGTTCTACATCCCTATGCGCCAGGTCTTGATAAAGAGCTACGCCGAGCTGGAAGAGCAAAACGTATCCCGCGATGTCCAACGCGCAGTGAATCAGGCTCTCGAAATCGTCGAAGATCTTAAAGCCACTGCCGCAGATTATGCTGGTTGGGATGACACTTATTTCTACATGGAGACACACGATCAGGCCTACATTGACTCCAATTACAATGACACTACCTATACCAACAATCAACTCAATGTCATCATGTTGATCGATACATCCGGCAAAGTTGTGTATGCAGGTGCCTATGATCTTAACAACGAGGTCTTTATTCCACCCCCAGAACGACTCCTGAGACTTGGCCCTGATGATCCACTGTTAACGCCCATCCACTCTGAACAAGGTGTGGAAGGATTTCTGGTCATAGGCAATCAACCTATGGCTGTGGCGGCGCAGCCTATCCTCACCAGTAATTCTGAAGGGCCAACCCATGGCGCCTTAATCATGGCGCGCTTCCTGGACGAAGACTTGATCGCGTACATCGCCAAAAGTACACAACTGACGCTAGAAGTGGCCGATATAGCAGATCCAAATCTTGCCCTCCACCTGCAGGCTGCGCGAGATCGAATACTGGCGAGCGCTTCAGATTTATGGGTCGAACCGGTCGATCAACAAACCATCGCCGGTTACGCCCTCTTGAACGACATTTACGGCAATCCGGCTGTGATTCTACACATTGACACCCCTAGGGAAGTGTACGTACAAGGTAGAACAACCCTGACCTATCTGGGCGCGGCCATTATACTCGCGGGCGTAGCATTCAGCGTGGTGATGTGGTGGGTATTAAGACGATTGGTGTTTGCGCGCTTGAGCAACTTTCGCGCCGATGTCAGCCACATTGGGATCATCGGCAGTGCCGGTGATTTCTCCAGCCGTGTCCCGGTGCAAGGCGAAGACGAGCTCTCCCAACTCAGTGCTACGGTCAACATCATGCTCGACAACCTGGAACAGTATCAAAAGGAACTGCTGATTCAGAAACAACGCTTCGAGAATCTCGTCGCCGTAGCGCGCGCGACGGTAGAACGTCCCGACCTGGAAACGACGCTGAAAAACGCAGTGGAAGCCGCCCGCGCTATCACACGCGCCGAACGCGGTAGTGTGTTCATATTGGATGAACTAGGCATGGTAACATATAGCATCCTGGCCCGCGATGACGTGAGCAATGCCGAACGACAAAAAGTCGTCGGGCAGGTGATGGACATCGGCCTGGCCGGATGGGTGGCGCGTCACCGTCAAGCCGCATTGGTAACCGACACCGAGCAAGACCCTCGCTGGTTTCCACTGCCGGACATCCCTTATGTGGTCCGGTCAGCGTTGGTCGTTCCCATCTTCAGTGGGCCGCGCAAACTCGGCATCCTGACACTCACCCACCCCGAAGTCGGTCATTTCAACCAGGATGACCTGGAGCTGATGCAGGCGGCTGCCGATCAAATGGCCCTGGCGATTCGTAATGCGCAAATCTACGACGACCAGCGGCGGTTGGCCGAACGCCAGACGACGCTCTACGAAGTGCTGCGCACCATCGGTACATTGCTCGATCCCGATGCGGTCCTGTTGGTGGCGGTGGACAAAATTGCGGCGCTGACCAACTGGCCCGTCGTCACGATTCTCTTGCCCGACAAGAGTACGGATAAGTTGACATTGCGAGCCAGCGCCGGTCAGCTTCCTCTCCCCGAGCAATGGAGCATCGGATCAAACTACGGCAACATCGGACGCGCTTTCCGCGCTGGAGAGTTGCTTTATGCCGACAATACACAAATCCACACAGCCGGTGTGACCGTGTATGAAAAGGCCGGTTCGCAGATTGTGGCCCCATTGTGCTACGGTCAACGTACCCTGGGTATCCTGAACATCGAGCATGAGGGCGTCTACGCCTTTAGAGCGGATGATGTTGTGCTGGCAAAATCTCTGGCCGACGCCATCGCTCTGGCGCTGGAAAACGCACAGATACACAGCCATGTGCGCCAATACGCGGCAAACCTCAATATGATGTACTCGTTGGCCCAGGTGACCGGGCGTTCCCTCGACCTGGAGACGATTCTGCCCGAGGCGTTGGATTCGATTCTGGATTCCCTGGGGTTTGAGGCAGGATTCGTCAGCCTCTTCGATCCGCAAAGCGGGCAACTCCAACTGGCAGCTACACACGGCATCCCGGCTACAATGACAGAGCAACTACAGAGTGTCTTGAATCAGGACACAATCCGCGATTATGTTGCACACCAGCACATCCCGATGCTTATCGAGGACCTTTCCAAACAAACGCCGCTCATCGCCAGACTGCAGACCGGTGCGCCGCAACTCTATGAACATCTCCGTGGCTGGGGAATCCACACCTACATCGGGACGCCGCTAGTCCAGCAAGGTCAGGTGTTGGGCATGATTGGGATGTTCGCCCGGCAAGCACGCTTGCTATCTTCTAACGATCAAGCTTTACAGGTCACCCTGGTCCAGCACCTGGCTACGGCGATCACCAACACGCGCTTATTCCAGGCCGTCATCGATGAGCGCAGTCGCCTGCAGGCGCTCATCGAGTCTTCGAGTGATGGTGCCATCTTCATCGATGCCAACCAGCGGGTTCCGGTCATCAACGCTGCAGCGCTCAAATTCCTGGCTTTGCCCGTCGTGCCGCAAGAGTGGATCAACCGTACCACCCTCGACTTTCTGGGCATCCTGCGACAGTGTGCGCCAGAAGCCGCGCGCACGCTGATCAAAGAACTCCGGCGTGTGCAGCGTGCGGATGCGGAACCCGCCGAGGGCGAATTCGAGGTTTTCCCGCGAATCATCCACTGGTATAACCTCCCTGTGATGGCTCAAGAGACGGCACTGGGCCGGCTGATTCTCCTCCATGATGTGACAGCAGAACACTTGGTAGAACGTATGCGTGAAGATCTGACGCGCACCACCATCCACGATTTGCGCAACCCCCTCACCAGTATCGCCAGCGCAATCAAGCTGTTGGAGAACGAGATGCAGGAAACACTCACGCCAGAGCAACACCGATTCCTGGAAATCGCCGACCGCGGAACAAAGCGTATGTTGAATCTGGTCAACAGCATTTTGGACATTAGCCGGCTGGAAGACGGACAAATGCCGTTGGAGTACACCTCCATCGACCTGCCCGGTTTTGTCGAAGACATTATCCAATCCCAGACCCCACTTGCCATCGACAAAGGGTTACACATCGAGAGCAGGCTCCCTGCTGGATTGCCGACAGTCCAGGGCGATCGTGAGTTATTGGAACGAGTTTTTCAAAATTTGATCGGTAACGCCATCAAATTCACACCTTCCGGCGGAACCATCCACATCACTGCGCGTGAGGAGGCCACCGATCCCACCAGGATATACATCTCAATCAAAGATACCGGTGCGGGAATTCCGCCGGAAATCCAGGGCCGGCTATTCAAGAAATTCACCAGCGGCAAGCAGGCTGGCCGCGGATCCGGTTTGGGGCTGGCTTTCTGTAAAATGGTTCTCAACGCACACCAGCAGGACATCTGGGTAGAAAAAAGTGACGAGCAAGGGACAACTTTCACATTTACACTCCCCAAAAAGAAACACTGAAACTCCCGGAAACCACTACAGTTGATACATTCCTTGACTATTCGCGCAAGAAAAATACTCAATCGCAAAAGGAGCCACTATGAAAGGTATCATTCTCTCCGGCGGACTGGGAACGCGCCTCTATCCTCTCACCGTATCTCTGTCCAAACAAATTCTGCCCATCTTCGACAAACCGATGATCTACTACCCCCTTTCGGTATTGATGCTCGCCGACATCCGCGAATTCCTCATCATCTCCACACCGCAGCACCTCGACCTGTACGAGAAGCTCTTCGGTGATGGTTCGCGGCTTGGCCTGGATATCCGCTACGCCGCCCAGCCTTATCCGGGGGGGATCGCACAGGCATTCCTCATCGGCGAGACGTTCATCGGCGGTGAACCGTGTGCGCTCATCCTCGGCGACAACTTCCTCTACGGGCACGGCCTTTCGGATTTGATGCAGGAAGCGGGACGATTGACCGATGGCGGCATGGTCTTCGCCTACTACGTGCAGGACCCGCAGCGTTACGGCGTGGTCGAGTTCGACAAAAACCTCAACGCGCTGAGCATCGAAGAAAAGCCCCAGCAGCCCAAGTCAAACTACGCCGTCACCGGCATCTACTTCTACGACCAACACGTGGTAGAGGTGACCAAGGGCCTCAAACCGTCGGCGCGTGGCGAACTGGAGATCACCGACGTCAACAAGGAGTATCTGCGGCGCGGGAAACTGAAGGTACGCCTCTTCGGGCGCGGTTTCGCCTGGCTGGATACCGGCACGCACGAGAGCCTGTTGGAGGCCAGCGATTTCGTGCAAACCATCGAACACCGTCAGGGCCTCAAGGTTGGCTGCATCGAGGAGATCGCCTACCGCAAGGGCTACATCGGACCTGAAGAGTTACTTAAGATCGCCGATTTCTCTAAGGACAATCCCTACTGCCTTTACCTGCGCGAGCTGGCCCAGCAACCACAAACGATGGTGATATAGACGCAGTAGATCCAAAAATGCTCCAAGGGGATCGTCAGATCCCCGTTCTGGTCTGGATCGCCAGATCCAGACCAAGCAAAATTGGATCTACTGAGACTGAAAGCTGGATACTGGAAGCTCGACGCTTGAAGCAACATCGGTAAGCATAGCGATAAGGAGAAAGCAATGTCTCATCCGAGATTGACCGCGCAGTTATTTACCGTCCGCGATTTCTGCAAGACGCTGGAAGATTTCGACGCCAGCATGAAGAAGATCGCCGCCATCGGCTACACCGCCGTGCAAGTTTCCGGCATTGGACCGCTCGCGCACGAGGATGTGAAAGCCGTCACCGACAAGTACGGCCTCAAGATCGTTATCACACACGTCGGCTTCGACTATCTACAAAACGACATCGATGCCGTCATCGCGCAGCACAAGCTGTGGGAGTGTCCCAATGTGGCCGTGGGCAGTATGCCGCCCGCCTACTACGCGGATGGCGAAGCCGGCTTCCACCGGTTTGCCAAAGACGCTACCGAGATCGGCAAGAAACTGGCCGACGCCGGGCTGACCTTCAGCTACCACAACCATAGCTTCGAGTTTGTGCGCTATGGGAAAAAGACCGGCCTGGACATCATCTACGAAGAAAGCGATCCTCGCTATTTGCAGGCCGAGATCGACACATACTGGATCCAACATGGCGGCGGGGATGTCGTCGCCTGGATCAAGCGGATGAAAAACCGTATGCCGGTCGTCCACTTCAAAGATATGGCCATCCTCAGAGGGGAATCGATGTGGAGCAGTCAGCAGATGATGGCCGAGGTCGGCGAAGGCAACCTCAACTGGCCGAAAATCATCAAAGCGTGCAAGAAAGCCAACGTCGAGTGGTACGCCGTCGAGCAGGACCGTTGTCTCCGCGATCCCTTCGAGAGCCTCAAAATCAGCTACGACAATCTCCGCGCGCTGGGCGTGGAATAGTCGTTTAGTCTGTCAATCGAATAGTCTGGTAGTCAGATAGTCTGACCTTCAGTTTCAGCCAATCTTTAGCGAGGAGTTCTATGAATAGCACGATTATCGAAAACACTGGGTTTTCACCCAAGCGACTTGGACGCATTTCCACGTTGATGCAGCGGTACGTCGACGACGGCAAGCTCGCCGGTATCATCGCCACCGTCGCCCGCCGCGGGCAAACCGTCTATCTGGAAAAGTTTGGTATGATGGACATCGAGGCCAACAAGCCGATGCAATTCGACGCCATCTTCCGCATCGCCTCAATGACCAAACCCATCACCAGCGTTGCCATCATGACGCTGTATGAGGAGGGGTATTTCAACCTGAACACGCCGGTTTCAGAGTTCATCCCCGGCTTCAAAGAGCCGCGCGTGTACATTGGCGCGGGCAGAGATGAAAGTTATTACTGGACCGATGCCGACCGCCCCATTACGTTCCGCCACCTCTTCACCCATACGGCGGGTCTGAGCTACGGCTGGAACGAAGAGGATCCGGTGGATCGGCAATACCAGAAGCTGCAGCGGGAATCCAATCTCGACCCGGCCAAAATGACCGTGAAAGACCTGGTAGAGGCGCTGACCGAGCTGCCCCTGGCCTTCCAGCCTGGGACAAGGTGGCGTTACAGTTACGCCATTGACGTGCTCGGCTACATCATCGAAATCATCTCCGGCAAACCGCTGGACGTCTTCCTCAAAGAGCGCCTCTTCGAGCCACTGGGGATGGTTGACACGGATTTCTACGTCCCCACAGCCAAGGCCGACCGGCTATGCGCGTTGTACGGCCATCCCGACAATGCTTCTACCCTGCAACGCATCGAATCGTCGCCCATCCACAGCAATATCTTTCAGAAACCGTCGTTCCTTTCCGGTGGCGGCGGCCTGGTGTCCACCGTCCACGACTACGCCCGCTTCGCGCAGATGCTTGTCAACGGCGGCGAGTTGGACGGTGAACGCATCCTGAGCCCCACCACCGTTGCTCTGTATAGCATCAACCACATGCCAGAAGCCGCGCTCCCTTACGGCTTCGCCGAGGGTGAGGACCTCTACCATTGGGGCTACGGCTACAGCCTGGGCACCCGCGTACTGATGGACGTTTCCAAGACCGGCCTGCCCGGCTCCGTCGGCGAGTTCGGCTGGGACGGCGCGTTCAGTACCTACTTCTGGGTCGATCCGAAAGAGGCGCTGTATGGCCTGTTGATGTTGCAGCACCAACCCAACGCCTACTATCCCATCGCACCGCAGTTCAAACAATTGACGTATCAGGCGCTTGTGTAAACATCAAATCTGACAGGTCTCGGAAGACCTGTCAGATTTTAAGGAGCCTCAATGTTCACTATCGGCACATTCGCCATCATTTTAGATGATGCAGGGCGTGTGCTGTTATGCCACCGCCGCGACATCAACATGTGGAATCTGCCCGGCGGCGGCATGGAGTCCGGCGAGCTGCCCACAGAGTCTGTCATCCGCGAGGTCAAAGAGGAGACCGGCCTGGACGTGGCCGTCGGGCGGCTCATCGGCGTCTACGGGAAGCGAGATAGAGACGATGTAGTTTTCGCCTTCACGTGTCACGTCATTGGCGGACAGTTGACGGAGACCGACGAATCCGACGCCTGCCAGTATTTCGCGCTGGACGATATCCCGCTGAACACCAATCCCAAGCAGGTTGAGCGCGTGTACGACGCCCTAAAACCGGCAGGCCAACCGGTTTTCAAATTGCAGGAGGGGCCGGCGTCGCGGGAATGGTTGCCCGTGCAGCGCAAATATGCGTCACACCTGCAGAAGGTTTTCGAGATTCAAGCCCGAATCGAAACCGTTCACCCGCTCCTGCCCCACGTCTTCCCTATCGCCATCGTCGAGAACGATCAGTTCCTCATCTTCGACGTCGCTCCATCCGGGAAACACTACACCTTCGTCAAACAAGCGCCCACGCCGATGCCGATTCCCCAGGGCGTGCGCGCGGCCTTTCCGCTGGAATGTTACGGCGGCAAACCGGCCTGCGTCGTCACGGCCGACGTCTTCGACACGCTCGATGGCTACGTCACCCTCTTCCACGAGTTCGTCCATTGCTACCAGTATCAGACATGCGAGAACAAGCTCAAAGCCACGTTGAACGTTGCCCAACAAGCCCAGGCCGCCCACGACTTTATGTGGGAGATCACCTATCCATTCCCCTACAACGCCCCGGAATTCGTGGAGACCTACGCAGCGTTCCTCGAAGCCGCAGCGCATCGACAGCACAGCCTTATTCGCGATTGTCGCGCGCGGCTACGCGACATCCTGTCCATCGAGAACTTCGAGTATATGATCTGGCAAGAGTGGAAAGAGGGCTTCGCGCGCTATATTGAGAACCGCATTAAGCAGTGCCTCAATCTTTCGGAAAATCACGGTGGCGCAGAACAGCCCTTCAGCCGGGTGACTTTCTACGAAGGCGGCGCGCGTCTTATTGCTGTCCTTGTCAACGCGCAACCCGAACTGGTGGGAGACATTGAAAATCTCTTTCATAGGATAGAAGTTGGAAGCTAGATGCTGGATGCTGGATGCTCGGTATCCTCTATCAGTATACAGTATCAAGGAGGCATTATGGAAACACGCATCTTTGGCAACACCGGCTTGACCGTCAGTCGCCTGGGGATTGGCCTGGCGGAGATTGGCTTTGAGTTGACGCTGGAAGAGATCAACACAGCGTCGAACGTGCTCAACACCGCGCTCGACGCGGGCATCACCTTCCTGGACACCGCCGCCTGCTACGACATCAGCGAAGAACTGATCGGGCGCACCATCGCCCACCGGCGCGACGAATACGTGCTGGCGACCAAAGCCGGGCACGTCACCGGCGGTTACGTGGGCGAGGCCTGGACCGCGCAGACCGTCCGCGACAGCATCGACCGCAGCCTGGTGCGGATGAAGACCGATCACCTGGACCTCGTGCAACTGCACTCATGCGACGTGGACGTCTTGGAGCGTGGCGAGGTCATCGAGGTGCTGCAACAAGCCAAACAGGCCGGCAAAACGCGCTTTATCGGCTACAGCGGTGATAACGAGGCCGCGTTGTGGGCCGTCAGGAGTGGTCTCTTCGACACCCTCCAAACCAGCTTCAACCTGGTGGATCAGAACGCACGGCTCTATCTCTTCGGCCCGGCAAAAGCGCAAGGGATGGGCATCATCTGCAAGCGCCCCATCGCCAACGGCGCATGGGGCGCAGCAAAAGCGCCGAGCGACTACGCCGCCGAGTACTTCGCGCGCGCCCAGAAGATGCTGGCGCTGGGGCCGATCCCCGGCGCGCCGGCAGATCGCATCTTGTTGGCGCTCGGCTTCGCCTTCGCCCACGAGGAAGTGGATGTCTTCATCGTCGGTACGCGCAATCCCAAGCACCTCAAGGCCAACATTGACATGGTCAATACCCAACTGCCCATCCCGCCGGAAGCCGTCGCCGAAATCCAACGCCGCTTCGAGCAGCTCGCCGACGGCCCCGCCTGGGCACAGCGCGAGTAATCAAAAGTTCTAACCGCGAATCACGCGAATTTTCGCTAATTTTACGATAGATTCGCGTAGATTGGCGAGATTCGCGGTTCATTTTGAGGAGGAGAGTATGCCAAAATCCACGAGCATCGCACGCTATCTCAACGTCCGAAATGCCTACGGCCCGACGATTTCCGGCGATGGGAAGCGGCTGGCCTTCCTCACCGACATCACCGGGATGCCGCAGGTCTGGCAAGTCCCGCTGACCGGTGAGCCGGGAGCGATTCTGTGGCCCGAACAACTGACCTTCGAGACAGATCGCGTTATGCTGGCGCAGTTCTCGCCTTTAGAAAATGGCCGCCTGCTCTACACGCGCGACATCGGCGGCAACGAGAAGCAGCAGCTTTTCCTGCTCAGCGAAGATGGATCGGCGGATGTCAACCTCACGCACGGCTTCGAAGAGGTGACACATTCATTCGGCGCCTGGGCAAAGGATGGCAACGCGATCTATTTCGCCGCCAACCGGCGCAATCCGGCGTTGTTCGATTTCTACAGGCAGCCATTGGACGGAGAAGCAACCCTGATCTGGGAAAACGATGCGCCGGGTTATCTTCACAACGTAGATATTGCGCCAGATGGGCAGCGTGCCATCGTCGTGCGGTCGTCCAGTTCGTTCAGTCACACTCTCCTGGAAATTGACCTGACGAACGGGACGGCACGACAGTGGCTCAGTTCGGCGGAATCTGTGCGCTTTACAGCCATCCACTACGCGGAAGACGGACGCAGCCTCTACCTCATCACCGACCTGGGCGCAGACTTCCTCTACATCGCCCGCCTCGACCTGGACACGGGCGCGCTGGAACGCCTCATCGCGCCGGAGTGGGACTGTGATGGGATGGCGCTCGCGCCGGATGGGCGCAGCCTGGCCTACATCGTCAACGTCGAGGGCGCGCATCACCTGCACCTGTACGACCTCGCCACGGGCGCAACGCGCACGGCTCCCGACCTCGGAGAATTGGCCGGCGTTATCCGCGGCGACCGGCCTGTCTTCTCGCCGGACGGAAGCCGCATCGTTTTCGCCTTCACCAACGCTACGCGGGCTGCCGACATCTATGTTTGGGATTTGACGGAAGATGCCGTCTATCCAGTCACGCGCTCCTCGCACGGCGGCCTACCAACGGAGAGCTTTGTCGCGCCGGAACTCATCCGTTATCCGACGTTCGACACCCTCGCCGACGGGACGCAGCGCACCATTCCGGCGTGGTTCTTCAAGCCGCAGCACGAAAGCAATACACCCGTGCCCGCCGTCGTCGTCGTCCACGGTGGGCCGGAGGGACAATTCCAACCGATTTTCACGTTCTTCATCCAATACCTGGTGAACAACGGCTACGCCGTGCTCGCGCCGAACGTGCGCGGCTCCACCGGCTACGGCAAAGCCTACAGCCACCTCGACGACGTCGAAAAGCGCATGGACTCGGTGGCTGATCTCGCACACGCCGCGCAGTGGCTACGCGAACAGCCGGGCATTGACGGTGAGCGGATCGTGGTCTACGGCGGCAGTTATGGCGGCTTTATGGTGCTCGCGGCGCTCACCGCCTACCCGGAGCTGTGGGCCGCCGGCGTGGACATCGTCGGCATCAGCAACTTCGTCACCTTCCTGGAAAACACCAGCGCCTACCGTCGCGCCCACCGCGAGGCCGAATACGGCAGTCTGGCGCGCGACCGCGACTTCCTGGAAAGCATCGCGCCGATCCGCCACGTGGACAACATCGTCGCGCCGCTGTTCGTCGTCCACGGCGCGAACGACCCGCGCGTGCCCTTGAGCGAAGCCGAACAACTCGTCGCCGCCCTGCAAGAGGCTGTGTTCGGCGCCGCCAGGCCCCCGCTTCCCTGGCTGCGGTGGTGTGTACACGGGGCGGCGGTCGTGGCGCTGCTACTGGCCGTGCCGGCAGCCATCTATCGGGACCGCTTGCATGGGCCACTCGACCCTGCCCTGATCGACCAGCCCACCGACCCTCGCTGGCAACAAGCCACCCAGCAAGAAGCCCAGGGCCGCGGCCGCCTGGCCGAGGCACGCAAACTCGCTGCCCAGCAGCACTGGCAGCAAGCGGTCGCGCCGCTCGACGCGGCAATCGAATCATTCGATGCCGCCGTGCGCTCCGGCCGGTTCAGCTTTGCAGGCCGGCGCGAGCATGCAGCGGCCCACTACCTCCGCGGCCAGGCCGAATTGAAGGCAGGCAACCGACCCGATTACCAGTTGGCCCTCTCGCACTTCAGCCGGGCCGCTCACCTTGAGCCGGCACACTACGCCAGCCATGTGGGCTGGGCGACCGCCCTGCTGAACCTGGCCAGGCAGGAATACGAGGCTGGCGTGGCCCTCAAGTTTCAATCCCTCGATGCCGAAGCCCAGGGCCGTTTTCGCACCGGCCTGTCGCTGTATCGCCGTGCCATCGAGCAGCACAGCCAGTATGTGCGGGCCGAGGGCTTCATGCTGGGCGGCATGTGTGCACACGAGTTGATGGATTTCGATCTGGCTCTCGCCTGGTACGATCGCGCGCTGGCTGCACAGCCCACGGCCCAGGTGCGCTGTTACACGCACTATCGGCGCGCCGCAGCCTACCGCGAGCTGAGGCAGTGGCGCGAGGCTTTGGCGGCGTATCGGGATGCACTGAACCAGTACCCTCCCGAGGGTATGTCTCAACCGGCGCGCTGGGAACTGGCCTTTGGCATGGCGGCGTGCAACGAGGAGCTTGAAGACTGGCCTGCCGCATTGCAAGCATGCAGCCAGGCTGTCGACCTGTTTGAGCTGGACCCGAACACGCCGGAAAGCATCTTTCTGCTGAAAACGCTGCATGCGCAGCGGCAGGCATATGCGGAACAATCCCAGCAACTCCCCCTGGCGGAGGCCGAACGCCGCCTCATCGATCTGCTCGAGCGCCTGTGGAGCGCCCCGCGAAATGCCAGCCTGTGGCGCCAGCTCGGCACATTGCTCACGGACGACCCAGAGCCGCGCCTTCGCCATCCGCGTCATGCCCACATTGCCCTGGCCTTCGCCGACGAGTTGGAACGTCCCTGAGGTGCTGCCCAATCAAGGCTGCACCTTCGAGGGCGACAATCTTCACGCCGGCTCCCCCCACAGCGGCTGCCGGTCATGCTCCGGCCTGCGGCATTTTCTCACCACCCGCCCGGTAGCACAGGCAATCCTGCCACGGCGAGCTGCCGCGGTGCAGGCGGCTCGTCCGCCTTTCAAATAGGGGAGACCGATCTTCAATCGAAGCGGCTCGGGGTGCGAAGAAGCATAACCGGTACCCAGCCTCGCTTGGCGGCACGCCGCAGCGAACTATGAGACAGGCATGGCCCCGCGCCGGCTGTACGGGGCGAGAGCCGTTCAGTCTTCTTCCATCAGGTCGCGTTCGGTGACCATGGCGAAGCCCTTGGAGGCCAGGGTTTCCATGGCCATTTCGATGTTATCGACCATCAGCGCCACGGCGGGGCGGCCTTCCACCTCGCGGCCGTTGGCAAGCACCGACTCCGCCAGGCAGCCCGCCAGCACGGCTGGTCTCAGCTCAGACAGGATCTGGCGGCCCGCCCAGCCGATGTCAGTCTGGTACTCCGCACTCACAAAGGCCACAACCAGACTCGGCGTGGTCTCCAGTTGATTTGCCAGTGTGTGGCAGGCTTCGCCCACCGCTGCCTGAGGGTCCGGTTGCGTCGAGACAGCGGCGGCAAATCGAAACATCGTGGGCTCGCGGTGTGTTGTACGAGGAGAAACATGGGCTGCCCCGCGCAGGCAACGCCTGCTTGAGAATGGAACATGCCACCCCCCAGGCGGTCAAGGGAGCGTTCCCCCGACGCCCCAGCGCCCGCAGCAACGCAAAGCGGGCAGACGGAGAGTAGCCTTGCGCCAATGCCAGGTGCCCGCCAGCGCACCGAGCGGCTGCCTCCGCGCATCACACCTGCGTGTGTGGAGTTGTTGTGGGAGCACAGGCACCTTCTCTACCTCGTCGGGCAACACAGATCCGGCGTGCTTGTGAATAGCCCGATCAGGCATTTCTGCCCAGGCTGGAAGGTCTCTACTACCGTCGGGTGATAGTCCGCTATTGGGGGCAAAGCGACCACCTGCGGGGGCGGGGTTTGGCTGGCAGCGGGGATGAGGATCGAATGAGATACCCACGCGCGTCATGCGCAGCCGGTTTGCCGGCAAACGGAAGGGCGACGATGTCAGGCGCCGAGCTATCTGGCCGTCCCGCCGGCTGTGGGCGTCGCCATCAGCTCTGCCCGCGCCGCCCCGTCGCCCCGGACAGTTCTTGCCGCGTCCCCTCCTGGTCCCCCTGCCACCTCTGGCTCTTGGCACCTCT
>Ga0101944_10001052_pt1 | contig 64791 bp, 46 predicted proteins | sample DewCreD2012metaG_FD_75245 | JGI IMG/M metagenome (GOLD analysis project Ga0101944, IMG submission 75245) | Hot spring sediment bacterial and archeal communities from British Columbia, Canada, to study Microbial Dark Matter (Phase II) - Dewar... ...
GGCGACGGTCGCCCGAGAGCGTCCGTCTCCCGCATCGCCCGAATACCAGGCACGGGAGGTCGGCGACTGCACGACGAAGCCGAGCTGTCCGCCGTCCGCCTCCAGCACCACCTGCACCGGGGCGCTCTGGTCCGGGCGAAGATCCTGACCGACGAGCACGAACGATTCGACGTCGCCGGGGCGCCAGGCTCCGTGGTGGTTGGATGCTACTCCGGGACCACGTGGAGGTCCGCGTCCAGGTACCCGGCGGCGACGAGGTCGCAGACGATCAGCGAGTCGCCGTACATGCCGTAGTTGTTGAACGCGATCCAGCGCTCCCAGATCCCGACGCCGTAGTAGGTGTCCAGCGGCATGACGACGCGGATCGCGCCGGTGTCGCGGTCGAGGATCCGCAGCTCGCTGTACTGGTGCGCCCAGTACGGCTCACCGGCGGCCTGCGAGTCGTTGTAGACCACCACGTGCCCGTCCACGTCGCCCATCACCTGGCTCCAGGGTTGGTCGAGCAGCACGGTGGTCTCCCCGGTCGTCATGTTCCACGTCTGGAGCCGGTAGTCGTTGCTCTCGCCGACCCGGTGGACCCCGGTGATGAGTACTCCCGTGTCCCGGTCGAACGCCATCCCCGTGATGCCCATCGTGTACGGCGCGAGCTGCTGGAGTCCTGCACCGGGGTCCGTCAAGTCGAACTTGTAGAGGTAGCCGTCGTTCATGATTGCCACCCAACGGTGGCCGTCGAAGGCGATCGTCGTGATGCCAGCACGACCCGCGAGCAGATGGTTAGAGCCGTCGGCAAGGACGACATACCGATACTCCCCCGCCATGCCGGTCGGCGGCGGGTCCGGGCTGGACCGGTACACCACGTGGTCCTCGCCCGCCATCGGGTAGAAGTCCGGGACGGAGTTGTCGGTGATCGGCCGAGCAGAACCGCCAGCCAAGGACACGAGAAACACCTCGGCGGACGTATCAACCCCCTCGACCGTTTCCGCACAGTACGTCGCGGCGCTCCCGTGAATGGCGGGTTGCTCCACCCGGTCTGGGTAAGTCCGCCGCAGGATCTCGCGGTCCGTCCCGGTCGCCAGATCGCGGACCATCAGGATGCTCTTCGAGGGCAGCGAACTGGAGTCGATCGTCCGCCAGACCACCTTGCCGTCATCGATGCCATTGCGACCGGTCCAGCCGTTGCCGAGGCCGCGCGCCGGAAACACGAAGCGGCAGCCGGTGGGCAGAATCGAGTCTGCATCCCAACCATCGTCGCCTTCGGCTTCGCCCACGTCAGCGTCTCCGTCGGGTCGGACGTCCGCGTCCACGTCGGGCCCGAGGTCCGGCGGACCGTCGTCGCGCCCGTCGGCGTCCGTATCGGTGGGCGTCTCCACCAGATCCGCCCCATCATCACCGTCCGTCGTGCCGTTCTCGTGGTTGTTGTTGGACGGGCAGGCTGTGCCCGCCGCGAGGATCGCTGCCATTCCCACAGGGAGGAGCGAAACTCGAAGCCGACTCATCGGATTCCTCCGGCCGACCGCGCATCCTGCATCCTGGGTGTGCGTAGCATGCCGTCCGAAACCACGCAACGCGAGCGCGGCTTCGCGCGCGCCTTCCGGCTGATCCAACGGCGTCATCGCTCCGTGTTCTCCTGCAACCGCGCGAGCGCCTCGACGATCAGTTGCTTCTTCCGCGCCAGGCGCTCCTGGCCGGCGGCGCTCTTCGCCGATGCCAGTTCCGCCTCGACCCGCGTCAGCGCTTCCCGTGCCATCTCCAGCGCCGCGGCCGGTTCGGAGACCTGCCGGGCGCCCTCGCGAAGCCGACCCATCCCGGACGAGTCGTCGTCACGATCCGCCGGGGCGGTGGTCGGGGGGGCGGCTCTCTCGCCGGTCGCGTCCGCCGAACGACCGCCTGACCACCGCAGAACGAAGTACCCGCCGAGAAGCACGGCGGCAGCGCCGGCCACGAGGCCGGCGATCCGGTTCCGCGTCCACCACGGTCGTCCCCCGATCACCGTCGTCCTCCACGTCCCTTGGCCGAGCCGCCGCCATGACCGCCGTGCCCGGGAGGATCGTCGGCGGGCGGCGATCCCCCGCGGCCGTCGCACCGGCCGCGACCGTCGCCCCCATCCCGCTCGGCCTCGTCGCCATCCTCCTCGCTCCACCTGTCGCGGCAGGTGCCATGCGATGCACCCCGGCGGCGCCGGTGACGCTCCCCGGGAAGCTCCCTCATCTCCTGCACGACGATGCCGCTGGCGACCCCGCGGCGCGCCTGCATGTCGTAGCCGTAGCGGGCAGAAACCTCCCACTCCGGGCCGTGGACGACGGAGATCCGCGTGGGCGTCGCCGGATGACGAATGTCCACGGCTTCGAGGGCGGCACGACCGTCGCTGAGGAACAGCGTCCGCCCGCGCACCGCCTTGTCCTCGACCTGTCGCGACGCCGTGTAGCTGCCGGCCAGCACCGCCGGTCGGTCGGCATCCAGGCCGTAGATCCAGACCGTTCGACCCGAATCGGCGACCAGCAGGTGATTGCCGCCGACCGAGACGTCGACGACCCGCGGCAAGCACCGACCACCGCCGGACGCGGTCCGGTCGTGCTGCGGCGGAGAAAGGCCCGGCGGGACGAGCTGCGCGGTCCAGGCCAGGTCCGTCGGATCCTCGGCCTCGACCACCGCCACGCCGAAGACCCCCGTCCCGAGGTACACCCGACCTTCGCGCACCGCCACCGAGTCGGGCGCGCCCAGCAGCCACTCGGTGTCGAGCACCCGGGGCGTCCTCGGGTCGCTCACGTCGACCGCCACCAGGCCGCGCTGGAAGTCGGCCACGTAGGCAACGCCACCGACGACTTCCACGTCGACCGCGGCCCGCATCGCCAGCGACCCGCGCCGCACCAGCCCCGCCCCGCTCCACTCGTAGATCTCCAGCTTGTTCCAGTCGGCGACGTAGACCCGGTTCCCGGCGGCATCGAAACGCGTCCGACCGGGCACGGCGATGGTCCAGCGACGCCCTTGCGGCAGGACCGACGTCGCCTCGATGGAGTACGGAATCCCCGTTGCAGGGACCGTACCGGACGGCCCGAACACCACGACCCGGTACGGCTCTCCGGGCAGCAGGGCGACGGTCGCCCGAGAGCGTCCGTCTCCCGCATCGCCCGAATACCAGGCACGGGAGGTCGGCGACTGCACGACGAAGCCGAGCTTTCCGCCGTGCGCCTCCAGCACCACCTGCACCGGGGCGCTCTGGTCCGGGCGGAGATCCTGGCCGACGAGCACGAACGATTCGACGTCGCCGGGCCGCCATGCTCCGTGGTGCGCGGGCCCATCGACCGTCAGCAATCGCGGGGCGTTCGGCTCGGTTACCGCCCAACCCTGGTCGTTCGGCGCGGCCAGGTCGACGCGGATCGATCGATCCACCGATAGGCCGCCCCAGGCGTTGCGTCCGCCCAGGACGTACGCCTTCTCACCGCTGCCGACGATCAGGGCCGCCCCGGCCCGGGCGATCCCGGGACCCGCATCGGGTCGCAGCAACGTCCAGACCCCCTTGCGAGGCTCGAAGCCCCAGAGGTCCCCCAGGAAGCCGCGCGGGTCGCCAAGGGTCGCGGCACCGGCCGAACCGCCCGTTCCGTCCTCGCCCACGACCGTGCCGGGGCCGAGGATCGACCCGCCGAAGAGGAGCATCTGCCCCAGGCGCTGGCTGTAGGCGACCGCGGCGTCGTTCCGAGGCGCCGGACGGGGGCCGACCGCGGGGAGCTCCTCGAACGCCGGCGCGGCGTCGCCCGGCCGGATGCCGAAGACCCGCATGCCGTTCTCGCCGGGCGCCACCAGGTAGGCGCGACCGGCGCCCGGGTCGCTGGCGAGCTGTCCGAGCGCCGCCGAGGCCGGAATCGGGACACCCTTGCCGCCGACGCCGACGGATGTCGACCAGCGGCGGGTTCGGAGGTCGAAGCTCCATACCCGGTCGAGCGGCGTGTCGTCGGCGGTTCGGCCCGCCAGCACGAGCAGCCGCGTCCGGGAGGCGTCGAACCACAATCGCGGACGAACGAAGCCCGGGAGGTTGGAAGGCGATGACGCCGCGCCCCGATCGACGTTCGGCGGCGGGCCGCTCGTCGCTTCGAGCTTCTCGAAGGCCGGCACGGCGTCCCAGCCCCGCGAGATCCAGACGTCGGTCGAGGCGATGCCGTTCGCGTCGCGACCGCCCACGAGGAGGGTCACCTCCGCCGTCTGCTTCTGGCCGGTGTACCCGAAGAGAACGCCCGCCTTCGCCGCGTCGAGCAGCAGCCGCGCCCGCGCGCGCAACGACTCATCCGTTGGGTGCAATCGGCTCCCGACGGCCGGAAGTCCGGAACTGAAATCGAATCGCCCCGTTCCGGGCACCACTGTCCCAGACGCAGGCCCCCCATGGGGGATCAGGGGGGCGTGTTTCGTCCTTGCCGGAAGGACGAAAGGCGGGCATGAGGTCCTTCCCGGAAGGACGAAGGAAGTTGGGCATCCCCAGGAGCTTGCCGCAAGGAGGTGCTGGTTTCCGCCGAGGAGCACATCCGGTCGGTCGCCGGAATTGTCGTCGAGCGGCGGGTCGCCCGCGTGCCGGAAGGGCTGCGCAAGACCCTGGTCTTCTGCGGCGTGCGGTGGAGCGGCAAGACCTTCGTTCCCTTCGATCTGTTCCTGCGTCATCCCGACCAGGCGCCGTACGTCGATTTCGAGGACGACCGGCTGGCTGGTTTTTCGCTGCGCGACTTCGATACGCTCCGGGAGGCGTTCTTCGATCTCAAGCCGCGCCGGGCGCGAGGCATGCCATGGTTCCTGCTCGACGAGGTGCAGAACGTCGCGGGGCGGAAGAAGTTCTGCCGCCGCGCTGCGGATCGGCAGCGACCGGGCCGCGCCCCACTTCCGCTTGACAGCATCGGCAGCGAAAGCAGAGCATCTCGCGCGCCGTCGTCGCCGAACGGGTGCGACGCCGCAGGTTCGTGACGATGTCTGGAACCGACAGGAACGTGGGCCGAACCGTCGGCGGTTTCCGCCTCACCGGAGTGCTGGGACAAGGCGGAATGGGGGTCGTCTACCGCGCGACGGGGCCCGACGGCCGACCGGCGGCGGTCAAGCTGATGCTGCAGGCGTACCTCGACGGGCCAGAGATTCTCCAGCGCTTCCAGCGCGAGGCCCGCATCCGCATCGAGCATCCGAACATCTGCCAGGTGTTGGGGGCGGGCACCGACGAGAAGGGGACGCCGTACATCGCGTTCGAACTGCTGGAGGGCGAGAGCCTGGACCGGCGGCTCGAGCGCGGCACGCTGTCGCCGGCCGAGGCGGTCGAGCTGGGGGTGCAGGTCTGCCGGGGGCTCGCGGCGGCCCACGACAGCGGCGTGATCCACCGCGACCTCAAGCCGTCGAACCTCTTCCTGTGCACCGACGGCACGGTCAAGCTGTTCGACTTCGGCATCGCCCTGCTCTGGACCGGCGAGCAGGCGACGCGGTTGACCGTGGCGGGTATGGTGATGGGCACGCCGTCCTACCTGTCGCCCGAACAGGCGCGGGGCGAGATCGATATCGATGCCCGCACCGACATCTGGTCGCTCGGCGTGCTGCTCTACGAGGCGCTGTCGGGCCGCCGGCCGTTCGACCGCGACTCGGTGCTCGCCACGACGGTCGCAGTGCTGGTCGACCCCGTGACGCCCCTGGCGGCGTGCGCTCCCGGGGTTCCGCCGGCGCTGGCCCGCGTCGTGGAACGCGCGCTGGCGAAGTCGAAGGCCGAGCGGTGGCGCAGCGCCGTCGCCTTCGCCGAGGCGCTCGAGTCGGCGGACCTCACGCCGCCCGATCGACCGTCCTTGCTGCTCGACCTGCACGGCTCGATCGTGCCCGGCGAGCAGCGGGTGGTGGCCGTGCTGCTGGCCGACGGCGTACGCAACGGCGCCGAACTGGAGCGCCTGGTTCGTGAACAGGGCGGAGTCCACCTGCCGCTGCTGGGCAATCGGGCCGTCGGACTGTTCGGCGGCCAGGCCTGGGAGGGAGACGAATTGCCGCGGGCCGCCGCCGCGGCGCTCGCCGCCCGGGGCTGCGCCGAGCACTTCGCCATCGCTTCGGGACGGGCCGCGGCCGGCGGCGAAGGGCTGTCCGGTCTGGTGCTGCAGGCCGCCGAGAACGGATGCCGGCTGGGTCTTCCCGGCATCGCCGTCGCCGGCGAGACCATCCGCGGCCTGGCGGACAGTTTCGCGCTGCGGCCCGCCGACGGCGGGTTCTGGGAGCTCTCCGCCGGGCGTCCGGCGGCGGAACCGCTGGTGACCGGTGCCCTGGATCTCGGCAGCACGCTGGTGGGCCGCCAGGCGGAGGTCCTCCAGGTCGAACTGGCGATCGAAGGGGTGCGGCAGGACCGCCGGGCGACGGCCGTGATCGTGATCGGCCCTCCGGGGATCGGCAAGAGCCGCCTGCGCGACGAGCTGCAGCGGAAGCTGGAGCAGGAGGCCCAGCCCTGGATCCTGCTCGTGGGCCGCGCCGAGCCGTTGCGCCGCGACGCGGCCCATTCCCTGCTCCGCTCGGCGTTCCTCGGGCGGGCCCGCCGCGGAGCCCTGTTCGACGGTTGGCCGCGAATCGATCCGGAAGCCCCGCCGGAAGAACGGATCGCGGCCGTGCTGTCCCTGGCGCGGGAGGCGACGGGCGACGGTCCTCCGCCGGAGTGGGCCGAGGCGCTCGGCGAGTTTCTCGGCGTGCCGTTCCAGAGCGCCGCGCTGGCCTCGACGGTCGCCCCCGACCCGCAGTGGGCCGCCGACCGGCTGCGGCTGGCCATCCACGACTGGTTCGCGGCGGCCTGCGACCGCGGCCCCGTCGCCCTGCTGCTCGAGGACCTGCAATGGGCCGATGCCGCCTCGCTGGAACTGCTCGAGGAACTGCTGGAACGCCTGACCGAGCGCCCGTTGCTGGTGTTCGTCACGACGAGGCCGGAGTTTTTCGAGTCGGGCCGGGAGCTGTTCGCCGGCCGCAACGTGATCCGCCTGCAGCCGCGGGGACTCGGCCCGGCCGAGGTGGCGCGCCTGGCGCAGTCGCTCGTCGGTCGCGCCCTGCCGGAGAACCTGCTCCGCGCGATCGCCGAGCGCAGCGCCGGGAATCCGCTGTTCGTGCGCGAGATCGTGTTCGAACTGCGGGAGCGCGGACAACTCGACGAGAGCGGCCGTCTGCTGCCGCTGCCGATCTCCGTCGAGGCGGCGGTCCAGTCGCGGCTGGACCACCTGCTGCCGGCCGAGAAGGATCTCTGCAAGCGGGCCTCGGTCTTCGGCCGACCGTTCACCGTCGCCGAAGTGGAGGCTCTGGGCGCGGTGGAAGTGCCCGCCCTGCTCGCCTCGCTGAGCCGCAAGGAGTTGGTCGCCTCGCGCGCCAGGTCCCGGGGCTCGGCCGAACGGGAGTACCAGTTCCGCAACTCGCTGGTGGCCGACGTGGCCTACGGCATGCTGGCCCCCGAACTGCGGGCCGAACTGCACCGCCGGGCGGCCGCGTGTCTGGGGAAGAACCCGGACACCGATCCGGCGGAGTTGGGGCGCCATCACGAACTGGGCGGGGAACCCGAGGCGGCCGGCCGAGCCTACGCCCGCGCGGCGCTGGCGGCGGCGGCACGGGGCGACTCGGAGGGCGTCGTCGGGTACGCCGAACGTTCCTCCACGCTCGGCATGCCCGCCGACCAGCGCTTCGCCGTCCATCGCGCCTGGGCCCTGGCGTTGGGCTATCTCGGTCGCCGGCAGGAACAGGAACGGGTGCTCGCCCTGGCCTTGGCATCCGCCGCAACGGACTCGGAGCGAGCCGACGCATGGACGCATCAGGCCGAGTTGCTCTGGCGGACCGGCAGACTCGACGCCGCCCTGGCCGCCGCCGAAGCCGCCGTGACGGCGGCCCGCGCGGCCCGAGACCCGGAGATGCTGGCCCAGGTGCGCGGCTGGCAGGTGACGGTGCTCGTGGCCGCCGCCCGGCTGCCCGAGGCCGCCGCGGCCTATCGCGAAGCGCTCGATGCCAGCGCCCAGGCATCCGACAGAACCAGGGCCTTTGTCAGCACACGAGGCGCTCACGTCGCACTGCTTTCCGGCGACCTCTCCGGTGCCCGCGATTTGTTCCGGGCGGCGGCGGTCTCCTTCCGCAACATGGGCGACATCCGGCGGGCTTCGAACGTCGAGGCGAATCTCGCCGACATTTACAACCGGGTGGGCGCGCATGAAGCGGCGGAGGCCGCCTTGCGCACGGCCATCGAGGGCTGCCGGCGCATCGGCAACCGTGTCAGCGAGGGTTACGCATGGTGCAACCTGGGCTACGCCCTCACTCGCATGGCTCGATTCCAGGACGCTCGCCTGGCCTTCGACCGGGCTGCGTCGATCGCCGAAACCAACGCCGATGCGCGATTGAAGGCCGCAGTCGACGCCTACCGCGCCCGGATGGAACTGCACGAGGCAGCACCGTGGGACGCCGCCGATCGCGCCGAGGCGGCGGCGCGGGAGGCGGACCGAATCGGGGCGCGCGACCTCTGCGCGGTGACACTGTCCCTGGCCGCCCGGGCCCGACTGGCCGGGGGCGATCCGGACGGCGCCTTGCTCCTATCGACCCGTGCGCTTCACCTGCGCGACGAACTCGGCGGCGTGGAGGAAGACGAGGCGGAGATCTTCCTCACCCACGCGTCAGTCCTCGAGGCCTGCGACCGTGCAGGCGAAGCGGCGGCCGTCCGCGAGCGAGGCGCCGAGCGGATCCGGACGGTGGCATCTCGGATCGCCGACCCGGAATGGCGGCTGTGCTTCCTGCGCAACGTGCCGGCCAATGCCGAACTGGCAACGATGCTCGAACGACGCTAGCCAGGGGGGGTGGGGTCGATGATCCCCACCAGCCCCGTGGTCGAGACGACGGCGCCGTCGGAGGACATCCGGTCGCCGGACACGCGACCCGCGATGCCGAGTCTCGGGACCGTGCCGAGGTCGTTCGTCGCCGTGGCCCCGACGCGTACGATTCCCTCATCCCATCCCGGCGCCGCCGTCCCTCCCTGGACCAGTGCCCCGTACTGGGTGCCCGTGCCATCGACCGTCACGTTCTCGACGGTCAGCGCATCGGTGGTGCCGCCGGCCAACTCCACCAGCAGCCCCACCCGCTCGTTTCCCGACAACATCACGTTGCGCACCGTGACCGGCCCGTCGGCGCTGGCCACCTGAATCCCGTCCCCCACCAGCACCGACCCCGTGGTGCCGAAGATCCGCGTCGCCAGCCGCGTGCCGTCGATGCGCGCATCCTCGATCGTCGCCTGCACGGCGTCGTGAATCACCACCCCCGCGAACCGGTTGCCGCTCAACACCGTCTCCGAGCCGGAAATCGACAGTTGACTGGTCGAGCCCTGCGCCCAGACCGCCGCGTCGCCGTTGTCCCGCGCCACCAGGTCGACGTGCTCGACCGCCGCGTTGTCCTGCAACAGGCCGTATCCCTCGCTCCGCGAGACCAGCAGCTTCGACGTCGTGACGTGGGCGCCGTTCGCGAAGACCGCACCGTAGGCCGGAATGACCAGGAAACCCTGCAGCGAACGCGAGAAGTCGAGCCCCTCGAGCCGGGCGGAGCCGGCGTGCACGAGGAGGCCGGTGCCCAGGTTCCCGGGGGCACCGCCGCCGCTCCACGTCGTGGAACTCTCCACGAACAGCGCGCCCAGCGAGGCGAAGCCGGTCGACCGCACGTTCTCCAGCGTGGCCGTGCCGACCCGCAGCAGCACCAGGCCGTGCGTCGGCCAGACATCCGGATCGACCCGCACCGTCCCGTCCGGCATCGCCCGTGCCAGCACGGTCGTCGCGTTCCCCTCATCGATCGTGCCCGACAACTCGACGTCTCGCAATTCGAGCGTCGCCAGACCTTCCGCCGCCACCGCCATCCCGCGCTGCGCGCGCACTGCCGCGCGCTCGAGCCTTGCCCCGCCGGTGCCGCGGAACAGCACGCCCGTGTTGGACGTCGACTCCACCGTCAGGTCCGCGACGCGCGTGGGGGCGGCGCCGGTCTCGACGAGCAGCACCGGCGCCCGGCCGGAGGAAACCAGCACGGTCCGGCTGGTCCCCTCGCCGACGAGCGCCACGCCGGCGGGAACGGTGAACGACCCGGCGATCCGGCAGGCGCCCACGCGCACCGTGTCGCCCGACGCGGCGCCGGCCAGCGCCGACGCCAGGGCGTCCGCATCGCAGGTTCCCGGCTCCGAGGAATCTTCGCAGGTCGCGAGCAGCAGCGCGACCGGCATGAGGGCAGCTCGCATCCAACGACTGATCCGCATCTGTCGTCTCCTGTGCCACCCGCAAGTATGTCCGAAGGCCGCCGTCTTGCCAAGACTCAAGGCCGACCCGTCCGTCGCGCCGGACTCCGACGGCGGCGAAGGAACGCCGCGGACGCCAGGCACGCCCACCATCCGGCCGCGCCGCGTGCGGCGCCTGCCGCCCGGCACCCGCAATCGTCGGAGACGTACACGTAGACCACGGGCACCTCACCCGCGACGTCCGCCGAACCGTCCGCCGCCTCCGCCGGCGCGTCGGCGTCCGCGCCGGCGACGTCCGCGTCCGCGGGCGGGACGCCGTCCCCGACCGCGTCGGCGCCGTCCGCATCCGCGTCCCCGTCGCCGCCCTCGGCCGCGCACCCCTCGTCCGTCTCGCCGTCGCAATCATCGTCGATCCCGTTGCAAACCTCGCTCGCGGGCCGACAGCGCGCGGGCCGCGGCCCGGCGAAACGGATCGTCGAGAAGTACGGCAACCCGTGCCAACCCACCGCGTCGGCGAGCGCCGGGCCTTCGATCGCCGGTCCGAAGCCGCCGCCGGTCGAGAGGTGACAGCGCACCCCTTCGGGCGGCCGCCCGCACAGGTCCGTCCGGCCGTCGCCGTCGAGGTCGCCGAGGCGGATCGTGGCGTAGTGGCGGAAGTCGCTCCACCCCGACGCCTCGTTCCAGTCCGGACCGGCGAAGCTCGAACCGAACCCCGCGCCGGTCCACGGCCAGCAGCGGATGCCGGCGTTGGCGCGCGCGCACAGGTCGAGATCGCCGTCGGCGTCGAGGTCGGCCAGGCGGATCGTCGCGGCGTTGTCCATGTCGCCCCACCCCGCGGCGTCGGACAGCTCCGGACCCGCGATCGAGGGGCCGAACGCCGACCCCGTGGACAGCCGGCAATCGATCCCCGCCGCGGTCCGGGCGCACAGATCGGCCCGGCCGTCGCCATCGATGTCGGCCAGCCGGATCGTGCTCCAGTACTTCGGGTCGGTGAACCCCTCGTCGTCGGACCACGCGGGACCGGCGAACGGGTCGGCGAAGCCGGTCCCGGTGGAGAGCGCGCAGAACATCCCGGCCGCCCCACGGGCGCACACGTCCGCCCGCCCGTCGCCGTCGATGTCGCCGGCGCGGATCGTGCCGTAGTAGTACGGCTGGCTCCAGCCCGAGGCGTCCGACCAGGGCGGCCCGGCGACGCGCGCCCCGAAGCCGGTCCCGGTCGAAGGCCAGCAACCCCAGCCGGCCGACGAGCGGGCGCAGACGTCGTCGCGACCGTCGCCGTCGCAGTCCGCGAGGCGGATCGTGGTGAAGTACTCGGGAGCACCCCACCCGCTCGCGTCGGACAGTTCCGGCCCGTCGATCCGCGCGCCGAAACCGGCGCCGGTCGAGGGCCAGCAGAAGACGCGGGTGTCGCCGCGGGCGCAGACGTCGGCCAGCCCGTCGCCGGTCACGTCGCCAAACCGCAGGGTCGCGAAGTTCGTCTCGTCGTCCCAGCCGTGCGCGTCGGCCAGTTCCTCCAGCACCCAGGGCGCGCCGAAGCCGGCGCCGGTCGAGGGATAGCAGCGGAGCCCGGCCGCGGCCTTGGCGCAGAAGTCGGCGCGCCCGTCGCCGTCGAGGTCGGTCGTGCCGCCGTCGTCGAGCACCCCGGCATCGATGATCGCCTCGTCCATCCAGAGGTCGCACGACGCCGGGGCGCCGGCGCCGTCGGCGAAGACGCCGAGGTGATTCGACACCACCCGCTCGGTGCCCCCCGACGGCCGGTTGACCTCGCCGAGCCCCTCCACGACCATCGTGGTCGAGCCGCCGCCGTCGAGGTTGAGCGCGGTCCAGCAGCCGAGGTCGAGCATCAGCGCGGCGAGCTGCGCGCAGGTCATGCCGATCGAATAGCCGGGCTGGCGGCCGTCGACGACCACCATCCAGAGCGTCTGGCGGTCGCGGGACAGGCCGACGGCGGTGCGCGGGTGCAGTTCCGAGCAGTGCGACGGGGCGGGGGAGAAGGTCGTCGGGACCGCGCCGTCCTGCACCAGCAGCGGGTAGCCGCCCACCGCCTGCTGCATCCACGGCTCGCGCGCCGCCAGCACCTCGCGCGGCGGCGAAATCCACGCGCGGTCCCCGCCGAACACGATGTACCCCTCGGTGGCGGTGTCGGCGTGCCACAGGTCGCCTTCGCCGATCGCCAGCCCGTTCGGCAGTTCGGTGCCGCCCATGTCGAAGAAGTCCGCGTTGATCGCCCCCTGGACGCCGACCAGCGAACGCCACGAGGCCGTGGTGCGGCTGAACTCCGACCGGGTCGTGGCGCGCATCGTGACGCCGCGCGCGCACAGATCGACCCGCAAACCGTACACGTGCCGCGGCCCGTCCATCGTCCGTTCGAGCAGCGCCGTGCCGGGGTGCGGGTGGCTCCAGGTGTCGGCCGCGCGCGCCGGCGCCGACAGTCCGACCGGCCCGAACACAGCCGCAACCGTGACAACCCGGAAGAACCACCTCCGACCTCGTCGCATCCCTTCCTCCCGCCGCGCGACCACCCGCACGCGGTCGCACGGCCGGAGCATGGCCGGACCCGGGCGGTCCGTGCAACCCCGAGGTTCCCCCCGCATTTCACCGTAGCGTTCGGTGCCGTTCGGTGACCTCCGAACACCGCATCTCCATCCGACCTGCCGACCGGATTCGACCCTGGCGGCTCGTCGAAACCCGGTCCACGCCGCACGGAACTCCCGAGCTGTGGACGATCGCGGCGCGGATGATGCATCATGCGGGAAGAGCGGGATCGAACGGCGGTGGACAGGAGGTGGTTCGATGATGACGACGTTCTTCCGTCGAGGGATGGTCGTGCTCGCCGCGGCCGCGTGTCTCCCCGCTTGCGGTCCGTCCGGCGGCGACGCGGACGCCGGCGCGGATGCCGAGGAGAGCTGGCCGAACGACGTGGCGGCGGAGGTCAACGAACCGGCACCGCCGGCGCTTCCGGTCCTCACGCCGTGCCCCGAGGGATGGCGGGAGACGCCCGCCGGAGATCCCCCCGGACCGGTACGCTGCGAACCCTGGCCGGAAGGCGGCCCGGCGATGCTGACACCGTGTCCCGACGGATGGCGCGAGGTGCCGGACACGGAGGCTGGGGTCACGGTGTGCGAGCCGTGGCCGCCGGAAGGTCCGACGGCGTGCGGGGACGACGAGGCGCACTTCGCGGGCGAGCCGGGGTGCTCGCGCATCGGCACCGCGTGCGCGCCGGACGACGACTGGGCGGTCGACCTGCCGGCCGGTTCGACGATCCGGTACGTCAAGGCGGGCGCACCGGCGGGCGGGGACGGCTCCCGGGACGCACCGTTCGCGACCGTCGCCGAAGCGATGGCGGTCGCGACGGCGGGCGACATCGTGGCCGTCGCCAAGGGCACCTACGACGAGCAGGTGCTGGTCGGAGCCGGCGTGACGGTGTGGGGCGCGTGCGTCGCCGAGACGACCTTGACGAATTCGGTGCCGGACATGTCGTCCGCCGTGGTGCAGGCGCAGGGCCGCGACGGCACGGTGCGCAACCTCCGCGTCACGGGCGAGCGCTTCGGCGTCTATGCCCGGTCGGGCCGCTCGCTGACCGTGCGGGACGTCGTCATCGATGGAGCGACGTCGTTCGGACTGATCGCCTTGGTCCGCGGCCGGATCACCGCGGAGAACGTGGTGGTGCGCAACACGCGACCCGACGCCGACCTCGACTTCGGCTGGGCCGCCGACGCCGAGGACGGCGGCGTGATCCGTCTGGCCCGCGTCGTGTTCGAGAAGAACCGCGAACTGGGCGTGTTCGCGTCGGGCGCGGGATCGATCGTCGAGGGCGCCGACGTCGTGATCCGCGACACGGAGCCGTCGGCGGCGACGGACCTGGAGGGACGCGGCATCACGGCGCAGGACGGCGGACGGGTGACGCTGGAGCGCGCGGTGATCGAGAACAACCGGATGCTCGGCGTCGCCGCCGCCGGCACGGACGCGGTCGTCGATCTGACCGACGCCGTCGTCCGCGACACGCGCGTCAGCTTCGGGGACGGGGACCTCGGCATCGGTCTCACCGCGCTGGAGGGTGGCCGCATCACGGCACGCCGGACGCTCGTCGACCGCAACCACACCGGCGGGGTGAACCCGCGCCAGCCCGGCTCGACGATCGAACTGGAGGACGTGGTCGTGCGCGATACCCGGGCGGCCGAATACGGTCGGCCGCTGGGGCGCGGCATGGAAGTCACGGCCGGCGGCCGTCTGGTCGCCGTCCGCACCGTGGTGGCCCGCAATCTCGAGGTCGGCATCGTCGCCGCCGGCGCGGGCACCACGCTCGAACTGACCGACGTCGCCGTGCGGGACACCCGGAGCCAGCCCGCCGACGGCCTCCGCGGGGACGGACTGGTCGTGCAGGACGGCGCGACGGCGGTATTCGCGCGCCTGCAACTCGACCGCAACCGCAATCTGGCACTCCAGGTCGCGAGCGCCGGCTCGACGCTCCGCGGCACCGACCTCGTCGTGACCGACACCCAACCGCAGGCGGCCGACGACCTGTTCGGGTTCGGCGTGCAGGCGAGCCACGGGGCCGCGGTCGAACTGAGCCGCGTGTGGATCGAGCGCGCGCACGGCGTGGGTCTGCTCGCCGGCGCGGAGGATACCCGGCTCCGCCTGACGGATGCCGTCGTCCGGAACGTGCAGGAACTCGCCGGCGTGAACGAGAGCGGACGGGGCATCGAACTCCAGGGCCCCCTGCACGCCGACCTCGAACGGATCTGGTTGGAGGGGAACCGCGATGTCGGGCTGTTCGTCGCCCTCCCGGCCGCCGACGTCTCCGTCACCGACCTGACCGTCTCCGATACGCGGTCCCGCTCGTCCGACGGGACGGTCGGCATCGGCATGACGGTCCAGGACGGCGCGGTGGCCACGGTGCTGCGGGGCCGGGTCGTTCGGAGCAGGATGACCGGCATCAGCGTCATCGGTCCGGGAGCCCGACTGGAAGCGGCCGATCTCGCCGTCGTCGACACCCTGTTGCCCGACTGCGCGACGACGACCTGCGCCGGCCGGAGCGGCGGCTCCGGCGTCGTCGTTCTCGGCGGGGCGGCCTTCGCGGCCACCCGTTTCGCCCTGCGCGACAACGCCCTGTGCGGCCTCCAACTCGCCCTGGGGACCGACACGAGCACCGGTCGGCCCTACCCGGCCGGCGGTGTCGCCGACCTGCACGAGGGTGACATCACCGGCAACGTTGTCGGCGTCAACGTCCAGACCCCCGGGTTCGATGTCGGCCGTCTGCAGGACCGGGTGCGTTGCTACGGCAACGAACGCAACCTGGACTTGGCGATGCTGCCGGTGCCCGACTCCACCCTGCCGCCCACCGGTTTCTGACCGCCCCGGACGCGCCGCGGGTCACGGTCCGAGCGGCACGCAGACGTTCGCGGTGCCGCAGACCAGCCAGTCCGCCGGGCAGTCCTCGTCGCCCAGGCACGGGATCCCGCAGTGCGGCGTGTCCCGCAGGCCGACCAGGCACAGCTCGCCGGCCTCGCACTCGAGGTCGCAGGCGCACGGCCGGACCGACGGCGGCGCGCGCCGATCCACGCAGACGCTCGGCGCATCCCCCACGTCCATCACGCACTCGAACCCCGCCGGGCACGGCGGCAACGCGCCGACCCCGCACTGGTCTCCCCCCACGCAGAACCACGACGGACCGTCGTAGACCATCCGAGCGCAGCGTTCCGCCGACCCGCAGTCGAGAAGATCGTTGCAGTGCCGCAGGCAGTTCCAGCTCAACCCGGGCCGGCCCCCGTAGCCGATGCACGACAGCCCCGCGGCGCACGAGCAGTCGGTTTGGCAGTCGCTCCCCTCGGAGCCGGCACCCGGCGGCGCGCCGGGACCGCAGGCGCACTCGGGAACGCCCGAGCACCCGACCTCGCGGTCGTATTCCAGACGCAGCCCCCCGCCGGGCGAGTGCTCGTCGGTGACCACCACGTGGAGGTTGCCGTGGCGCCGCCCTTCGACCGCGACGATGCGCTCCGCCTCGAACTCCGCGTCGTCGCAACCGACGTCGCCGACCGCGCGCCAGACGAAGGCCGCCAGGCCGACGAAGTCGGCGGCGTCGCCCGGGGAGACGCGGACGTCCAGCCGCCCCAGCCGGTAGCAGTTCGACGACGGCGCCCGGACGACGACCCGCAGCCGGTCGGTCGTGCCGAACCGCGCCGGTTCGTGCAGCAACTCGACCGACTCGACCGGCCAGGGCGCCAACTCCCAGTGCCACGAATCGTCGCAGACGGCGCCGGCATCTTCGGTCGCTTCGGCGTCGGCGTCCGCCCCCGCGTCGGGGTACGGGCGGAGGACGGTGCACTCCGGGTCGGCGTAGGTTCCGGGGGCCATCGGCCCGCAATCGAGGTGGTCGCAGACCCAGGCGTGCGAGAACTCGGAGCACGCGCAGCTCGAGGCGCGACGGACGTAGCTCTCGACGCCGCACATCTGGCAGAACGGCTCCGTCACGCACGGCTCGTCCTCCGCCGTACACGGTGCGCCGGTGAACACCGTTGCCGGACACGTCCCGCCGCCGTCGGCCGCGTCGGTCGTCCCGTCGCCGACCAGGTTCGTGCCCGAAGAGCAGGCCGCGAGGGCCAGCGTGCTCGCGGCGGCGAGCAGGCCCGGGACGCGGCCGCGAACCGGAGAACCGGGATGCGACATGGGCTTCCTCCCTGTCGCGGCCGGGACCGCGACGACCCGGATAGGCTACTGCGGCGGGACCGGCGGCGCCATTCCGTTCCCGGACGATCCCTTTCCCCCGCCCCGTTCCGCCCCGTTCGTCGCTGTTGACAGCCCCCTCGGGCGTACTGGTACCTTCCACCCGTCCCGATACCACGACGGGACCGCGGGCGCGGGGCCCACGGCGCACCGCGCGTCGCTCGAGAAAGGAGAGAACGATGCCGCTCGACTGGCTGCCGAGGGAACACGGAAAGAAGGACCACCATCTGTGGGACGAGGAGCACTTCGGCAAGGAACCGCCGTGCACGACGTTCGAGCTACGGCCGATCAAGGATCCGTCGGGAAAGCCGGCTCCCGGGCTGCACTCGGCCTGGGTGACGCTCAACAACCCGGCGCAGTACAACTCCTACACGACGGAGATGGTCAAGGGGGTGATCGCCGGGTTCCAGCGGGCCTCCGCGGACAACTCGGTGGTCGCCGTGGTCTTCACCGGGAGCGGCGACAAGGCGTTCTGCACGGGCGGCAACACCAAGGAGTACGCCGAGTACTACTCGAAGCGGCCCAACGAGTACGGCCTGTACATGGACCTGTTCAACGCGATGATCGATGCGATTCTCGGCTGCAAGAAGCCGACGATCTGCCGCGTGAACGGGATGCGGGTGGCGGGCGGGCAGGAGATCGGCACCGCCTGCGACCTGACCCTCTCGGCCGACACCGCGGTCTTCGGCCAGGCCGGCCCGCGCCACGGCTCGGCGCCCGACGGCGGCGCCACCGACTTCCTCCCGTGGTATCTGGGCATCGAGGACGCGATGTGGAGCTGCGTCTCCTGCGAGATGTGGTCGGCCTACAAGATGAAGCGCGTCGGCCTGATCTCCAAGGTCGTCCCGGTGCTGAAGAAGGACGGTCAATTCATCCGCAACCCGCTGGTAGTCACCGACCGCTGGGTCGAGGACGGCGAGATCGTCTACGGCGAACCGGTGACCGGCGAGGCCGCGAAGAAGGCGAAGGAGGCGCTGGCCGGCACCTCGACCGACTTCTCGCTGCTCGACGCCGCCGTCGACGACGTGCTCTGGCGCTTCACCAACCTGTTCCCCGGCTGCCTGATCAAGTCCGTCGAGGGCATCCGGCTGAAGAAGAAGTTCTTCTGGGACCAGGCCAAGGTGATCAACCGCCACTGGCTCGCCGCCAACATGATGGGCGAGGCCCTGCTCGGGTTCAACGCCTTCAACACCCGCAAGCTGACCGGCAAGGATGTGATCGATTTCATCGAGTACCGCCGGCGCATCGCCGACGGGCAGCCGATGGACGAGGCGTTGTTCGAGGCGGTGCTGCCCAAGCCGAAGTAGGACGCCGACCCGCGAACCGAAACCACCCGCCGGTCCGCGTCCGGCCCGGGCAGCCGGGTGTCGCCCCGCACCGGCGCTCAACGCACGATTGCCTCGACGACGAGCGGAATCAGGGTCGGCATGACCGACCAGAGCACGAGCAGCGAGCCGCAGATCAGGGCCACGCGACCCGGCGCGGCGCTCACCGGAACGCCCAGCGCCGGGACGACGCCGACGCCCAGGACGTAGAACGTGTAGGGCATCAGCACGAGGTCGGCGATCGGCGCGACGTACGGCAGCGGAACCACGGCCAGCACCCCGACCACGAACAGCGGCGTGAGGCCGTAGGCCGCGAAACGGAACGCGTCGCGCACGGTGGTCCGGCCCGTCGTTCCCGCGGTCACCCCGGCGACGATCGCCGCGAACAGCCAGACCAACGCGAACGCCGCGATCAGCCCGGAGAAGAGCTGGCCGAACGCGGCCCCGACCCCCGCGCCGCGCAACAGCGCGCCGCCGAACCCGGAAACCGCTCGCAGGCCGATCAGCACCAGGAGATGGATCCAGATCGGCCGATAGTCCGCCGGCGCTCCCGACCGCCCCCGCTCCCAGAACGTCGCCGGCGCAAACAACACCTCGACCAGGTCCCCGAAAAAACCCTTGCCGCCGGGCCGCGGCCCCGCGTCCGCCGCCGCCCCGCCGCCGTCCCGCAGCATCCCACCGTTCCCCATCACCACGCTCGACCTCTCTTCCTCCACCCCCGTCGCCGCACGACTACCGCCCGACCTCGAAGTCGGCCCGCCCGACGAGCTGCCCGGCGGCGGTCTCGACGTCCACGACCCACTTCCCCAGCCGAGCGGTCGGGAGTTTCTCCGGCGGCAGCCGCGAGACCAGTCGGACCACCGGCGGTCGGCCGTCCAGCCGAACCGCCTGCGGATCCAGGCGGGCGACCTCCCGCCCCCCGCAGCGCCAGACGTGCCGGAACGGCTCGCCGCCGCCGGCCGGCAGCGCCACTTCGGTCTCCGCCACCACCCGCGGCAGGTCGGGGGCCGGGATCTCGCCCGGCGCGTCGAGCACCCGGCCGTCCGGTCGGACCACCACGCCCGCCGCGGCCGAGCGCACGAAGTACGGCACCGGCGGGATCGCCTCGCGCCCCGCGTACACCCCGGCGGTCGCCGCGGCCATCATCACGACGGTCAGCGCCAGACCCCATCGGCCGACCAGGAAGCGCAGGCGGAAGTGCAGCGTGAGGAACACCGCCGCCGACAGCGCCCCGGCGCCGAGCAGCGTCCAGAACACCGGCAGCCACGGCAGCAGGACGGGCAGCACCAGGTTCAGACAGGCGAAGACCGTGATCAGGTAGAGCAACGAAGCGACGGCGCGCCAGCGCATCACGTAGTTGTCGAAGATCACGTCGAGGGTCGAGAGCAGGGCACAGAGGGCCAGCCCGGCCACGAACCAGAAGTTCGGCGCGCCGACCGTGCAGGAGTTCCAGTAGAACGGCAGCAGGAAGAAGAGCATGATCTGATACATGTCCTTCATCAGGTAGGTCATCGCCACGAAGCCCACCTTCGCCGCCGTACCCTCGACTTTGCGCCGCGACCCCGACTTGTAGATCCGGAAGAACACGAGGAACAGCAGCCAGGTGCCCCCCAGCGCCACCGCCACCCAGCGCAGGTACTCGAAGCCCTTCCGCGCCAGCACCATCACGAAGACGCCCAGACCGAGCGCCCACAGCGAATGGAGCCACCAGAACTTGTGGCCGTGCCGCTTGAGGAACGCCCGCAGGCGCGCGATCCGGCCGCGCGGCGCATCCTCCGCCGCCGGTGCGGCCGGCCCGGGTCGCTCGACGACCGGCTCCCGCGACGCCGCGCCCGTTTCCGCGAGAGCCGGCGCTTCCGCCGGCGTCGCCTCGGGCCCCGACCCGGCGGAAGCCGCCGTTCCTGCCCGGGCGACCGGCGGTGCGGGCGCGGAGGATCGAGGCTCCGGCGGCGGCGACGCGCCGGCAGCCGCCGGAGGAGCCGCACCGTCCTCCCGCGACCCGTTTCCGCCGCCGCTCCCGCCGCCGCCCGATTCGAACGCGTCCACCATGCCGCCGCCTCCCGCACCCGGGCGATCCGCAGGTTGCCCCTCCGCCGCCGTCGCGGTCAAGCGCGACCGCGCCCCGGCGTCCCGCTCACGCCGGCTCGAACAACGTCACCGCCTCGACGTGGTGCGTGGCCGGAAAGAAGTCGAGCAGGGCGGCGCGGCGTGCGACGTATCCGCCGTCGCGCAGCGCCCGCGCGTCGCGCGCCAGGGCGCGCAGGTCGCACGAGACGAGGACGATCCGCGCCGGCCGGCGGGCGGCCAGCGTGGCGGCCGCCCGGCCCAGTCCCGCCCGCGGCGGATCGGCCACGACCACGCCCCCCGCCTCGGCCTCCGCGGCGGCCCGCGCCGCGTCGCCGCAGACCACGCGGACGTGCCGTGCCCCGCGCCGGTCAAGGTTCTCCGCCAGGGCCGCCGCCGCCGCCGCGTCGGATTCGACGGCGACGACCGCCGCGGCGACGCGGGCGAGCGCCACGGTCAGGTGCCCCGAGCCCGCGTACAGTTCCAGGACGCGCGCCGGAGACCCGCCCGACCATGCGCACGCCAGACGCGCCAGTTCCGGGGCCAGCGCCCGGTTGGCCTGCACGAAGCCGCCCGCCGGCACGCGCAACGCCGGACCACCGTCCGCCGCCTCGATCGAAGGTCCGCGCGGGCCGGGATCCAGCCCCCGCGGCAGCGCCGCCCGCAGCGATTCGAGGGCTGCGGCGACCGCGCGGTCGCCGCGCGCCGCGCGTCCCGCGCCGCCGGACGCGGGCGCCAGGTGCACGCCACGCGCCTCGTCGGACAGCAGCCACAGCTCGCCGGCCCGCGCCGCGAGCCAGACGCCCAGCGCCCGCGGAGCGGCGGCGAGCGCCGCGAGCGCGGCGTCCGGTTCCGGCTCGAGCGCCGGGCAGCCGTGAAGCCGGGCGATGCGGTGCGCCCGGGCGTGCCGGTAGCCGAGGACCGGACCGGCGCGGTCCCGCCCGACCGCCAGGCGCGCGACGCGGCGAAACCGCTCGGTCGGAGATGCGAACACCTCGAGCGGCGCGTCTTCCGACCATCCCAGGGCCTCGCGGACAGACGCCGCCTTGGCGCGCAGGCGAACGGCCGGCGCCACGTGGAGCCAGTCGCAACCGCCGCACTCGTCCGCCGCCGGGCAGGCCGGCGCGATGCGGTCCGCCGAGGGCCGCAGCACCCGGAGCAGTCGCGCGCGCGCCGTCCCCGACTCCGCCTGCCCGGGGTCGCGGCCGGCCGGCAGGGCTTCGACGACGTCGCCGGGCACGGTGCCCGGGACGCTCCAGACGAGCCCGGCGCGCCGCGCCAGCCCGTCGCCGTCGCGGCCGAGACGCCGGATCGTCAGCCGGAGGGTGTCACTCACGGGAACGGCTGCGCAGGACGGCCGCGCGTGTAGTCGAAGTCGAACGCGCCATCGATGCGGACCCACGGCGCGACGCCGGCCACCGCCGTCTCGGGCCGCTCGTCGCGGAAGATCACGCCCGTGAAACGGCCCTGGACCCGATCGATGTCCGCATGGTCGCCGTCCGCCGTGCGGGCATACATCGAGGTGAACTCGATCCGCCCGGTCCCCCGGCCGAAGTCGGGAAAGACATCGACGCACGCCGCGTTGAGATAGAGCGCCATGCGGGCGACGAGATCGGGGCCGCTGACCGGAATCGGGGGGAACTCGGAATAGACCGGCACCTCGACGGGGACACCCGCGCGCAGCGCTTCCACCAGGTCGTGGCGGTTGCGTACGTGGATCACCAGACCGTCCGCCCGATCGATGGAGGCCCCGCTGCTCTGCAGGCGGATATCGATCGAATCGCCGACCGCATCGCCGAACAGATAGCGCACCGGAAGCTCGTAGGCGGACCCGCCGCCGTCATCCCCGGTCGCGGAGTAGCCGCAGGCCGGCAGGAAGATCTCGCCGCGCACCCACCCCTCGCCGGACCCGACGGAACACCCCGCGAGCAGGACGACCCCGAGCGTCCGGAGCGCCGCCCGCATCACAAGAGCCTCACCGGGGCGTCGAGGCCCCGCTGGATTGCCCGGGCCGCCGAATCGTCCCGCAACGCCACTTCGATCAGCCCCAGCGAACCGACGTACCAGCCAAGCTCCCCCGGGTCCAACTCGGCATAGCATCGGACGTGGCGCGCGACCCGGACGCCGCCCACGTCCACGACCACGTCGCCCCCCAGCGGACGCAGGGTGGTGACCAGGTTCCCGAAGCGGTCGACCTGCAACACCCGCCCCTCCCGCGCCCCCATCGGCTCGACGTGCCGCGGCAGCCGCAACGGTTCCGCGACCGGCGGCCCGACCGCCAGCGGGTCGGCCCCGCCCGCGATCCGCCCCGCCACCGGCCCCAGGATGTCCCGGCCGTGGAACGTGGCACTCGCCGACGGGAACGCCACCGCGTCGATCTCGTGCGTCTCGAACGCGCGCGCCAGATCGAGCACGTACGAGAACAGCCCGTTGTCCGGACCGACGTACACCTGCTGCATCCCGTGATCGGCGATCACCAGCAGCCGCCGGTCCGAACCGACGCCGGGGTCGACCACGCCGAGGTGCACGGTGCCGGGAGGAAAGCAGGGAGCGGCGCACCGCAACGCGAACGCCCCGTCGCGCACCGACCGCGGCGGCACGTCGTGGGTGATGTCGACCACCCGCAGGCCGGGCGCCGCCCCCAGTACCGCACCCCGCAGCGCGCCGGCGAAACCATCGACCGTGCCGAAGTCCGTCGTCAGCGTCACGATCCCGTTCCGCACCACCACCAACCCACCTCCCGCCGGCCCCGGCCGGTGAAGTCTCATCATAGCGCGGCGACCGGAGGAACCGGAAGACAGTCCCGAAGGCCGACGCCGGACGAGGGAACGGCCGCCGGCCTTACCGGCCAGGACGGTGTTCAGGCCGGGCCCGAGAAACAGGAGCAACGGGGTCGGGGCAGAAGCGACCCGCCGTGGCCGCCGCGTCTCCCTCCACCCGCCGGGGCGAGGAACCACCCCGCGAACCGGTTCGGCTCACCGGAGGACCGGTCGTACGAGCCGACCGACTAGAGGCCCAGGCCGACCTTCCAGAGGAACAGCGAGAACAGCAGCCAGTAGATGCCGGCGATGATGGCGATGATGCCGAGAATCGACTGCCACGGGGCCAGCTTCTTCATCACCGCCTCGGCCTTCTGGCCGGCCGCCGGGTTCTTCTTCGCCGCGAAGGCGTTGATCATGCCGAACCCGAGCAGGAAGCCCACCAGCAGTTCGCACAGGTAGCCGACGATCGCGAAGACGCCGAACAGCTTCCAGAAGATCGGGAGCGAGAAAATCGTACCGAACGTCCCGAGGTGCAGCAGAAAGTTGACGACCAGATCGTAGATGCCCCACAGGAACATGACGACGCCGATCGTTCCCTGGTACGGCGCCACCTTCATCAGCAGATCGCGCGCGTTCGGCTTCTTCGCGATGATCAGGGAGGACGACGCGAGCGCACCGCCGACGATCAGGATCAACGAGGTCACCCAGAAATACCAGCTAATCATTCCTACGACTCCTCCTTCCTCTCTGCCTGTCTCGATCGGATTCGCCGCCCCCCTTGGGCTGCGAGATGAGGCATCGTCTTCCGAATCGCATCGCACAGTCAAGACAGAAGTGGAAGGCCAGGTTCGCCGGCACGCGGCGAAGGCGAACCTGCAACCAAGGCGCGGGTCCAGGAACTCTACTGAACGCCGGTGAAGCACTCCGGATGCACGGCGCCATTCAATGCAGGGGCAGAGGCGGAGCCGGAGCGGCCGCGAAAGACCCTGCCGCTGTGCGGCATTGCCGCCCGCTCTTCATGCGGCGTCCCAGACCCGGACACGAGTCTTCGAGCGCCGGTTGAAGAACGAGTCGCCGATGCCGGGCTACGAGGAATTCCGATGCGTTGAAATCGAATCTCTTCCGCGCCGCTTCACGGCGCCCCGGCCCGGCCTCCGTCGGAGGCCAGACGCACCAGGCCGCCCACGAACCGGACGTCGGGTTCGGCGCGGGGGTCGAACGCCCCCAGTTCGTCGCCGAGTCGGTCGAGCACCCCCTCGAGATACGCTTCCAGACCGGCGCGGGCGGCCGAGCCGGCGTCGACGGCGCCCGCCGGAAGACGCGCCAGCAGCGCGTCGACCGCCTCGTCCCGCACCGACGCCCGAAGACGCCCGTCGGCGATCGCGCGCCGCACGAACTCGGCGAGGTCCCGGCCGGAGACGGGCGCGAAGCGAAGGCTGCCCCGGACGACCCCCTGGACGACGGCCGTGCGCAGGATGTCGCCCGCCGTGATCTCGGCCCAGGAGGACGGCAGCAACCCCGCCAGGTCGAGTTCCCGGGTGAAGCGTTCCGGAAGTCCGAGGCCGTCGACGAGCAGGCGTCCGAGGGCGTCGATCGTGTCCAGCGCCCGACGGGAAGCGTCCAGTTCGGCCAGCGACGCGTACGGCTCGTACCGCGGGCGCCCCTCCTCGTCGAGGCCGGCGAAGCGCTGCGGGCGGGGATGACGGCACGCCTCGAGCTCGCGCCGCAGTCCGGGATCGAGCAGTCCGAGCGCGTCGGGGACGCAGGCCAGCCACCCCTCGCGCCGCAGGGCGGCGACCCGGCGCGGCAGTTCGGCCAGCAGCGTCTGGCCCGTCCGGAACAGTTCCACCGCCGTCCGCACGAGCAACAGGGCGGCGCCCACGGCGGCGTCCCCGCGCGAGAGGTGCTCGAGCGCCAGGGCGACGGTGCGTCCGGCGCGGCGCAGCGCGAGCTCGCGATGTTCGGGTCGGCCCGGGTCGAGCCGTTCGGCCGACAGCACCAGCTTGGACAACCGTTCGAGGGCATCGCGGAAGGCGAGGCGCTCCCGCGCGTCGAGCCGGTCGGCGCATCGCGCGAGAAACCCGGCGTTCGCGGGAAGCTCCGGCGGCGCCAGGATCAGCGCCTCGCCGTCGGGCGCGGGATCCGCGGGACGTCGCGTCTCCACGACGGTCACGGGAACGAGCCGCTCGGGCTCCACCGGCAGGAAAACCTCGGCGGCCTGCGCCGGCGGCGGGAAACCGTGCTCGATCAGCCGCCGCTCCCGCATCCCGTACGCCTCGTGCTCGACTTCCGACTCCAGGACCCAGACCAACGTCTGGCAGAGCCAGAGGTACAGCTCCTGGTGTTCCTCGAACAGCAGCGTCAGGACCCAGCGCAGGAACCCTTCGTGCCGCGGGGCGCGCGGCCAGATCGTGAACAGCCCGTCGAGCGAGAACGGGGGACCGAGCTCCAGCTCGTCGAGCTTGCCCGGGCGGGGCACGTCGTCGGCGGTCACGACGGCGAGGCGGGAGAACAGAATCTGGACCGAGGCGTCGTCGGCGCCGCGCAGCCAACGCAGGACGACGCGATCCCCGGCGGCGCGCAGCACCTCCAGGGTTTCCAGGCTGCGGTCGAGGTCCAGTTCGTCGCCGGCCCAGGAGGTGACGTCGTGCAGATGGACGAGCTGCTCGTCGGCGGCGTGGACCAGCAGGACGTCGCCGTCCGCCAGACCGACCTCGAGCAGCGTGGAGGCGAAGGTGTCCGGCGGAATGGCCGGCACCAGCAGCGCCGCGTCGGGCTGCTCGACGAGCGCGTCGAGCCGTTCGCGGGGGGAGCGGGACAGGATCGCCTCGAGCCGCGCGCGCCGCGCCGGCTCGAGCGCCGCGGCGGGGGAGTCGTCGAGCCGCAGCGGGGGGCGGCGCGGGGTGGGAGCCACGGCCAACCGACGACCGCCGACCTCGGCTTCGGCGGCGACCGCCGACTCGCGGCACGCCTCCCCCGGGACCGGCGGCGCGGGGGACCGACCGCGGGTCGCGGACCGCGACGGCCGCCGGCGCACGGGACCGCCCCGCGAACGGGCGGGAGAACGACGCGGGCGACGTCCCTCGCCGGCCATCCGGAACCTCCGTGTCGCGCGGCCGCCCGCCGGGTCAGTGGTTGCGGCGCTCGTCCTCGTCGGGGTCGGGGCCGCCCGCCGGGTCGCCGGCGGCGGCCGGAAACTCGGTCTCCTCCTCGTCGAACGGCTCGGCCACGGCGTCCGCCTCGGCCCCCCGTTCTCGACGCGGCGGATCGCCGGCCACCTCGAGCGCGTAGTGCGCCAGGTCGCCGATGCCGTCGAGGATCCAGTGCAGGTCCGAGTCGCCCTGGTGGCGTTCGAGCGTGACGTCGGCGATGCATTCGATCTGGCTCAGCGCCCGCAGGGCGGTGTCGAGTCGTTTCTGGAGTTGGCGGCGTGACGTCATTCGAACCTCTGTTCCCCCTTCCCGGGAACCGGGATTGTAGCCGATCCGTCCGGACCGGATCAACGCCCGTCACGCACGGTCCGTGCGCGGGACCCGCCGCCGCGTTCCGCGGAACACCGGACGCGGTCGCCGCGCCGCTCAACCGCCGGCGGCCCGGGCGGCGCCGGCGCGGAGGCGTGCCAGGACGCGATCGCGACCCAGCACGGCCAGGACCACATCGATCGGCGGGGAGACCGCGGTGCCGAGCAGGGCGACGCGGGCCGGCTGGGCCACCTTGCCGAGCTTGATTCCCCGTTCGGCGGCCAGCCCGTCCAGCACATCCAACACCGCGGAACGGTCGAACGACGGCAGGGCCTCGAGCCGATCGGCCAGGGTCCGCAACACGTCGGCCGCCTCTCCCTGCAGATGCTTGCGCACGGCCGCCTCGTCCCAGGCCACCTCCTCGGCCAGCAGCGGCCTGGCTCCCTCGGCCATCTCGACCAGCGTCCGGGAACGTTCGCGCAGGCCGTCGACCAGCAGCCCGAGCCGCGGATCGGCCGGGTCCAGGACGACGCCGTCGCGGCGGGCGAGCGTCTCGCGCAGCAGATCCGACAGCCGCTCGCGGGAAGCCAGCTTGATGTGCTCGGCGTTGTACTTGTTGCGCAGCTTCTCGAAGTCGAACACCGCCGGGGCGTTGCTGACCGCGTCCAGGTCGAACAGCTCGATCAGCCGCGGCAGCGGAAACACCTCCTCGTCGCCGTGCGACCAGCCGCAACGGACCAGCGCGTTGACCAGCGCCTCGGGCAGGTAGCCCTCGTCGCGATACTGCAGCACCGAAACCGCGCCGTGGCGCTTGGAGAGCTTGGTGCGGTCGGGCCCGAGAATCAGCGACTGGTGGGCGAAGGCCGGGGGCTCCCAGCCGAAGGCGCGGTAGATCTGGAGCTGCCGGAAGGTGTTGGACAGGTGGTCGGCGCCGCGGAGCACGAGCGTGATCTCCATCTCGTGGTCATCGACCACCACGGTGAAGTTGTAGGTCGGCGTACCGTCGGCGCGGAGCAGCACGAGGTCGTCGAGCTCCTCGTTCGGCGTCACGACCCGGCCCTGGATGCGGTCCTCGAGGACCGTCTCGCCGGTGTCGGGCATGCGGAACCGGATCACCGGCTCGACGCCCGCCCGCGGCTCCCGGCGCTCGCGGCACCGGCCGTCGTACTTGGGATTGCGCTTCTCCGCCAGCGCCTGCTGCCGGCGCTGCTCCAGTTCTTCGGGGGTGCAATAGCACCGGTACGCCGCTCCGCGCGCCACCAGTTCTTCCGCCCGGCGCCGGTACAGGTCGAACCGCTCGCTCTGCAGGAACGGCCCCTCGTCCCAGTCCAGTCCGAGCCAGCGCATCGCCTCGTAGATCACCTGCACCGCCGCCTGCGTCGAGCGCTCGCGGTCCGTGTCCTCGATGCGCAGCACGAACTTTCCGCCGTGATGGCGCGCGTAGAGCCAGTTGTAGATCGCCGTCCGGGCGTTCCCCAGGTGCATGTAGCCGGTGGGGGACGGCGCAAAACGGACACGAACCTCGGGCGGGGTGGGCTGGGTCATCGGGCCTTCCTTCCACGGGGCGGACGGTCGGGCCGTCCGACGGACGGTCGTACGCTCAGTAGCAGACGCAGGCGCCCGAGGCGTCGCAGTAGCCGAACGTGTGGCCCGCGGCCCGGCAGGCATCGTAGCAGGCGGTCAGTTCGCAACTCCCGCCGATGTCCAGCACGGCGTCGTGGGCGGAGGCATCCCATCCTTCGGGCAGCTCGAACCCGTCCGGCAGGATGATCCCTTCCGGCAGGCCGAAGTCCGGCAGGCCGAAGTCCAGACCGAAGTCCGGCAGCACACCGTCCAGCGGCACGTCGGGGCGGGGCGTGTCCGCCGGTCCGCCGTCGCTCGGCTCGCCCGAGCATTCGCACCGGTCGCCCACGCAGTTGCCTTCGCCGTACCCCGACAGCATGCAGCTGATCGAGCACATCGTCGGGTCGCAGCCGGCGGAACCGTCGCCCGTCGTGCCCTCGCCGCCGCCTCCTTCGTCGCGCCCCCCGTCCTCCCGACCGCCTTCGCGGCCGTCGCCTCCCTCGACCGGGGCACCGTCCTCCGCCGGCCCGTCCATCCCGCCCTCGTCGGACGGAACGTCGGGCGGCGTGTCCGGGCGGACGTCCGGGACGAACGTGTCGCCCGTGTCGCCGAGTTCCCCGGCGCCGTCGCCGCCGCCGTCGTTCGAGGAGGAGTCGCCGCAACCAACGAGCACCAGAAGCAGCACGCCCGCTGCCGCCACACCCGGACCTCCGAAGTTCGAGCGCATGCCCACCCTCCGTGGACGACCCGTTACGCCTCGGTGTCCGCCGGCGGGCCGTCCGGATGCCGGCAATCTGCCATGTCCACGGATTCCGCGCAAGCCCGTCGCCCGCCCCGGAATCGCGGCGCAGGCGGTCCCCTGCCGGTCGAACGACCGCCGCGGCGGAATTCGGGATCGTCCCCTTCGGGATCGCCCCCGGGATCGGAGCCATCCGCGCTGTTGTGCTTCCGGACGCGGCGATGCACGAGCTGTGGTGTGACACGCAGGGAAACGCCACAACGGGCTGATGACGGACCGGCCGAACGTGAGACATCGCGGATCGCTCGGGATCGTCCTCCCTGTTGACCTTCCCCCCGCGTTGGAAGGATAGTTTCTGCCGGACGACAGGTCGGGGGGGGATGGGTGAGACACTCGGCACGCATGAGCGCCGCATTCCCGGTTCGCAAGTTCGCCTCGCTGCGGGCCACGGTTCCGTGGGCGATGGTGCTGGCCCTGGCGTTGACGATCGTGGGGGCGGTCGAACTGCTCTTTCCGCCGTTGCATCTGGTGGCCGGCGAGCCCGCGCCGATCCAGGCGCGCCGCGCGCCCCGGATCGTTCCGCCGCCGCTCGCCGAGCGCATCGAGGACCGTTCGGACCTGGACGCCTGGCGCGGCGAGCCGGTCCACCCGGCGGCGCACGCCGACCTGCTGGCGCGGCAGGCCGACCGGCTCGAACGGCTGCCCGGATGGCTGGCGGGGAACTTCGTGCTGTTTGCGGCGGCGCTGATCGCGCTGTCCTGGTACCTGCGGCGCTTCGGTCGCGGCCTCGTGCGCTACGTCCGCACCCACTTCGTGGTCTTCGCGGTCCTGTTCCTGTGGCTGGGGCTGTTCAAGGTCTTCCTCCTGTTCACGCCGGCCTCGCCCTACTGGTTCCCGCTGGCGGCGCCGAGCCTGATCTTCGGGCACCACTTGGGCCGTCGGGCCGGCATCACGCTCACGCTGTTCGTCGCGCTCTGCGCCGCGTCGTTCCTCGAGTTCGACGTGGCCCTGATGACGGTCGTGGTGTTCCAGGGGCTGCTCGTGGGGGCATTGGTGGAGGCACGCAAGCGCCGCCGCGTGAGTCGACTCGCCACGGTCGGCGCGCTCGCGGGCCTGCTCTCGGCGCTCGTGATGGGCGCCGCGATGTTCGCCGGGGCCCGGGCCGAGCTGGCCGAGTCGTACCTCTACGTCTGGAACGCCAATCCGCTCGCCGGTGCCGTCGGCGGCGGCGTCCTCTCCGGACTGCTCGCCTGGTGGTTCGCCGTCCCGATCGGCATGGTGCTCGGCGTTCCCTCCCGCGGCACGCTGATTGACCTCCAAGACGTGGAGCATCCGCTGCTCCGCCACATCCGCGAGCGGGCCCCGGGCTCGTGGGAGCACAGCCGTGCGATGGCCAACCTGGCGGAGGCTGCCGCGGCCCACATCGGCGCGGACGGACTGCTGGTCCGTGTCGGCGCCTACTACCACGACTTCGGCAAGACGATTCACCCCGAGTTCTTCATCGAGAACATCCTGTCCGAGCCGGGCAAGGAGCAGCCCAACCCGCACAAGAACCTCGACCCGAAGGACTCGGCCGACCGCATCATCGAGCACGTGGCGGGGGGCGTCGTCCGCCTGCGGCAGCAGAAACTGCCGGAGGCGGTCGTGGAGTTCGCGTACACGCACCACGGCACGAGCGTGATCGAGTTCTTCTGGGGCAAGTGCCAGGAGGCCGGCAACCCGCACGGCTACGCGCGCGAGGACTTCACCTACCCCGGGCTGCGGCCCCAGACCCGGGAGACCGGCATCCTGATGATCGTCGACGCCGTCGAGGCGGCGTCGCGCACCGTGCAGCCGCCGACGCGCGAGAAGTTCCGCAACGTCGTGGAGCACATCGTCCTCTCCAAGCTCACGCAGGGACAGCTCGACGACTCCGATCTCTCCCTGGAGGACCTCCACAAGGTGGTCGAGAACCTGGTCGACTCGCTGGTCCACGGGCGCCACGAGCGGGTCAAGTACCCGTGGCAGAAGAGCGAGCCGAGTGCTCCGCCGCCGGCGCCCCAGGCCGCGGTCGCCCCGGCCGCGACGGCGGAGCCGGCCCGGCCCGCGCGACCGGCGGAACCGATCGCCCCGCCCCGGCCGGCGGCGCCCGCCCCGGTCGCGGCGCCGGCCGGACCGCAGCCGGTCCCGACGGCGTCCGACACGCCGACCCAACCCGCGCTCCCTTCCGTGCTCTCGGCGGCGAAGCCGCCGCCCGCGCCTGCACCGGTCGGACCGGGCGCGAAGCCTCCTCCCGAGCCGCCCGACGCCGCGGGCGGGATCTAGGCCACCGACCGCCTCGGCCGGCGCTTCAGCCGCCCGACCCCGCTCCCCGCTCGCAGGGCGCGGGACCCTTGCGCACGTGGACCGTGATGCCGAACGGCTCGTCGCCCTGCGCCGGCCACAGCGGCCGGAACTGCGACTCGAGGAGCTTGCCGAGCGGCTGATCCGGCTTGGCCCACGAATTGCGGCCGACGACGAAGAAGCGCACCCCGTCGGCCTGGATCTCGTCCACCGTGGCCTGCGGGTCGATGAACCCGAGGGAGAACCGCTGCTGGTTGGTGTCGTAGACCCGCGCGGCGATGCGCAGGCCGGTGAGGTTGGCGAGCATCGGCGCGGTGCCGCTGTCGCCGAAGATCGTGTCGCCCGGACACGCGGCGCGGTCGATCGCGCGCGCCGCCTCGAGATACCGCAGCTCCTGCCGGGCGCCCCGGCTCTCGTGCCACAGCGTGTTCTCGATCGACCCGTAGCTGCGCCCGCTCGGGATCGTGTCGCCGCCCCAGAACAACGAACGCAGCGCGCCGTTCACCCATGCCGGCACCCAGGGGGCCGGCGAGTCCTGCCAGGCGTAGCGGCAGACGCACCCCTTGGCGCCCTCACAGGAGCCGGACGCGTAGCCGTCGTTCGTGCAGCGGAACGAGCAACCCTGCGGGTCGCACTGCGCTTCCTTCTCCGGCGACTCTTCGGCCCAGATCTTGTACTTCTCTCCGAGCTTCAGGTCGTAGCGGTAGCCCAGGCCGCCGAGCGCGACGATGAGGCCGGCGAACAGCACGGGAGCCCACGCCGCCCCGCGCGCCCGCTCGCGGACCAGCCCGGGAACCGCGCGCAGGCCGAACCAGACGGGCACGGCGAGCATCGCGGTCGCCACGGCCGCCCCGACGAAGACCACCGCGTAGTAGTAGCGCCAGACGACGGCGAGGCCGGCCAGCATCATCCAGTGGGCCGCGACCCACAGCGAGCCGACCAGCGCCAGGGCCGCCCACGGGGCCTGCGACAGCGCCTCGGACAGTTTCCGGCGCGCCCGTTCGAACCCGGCCAGCCGCCCTTTCGGCTCCGGGGGCGCGCCGGCGCCGGGGGCGTCGTCCCGCGGAACGCGCAGCGCCGCCGCCAAGGTCCGCAGCCATCCCGGAGGGCGTCCCGACCCCGCGGCCGGGCCGCCGGACTTTCCCCCGCGCGCGCGGCGTCCCGCGGCTCCGGAGAACGGCGCGGGCCGGGCGGACGGCCCCCGCGCGTCGCCGGTCAGCAGCAGCGCGAGGAATCCGACGAACCCGGCGAGGATCGCGCCGAGGAACAGCGGCCAGTTGTGGAACAGCTCGGCGCCCTTCGTCTTGTCGAAGGTCGGCCAGCCGCTCCCCATCTCCGGTCCCTTGGCTCGATGGTACCAGACGACCTGTTCGAGGAAGCGGCCCCGGCTGACGAGTTCGAAGACGACGACCAGGCCGAGGCCGACGAGGAGGAACAGGCCGAGCGCCCGGAGGAACGGCCGCGGGCGCAGCACGGCGAAACAGATCAGGATGCCCAGCGCGGCGGGCAGGAAGTACAGACCGGTCATCCCGGCGAGGGCGAGCAGCGCGCCGCCGGTCCGGGGACGTTCCGCCGCAAGCCGCTCCGCGCCCCACAGCAGGAACATCAGGCCGATGTTGACGCCGGTCAGGTGGGAGCTCGACTGCACGACGGTGCGGCCGAAGACGAACAACACCAGCGCCAGGACGGCGGCCCCGCCGGGCGCGAAGCGCCGCACGAGGCGCCACAGCGCGAGGCCGGCGGCCAGGCAGGCCAGCGGCGCGATCCAGAAGGCCAGTCCGTAGGAGAAGCCGAAGACCCGGAACAGCAACGCCGGCACGAGGAGGTGCACCGGCGGGTGGGCGAAGAAGAAGTCGCGGTAGGGGATCGCCCCGCGCGCCACGTCCTGCGCCATCGCGAAGTAGATGTGCTCGTCCCCGGCGCGCAGCCACATCGCGTAGGTCTTGAACACGACGTAGAACAGCGAGACGAGCGCCACCGCGCCCCACTCGGAAGCCGCCCATGGATCGATCCGCCGCCACCACGGGGTCTCGGCGCCGGGAGCGAGGGGTCGGAGCAGGGTCCTCATGAGTCCCCGCTTCTAGCACGGAACGTCCCGCGCGCGAACACCCCGCGTCCGGCGGCGGGCGCGCGTCACCCTCTGGCGACGCGCCGGTTCGTTGCGACGAGCCGGGCCGGCGGGTGCGGTCCGCCGGCGCGGGATTTGACCTCGGGTCGAGCCGGGCCGTAACGTCCGCGCGTGCTCCGTCTCCTCGACCGGCCGGGTCGTCGGTTCCCGGCGCGATCGCCGCGCGCCGGTCGTCTGGCCTTGCTGATCCTCCTGTTCGCCGGCTGCAACCGCGGCCCGGTGCGGATTCCGCCCGGCGACGGGGCTCTCGACGCCGGCATCCGCCCGACCCCCGACTCGGCGGACGGCGAACGCCGCGCCGACCCGCAGCCCGACGGTCCCTGCGACCCGCTCGCGCTGCTCGCGCGCATCCCGACCGAAGTCCCGGGCTGGGTCGCGGAGGAGGAACCGATCTACCCGTACGAGGCGATCGGCGGGTACTTCGTCGGCGGCGTGGGGCGGCTGTACCGGGACCCGAACGGCCACTGTGCGATCGTCGCGGCAGGCCGGCCGGCCGACGCGCTCGCGGCCGCCAGGGCGCTGGCCGAGGAGCGGCTCGCCGCCGGCCGCCGCCGCCGGGTGGCCACGCTGTCGCGGCCCGCGCCGGAGGCGAACCAGGTCACGACGTGGGCCTTCCCGCCGGACGGCACGGTGCTGTGGGTCCGCGCCTTCGGCACCACCGACCCGGCGACGCTCGAGCCGTTCCTCGCTGTGTTGTTTCCCGAGGCGGATGCCGAGGCGGGCGCGGGCGTTCCGGCGGCCGACCCGCGCGATGCCGGCGGGGCGGAATGCCCGCCGACCTCCCCGTTCGCGGACGTCTACGACCCCGGCGCGTTCTACTCGCCGCCGGGGGATTGCTGGCGCCCCTGAAGGTCGTCCGGCGGCTCCCGCTTGGAGCGGACGCGGGCGAGCCGCCGCGTCGCCGCGCCGCCGTCCTCGGCGCCGCAGGCCGCCGCGGCGAGCGCGTGGCGCTCCGCGAGTTCCAGGTCCCGGGTGCGGTGTTCGTGGTGCTTGGCCAGGCCGAGGTGTGCCGGGCCGTGGTCCGGGAGCCGCTCGAGAATCCGCCGCCAGCACGCCGCCGACTCCTCGTGGCGACCGCAGCGCCGGTGCACTCGCGCGAGCCAGGTCCAGGCGTCGGCCCACGGCGCTCCGCCCGGCTCCGCGCGCGCCGCCGCGCGCTCCAGGACGCTCCGCGCCCGCTCGAGGTCCCCCGCCTGGTAGTGGAGTTCGCCCAGCGCCAGATCGACCGTCGCGTCGAGCCCCTGTTCGGCCGCCGAGGTCGCGGCGACACGCGCCTGCAGGCCGAGCAGCGCGGCGAGCGCCACGACGTCCCAGCGGTTGTGCCGGATCACGCCGGCCAGTCGCGACGTGCGTCCGGCGAACAGGAACTCCTGGTAGATGCCCGGGATCTCCGCGCCCGGAATGTCGTCGCGGCGCTGGAACCCCAGCACGTGCCGCTCGATCGAGGACAGCGACCGATCCTCGAGGTGCCGGCGGTGGAGGCGCCGGGCGCCGGGGAGCAGGTCGAGCGACGTTTCGAGGGGCGGGAACGGCGTGCGATGCAGGACGAAGCGGTTCTGCAGCAGGGGCACGTCGAAGGCCCGCCCGTTGTACGTCACCGCGTGGTCGAAGGCCGCCAGCCGTTCGGCGAGCCGGTGCACCAGCGCCGGCTCGTCGCGCGGGTGGTCGAGGAACAGCTGTTCGACGCGAAGGTCGCCCCCGTCGAGCCAGGCCAGGCCGACGAGGAACGCAAGCGTGCCGGCGCCGCCCGCCAGTCCGGTCGTCTCGGTGTCGAGGAACACCAGGCGCTCCGGGTGCGCGGCGCGCCGCAGGCGGTACAGGAGGCCGAGCGCCGCCAGGCGCTCGGGACGCTCCGAGAACGCGCCGACCGGGAACCGCCCATGGCCGGCGTGGCGCGCGACGGTCTCGGAGATGACGCGCACCCGTCCGCGCGGCGTCTCGACGAGGCGCCCGGGCAGGACCTCCGGCGCCGCCCGGCACCGCTCGGCCGCCCCCGCCGCGCTCGCGGACGGCGGGCCGTCCTTCCAGCGGCGGTCGAGGGAGGCGATGCGACGGCGGAGCCGCTCGATCACCTCCTCGCGCGGTTCGCCGCCGCGGTCGAGCGGCGCGGCGACGGACGGCGGGACGGAGCCGGGCGGATGACAGGGCACGGGCGGAGAGGACGGGGAGTCCCCGGCGGGCATCCCGGGCGGCGGGGCGCCCGGCGAGGCGTCGCCGATTCCCGGCTCGTCGCCGAATCGTCGTCGCAGCCTGCGGAGGATACTGGTCACGGGGTCAGTATATCGCTTTCGCGTGCCGCAGCGCACGAGCACCGGAGGCATGGGAAGAACGCGCTTCCCGGCCCGCCGCGACCCTGATAGATTCGCGTCATGAGCGGACGAGCTGCCGGAACCGCTCCGCCGCGCATCGCCTGGCGCGTCCTGGACACGCCGATCGGGCCGGTGGGACTGGCCTGGACGCGGCGGGGCTTGCGGCGCGTGCAGCTTCCGTCGGCGACGGCGGCGGCGACGCGCCGCCGGCTGCTGCAGGGTTGCGCGGCACCCGTCCGGCCGGCGCGTCAGGGTCCGTCCTGGGTCGAGGCGTTCGTCGCGCGGCTCCGCCGGCATCTCGCGGGACAGCCGCAGGACTTCCGCGACGTGCCGCTCGACCTGCCGGACGGGACGGACTTCGAGCGCGGGGTGTGGCGGGCGGCGCGGCGGCTGCGCCCGGGGCGGACGACGAGCTACGGGGCGTTGGCGCGGGCGGTCGGCCGGCCGGGGGCGGCGCGGGCGGTCGGTCGGGCGTTGGGCCGGAATCCGGCGCCGCTGGTCGTGCCCTGCCATCGCGTGGTGGGGGCGAACGGAGGGCTGTGCGGATTCTCGGCTTGCGGCGGCACGGCGCTCAAGCGGAGGCTCCTGGCGCTGGAAGGGGCTGAATTTACGGGCGGTTCGCGGGCTATTGACGCTGCCCCGGGACCGGTGCTAGAGACAGTACCCGCCGGGTCCTGCGGGACGCCGGGCCGGGCGGGTCCGGTACGGATCGGCTTGCGGTCGACTTCCCGGGAGGGCCGGGGAACGCCGCGACGGGGGGCGGCGAGAGTGGGCGGATGATCTTCGACTGGCTGTACGGGTTGTTCTCGAACGACCTGGCCATCGACCTCGGAACCGCCACGACCCTGATCTACGTCAAGGGGAAGGGGATCGTGTCGTGCGAGCCGTCGGTGGTGGCGGTGCAGTCGGACGGCCGCGGGCAGCGGCGCGTGGTGGCGGTGGGCAAGGAGGCGAAGGAGATGCTGGGGCGCACGCCGGGGCACATCTCGGCGGTGCGTCCGCTGCGCGACGGCGTGATCGCGGACTTCGAGATCACCGAGGCGATGCTGCGGTACTTCATCACGCGGGCGCACAACCGCAAGACGCTGGTTCGCCCGCGGATCATCATCTGCGTGCCGTTCGGCATCACCGACGTGGAGAAGCGCGCGGTGCGCGAGTCCGCGGAGAGCGCGGGGGCGCGGGAGGTGCACCTGATCGAGGAGCCGATGGCGGCGGCGATCGGCGCCGGCCTGCCGATCACGGAGGCCTCGGGCTCGATGGTCGTGGACATCGGCGGCGGGACGACCGAGGTGGCGGTGATCTCCCTGGCCGGGATCGTCTATTCGCAGTCGATCCGCGTGGGCGGCGACAAGATGGACGAGGCGATCATCCAGTACATGAAGCGGAAGTACAACCTGCTGGTGGGCGAGCAGTCGGCGGAGCGGATCAAGTGCACGATCGGCACCGCCTATCCCACCGAGGACGTGCTGACGATGGAGGTCAAGGGGCGCGACCTGGTGGCCGGCGTCCCGAAGACCCTGGTGGTGAACTCGGACGAGATCCGCGACGCGATGAGCGAGCCGATCGGCGGGATCGTCGAGGGCGTGCTGATCGCGCTCGAGCGTACGCCGCCGGAACTGTCGGCGGACATCGCGGACAAGGGCATCGTGCTCACCGGCGGCGGGGCCCTGCTGCGCAACATCGACGTCCTGTTGCGGGAGGAAACGGGACTGCCGGTGATGGTCTGCGACGACCCGGTCTCCGCGGTCGTGCTCGGGTCCGGCAAGGCGCTGGACCACATGGAGCTGCTGCGCGAGGTCGCCATTTCGTGAGTCGGCCGGCGGCTGACCGATGATCTGGCAGTTCCTCCGACGTTATCGTGCCCTGTTCCTGACGCTCGTGCTCCTGGCCGTCCCGTTCTTCTTCCTGCGGGCCAACCTCAAGTCGCCCGAGCAGCTCAACCCGGTCGATCGGTTCCTGCTCCGGCTGTCGGCTCCGATCCAGTACGTGTTCGCGGTGATCGGCGAGGGCATCGCCGACGTCTGGAACGACTACATCTACCTCGTCGAGACCAAGGAGGAGAACGAGCGCCTGCGCTTCGAGCTCGGTCGCGTCCGGCTCGAGAATCGCAAGCTCAAGGACGTGGCGGCGGAAAACGTCCGGCTGCGCGAGATGCTGCGACTGCGCGAGTCGAACCCGGGCGAGTTCGTCGCCGCCCGCGTGATCGGACGCTCGCTCTCCCCCTTCTTCCGCGTGATGCGGATCCGGATCGACCAGGCCGAGGGGCAAGTCCGGCCGATGATGCCGGTCGTCACCCACGAGGGGCTGGTGGGGTACGTCTCGAGCGTCGTCGGGCCGTACGCCGAGGTGACGCTGGTCGTCGATGCCGACGCGCGCGTGCCCGTGATCGTCGAGGAGACGCAGTCCAGCGGGGTGCTTTCCGGAACGGGGGAACTCGACCGCTACGCGGCCCGGATCGAACACCTGCGGCCGAACATCGACGACGTGCGGGTCGGCCACCACGTCCTGACGTCGGGTCGCGACGACGTCTATCCGCGCAACGTGCTGGTCGGCACCGTGGCGTCCATCACGCGGCGCGGCGCCCGGCAGCTCCAGCAGGTCGAGGTCGCGCCGGCCGTGGATTTCTCGCGTCTCGAGGTGGTCCTGGTCTACGTGCGCCGCCCGCCTCCGCCCGAGCCCGAGGCGCCGGAGGAGGCTGCGCCGGAGGAAGCGCCGTCGGCCGGCGGGCCCTTGGGCGCCGAACCGAGGATCGGCCCGGCGCTGGGCGGAGCGCCGGCGCCGGCCTCCGGCCCGGCGGACCGGTGAGGAGCGACGGCCGTGGAACGCGTCTTCCGACTGCTCGCCTTCGGGTTCGTGGCTCTGTTCGCCCAATCGACGCTGCTGGCCCTCAGCCCGGTGCGCGATCCGCTGCCCGACCTCGTGCTGGCGGCGGTGCTGTTCGTCGCCACCGCCGACGTGGCGGTCCCCTGGGGCGTCGCCCTCGCGCTGGCGATCGGCTACTTCTTCGACCTGCTGTCCGGCACGCCCGTCGGCCTGCACTCGCTCCTGTTCGAGGGTCTGTACCTGGCCGGACGGTGGATTCAGCGCCGGTTCTTCCTGGCGGGCGTGCTGTTCGAGGTGACGCTGGCGGTGGGTGCGGTCTGGCTCGTGGCGGCCGCCGTCGTGGCGCTCCGGGTGCTGGGGCAGGGGCACGAACCGGGCGACCTCGGCTCGATCGCCCTCGCGACGCTGCTGCGCTCGCTGGGTACCGGAGTCGTCGCCCCCGCGGTGTTCTGGCTGGGGCACCGCTGGGCCGCCGGGCGCAAGCCGACGCTCGCCGCGCGCCCATCGGCGCTGCGCGGCATCGGGTCGGAGGGTGGAGCCGCCGGCGGACGGCCGGCTTGAGGCGGCCGCGTCCGATGTGCTTGGATGCTGCTCATGGCTCCGCTGTTCGGTCCACCGGGAGAGTTGAGCGAATTCCGCGGGCGCTTCCGGTGGGTCGCGCTGTTCGTGATTCTCGTGTTCGCGGGGCTGCTGGCCCGCGCGGCGCAGCTCCAGATCTTCGAGGGCTACGAGTACGTGGAGCGGAGCCGCCACAACATCGAGCGGACGCGGGAGATTCCGACGGCGCGCGGGGTGATCCGCGACGCCGAAGGCCAACTCCTGGCCTACAACACGCCGGCCTATACGGCGTACATCACGCCCGAGTTCTTCGACATCGCCGAGGACTGGCCGACCGTCGTGCGGTATCTCGACCTCGGGCCGGAGCGGGCCGGCAAGCTGCGCGAACGCCTGACCCGGCTGCAGGGGTTGAAGCGCTACCAACCCTATCCCGTCGCCGAGAACCTCGACGATCGCCAGCTCGCGCTGCTCACCGCGCATCACGCCGAACTGGACGGCCTCTCGGTCGAGGAGGCGCCGATGCGCGTGTATCCGCTGCGGCAGCTCGCGGCGCACGTGCTGGGCTACCTCAACGAGGTGAGCGAGGCGGAGATCGAACGGCACCGGGCGGAGGGCTACCGCTACCTGCCCGGCGACCGCATCGGGCGGACCGGGCTGGAAGCGGTGTGGGAGCGCGAACTGCGCGGGACCCGCGGGCGGGTCACGGTGATCGTCAACGCCAAGGGGGTGGAGAAGGGCAAGGACCCCTTCGGCGCCGCCGGGGGCCGCCGCTACGAGATCGAGCCGGTGCCCGGCAACGACCTGATCCTGTCGCTCAATGCCAGGCTCGAGGCGATCGTCGACCAGGCGTTCCGCGGGCACCCGGCCGGCGCCGCCGTGGTGCTCGATGCGCGCACCGGCTTCGTGCTGGCGATGTACTCGAAACCGTCCTACGACCCGAACGCGTTCATCCAGGGGTTGAGCCGCGCGGACGCCCAGGTGCTGGAGCAGAACCCGTTCCTGCCGCTGCACGACAAGACCGCGATGGACCACTACTTCCCGGGCTCGCTGTTCAAGCCCTTCGCCGCCCTGGCGGCCCTCGAGCAGCCCGCGATGCTGGAGCCCGGCGACCTGTTCGACCCCGCGGCCCGTTTCCGGTGCGAGGGGGCGTACGAGCTGGCGGGGCAGCGGTTCCGCTGCACCAAGGTCCACGGACTGGTGGACCTGCACGAGGCGATCGTCCAGTCCTGCAACGTGTACTTCTTCCAGCTCGCGCGGCGGATGGGCATCGATCGGCTGGCGCAGGTCGCGCGGGAGTTCGGCTTCGGGGAGAAGACCGGCATCGCCCTGTCGAAAGAGGTCCCGGGACTGGTGCCCGACAAGGACTGGTACCGCTCGCGCCCCGAATACGGCTTTCAGTACCGCGTGGGCTACGCGCTGCTCGCGGCGATCGGCCAGGGCAACACGAAGGTCACGCTGCTGCAGCTCGCCGCGGCCTACGCGGCCCTGGCCAACGGAGGCTACCTGTACCGGCCGCAGCTCGTGAAGGAGGTGCTGTACCCGGACGGCCGCGTGCGGATGAGCTTCGCCCCGGAGCTGGTGCGGCGGATCGAGATGACGCCGGAGAACCAGCGGAAGCTGGTCGATGCCCTGCGCGGGGTGGTGGAGGCGCCCCAGGGGACGGCGCACGACCAGTGGACGCCGGGCCTGGAGATCGCGGGCAAGACCGGAACGGCGGAGGTGGCCCGGCGGCGTCGCGACCGGGTGCACCGGCGCCGCGACCAGCGCAGCACGGAGGAGCGATACCGCGAGCGGGATCATGCGTGGTTCGCCGGGTTCGCGCCGGCCGACGACCCGGAGATCGTGGTCGTCGTGCTGGTCGAGCACGGCGGGTACGGCGGCCGCTACGCGGCGCCGATCGCGGTCGAGATCTTCCGCGAGTACTTCAAGCGCATCGCGCCCCGGTGACGACCATGCCTCTCGATTCCGCCCCGGGCCGTCGCCGCCGCCTCACGCTCGACCTGCCGCTGGTCATGGCCGTCGCCTCGCTCGGCGTCCTCGGCCTGCTCAACCTCCGCTCCGCGGTCTCGGTGGTCAACCTCCAGTTCTACGAGACCCAGCTCACCTGGTTCGGCGTCGGCGGCCTGACCGCGCTCGTCGTCTGGCTCGTCGACCACCGCGTCTTCCTGCGCTACTCGTACGCGGCGTACGGCCTGGTCGTGCTGCTGCTGATCCTGGTCTTGGCCGTGGGACGCCAGGCCAACCAGGCCACGCGCTGGCTGCTGCTGGGTCCGGTATCGATCCAGCCCTCGGAATTCATGAAGCTGGCCCTGATCCTGTGCATCGCCCGGATCTTCCACGGCGACGTGCGGCCCGAGCCGCGGACGCTGCGGGACTTCCTGCTCCCGGCGGTGCTCACCGCCATTCCGACCGTGCTGGTCCTCAAGCAGCCCGACCTCGGCACCGCCCTGATCTACCCGTTGATCCTGGTTTCGATGGCGATGGTCCTCCGCGTGCGCGCCCGCAGCGTGCTGCTGGCCTTCGGCGGCCTTCTCGCCTCCCTGCCGCTCGCCTGGTCGTCTCTGCACGGCTACCAGCGGGAGCGCGTGGTCACGCTGTTCGCTTCGCTGTTCTCCTCGGAGCGGCTCGACGTCCAGGACGCCGCCTGGCAGACCACCCAGTCGAAGATCGCCGTCGGCTCGGGCCACATCTTCGGCAAGGGCTTCCTCCACGGCACCCAGAACCAGCTCGGCTTCGTCCCGTTCCAGCACACCGACTTCCCGTTCGCCGTGTGGGGTGAGGAGCACGGTTTCGTCGGCAGCGCACTGCTGATCGCCCTCTACCTGTTCGTGGTGCTGTGGGCCCTGCGCATCGCCGCCCGCGCCCGCGACCGCTTCGGCGCGCTCGTCGCCGTCGGCGTGGCCGCGATGTTGTTCTGGCACGTCGCGATCAACATGGGCATGGTGCTCGGCCTCCTCCCCGTCGTCGGCGTCACCCTGCCCCTCTTCTCCTACGGCGGCTCGTCCGTCCTGGCCAACCTGGTCGGCGTCGGCCTCCTGCTGTCGATCGCCGCCCATCGTGCGGCCGCTCCCTGGGAAGGGCTCGGCCCCCGTCACGGCCTCTGAGTCAGCCGCCGGCCAGGGCGTACACGAGGAGTTCCCCCGAATTGTCGAGCGCGGCGACGCGACCGTCCAGGACCGCCGGACGACCGGCAACGCCGGCTCCGGCCCAGGCCCCCTGCAACACCTGCCCCGTCAGCGCCTCGAACAGCAACAGGCCGTGGATGTCGTCCGCCAGCACGATCAGCCCCCGGTGCACGATCGGGTCGCGCTGCGTCCCCGCCGGGTAGCGCCGCATCCAGACGGTCGCGCCGGTCGTCGAGTCGACCCGCGCCAGTCCCGTCCCCGCGACGGCGACCAGCACGTCCTGCTCCAGCACCGCCAGCCCGCAGGCGTGCGTCAACTCCGGCCGATGCCAGCGCTGCCCCCCCTCGGAAGCCTCGATCCCGAACAGCCCGTTGTCGTACGAACTGACCACCAGCGTCCCCTCGACCTCCACCGGCGTGGCGCAGATGTCGTCCAGCACCAGTTCGTCGTGTCCCTCCGTCGCCAGGTTGATGTCCCACAGCTTCTCGCCGGTAACGCCCGAGAGAGCCGTCAACGTGCCATCGACGAAGCCGGCGTACACGCGATCCCCCGACACCAGGACGCCCGCCTCGCTCCCCGAGACGTACCCCTCCGGCAGCGGACGCTCGAAGGACCACAGCTCCCGCCCGGACAGCGCCTCGATCGCGAACACCCGCTGCGTCGCCGTCCGCACGTACAACACCCCTTCCCGATACGACGCCTCGCCCCGCACCGGCCCGCCGAGTTCCGCGCGCCAGCGCACGGCCCCCGTCTCCGGCGCGAACGCGAGCAGGTCGCCGCCGTCGTTCCCGGCCGCCACCAGCCCCGCGTCCTCGACCAACAACGGCGCGGAATGGAAGCCGTCCGGCTCGTCGTGCGCCCACACCACCTCGCCCGAGCCCGATTCGAGCGCCCAGAAACGGCCCTGGGACGTACCGACGAACACCAGCCCCCGGGACGGGTCGAATACCACCCCGGAACGCTCGAGCGGACGGTACTCCCTCCGCTCCGGGGCGATCATCAGCCGCCGCCACTGGGGTTGCAGCACGCGGACGCCCGGGAAGTCGAAACGCGCTTCGAGGGCGGACGGCGGAGGGGTGCCCACGCATCCCGCCGCGAACACGGCCCACCAGGCCGCCGCCGCGAGCGGGCTATGGCGCGGCCGGTGCATCATCCGCCTGCGGCGTCGCCGGCGCGACCGGAGCGGGGGCGACCGGCGCCGCAGCCGGAACCGGCTCCGCGGCGAGCCCGGCGGGGGCGTCCGTCGAAGCCGCCGCCGGCGCGGCCGGCGGTCCCTCGACCGGGGCCGCGGACGTCCCTTCGATCTCGATCCGGCGCAGCCAGCCCTCGATGCGCGCGCCGATGTCCCGCGGCTGCGGGTTCTCGAGCCCCCGGGCCTCGAGCAGCAGGCGGCGGGCCTCGTCGGCTCGCCCGTCGAGTGCCGCGAGGCGTCCCTGGTGATAGAGCGCGAGCGCCTTGTAGGCGCCCTGATCGATCTCCGCGATCGCGGCGAACGCCTGCGCCGCTTCGGTGCGCTTGTTCTGCCGCTCCAGGGCGTACCCCAACCCTTCCTGCGCCACGAGGCGTCCGGCCGCGTCCTGCCGGGGATCGGTCGCCAGGTACGCCCGATAGCGCGCCTCGGCGGCCGCGCCGTCTCCCTGAACCAGCAACTCGCCCGCCAGGGCAAGGCCCGCCACGATTCGCGGGCCTTCCTCGTCGCCCGACTCGGCGACCTGCCGGATGCGCTGGGCATCGACCCACACGGCCGGGTCCTGGCGGCCCAGCATCTCGAGCGGGTTGTCCTGGCTGGTCTCGGCGGGCAGGGCGCGCACCGGGACCGCGTCCAGCAGCGGGCGCCACGCCTCGACGTCGGCGCTGCGCCGCAGGTGCACCACCAGCATCACGCCGAACAGCAACACCAGGACTCCGGCGAGGGCGATACCGAGCGTGGCGCGATGGTCGTTGACCCATCCCAGGATCCGCGCTCCGATATCGACGAACTCGTCCGGCTTCTTCAGGTCCTTTCTCTGGATTCTCCGCGCCACGCAGGGCCTCCCGCCGCCGCGTCTCGCGACAGGCGGCGCGGACCATAGCGGGAGCGCCCCGGCGTGTCAAACGGCGCAAGCCTGCACCAGACGTTCGGCCAACGCCTGCGGGTCGCTCCCCGCGGAAACGAACAGCGTCTCCGCCCGCACGTCGAGTTCGCGGGCGAGCGGCGCGGTCTCGCCCCGGCGCCGCAGCAGTTCGTCGCCGGCCAGCGCACGGCGCAGCCGCCGCGCCACCCGCGACGCCTCGACCTCGTCGGTCGCCGGCAACACCACCGCGAACCGCTCGGCCCCGAGCCGGACCAGCGCGTCGGTGCCGCGGAGCCCGCGCCCCAATCGGGCCGCCAGGATCCCCGCCGCCCGGGCCTCGACCCGCGGACCGTGCGCCCACCGCAGCTCGCGCAACGCGGGAACGACCACCAGCACGACCGCGGCGCCGCCGGCCCCGTCCGACGCGACCGCGCAGGCCCGCGCCGCGACATCCGCCTCGGTCCCCCGTTCGATCCCGGTCGCCGGGTCGATCCCCGCTGGCTCGACCTCCCGCGCCAACCGACGGGCCACGACCGCCAGTGCGCCGTCGGCCCAGGGGACGTCCGCCGCCGCCCGCTCCCGGAACAGCAACGTGCGTGCCCCGGTCCCGGCGCACGGCGGCCCCGCCAGCCACCACCAGGCCCGCAACGCCCGCAACGCGGAGGCCGGCGAGCGGAGCGTGCGGCCGATGCGCACCGGTCGCAGCGGCCGCACGTCCAACTCGCCCGGCGGCGGATGACGCCGCACCAGGCGCAGCACGTAGCTCTCGCGGATCCCGCGCGCCGCCAGCACGCGATACCGGCCGCCCGAGGGGACGAGCACGGCGCCGCCGCTCCAACCCGCCATGCCGTCCGCCAGCAGCGCGTCGAGGTACCACCCGGGGTGGCCCTCGACGCCGCCGAGCACCACGGCGTCGGCGAGCGCGGTGCGCACGGACGGCGGCAGGCCGAGTCCGTCGAGGCTCCGGGCGTCGGCCGCGTCGGCCAGCACCCGCTCCACGGCGTCGCCCAGCCGGGCCGCCGACGCCGGCCACCACAGCACCATGCGTCCCTCGCCCGACGCCGGTGCAAACTCCGCCGGGCCCGCCAGGACGACGATTCCGCGACCCGGCAGCAGACGGCTCAGGCGCGCCTCCGCCACCCGGAGCGTCACCGCGGCGCGACGGGCGACCAGCACCGCGGCCTCCACCCCCGCCGCCGCCTCGCGCGGCAGCGTCTCCAGGCGGTCCCACGTTCGCACCTCGAAACCGCGCCGGGCCAGGGCTCCTGCCACCCAGGCCCGGTCCCCCGCACCCCGCGCCAGGACGAGCACCCGCCGCGGAACGAGATGCGCCGGCGCCTGCGGCTCCCGCTCCGCCTGGCCGGACACGGCGTGGATCGGGTCGCGCGGCGGCATCGAACCGGGGAATCTACTACAGGAACGCGGCCGGCGACCACGGTCTCGCTCGATCCCTCGCTCCATCCCCGCGGTCCCGACAGCTGCCCGCCCTCGCCCCGGACGGTTCGGCGTCCTCCGCGACGCCGGAGAGCGTCCACGCCCGCCGCGAAACTCCGGCCGGCCTGGATATTGACGCTGTGTTGCGCGGCGTGATACGAACTTCCCGCGAGACGGTTCGGACTCCCCGCCGTTCTGCGGTGCGGGTGGGAGGCAATGGCGGTGGCCAAGAAGATCGGCATCTTGGACGACTCGGCAACCATCCGCGCGGCGTTCCAATTGACCTTCGCCGGCGAGGATCTGGGCGTCGAGCCACGCCTCTTCTCCAGCACGGAAGAACTGCTGCGCTCGGGGGAGAAGCTGGAGTTGCTGTATATCGACAGCAAGCTGGGGTCCCAGGACGGCTACCAGGCCTGCTCGCAGGTCCGCGGCGCACCGGCCTATGCGAATCTGCCCGTCGTGATCCTGTACGGTCCGGCCGAGACGTTCGACGCCGGGCGCGCGGCGGCAGCGGGCGCCGCCGGCGGCGTCCAGAAGCCGTGGGATTCGGAGGAGATGATCGCGAGAGCGCAGGCGTTCCTGTCGGGTTCGGCGCCCGCGATGCGACCCGCGGCGGCCGTACCGGCCGCGCCGGAACCCGCGGCGGTGCCGGCGGCTCCGGTGCCTCCTCCGCAGCGACCGGCGCCGCCTCCCGCGGCCGCGCCGCCCGCGCGGCCGTTGCCGCCGGGAGCGCCGCTGCCGCCGCCGCCGGTCGGCACACCCCGCATTCAGACCCAGATCGCCATTCCGGGGCGCCCCGGTGCGGGCGGTTCGCCGTTTCCTCCGATCCAGGCCACGAAACCCCTGACGCCGGTGGCGCCGCCCGGCCGTCCGGCCGCGCCGGCGCCGCCCCCCGCGGCCGCGATGCCCGTACGCCCCGCGCCCGCCGCCGCGCCGGTGCGACCGGTACCGCCGGGGCCGCCGCCCGCTCCGCCGGCGCATCCGGCTCCCTCGCCCGTTGCCGCGCCGCCGGCCCCTCCCGCGAAGGCGGCGGTCGTGCCGGTCGACCTGGAGCGGAAGCTGACGGCCGAGGTTCCGGGCTTGAGTCCGGAGCAACTCCAGGCCGTCGTGCGGGTGGTTTCCCGCGAGATCATCGAGCAGGTCGCCTGGGAGGTCGTTCCGGACCTCGCCGAGACCATCATTCGGGAGCAGATCCAGGCCTTGCTGAAGGAGTAGCCCGTTCCCGTGACCATCGGCAATCGTCCCTACGCGCCCGAGGAGTTCGAGGCGCGCATCTATCAGTTCTGGCTGGACCGCGGGGTGTTCGAGGCGCGGGACGACGACGAACGGCCGCCGTTCTGCATCGTCATCCCGCCGCCGAACATCACCGGCGCGCTGCACATGGGGCACGCCCTGACCGCGACGATCCAGGACACGATCGTCCGCTACCACCGGATGCTCGGCGAGAACACCCTCTGGCTCCCCGGCTCGGACCACGCCGGCATCGCCACGCAGATGGTCGTGGAACGCGCGCTGGCCAAGGAGGGGACCAGCCGCCACGCGCTGGGCCGCGAGAAGTTCGTCGAACGGGTCTGGGAGTGGCGCCGGCAGTACGGGAGCCGGATCACCGAACAGCACAAGGCGCTCGGCGTCTCCGTCGACTGGCGTCGCGAACGGTTCACGATGGACGAGGGGTTGTCGCGCGCCGTCCGCGAGGCGTTCGTGCGGCTGTGGGAGGACGGACTGATCTACCGCGCCGAGCGGCTGATCCACTGGTGCCCGCGCTGCCGCACCGCGCTCTCCGACCTCGAGGTGGTGCACGCCGAGACCAAGGGCGAACTGTGGTCGTTCGCCTACCCGCTGGCCGACGGCTCGGGAGAGATCGTGGTCGCCACCACCCGGCCCGAGACGATGCTGGGCGACACCGCCGTCGCCGTCCACCCCGACGACGAGCGGTACCGGGATCGGATCGGCCGGCAGGTCCGCCACCCGCTGCTCGACCGCACGTTCCCCGTCATCGGCGACGCGATCCTCGTCGATCCCAAGTTCGGCACCGGCGCCGTGAAGGTCACTCCGGCGCACGACCCGAACGACTTCGAGTGCGGGCGGCGACACGGACTGGCGTTCCTCCGGATGCTCGACGAGGACGCCCGGATCACCGCCGCCGGCGGACCGTTCGCCGGGCTCGACCGGGAGGCGGCACGCGAGGCGGTGAAGGAGCGGCTGACCGGGCTGGGACTGTTCCGCGGCGCCAAGGAACACCTCCACGCCGTCGGCCGCTGCCAGCGCTGCGAGACGATCGTCGAACCGATGCTCTCGACGCAATGGTTCGTCCGCATGAAGCCGCTGGCCGAGCCCGCGGTTGCGGCGGTGCGCGACGGCCGCACCGTCATCCTCCCCGAAATGTGGGCCAAGACCTATTTCCACTGGCTCGAGGGGATCCAGGACTGGTGCATTTCCCGCCAACTCTGGTGGGGCCACCGCATTCCCGCCTGGTACTGCCCCTGCGGCGAGACGATCGTCGCCCGGACGGCGCCCGAGCGGTGCCCGAAATGCGGAGGGGCCGGCCTGCGCCAGGACGAGGACGTGCTGGATACCTGGTTCTCCTCCGCGCTCTGGCCGTTCTCCACGCTGGGGTGGCCCGACCCGACGCCGGCCTTCAAGACCTTCTACCCGACCTCGGTGATGGAAACCGGCTTCGACATCCTGTTCTTCTGGGTCGCCCGCATGATGATGATGGGCCTGCGCATGACCGGCGACGTCCCGTTCCGCAAGGTCGTGCTCCACGGCATGGTGCTCGACGCCCAGGGCCGCAAGATGAGCAAGACCCGCGGCAACGCCGTCGACCCGCTCGAGGTCACTGCCAAGTACGGCACCGACGCCCTGCGCTTCACCCTCGCCAGCTACTCCGCCCAGGGCCAGTCGATGAAGCTGGATCCCAAGCGCATCGAGGGCTACCGCTTCTTCTGCAACAAGATCTGGAACGCCGTCCGGTTCATGGAAGCGGCCCTCAAGGATGACCCGGTCCCGCCGGTGCCCGACCGCTGCCGGGACCTCGGCAATACCTGGATCCTCCACCGGCTGGACGAGACCACCGCCGCGGTCCGCACCGCCCTCGACGAGTTCCGCCTCGACGAGGCCTGCGCGGCGCTGTATTCGTTCACCTGGCACGAGCTGTGCGACTGGTACATCGAGTGGACCAAGCCGGCGCTGTACGAGCGGGACCCGGCGAGCGCCGCGCTGCGGGACGAGACCCGCGCCGTGCTGCGGCACGCCGTCGAGATCACGCTCCGCCTGTTGCACCCGGTGATCCCGTTCCTGACCGAGGAGCTGTGGCAGCAGGCGGTGCGGCCCGAACGTCCCGCGGACGCCGTGCTCGCCTCCGCGCCCTACCCGACCGTCCGGACCGCGCGCCGCGCCCCCGAGGCCGCGGCTCGCTTCCAGGTCCTGCGCGACCTCGTCGGTACCGTCCGCGCGGTGCGCGCCGAGTACAACATCCCGCCGGCCACGCGGATCGAGGCGCGCATCGTCCGCGTCCCCGAGGCGGCCGACACCCTCGCCTGGCTGCTCGCCCCCGAGATCCTCGTCCGCACCGGCAACCTCTGCGGCGCCGACCTCGACACGATCCCCCCCGACGCCGACCTCGCCGGCCACGCCATCGGCGTCGCCGGAAAACTCCCCGTCGCCGTGCCGCTCGCCGGGATCGTCGACGTCGCCGCCGAGCGCGTCCGCCACGACAAGGAACTGCTCAAGGTCGGCAAGGAGATCGACGGGCTCGAGAAGCGCCTCGCCAACCGGGAGTTCGTCGCCAAGGCGCCCGCGGAGGTGGTCGAGGAGATGCGCGAGCGGCTCCGCCACGCGCAGGACCGCCGCACCCAGGTCGCCGAGGCGATCAAGCGCCTGTCGCAACTGGTCTGAATCGAACGCCGAACGCGCGACTACGGATCGGGGCAGCCGTCCTCGTCCTGGAACCCGTCCAAGTCCTCCGGCCCGGCCGGGCACATGTCGTCGACGTCCGAGAGCCCGTCCTGGTCGTTGTCCGGGTCGGGGCAGCCGTCCTCGTCCTGGAACCCGTCCAGGTCCTCCGGCGTGTCCGCGCACCGGTCCACCAGGTCGAGAATGCCGTCGAAGTCCTGATCGGCGGCCCCACCCTGGACCTGCGGGTCCCCGGCCCGGCCGACCGCGGTGCCATCCCCGGTCGGCTCCGCCGACGACTGCAGGCCCCCCGACTCGCCCTGGGATCCGCCCTGCACGGGCTCACCCTCCCTCACCGGCTCGGGAGTCGCCGGACCGCACGCCAGCGCCGTCAGACCGACCAGACAGACCACGATGATGATCCTGCTCATCTCGCCATCCTCTCGGAACGCCAGGATACCACATCCAGCCTGCCAATTGCACGGCCGCTCGCTCACCGTGCCACCTGCACAGCGCGTTCGTCGCGCAGCCACCGCTCGCACAGCTCGAGCAGCGGGGCCGGCGAGCCGGATCGCTCCAGCGTCATCAACTCCTCCACGTCCGCCAGCGGCGCCATCGTGCGCACGCGGGTCCCCTCCCCCGCCGACCCCGGACGGAGGAAGCACAGGTGCGTCGCCCAGCGCGTCAGGCCGTCCAGCACGTGCGTGGCGTAGACCACCGTGGTTCCGTGACGCTCGGAGTCGTCCTTCAGGAAGGACAGCAGATCCGCGCGCGACAGCACGTCGAGGTCGGCGGTGACCTCATCGAGCAGCACCACCTCGGCCGGGTCGAGCAGCCCCAGCAGCAGTTGGACGCGGCGGCGCTGGCCCGAGCTGAGGCGATGGAGGTGCCATTCGCGATCGACCTGCAACGCCACGATCAGGGCGTCCCGACGCGCGAGCGGGTCGGCCGGGCACCCCGGCGGACACCGGCGGTCGAGAATCTCGCGCACGGCGACGTCGGCATCGAGCGGAAAGTGGCTGCCGATGAAGGCGACACGACGCGTCAGTCCGGTGTCGTGAAACGCGGGCCGCCCGAGGACGCGGACGGCGTCGGGCGACACGAGGTGCTTGCCGGCGACGAGACGGAGCAGCGTCGTCTTGCCGACGCCGTTCGCGCCGAGCAACAGGCAACGGGCGCCGGCAGGAACGGTCCAGTCGAACCCGCGGAAGATCGGCGGCGACGCCATGCCGCCGGGCGGCGCCGGATAGGCGAAGTCGAGCCCCCGAACCGCGATCGCCGGCTGCGTCGCCCGCGCACCGTCGCGCGAACCGCGGTCCCCCGCGATGCGCGGGCTTGTTGCAGGGCGGACGGGGGGCGCCACGGGGCTACTCGACGGGGTCGAGGTCCATCGGCACGACGAAGCGGTCCTGCTGGAGCTGGAAGCGCGGCAGGGCGAGTTGCTCGACGATCGGCTTCAGGCACAGCGCGAGTCCCGCGTCGGCCGGGACGGTGGAGACATCGACGACCAGACCGTCGCCGGTGACGGTGAACGAAGCATCGACGTGGGCCAGCGGCGGGCGCCGCCGGCGGGCGTCGGCGAGGCAGGACGCGTAGGCGGGGCGGGTGGCGGCGAGCACGCCGGCGAAGTCCGCGGCGCTCACGCTGCGCGGAAGGGTCGACAGCGACGGGGCGGCGGCGCGGCGCCCGGCGGCGACGTTGCGCAGGACGTCCGCCAGCCCCCGCGGCGTGAACCACTCGTCCGCCAACTCCTCGAGGAACTCCAACCCGGCCTCGCCGCCGTGCGCCGCGACCCCGTAGGCCGCGGCTTCCAGCACGTTGGGAAACGCGTTGAACTCCGTGTCGGCGCCGTACATCCGCAGGAACCGCTGCAAGGGGGCGACCACCGCCGCGTCGCCCAGCGCGACGATGCTGCGGACCAGGACCTCCATCGCCTCCGGCGGCGTCTCGGGGTCGAAGAGATGGGCGACGAGGGCGGACGCCGCTTCGCGCGCGTTCCGGTTGCGCAGCGCGGAGGCGATCACGGCGACCGGCGGGGCCGGCCGGTCGCGCAGGTAGTCGTAGTGGTCTTCGAGGGCCTGACGGAGGAAACCGTCGCCGTCCGGACGGAGTTGCAGGGCGTGCGCCGCCTCGTTGCGCAGTTCGACCGGCATCTGCGGCGCCCGCAGCACCTGGAGCAGATCGCGCGACACGCCCGGGTCGGTCGCGCGGCCGAACAGCGCCAGCACGAGGCTGCGGACGGGGACCGCCGCCGCGTCGGGGTCGAGCAGCGCCGCCATCGCCTGGGTCCGCAGGTCCTCGCCGCGCGCCGCGCCGCCGTCCGGCACCCAGCCCGCGACATCGATGCCGGCCCGCGCGACCGGCAGGCCGCCGTCGCCGGTCCAGGTTTCCGCACCGTCGGCGGCCCGCAGGAACCGCAGCGCTCCCGACTCCTGCACGACGAACACGCCGCCCGGCACCGCCGCGGCCTCCGCCACGGGACCGTCCAGCCCGCGGACCCACTGGAGCGCCCGGTCGCCGGGCCGCATCGCCACCAGGTACCGGTAGTAGACGAAGTACAGCCGGTCGTCGGCGAACGCGACCTCCGTCTCGCCGCTCGACAGGCCCGGATACCAGGTCAGCCGCGCCCGCGCCCGCGCGTTCGGCCGACCGTCGGTCACCCCCGCGAACGCGTCGGGCCACAGTTCGGGGTCGCCCGGGAACCCGGGGTCGGACCACTCCATCGCCCGGTAGGTGCCCGTGGTCCGGCGCCCCGACGCCGACCGCGCCGTGAAACGAAACGCCCCCTTGCCTCCGTAGAACACCCCTTCCGGCGCGGCGAAGACCCACGTGACCATCTCGTCGCCGATCACCAGCCGGCACAGTTCGTCGCCGGTCGCCCCGTCCAGCACGGTGATGTTCTGCCGATCCCACGGCACGAACACCATCCCGCCGGCCACGGCGGGCCGGCCGACGAGCTTGTCGACATCGGTCGTCGGGGCGCGCCGGGACAGGGTCTCGTCGAGAATCCAGATCCGCCCGCTGCGGAACGAGGCGGCGACGCCGCCGGCGGTGGAGCCCGCGGTCACGGCGACCAGGCCGTCCGCGGCGCCCACGCCGTAGAGGACGAGGCCGTCGAGGTCGAGGGTGCCGAGTTCCTCGCCGTCCCGCAGCGACAGCGACACCAGTTCGTCCCCCGACCGGAACAGGACCGCGCCGCCCGCGATCCACGGCGGCGAATCGACCGCGCGGTCCACCGACCACAACCTCGCGTTCGCCTCCACGTCCCAGGCGACCAGACCCTGCGGGTCCCCGCCGCGTGACAGCACGACGACCGGACGGCCGAGTCCGTTCTGCGGGCGACCGGTCGCCGTCGCGGCGCCGAGGCGCGCCAGGACGGCCGCGACGTCGGCCTCGCGGTTGTCGGGGAACAGGTTGGCGAACGAATGGCCGCCGCAGCCGGCGGCGAACAGTCCGAGGACCAGCAACGAACGGGGCATGGGACCCTCCCTGGCAGGGGTACGCAACGCCGGCGCCCGGCCGCGGCCCGGCTACTCCGGCGGCAGAACGTCCGGGTACTCGTCCGGGTTGGCGACAGGCGGCGGCGGGGTTCCCGTCCCCGGAGGCGTTGGAGGCGTTCCGGCTCCCGTCCCCGTCGCACCCGGCACCCCCGGAGGAGGAGGCGGCGGCGCCACCGGCGTCACCGGCACCGTCCCCGCGCCCGGCACACCCGGAGGAGGAGGCGGCGGCGCCACCGGCGTCACCGGCACCGTCCCCGCGCCCGGCACACCCGGAGGCGGGGGCGGCGGCGGCAGCGGCGTCACCGGCACCGTCCCCGCGCCCGGCACCCCCGGAGGAGGAGGAGGCGGCGGCAGCGGCGCCACCGGCACGCTCGTCGTTCCCGTACCGGGCACTCCGGGGGGAGGCGGGGGCGGCGCGACCGGGCCGACGGGACCGGTCGGCACGATCGGCGTGCCCGGCAGGATCGGCGTGGGCGGTGTCCCGGGACCCGGCGGCGGCGTTCCCGGCGCGGTGCCCGGCGGCGGCTCCGGCGTGGCGATGTCGATCGTGAACTGGGCGCGCTGCGACAGCGCGAGGAACCGCGGGAACTGGATCCGCGAGAGCGCCTCCGACAGGCACGCCGTGAACTCGGCGTCGTCCGACGGCAGCACGCTCAGGTCGCTGGCCTGGCCGGCGTTCGACAGGCGGAACACCATGCGGACCTGCGAGAGGGTCGGCGAACGCTGCATCTTGGCCTGCACGCAGGGGGCGATCAACGACGCATTGGCCGTCATCGTCTGCCCGATCTGCTCGCGCGACAGGGTCTGCGGCAGCACTTCCTGCACGGCGGAAACCGTCCCCGCCGCCGCCGCCTCGGCCGCCAGCCGCGCCGCTTCCTCGGCCGCCAGCCGCGCCTGTTCGATCTCGTCGTAGCGCTTCTGGATGTGCGCCTTGAGCGCGGGCAGCGTGTAGGTGCTGGCGACCAGGTTGTCCAGGAACCGGCGCTCCTCGTCGCCGCCGTACTTGAGCAGCCCGTCGGCCAGGACGTTCAGGGCATTCGGATTCTGCGAGAAGGCGCTGTCCGCGTGGTACAGCGTCAGGTACGATTCGAACGTGGAAATCAGGCTCGCGTCCCCGAGTTCGACGAGCGCCTGGGCGACCTCCTGGAGGTCTTCGAGCGGGGTTTCGGGGTCGAGCAGATGGGCGACGAGGCCGGTGACGGCGGCGCGGGCCTGCATCGCCACCAGCGACTGGGACACCACGCCCATCGGCGGCGCCTGGGTGTTCATCAGGTAGTCCGTGTGCGTGTCCAGCGCCCCGATCAGATGTTCGGCCCCCTCGGCCCGGCTCGCCAGCGCGGCCCGCGCGGCGTCCTTGAGCGCCTGGGGCGAAGTGCGTTGGGCATAGACGTCCAGGATGTCGCGCGTCACCTCCGCCTCGGGCAACTGCGCCAGCTTGGCGATCAGGTACTGGCGGAACGGCAGCAGGCGGTTGTCCTGGTCCAGGATCACCTGCAGCAGTTGCACGCGCATCGTTTCCACGGTGCCCACCGGCTGCGCGGGCGGGGAGAACCCCGCGATGTCGAACGTCGCCGCCGCGACATCGATCCCGATCGGCAGGCGCCAGTCGGGCAGGCCGGTGTCGGCGGCGACGCGCACCAGGTTGCCCGGGCTGTCGACCAGGAACACGCCCGACGACTGCACCGAAACCGCCTCGATGTCGTCGGGGTGCCGGTAGACCCACTGGATCGCCCCCGAGGCGGCGTCGTAGGCGACGAGGAAGCGGAAGTAGAGCAGGAACAGCTTGTCGTGCTCGAGCGTCACGGACTGGCCGGAGGGATCGAAGGCCGGCGCCACGAAGAAGCGGATCTTCTCGCGCGCGTTCCGCCCGCCCGTCGGCTCGGCGAACGCGTCGGCCCAGAGTTCCGGATCGCCCGGAACGCCCTGCATCGGCGGACGGTAGTAGGTCGCACCCTGCTGCGTGCCGTGGAACGACTTGGCGTCGAACCGGTACAGCCCCTTGCTGCCGTAGAACACCCCCTGCGGCCGGGCGAAGACGAAGTTGTAGACGTCGTCGACCGACCGGACCCGGGCGATTTCCTCCTGGGTTTCCCGATCGAGCACCGAGATGTCCTGGCGCTCCCAGGGGACGAACACCAGACCGCCGGCCGCGGCGGGCCGACCGAACAGCTTGGTGGTCTGAATCTTCCACGACGTCCAGCCGCTGTCGGCGTTCACCGCGAGCAGCCGACCGACGTGCGAGACGGTGACGCCGAGCGTCAGGTAGACGTGCTTCTCGTCGTACGCCGCGCCGAAGAAGCTCATCCCCTCGGTCTCGATCTTCCACATCTCGCTGCCATCCTCCAGGCGCAGCGAGACCACCGCCGTGCCGCTCTGCACGAGCACCGCGCGGTCGGTGAGCACCGGGCGCGACGCGACCGACATCTCCTTGCTCCACAGCATCGTCCCGGAGGAGACGTCGAACACGAACACCCCGGGCGTGCCGTAGCGGAGGCCGGCGACGAGCGGGCGCCCGAGCCGGTTGGCGGGCGCGGTCGCGGGAGCCGGCGCCGGCAGCCGGGCCACGACCTTCGCCACGTCCTCTTCCCGGTTGTCGGCGAACAGGTTGCCGAACGCCGCCGGCTCCATCACGCCGCCGAACAGCTCCTCGCAACCGAGCGCCGCCAGCAGCGTCGCCGACGCCGCCGCGACTCTCCAGGCCATCACCGTTGGACGCGTCATGCTTCGCTCCTCAGATCGCATCCGGGATGATGCGCACGACCCGCTGGGCCTCCTCCCTCACCTTCTGGGACAACCCCGGAGGCGGAGAGGCGAGAAAGTTGGTCAGGAACCGCTTCACGTCCGGCCCCGCGATCTCTTCGAGCTTGTGGATGATGTTCACCTTGGCGTCGTCCGGGAAATCGCTGCGCCGCAGGAACTCGTCGAAACCGGGCAGGATCTCCGACAGCTGCCGCCGGCCGAGGAACCCGGCCAGCCGTTCCGCCTCCGCCACGCCGCCCAGCTTCCCGATCGAAACCGCCGCCTCCGGCACGTTCCGCTCGAACGCCAGGAACAACAGGTCGATCGCGCCCCGGTCGCCATGTTCCCCGATCGCGATCGCCGCCACGCCGCGGACGCGGTCGTTCGAGTCGCGCAGCGCGTTGCGCAGCGCCTCGTTCACCTTGTCGTTGACCCGCGGGTCCCGAATCTGCGCGATCGATTGGACCGCCAGGCGACGCACGCGCGGCCGCCGGTGGCGCGTGTACTCGATCAGCACATCGACCGATTCGGGATCCGAAATCGCTCCCAACGCCTGAATCGCCGCATGCGTCAACTCGTCCGGCGGACCCGCGCGCAGCAGCCGCGTCAGCGGCGCCGTCGCCCGCGGATCGGCGAACTCCGCCAGCTTCGTGATCGCGCCGAGCACCGTCGCCATGTCCGGCGCCTTCAACTCCTCGATGGCCGCTTCCAGCGCCGCCCGGTCGACCGCCGGGCGGCCGCCGCCCCCTCCCCCTCCCCGCCGGCCCTGCGCCAGCGCCGGGCCCGTCGCGAGCAAACCGATCAGAATTCCGAAGGAAAGCAGACGCATCACCTGGTCCTCCTGGACGTGAGAGCCATCCGGACGCCGTGTTCCTAGCAGGCTTCCCACCACCGATCAAGTGCGGCTCGGCCCGCGGGCCCGACGCCGCCCCGGACGGCACGGACGTCGTCCCCCGGCGCGCCGCGCCCGCTGCCGAATTCGACCCCGGCCGGGCGCGCGCCTTGGCCCACCGCCGCGCCGCCGCCCGTACGACCCGGCCGCTCTTGCGCCCGGGCACCGGCCGCGTTATGAGGTCGAAGGCGGTGCGGCGGGAGGCGATGTTGACCGGACCCGGCGACAGGCTCGACATCCGTTGCGTCACGGCCGCCCGGCTGCTCCGCGACGCCGCGGCCGGCGGTCCGCGGGACGGCTCGATCGCGACCCGGCCCCGCGCCGCGGCCGGCGGCCGCTTCGCCGCGTTGCGCGACGCCTCCGCGCTCGACCGCGCCGCCGCGCTGCCCCGCACCTCCGTCGCCGGGCACCCGTCGTGGACCGCGAACGTCGTCGCGGCCCTCCCCGTCCCCGTCGCCCGCCGACTCCTCGATCGCATCGACCCGGCCTGCGCACGAGCTGCGTTGGCCGAGCTGGACCCGGAAACGGCCGCGCGACTGCGCGCCGCCGCACCGGCGCCGCCGAGCCGCCTGGTCGAAGCGCTGATCGCCCGCCGCGCGCCGCCCGCGTTCCCGCCGGCCCCGCCGTGGGCCGTCCCACCGGGCGCTCCGGACACCGTCGCCCGCGCCGCCGCCCGGGACCCGGACTGGCCCGCCGCGCCGGAACGCTGGGGCGCCGCCGAAGACCTCGCGGCCGCGGCCGCGCGCCGCGCGACCTCGACCGAGGAGCGGACGCGGGCGGCGCAGGCCCGGCCCGACGGCGAAACCGCCCGGGGGTTCGCCCGACTGGCGTTCGCGCTGTTCGACCGGCCGGACGAGGCGTGGGGGTTGGCCGGCGCCTGGCCGCGCCCGGGCGGCCTCGCCCTGCTCGCCGCCTGGGACGCCTGGCCCGACCTCGGAGCGCTCGACCCGGACGCCGTCCCGGCTCGCGAGCGCGCCGCGAGTCGGTTGCGCGAGAGGTGGTCGTCATGGGCCGGGTGATCCGCGGCGCGCGCCGGGTGCCCGCCGCGGGCCTCGCGGCGCACGACGAGGCGCGCCGGGTGCGGGAGCGGGCGCGAGCCGAGGCCGAGGCGCTGCTGGCGGCGGCGCGGACCGAAGCGGAGGCCGTCCGGGAGCGGGCGCGGCGCGAAGGCCGCGCGGCCGGCTACGCGGAGGCGGCCGGGTTGCTCGCCGCCGCCCGCGCCGAGCGCGCCCGCACGGCGCTCGAGACGGGCGAGGTCGCCGCGCTGGCGCTGGCCGTGGCCCGCCGGGTCGTCCTCGACTGCCGCGCCCTCGACACGGACCTCGTCGCACGCCGCGCCGCGGCGGTCGCCCGCGAGCGGTTTCTCGGCCCCGTGGTCGTGCGGGCCGCCCCCGCCGATGCGGAACTCGTCCGCCGATGCCTGACCGAGACGCCGGCCGGCCCGGTGACGGTGCGCGAGGATCCCGGACTGCGCGACGGCACCTGCGTCCTGGAAGGGGATGGCGGCGCGATCCTCCTCGACGACGACGAGATGCTCGAGCGCGTCGGTCGGGCGCTGAACGGCGGGCCGGAGGTCGGGCGGTGAGCGGGCGGGATCGAGCCGGGACGCCTCCGCCGGAGGGCGACGCCGGGCCGCCGGAGCCCGCGCCGCCGGTCGCGGCGGAAGAAACCCCGTCGAACTGGCGCCGTCGCCTGCGCACGCCGCTCGGGGCGGCCGTCCGCCTGGTGGCGGTCGAGCCGCGGCGGGTGTTCGTGCCGGTCGTGCTGTTCGCCGCGACCGTGCTCAGCACGCTGTACGTCGGACGGCTGTTCGTGGAGGCGTACGCGGCCGAGGTCGGGGGACCGCCGGGCGAGACGGGGACGATCCTCGACGGCTGGCCCTACGCGGCGGCGCTGCTGGGGATCCTGCTGTGCCACGAGATGGGGCACTTCCTCGCCGCCCGGGTGCACGGCATCCCGGTGTCGCTGCCCTACTTCATCCCCGTGCCGTTCTTCTTCGGCACGTTCGGCGCGGTGATCCGCACCCGCGGGCGCATCCGCTCCCGCGCGGCGCTGCTGGACGTGGGCGCCGCCGGCCCGCTGGCCGGCATGGCCGTCGCCGTCCCCTGCATGATCGCCGGCCTGGCGCTGTCGGAGGTCCGGCCGCTGCCGACGGAACCGTACCAGCTCGAGGGACAGTCGCTGCTCTACGCGCTGCTCAAGCGGCTCGTGGTGGGGCCGATTCCCGAGGGACACGACGTCTTCCTGCATCCGCTGGCGTGGGCCGCGTGGATCGGCTTCCTGGTGACGATGATCAACCTGATCCCCGTCGGGCAGCTCGACGGCGGACACGTGGCCTACGCGCTGTTCGGCCGCCGCTACGCGCAGGTCTCGCGGTGGACCCACCGCGCCCTCGTCGCGCTCGGCGTCGGCACCGGAACCTACTTCGGCGTCCAGGCCCTGCTCGCGGGCCGCGACGCGGCGGACGTCGCCGCCGAGTTCGCGGTGGGCGGGAACTGGCTAGTCTGGGCGGCCATCCTCTGGATCATGAACCGCGCGACCCGGGGACATCCGCCCGTCGATGACCAGGATCGCCTGAGCCCCGGTCGCATCGCGCTGGGCTCGACCTGCGTCGCCGTCTTCGTGCTGCTGTTCATGTCGGTGCCGCTGCGCGCGGTCACCCCGTAGCGGGCGTCCGCTCCGGCACCACGCGCAGGGCGCCGTCGGCATCGAGGCCGTCGGTGGTGCCGCGGACCAGCGTTCCCGCCCGGACCTCGCGCGACACGATCACCGCCGGCAGGAACCGTTCCGTCGTCCCCCGTCCGCAGCCGCCGGCATCGATGCGCTCCACCGCCACCTCGGCCCACCCGCGCGCGACCGCCCGTTCGCGATACGCCGCCCGCAACCGCTCGTCGAGCCGCAGCAGGGCGCGCGTGCGCAGGGCCGCCGTCCGTTCCGGAACCTGCGGCACGAGGACCGCGGCCGGCGTGCCCGGCCGCGGCGAATAGGTGAACACGTGCAGGTACGACAGCGGCAGCCGCTCCAGCAGCGCCAGGGTCGCCTCGTGGTCCCGCTCCGTCTCGGTCGGCAGGCCGGCAACGACGTCCACGCCCACCGCCAGGTCGGGACACCGGCTCCACGCGCGCTGCAGCAGTTCGAGCGCCGGCGCGAGGTCGGCCCGACCCATCCGCGCCAGCAGTCCCGGCGAGCCGCTCTGGATCGGAAGGTGAAGGTGCGGGCAAAGCCCCGCCTCGCCCGTCACCAGACCGACCAGGCAGTCGGTGAGGTACTGCGGCTCCACCGACGAAATCCGCAGCCGCGGGCGGCGCGGCAGCGCCAGCAGGCGTTCCAGCAGGTCGGACAGCGCGAGGGGCGGGTCGAGGTCGCGGCCCCAGGCACCGGTCTGGATCCCGCTCAGCACCACCTCCGGCACCCCCGCCGCCCCCAGCCGCTCGACCTGTCGCACCACCTCCTCGACCGGCACCGACCGCGCCCGACCGCGCACCTGCGGCACGATGCAGTACGCGCAGCGGCCGTCGCAGCCGTCCTGGATGCGCAACGGCACGCGGTGCCGCCCCGTCGAGCCCGGGGCGGAACCGGGACAGACCGACGCGCCGGGCCCGCCCGCCGGCGCGAGCCGCTCCCGGATCGCGCGCGCCGCCTCGACGGGGCCGCCCGCGGTCAGCACGAGATCGGCACCCAGTTCGCGGCACGCCGCCACCCCCGCCAGCCGGGCAAAACAGCCGGCCGCGACGATCCGCAACTCCGGATGCTCCCGCCGCAGCCGGCGCATCGTCTTGCGCGCATCCCGCTCGGCCCGCGCCGTCACCACGCAGCCGTGCACGACCGCGATTCCGGCGTCCGCCGCCCGGCGCTCGTCGAGCACCGGAAGGCCTCGCTCGACCAGCGCGTCGCGCAGGACTTCCTCGTCCGCCTGCTGCGCCCGGCAGCCGAACGTCAACAGCACGACCTCGGATCGCACCGCCCGCGGCGTTGCCGGCTCCGAGGCCTCCCGCGGCGGCGGAAGGGACGGGGGCGCGACTGCGGCGGCGACTCCTCCGGCGTCCGCGTCCGGCGTCGCGCCGCCCCCGGCGCTTTCCGGCGCCCGGCGTCGCCTCGCCCGCGACACCGCCGCCGCCCTCTCGCCGGCCGAACGACTGCCTGCTCGACCGGTCGCCTTCGCTCCCGCCCGCCCCTTCGTGGACCGTTTCTCGTTCGTCACCGTTCCGGGCTCCGTCCCCCCGGGAACCCCCGAGTCAGAAGCCGAGGTCGATCGGCCGGGTCGGCGCAGTGCCGCCCAGCGCGCGACCGGCGCGGAAGAACAGCGTATCGACCCGGACCGCCCCGCGATCGACCACCAGGTGCTGGTACCCCGCGGCCCCCTCGGCCGACTCCGAGGAGGCGTTCCGGACGTGCTCGGCGTACTGCGTCTGGAGGTAGTGGGACAGTTCGCCGATCCGCACCAAACCGTCGCCGTCGAGGTCCGCGTATCCCTCGACCGCCTTCTGGAAGAAGTGCGACAGGTAGCCGCCTGCCTGGAATTCGTCGGCCACGTTCGAGGTCAGGTCCTCTTCGGAGGAGAAGAACCCGACGCGTCCCGGTTCGGACACGACGTCGCGGGCGAAGCCGCCGGCGAAGCAGGAGTCGAGGGCGACGACGGCGAGGCCGGCCTGGACCTCGCCGAGGTCCTGCCGCATCTCGTCGTCGGTGTACTCGCCATCGACGAGCACGATCGTCTCCTCCCGGCCATCGACCTCGTCGGGGTGGCGCCGGGGATCGGAGGGTCCCTGCCCGCCGTGGCCGGAGTAGAAGAACACGAACACGTCGTCGCTCCCGACGCGGCGCGACATGCGCTGGATCGCACCGCGCACGTTCCGCACGGTGGCGCGGCCGTCGGTGATGAGGTCGATGTGCGCGTCGTCCATCAGCCCGATCCCCTTGAACGTCTGCGCGAGCTTCTCCGCGTCCTCGCGGCAGAGCGGGAGATCGTTGACGCTGCCCGGATAGTCCGAAATGCCGACGAACACGCCGAAGAACTCGCGGTTCTGGTCGGGCACGCCCGTCAGCGACGGCCCCGGACCTGGCCCGGGCAACTCGGCGTCCAGCGCGAGCGCCACGTCGTAGGTCCCCGTCTCGGCCGGACGGTACGTCGTGGCCAGCACGTGGTACGTCCCGTCGACCGGCAACTGCAGCACCACGCTCGCATTGCGGTCGTTGGGGCCGACGTCGTCGTTCTCCATCTGCCGCCCGTCCGGGAACCGGACGATGAGATACGGATCGACGGCCGTGGAAATCAGGTCGACGCGCGCCACCTGTCCCGCCCGTCCCTCGAAGGTGTAGGCGTCGAAGTACTCGCCGCTGGCCAGCGTGGCGTCGCCGGGGGCGAACCGGCCGCTCGTGCTGCGCCCCGCGGTCAGCGCGACGGCCTCCTGCGCCGTCGTCGCCGGCGACGGCGCCGCATCCTCCGTCGCCACCCGCAGCTCGTAGCGCCCGCTCTCGCCGGGCTGGTACGACGTCACCCCGACCTGGTACGTGCCCGCCTCGTCGAGCCGACGGCGGATCCGCGCGTTGCGCGTGCCGCCGCCGTCCTCCGCATCGTCGTTCTCGAAGCGCTCGCCGCGGGGCGTGACGAACATCAGGTACGGATCGAACTCGGTCGAGGCGAGATCGATCGTCACGGAGCGCCCGGACTCCAGCGGCAGCGGGAACCAGTCGACGAACTCCCCGGAGGCGAGCTGGTCGTCGCCGGCCGCCAGCGCGCCGTCGAGCGGCCGGCCCGGGACGAGAGTTGCCGGCGCCTGCTCCGGCTCCCCCGCACCGCCGCCGGTCACGACGCGCAGGCGGTAGTCGCCCCGCTCCCCGCGCTGGTAGGACGACGCGGCCACGAGATAGGAGCCGGAGACCGGGGCCACGAACGACAGGAACGAGTCGGTGTTGCCCCGGGTCCGGTCGTCGTTGACCAGCGGGTCGCCGGACGGCGGAACCACCGCCAGGAAGGTATCGACCTGCCGGGAGGCGAGGTCGACCGTCACCGCCTGGCCCTGCGCCGCGTCGAACACGTACCAGTCGGCCCACTGCCCGCCGCCCAGCGACCGGTCGCCGGGTCCGAGCGACCCGGTGACGGTCTCGCCGTTGCCGATCGGCTGTCCGGACGGCGGCTCATCGGACCCGACCGGCGCCGGCGACACCGCCGGCGGCGGTTCCGACCCCGGCTGCACGATCACGAACCCCGCCCCCGGCCGGATCGATAACAGACCCTGGCGCACGGGGTGGATGCCGGCCTGCACCGTCTGCCCCGCCCCGCCGCCGACGAGCGACCGGACCCCGGGCGCCGGCATCAGCCTCGGACCGGCGCCCGTGATCGGCCCCAGGCGCCCGCCGTCGCTCCGCACGTACAGCCGGTACGCCCCCGACTCCCCGGGGCGCTTGCTGGTCAACACGACCTGGTGCACGCCGTCCTCGGTCAGCTCCAGGTCGAGCCGCGCGTGGGTCCCCTTGCCCCCGTCGTCGTCGTCGAACTGCCGGCCGGAAGGCGTCCGCACGATCAGGTACGCGTCGAAGTCGGTCGAGACCAGCCGCACCACCAGATGCTGGCCGCGGCGGGCCGTGAACGGCAGCAGGTCGAAGTACTCGCCGGACGAGATCGTGCGATCGCCCGGTCCGAGCACGCCTTCGAACTTGAGCGGATGGAACGGCCTGCCTTCGGCGACTTGGACGGTCTTCCCGCGACGGTATTCGAAGGGCACCATCTGACCGACCGCGCCACCCAGCCGGTCGCCGGCGAGGTACGCGCCCTCTACCTGGCCCACCTGCTCGATCAGGAACCGCAGCGTCGCCCCCGCGACCGCATCCTGCCAGACCGTCCGCAGCGCCGCTGTCATCGCCAGCGTATAGCCCACCGAAAGCGCCATCCCCAAGACGGCTCCAACCATCGCCGCCGTTGCCCCCTCGGTCAGCAGCACGCCATAGAGCCGCCGTTTTGTCCAGCCCATCGCCAGCAGAATCGCCGACTGCTGTGATCGCCGCTCGATGACAAATGCAAAAATCAGCGACAGCATCATCGCACACGCCGCAATCAAAAAAAAGCTCAGTCCCGCAAACAGCCCCGCAAAATCCGCTGATCCCGCGCCGGCCTGCTGTGCCTGCTGCCGTACATCCGTAAAAAACAGCCCCATCGCCGCCGGTTCCAGCGACTTTGCAAGCTGGCGCCTAAGCGATTCGATAGTGTTGTCGCTTGACCATCGCACCGCCGTTAAATTCCCATATCGATTTTGCCACAGGGCTTGAGCGGCCTTCAAGGAGATAAACGCCTTGGGCGTGCCGCGATAGCGATTCCAGTACGCCTCATCCTGAACGCGAATCCGCCGCAGGTCAATCGGGATCGCCGGATCCCAGGCCGTACAGTTGTCCACATCCGCCAGCCCCGGAAACGCCGGCATCAGTGTTGCATCGGCGGCAAACCCCATCATCGGTACTACCTGCCGCACCACAAAATCCCGCTGCGTTTCGATCAATTCATTCGTATCGCCCAAGGGGTAATAGTGCAGCGTCAGCGTATCGCCCGGCTCGGCCTGCAGGTCGTCGGCCAGCCACTCGCCAAGGATGATTTCATTGTCCGCCAGCGTCCCAAACAGCCCGCCGTCGTCGGCATCGCCCAATCCGTATTGATCAAGGCCGGCGTCCGCGACCTCGACATCGCACACGCCACGATCATGGTACGCGGCAAGGGAGACAAGATCCGCACGCTCACGATCCCCGCAGCCCTCGCCGCGGACCTGGACGAGCTAGCCCACGGACGCGACCAGGACGCGCCGATCCTCGCCCTGTCGCCCGGACACTTTGCCCGCATCCTGCGCCGCACCGCCCGCCGCGCCGGACTGGACCCGCGAACCGTGACGCCGCACGCGCTCAGACGTAGTTGGGTAACGATCTGCAACGACGAAGGGCGGAGCCGCGCCGATCTAGTCCGCGCCGGCGGATGGTCCGACGGCCGCACCCTGGATCGCTACGACCGGCGCCGAGCCGCCGCGGTGTACCTGGAATTCTGAGATGAGCCTCGACCGACACATCCGCATCGCCCGCAAGATCATCCTGCCACGCTACGGCGCGAGCCTCCGCGTTGCGGACGCGCCGATCTGGCCCGCCGCCCTCGCCATCCTCGCCGCCCACGAAAGCGGCGGACGA
>Ga0101944_10001054_pt1 | contig 64758 bp, 62 predicted proteins | sample DewCreD2012metaG_FD_75245 | JGI IMG/M metagenome (GOLD analysis project Ga0101944, IMG submission 75245) | Hot spring sediment bacterial and archeal communities from British Columbia, Canada, to study Microbial Dark Matter (Phase II) - Dewar... ...
GAGAAACCTAAACGGTTTCGGCGAGGACCTGATAACGCGCGTAATTCGAGAAAAGCAGAAATCATACCCCAATATATGGCATCATGAGGACGCAGCGTGACAATAACTTGAGACTGTCGAGCAAGAATGGATCAATGGTGAAGGCATATTTGATGGTCTGTCTCATTCGCTCAGATTCTCCTTGTCCGCATTTACTGCAAGATCAAGATTTTGAGTCTTTTGTAGCAAGAATGCAAGAATGGATCTATATAGTGTTTCAAGGGACTCGGCGGAGGTTCTAAGTATGCCTGACAAACACGACGGATTGCGTCTGGAAACGAAGTTGCTCTTTCGTGAACCCTCGATGGCTGAACGCCTGTCGGAAATTTTGGTTTCCAGCAGGTCCATATTCGGGTATCCATGCATCCCCAGTGAGGAGATCCACAAGTATCGTGACACGTACCTTGGCTTTCTAGGCGAGAATCCCGGCAAGCCTGTTCCTGTTAGAAGGTTGCGCCAGTACAGCAATGGAGCGAAGATCTTTCAAGAAAAAAAGTGTGAACGGCGCGTTGGAAACGAATGGGTCTACTGCATTCACGAGGACAGGACCGGTCGCCACGGAAAGCATGGAGGAGCGGCTCATGAGCAGGACCCCATACTCATCATTGACGTGGAACGGAAATGGACCACAATCAAAAGCCTGGGCGGCGACATCGATGTGTGCGTTGACAAATGTCTGTATCGGACGCCGAAGGGCGAGGAGATCAGTTCGGGCTTCGAGGTTGAGGCTAAGGCGGCCATGTCATGCCGGACCTTGGCGCCTGTGGTCGATTATCTCCGCGCCGCATTCGGGCTAATTCCCGCCTCTCGTTCCAAGTTGTCCCGCGGGCTCGCACTGCTTCAAGGCATGTCGGGCCCGCCCAAGAAAGTCATCCTTGACATGGATCCTGGGGTTGACGACGCTATCGCCATCTTGCTTGCGCTGGCTTCGCCGGAACTTGATGTGCTTGCGATCACCACTGTCGCCGGCAACGTGAACATTGATCAAACCACACGGAACGCGAGGCTCGTCGTCGACAAAGCGAAGGAGTTCTATCGCATGAAACGCGTGCCCATTGTGGCCAGAGGGTTAACCCCAGAGGGCGAATTGCGCAATGCCAGCGACGTGCATGGTCAGGATGGGCTCGGCGGATTCTTGTCGTCCAAGATCAAACCGGCTACGTCTCTTTGGGAGAACGGTAACGCCGCCGATCTCATGGCGGAGTTGCTGACAGAATTCAAAGACGAGATTACGGTCATTTGTACCGGGCCTCTCACCAATATAGCGGACTGTGTCGAGCGGTACCCATTCGCGCTTGCGAGCGCGAAGGCCCTGATAAGTATGGGCGGTGTTTTCTTTCAAGAAGGCAATCGAAGTCCGTCTGCCGAGTTCAATATCCATCGTGATGCCCCATCTGCCGCAAAGGTTCTTGAGTTTAGCCGACGCCGTCGTTCGCCTCGCGGAGGCGTTTTGCTTCCGCTTACGTTTGTGGGGCTTGATGTGACCCATCGCGTCCGTCTTTTTGAGTCCGATCTTGAACGTAAAGGCGCTCCCGCTAAATTCGTGAAGGCCGTATCGCAGAAATACATGGCTTTCTATGAGGATAACGAGGGCTTGCCCGGCTGCTATATGCACGATCCGCTTGCCGTAGCTTTTGCACTTGACCCTTCACTGTGCGATGTCGAGCCATTCTGGGTTGAGGTCGAGACGAAAGGCGAACATACGGCCGGAAGAACTATCGCGGATTCCCGTCCGACTAGGCTTTTCGGCAACGAGGACCTGCGTGTGACGGACGTCTGCATGACGGTTGATGCGGATAGAGCTCGAACGCTGGTATTGGAGAGGGTTCTCGGTAAGAGAAAACGATAGAGCCTGCCTGCTCGCTGAAGCATAGAACAATCGACGCATGTCTTGCGAGAAGAAGGACCTCGCAGGACCCTAGGGCTCCAAGAGTGCCAAAAAGTAGGATTCCATTGCTACAAGCTCGGAAGCCATATCTGGGTAGCCTTTGGCTTGGCATATCGCCTCTAGTGTCCAAACCCGTTTCATGATCATCTCCCGTAGCCAGTAAGGCCCAAAACCACCATCAGTGTCTTCAAATGGCCATCGGCCTGATTCCCATCCGGCAACATCATTCGCGAGTGCACATAAACGAACCGTCAGGTCACTGCGCTCGCCATCTAGCCGCCTGACCATTTCGCAAAGTTCATCTAGAGCCTTCATGGTTCATCTCGGATATTCATACGGCGTCGTCACGACCAGGCGGCGTTCTTTGTTCGGTGTCTTCATTGCGGTTCTGACTGGCGTTCTTGCCGAGGTTCTGAGAGGAGTTCCTTCCTCGCCGATTTTCATGTGGCGTGTATACTTCTGAACTTCTGTGAGCCATTGCCTGGCCTCGTCGGCAAGGCTCGTCTGCGAATTGATCTGGATGGCGGCGAGCAGATTTCTTTCCGCCTCTTCTCGCCGTCCCATGCGATATTGGCAAATTCCCAGGTAGAGATGGGCTGGCTGGCAATCAGGAAATCGCTTTCTTGCATCAAGAAAACTGTAGCAGGCCTTAATAAGTTCCCCTCGCGAAAGGCTGGCTTTTCCCGTAGCAACTATTTCCTGCATTCCCACGTTGTCCTGCGTGACGTGGTGTGATCTGTCTTGCTCTAGACTACTCGTGCCAGAGTTCCGAGAGCGGAGGTGTTCGTTCTTAGACTTGGCTCTTGTTATGGCGATGGTTGGCTTGTCCCTCGTTTTTGCGCGTGTTTCGGAATAGGCCTGATTCTCGGAATGCCCTTGGGCTTTACTGCTGCCGCTAGGCACCTTTGTTGCTTTTTCTACGGACGGTCCACTCGAGTGATGAGCTGTGGGGCCGAATCTTTCGCTCTCGGTTTTGTCTTCTACGGTTGATATGACTGCTCCGGTCGCGGTCGGAGTTACAGGTTCAACTCGGGTGGAATTCTTCATTTGCTCTCGAGGAGTGGCGACGCTTGCTGGAGATTTACCTTCAGCTACTTCTGACGGAACGCGGGGAACGGCAGGAATCACGGAAGAAGTCAATGATGATGGTTGGGGAGCTGATACGTGGGAAACCAAGTTGGCATCGTCTTTAATTGTCTTCCCTCTGCTTTTGCCTGCGCCCTTATTGACGACAACACTTGGAGGCGCTGGCGAAGCAGCCATCATGGCTTGGCTTCCAGTGTGCGGCGGGATTTGGGAGGCTTTCGCGAGAACTTGAAGCGATTTGCTTTCAGAATAATGGGGCTTCGCGGTGTAAACGGCTACGGCCGCAATAAAGACTGCGGTCGTACCGACGAGCCCCCAGACTATCGGTGTCTGCCTTCTTCTTTGATTGCTCGGTGGGAGGACATGAAGCGGGCGATTTACCAGTCGATTTATAGTGGCTAGTGTGCCTTCGGGATCGCCATCGGTTTCGCTAGGCAAAGGACCACCTTGATAGGTCCGATTCGACCGGTTCCTAGGCGGCTCGTGCATGACTGACCCTAGTCCTCTTGGTTTTGCTTCTCTAGAAGCGCTTTGCTGTCCGCATATTCCGGACCGAGTTCCAAGTACGCATTCAGAGTCGCTCGGCGATCTTTAGTGTCCACTTGGTACTCTTTGAGTCCATGCATCAGATCATCGCCCGTCATGGCAGGGGCATTGCCGCGGGCAAAGGCCCTCTTTCCTCTTATGACCAGTTCCTCAATGTCGGCGCCGGCATAGAACTGCGTTTTGGCCGCAACCGAGGGAAGCACCGCCAATACAGACTTCTCGTCCATTTCTGGCTTCTGGCGACTTCCTTCCAAACCGAGATGCATACGGAGTATCTGGAGACGCGCGGTCTTGTTAGGGTAAAGAAACGGAATCCGGTAGCTGAATCTGCCGGCGCGCAGGAAGGCTTTGTCTAGATTACCTGGGATATTCGTGGTACCGACAATACATGTTTTGCGATTTGTGTCGCCCAGCCACTCGAGCATCTGGGCGAACGTACGCTGGGTTTCTTGGGCTGCGCTGTCTTCTTGTGAGGACCCCCTTTGGCCAAAACGATCGATCTCATCGATGAAGACCAAAGCGGGTGCTGCTTGTTCTGCCAACCGAATGGCGTTACGCACGCGCTGGCCCGACTCACCCAGCCAGCGTGTGAACAGGTTCTCTGTCTTCATGTTGATGAACGGCAAGTTTGTTTCTTTTGCAAGGGCTTTGGCGAAGAGAGTCTTGCCCGTTCCGGGCGGGCCAAAGAGCAGTAGACCGCGTGGCAAGGCAAGCGCCGCCTTGCGATAACGCTCCGGTTCTTGCATGGCACGGCAGAAGTCCTCACGAATCATTTGCTTGACATCCTCGTAGCCGCCCACGTCATCAAAGCCGACGTTAGGCTCTTCAATTTCGACGACATCCGATCTGCGAATATAGTCGCTCTTGTAGTGCTTAACGGTGTGGACCGAGAAATCCCGTGTGATGTGGTATGTCTTCATAAGCACGGTTCTGGCTTGGTGGAGGTTCAATCCCGCCGTGGCGAGTGCAAGCGTATGTTTGTGGCCCTCGCTTGTTCGGGCAAGGGGCTCCACCACGGAACAGGCGACCGCGTGCCGCTCCTGTTCCGTTGCGAGTGGCGGACGTGCAAGAATGGCCAATTCCAAGGTTGTCTCGTCAATTGCGGAAGATGGCTTGGACGTAACCAAGAAAATGACGGACTTCGTCATCATGATTCCCGGATCAAGCGTCCAAGCGCGGATCGCGTTAATGACTTCCGTGTTTCTTTCAATACCGGAGGGTCCCGATCTGTCCAGGCCGCGCAATACAAACGCCACTTTCCGGCTGCGAAGTGTTTTTTCCATGTAGCGAAGCGCGCCGGCAAGGTCCGCAACTTCTTTCTGGAGCCCCGTATCGTACTCAGACTGCGCAGACGTAGTCGCTGGTTGCCACTTGCTCTCCCGCGACAAGAATGACTCGAGCCCCGTCCACGGGTGATAACGGAAGATATCGCCATAGCCATTGCTGAGGCAGAACTCTTGAATCTGACTCTCGCGGATCGGATCGGCAGTCTCGACGACGATAACCGTTGACGCGCTGCTTTCCACGTCCGCGACAGCGTTTTCCAGCCACTGGTTGTCAAAGATTGGCTTCTTGTTCATGGTTCTTATCTCCTCCGTTGATGACAATTACAGTGGTGCTCCGTATCATTCCCTAAGAACGGCTTCAGCAGAAAGGTCCACAGAAGCCACAACACAACCAACGGACCTGCGAACTGGACCGCAACGGCCCATGCCGTCTTTGCGATTGGATCATTTGGGAACATCGATGCGGCCACACCGAGTCCGATAAGCACTAGGACCCAGGGGAAAGCCCTTCCCAACATGATGCGGAGTCCCATAAGCATGACACCCAGTACGAGAATCAACTCAAACAGGCTTGATGCGTGTGTCGCATGGTCCATAATCGCTCGCTTCCTTTCTTACTCTTAGGTTGATAGTGATTTTGACGTTCTGCGGTTGTGTACCCTTAGGATCAGGTCGAGGCCAGCGGCAACCAAAGCCCCTGCAAGATAGCTCGCTGCCAGCACGGACTCCGGGAATAGTGCGAACAGACAGGCTGCCGCGAGAAGGTAGGGCAATAGCCAGATCCCGCGTCTGTAGAAGGCCATGACAGTCAATCCCAGAGCGCAGGCGGGAAAGATGGCAGTGATGGCGAAGGCGATGACGACAGTCGTCGCTCCGGCTACAATCCCAAAGAGCAACAGGTTCGTAATCATTTCAGACTGCTGGATGCTTTGTGCCATGTCCTTTTCCATCGTTTCTCCCTCCCGGATGTATTGTTTCTGCTTTCGATGCAAGCACTTGCTCCTGCGGCCTCGCAGAGTCCTATCAAACAAGCAACTGACACAGCATGCGTAGCGTGTTCATTGTGCGACTTGACGCCTCGTTGACAACGGCACAGACTCCTGATGAGACTTCTTCGTCCTCGTTGCCGTCTGAATGACCAGCCCCAGTTCCGCAAGCATAAGGCGGAAACGTTCCTCTTCGACAACGCACTCTTGGCCTGCAAAGCCGGACAAATCACTGTGGACATTTCCCTGGCTGTCAATCGTTGTACGGATTACTTTCGACATTATTTCTCTCCTTGGTTATCGCCTGAGCCGGAGACCCAGGGTTTCTAGTTCTTCCTGAAGTCGGGCGATTTCTTCCTGGGACGCCATGCCGTTTAGCCCCAGACGCCCACTGGCCTCGAGACGGATCTCAAGTCTGTTGGGAATTTCGAAAAGACTATCTCTAAGATGACGATAGCGGTCTGTCAGAAATACGAAGCTTTGGTTGGCACTTCCTACCCAAGGACGCGAGAAGTCCTGTCGAGATTCGACATACGGTCCAGCGAGTAGGAGGTCTGTTACCGACAGGAGTCTGGCCCAGTCCGGACGGTCCTGCTCAAGCAAATAGCGGTATTCAAGCCCCGTAAACGTTACCACCGACAAGCCTATGCCTTGACAGAGCCTGCCCAGTTCGGCAAGTGAGTCGGCTTGTAGGAATGGTTCGCCGCCCACAAAAGTAACGCCTTCTATGCCTCCCTGGCTACTGATGCGCTCATACAAGGAGCCTATTGACACGATGGTTCCCCCACCCAAATACTGCGCATCCTTATTGAAGCAACCGGAACAATGGGCCTGACAACCTTGAACCCAAAGTGACGCACGTACCCCCGGTCCTTCGGCCTCGGTTTGAGGCAGGAACCTGTGGATTCGTAGCGTCAGGCCCATGGCACCGGAAGTCATGGTCATCGTATCGTCCTTCACGTCATTGCCTCACGGCAATGGTCTGAACTTCCACTCCGGAAGCCCCCGGCGTCTCTTTTTCGATGCTCACGCGATACCCTTGTTTCTGCCGGACACGCATGACGGCTACGACCGCATAGGCGCGGGCGAGGTCATTGCAGATGGCTTTGGCTTCATTGACGTTGGCGCCCTCCTGGTCGTACTGGAACAAGACCTGCCCTTCCGCATCCAGGCCGACACCGATGCCCCGTGGAAACGCCGGCGTAGAAAGGCCCATAATGCACGGGTGCGCCTTGCCCGCACAGTCCTGATACCCTTGCGTAACAGCCCCGCCCCTTTCCTTCACAATCTTGTCGACGGCCAGCTGCATGATCCCCATGCAAGGCGAACCTTTGATGTTGCCTTGGAAAGAGCGCAACTGCGGCTTCGGGAGGACGATTTCGGTCTTGTAGGACGTCGTGATGCTCATGGCTTCTCCCTTTCTCGGTTACTGGATAGCGACCTGCATTTGTCGCGCCTGTTGAATAGTTGCGGTTTCATTCAATCGTTGTGTTTCAAGCGACTCAACTTCCCGATTGAGCCCTTCAATTTCCTTAAGCAACTGACAACGCTTCGTTGTCGCATCCTCGTAAGTTGCCCCCTTGCCGACTCCCAGCAACTTGTTCAGCGTCTCTAGACGAACCACGCCTGCTTGAAGAGTCAAAGTGATGTATTGAGGCTCGTCCTTGTCGGTGCGAGACAATTCATGATTCAGGGACGCCAGTTGGCGCTCCAGGATGGTGGCGTCCTTCTCGGCGCATTCACGCTGCAGCCGAAGACGTTCAGCACTGTACAGCGCAGGGTCATGTTCTCGCACAAGGTCATCCACTAATCTGCCAAGTCGCTCGTATTCCTCGATAATCTCGTTCTCCCTCTCCTGATGACGCGCAATTCCTTCGTCAATTTGATGTAGAGACATCTCCGACAGCCACAGTCTAGCTCGTTGCGCCCGCAACTCCTGCTTGATGTTCCATATGGCCTTATAGTGGGGCCATTGGGTCTGGCGGAACGCAGAAAAAGCTATGAACCCGGCAGAACATGCGAGACCTAGCACGATACCGATCCAAAGGGCGACCAAGGATATGTTGTTGTTAGGAGCAAAGACCTCGTGTGCAGGAACAGCACAGAGAAGCAGCAACACGGGCATAAGCAGCAACGCCAAGCCAACTCCGGCTGTCTGCCACGCCTTCTTGTGTGATAGTTGATGTACGGTGATTTGCTGCCAGAGTCCGTAGCCGGCCAGAACAGGCGGTCCCAGGATGATGGTCAGGAGAAGTGCCATGGCGACAAGAAACACGACAACGCCGATCACGAAACCGACAGCCATCAAGGCCAATACGCCAAGTATCGCGTCATCTTCCATCGCTATAACTCCTTATGTTGTTCCTACCGTGGATCATCCGCAGGTCTTCCTATCGGGCTGCAATTAGCGATTCACGTAGCGTCGCTATCATGTCCCGCTCGGCCTGCTTGACTTCTGCCGACAACTGAACTGTAGAGCGAAGCCCTTTCACCTCTTCGTGGATTCTGTAAATCCGTTGTTGAGTCTCTTGGTAGCGGATAAGGTTGTTACCTAGGATTCGGTTCCGTCCCTCCTGGCGAATAACAGCGGATTGAAGCGCGAGCGTGTCGCGTAGGGGATCGTTTGCCCTGGTCCGTTCCAGTGCTTCATGAACCGCTCTGAGCCGAGTCTCAATTTCGGCGACAGACATTCGTTCGCATTCACGGCTGAGGCGACATTTTTCCGCGCTGTACAGGGCGGGGTCTCTATGTACGGTTTCATCAATCGTGAATTCGAGATTCTCATGCGAACCGAAGATGTCTGCATGCCCGCAGGCAAACTGAGTGAGTCTTAACTGGTGCGCCTTGATTTTACATTCTGCTTTCCAAACACGAGCGCGGATCGGTAGAACCTGTTTTTCAGCGAGTAAGATTGCTTGCCGATGAGGCCAGAAAGTCCTTTTGTAAAGAACGAGGTTCAGCGAAGCGACCGCCAAAAGAATTCCGACTGCTAGAGCAAGCCACAACGATGAGATTCGCGACGAGCCTTGTCCAAATCGAATGGTGACCGTGAGGAGAAAGAAGACCAATCCGACGACCGCGCACAACCACTTGGCGTCCGCCGGTACTTCGTATTGACTCCGGACGCGATCAAGCCAGCAGTAACTGATCACAGCCGCTGCAACTGTCAGTGCAATACCGAGGCACAGCGCCAGCAAGAAGCCTACGACAGCTAGACCAGCAAAGACTACCGCGAGAGCGAGTATCAATGCGACAAGAAGAAGACTGGCAAGAAGAAAGAGACCTATCCCGCCTCTGATGACGTCACCTAGATTGTCTCTCATTACTCCGATCCTTTTCATTTCAAACATGTTGTTCTTCTAGTTCCGGCCAGTCATCAAGACTCTCTCTCAGTCGTCGTAGGCCGTCCTGGCCAAGGTTCTTGTCCAAACACGCGCGGAGTTCACGGGTATCGCCCTGGAAATAGGCCTTCTCTACGGCATCATTGCCACACATCTCGCGTACATCATGTGCGACGGCCCGTTCAGTCGGATAGGTCTCAAGTCCTCCTTGGACCGGTTCTGCCCCAAGGTTATCAATGGCCAAGTCCTCCGTAATGCCTTCGTCTAAGCGGCTTCCAATCTCCTTTTCGATTCCTGGTGCGGACATCTGATGAAGCCGCTCGTGGTAGATGGTTTTCGGTACTTCTAAATGGTCTATGGCGACGTGCGCATGCTCGATAGTTCCCCGCGAATACCCGAGGATCCGTGTACCTGGTTCTGGCGCTTGACCAGCTTCATGGATGTATGTGTTGTCAAACGCCTCTCTGTCCTCGATCGATGTGGGAAGCTCTTTCATCGCCTCGATTCGTTCCGCTGGGACGCGCTCGCGATAGCGGGCGCCCAATTCCTCGACTGCGGCCTGGTCGGTCTCATGCAGGTACTTCTCGATATGATGACGTTCCGCCTGCTCGACCTGGCCCTGCAGCTGGTCCGTATTTTCGAGGGGCGTGTTCATCGTCTTTCCTCCATTGTTCTGTGACTTAGCACTGTTAGGTTACGTCTCATCTTGTCTACCTGCTCGGGTTCATAGCCGGCCAGGGCGGCAATGTTCATCAGAATGCAGAAGGGTGCGTCATTTGGCGTCCTGTCGCCCCATATCCTGTGTGCAACCCTTTCCCCGAAAGTCCACAAGCTCCGCCAGCCTCCTGTGAAAGCGTTTTCGAGCGCTTCGCTTTGGTCGGTGCGCAATAGAAAATCAACGATGTCCTTTCTCTTCAGTCGATCTCTCACCGAAGGGCAGGCACCCTGTTCACAGCCTGGACACCTCGGCAAGTCACTGGTTACCCGGGGTGTGCGCTGGCGGCGACACGGGTTAGTTGCCGCTTGCGGCAGCTTGCCGCGCATGTGCCTAATGAGGTCCGCCTTGCTTGGATTTGATGTGGTGAGTCCGTGGCGTTCTCCATGATTGGGCACACTGAGCATGTATGCGGTCTCTCTCCCTTCCGCGTATGCGACGCATTCACCGTTTTGCAGCGTTGCAAGGCTCTTCTGCTGCGCCGACGTCAGATTCATCGAGGTCCCAACTAGTCGTCGGTCGTCTTCCGCCACCAAGCGATGCACGATCTTCAGGTTTGTGCTCTTGACTGCGTCTGGTGCAAGCTTGGCCGGTATTTGATCCACGATAATTGCCCCTTCTCCGTACGCTCTCATTTCCGTAAGCATCTGACAAAACACCTCGACCGCTTTCCCTCGAGGATTGGCGATTTCTGAAGACATTGTTTCTGGTACAGCTCGCAACAACCGGTGAGCTTCTTCAAGGAGGGTCACATGACGTAGATTTCCGGAAGTAAGTCCTTGTATCCGGCGATATTCCGCTAGCTTCAGTAGCAAAGCCGCCACCACGAACGCTTTTTCATCATCGTCGCCAATTGCGGAGAGTTCGATGACTGTTGGCTTGGCCAGAAGATAATCCATCGGAACGGACACCCCAGAGTCCAACATGGCGCCCTTTCCTCCGACGGTCAGGCCCATCAATCTGGTCTGCAAACCTGCCTGAATGTTGCCACGGACCTCAGCGCCGTACCCGAGAGTCGAGACCAGCCGTTGAATAGTGTCGATTAGGTCGGACAGAGTGGGCTGGTTTTCCGGTCCGTGGCCATTTGGGTGCGTTCCTTGGAGCAGATCCCAGCCAAAATCGCTATAGACACGATGAAGGGCCAGATTGAGTACGTTTGGCATTGGTGTAACCAAGGCAAAGGCCGTGTTGAACAGGGCAGATAGCCCATCGATATGAGTTTGGGCATGTACCCCGGGCGTTATCTCAAGCGGATTGATCCTGAACGGAACTCCGGTTTCGTCTCCAAGGGTGAACACCCTCACGTCATTGCTGAAACTGGCCGCCAACATCCGCCGGTATTCAGTCTTACTGGCAGGTTCGAGCGCTAACCAGGGTATATGGTGCTCTTCCCAAAGCTGGCTTAACAGATATTGGCATGTGCAGGTCTTTCCGGAGCCGGTGAACCCCGCCACAAAAACGTGCTTGCTCAGATCGTCCAACCCGACTTCAAACCAATTGGGCGTTCTTTGTCCTTCATTTAGAATGGTTCCGACTGCAATGCGCTCCTGCTGTCTCACGGGCGCCGGGGAAACCGCGAAACGCACGAACTCGCGCAAGTGATAACCGGGGAATTCTTCACCGGGTAAACGAGCCAATAGTGCTGCTTCCGGCGTCGTTAAGCGGGTTCTTGGAAGGATTGCTCCCGCAGAAAGGCCGGCCCTTACGCATCGGCGCACACGTAGCGGTTGTGGCTGGCTCGAAGAGCCCGCATACGCCCCTGTGAGTGCCTGAATGCCTCGCGCCAGGTCCTGTGGATGATGGGCAAGGAGGTATACCTGAACGTCCCACATGCCCGTCAGTTGTCCCAGTTCATGCTTCTCGCGCGACGAACGGACAAGGCCCAAATATCGGCTCGCCAAGGGATTGTTGTTTGCCTCGACTGTTCCTGGTCGCAAGTACTTGCTGACGGTCTCGCGTTCTTCAGCGGCTAACGTCCGGATAGCGCTTTCGACGGCGGGGGGCGGTACAGCCTTGCCAAGTACGAAGTAGGCCCACGGGCGCCCCTTCATAGACCGTATGACAGACTCCAGACGTGCTCGCGGCGTATGCGGCGTGTACCCGGGAGCGCCGGGTGCCACCACGGGATCCGCGGAGGGATTTCCCGTAAGAGTCGCCACATGTGGCAGGGTCCTGAAATGTTCCAGAATTGGCGACACCCCCTGTCCAACCTCCACATCAACTCCTGGAAAACATGCCTGCAAAGCGGAGATCCAATGCCGCGTGGCCTTGTCGCCTCCCGGCAATGCGTAGTAGAAAAGCAACCCTTTGGCATCCCCGATCACGATGAATGCCCAGGGAATGCTTCCGCTGTACAAGCTAGTAAGAAACTCCTCTTGCCGGTTTTCCAGTGCGCCGAACCCATTGGAACCTTCGTCCCAGAACCTTCTCAGTCCATTGATTTGGAGGAGGCTGAATCCATCTGCGAGACCGGCCTCTTGAGTAAAGGTTGGCATGGTTCCATCAAGATAGTTGGCTTGAAGATGGTTGATGCCCGCAACAAGGGGGTGCGTGGTTAAGCGCGGCATTAGCGTGGCCCTCCAACGGTTGGCAGTTCCTGGAGTTTCATAAAAATCTGGTCGACGGGGTGGTAGAAGTAAGCAACGAGTAGGGCGACAATCACTAGAGTCATGACCAAGCCAACCCATGATGACGAACGCTGCAGGTCTATCCAGCTCTGCGTCCGGTGATTGAAAGCACGGGTGGCTTCCAAGACGCCGGAACGCCAGCGTCCCCAAATGCTGAGGAGATCGTCCTGCATGATGTTGCCATACGTATAAGGTCCTTTCATTCGCACGATGTACTCCGTCTCCTCGTCCAGGCCGCGAATGCGAAAATAGCGAACCGGTACTTGAGGCTCGGCTTCACGCCGCCTCGTTGGATTGAAGAGAGCGAAAAGATTAACCATCGCAAACAGATTCATCGGACTGAAGAAGCGCAGAAGGAAGAAGAGCCCGACCAGAGCAATGATGGCCGAGAACCCTCCCAGAGTATCCAGTACTACGCGTAGGAAGACGATGGGAGACACCACGAGCAGCAGAAGCCAGAGAAGACGTGTCAGGATACGGCACAGATCGGGATTCGGTTGTTCCTGGTGCGGGCCATCGACTGCAATTACGCGGCCGGTGACGTCTCCCTGTTGTCTTGTTCCCGTCATGTCAATTCCCGCAACATGCGGCACCGGCTGGGGTCGGTACGGGGCAATGGATGTCTGACGTCGATTCGAGTTGATCGAATGAGGTCGCGGTTGAGCACCGACCTGCTGGTGCGCCCGCTGCGCAATCATCCTGGTCGGGACGTAGGTCGATGTTCGTGTACGCTGCGAATCTCCCACGCCCACTGGTCTCGGCAACAAAGCATGACACACGGGGCACACGGCCAAGGTGTCTGGGTTGTTACGACCACATTCGGGACAGCGCATGTTCTTCTCCTCGGTTATGTTTCTTCTTCATCTGAGCTAAACGTTGATGTCGGAATTGCAGGGACACTGGTTACGGGAGCTCTAACAACGCTTTACTCGGGGGCTGAATCTTCTTGAAAACTCCTATTAAGCCCTGCCCACAGCACCAGCAGCGTGACGGCGGGACATATAACGATGAAATCCAAGATCCCCCCAAAGACTCCTTGCGATTCAACAAAGCCGCGAATTCCAGGCGCTCCGACAAGAATTAGCAGTAACCCCCATAGGAAGCTGGCCAGCTTCGAATCTCGGAATAGTTTCTCCGGCTCTATGCAGACGAACAGCGCAAGTAACACAAGGCAACCGACCACACTTCCTTGCCGTACTGAGGCAGGCAACTGAAGCCACGCCCAAAAGGTGTCGAGCGTCGAGTACAACAACCCAACGCCCAGACCGAACAAGATGGCATTCTTGTTCTTCTGTACAACATTCTTGAACGAGGCGATGCCCGCCGCGTCACGCTTGCTCTCATGCGAGTTCTGGTAGATTTGCGGGAAGCTTTCGTCGGCGCGCATCGCCTTTGTCGACTTCGAGCTTTCGTCAGTGGTTATGTCAGCAGCAGTTTGGTTCATGGTTTGTCTCCTTTACAGGGTTGATGTTCGACGAATCGTGTGCGGTCGTGCGGGGGTCTGAAGTTGAAAGCAACTGACAAAGTACAGGCTCGCATTGGGCCGCTCTCGGTGACCATTCTCGATACGCCTCTGATTTCCTGCTAACGAGTTTCGTCGGAGGTTGCCCGCCGTCACCGCCGTGCGCAAGGTTCTACTCCTGCGTCTCTTAGAATGTCCCGAAGCTGTTGTACGTTTCGGTCTCGTGAGCCTGCCGTTGGAGCAATTGAAAGGCATGAATCTGGCATGCAGCCGAATAGGGTCCACAGGGAGAAGATAACGATGCCGACAACGAGCAGAGCTGTGATGAGATGGAAGTCGGTCTTACGCTGTCTGTTCTTCGTCATGCTGCTTCTCCCTCTTTCGGTTGTGCTGCTCAAAAGCAGCCTCAACGAGGTAAGCAACTGACAAAGAACGCGGGCGGGGTAATCGTATCTCAACAACGGCTTGTCGATTTCCGGCATCCCTGATGACAGTGCTCAGGGCGCACATGCGCTGGGACGGGCGGCGTGCGCAGTGGCAGTTCTTGAAGCAAACAGGTCGTTTCGCCGGGGGTGAGACCGCATGCAGTTCGCGAAATTGCGTGCGGCATCAAGGCCTATGGAAATACTCCGATAGTGCCTCAAATACAGTGCCGTCTTCATCGGCCAGCGGCACTAGAAATCTCACGGCGTTTCGGCGGACATCTTCACGCGAATCTTCCAGTCGCGCTAACAAGGCAACACGGATTGCAGCGTCCGTGGCGGCGACTGGAGCTAGAGCTTCCACGGCAACGCGTCGCGTTCTTCTTCGGTGGCTTGTCATGTTGCATCCAAGGAAGAGCTCACGGTCGTAAAGTGCTCACTTGGTCAAATTCACCGGACGACGTCCGCATTCCGGAATCGAGCCATAATGAGGCAAGGATCCCCTGAAGCGAATCGTGTGAAGTCACTGAAGCTCAGCCAAGTTCTTTGCTTTGATAGCAGCACCAAGGAGTTTTCGCTCGACCGTGACGCCACCTACAACTAAGTCTGTAGTAGAGCTCTGAATCTGTGACTCTAATTCGTCCACGTCTTCAGCGTCTATTGGTCCATCATGCTCAAGCTTGTTGTACAAGCACTTGGCACGTCAGGCGCGGACTCCAAGCCTTCCCTCACCCAGATTGAGTCAAAGAGCCGAGTCTTCAACGTAAGTACTGGTGGAAATTGTCCGTCGGCCATCTTCCTTGCTGTCATAGCTTTCTCTTCTTTTTTGTGTCATCCAGGCGTTTGCCGAGTGTGCCATCTAGGAATTGTCCCAGTATCTCTTCGATTGGCTTGGCCGCGTCGGGAAGGTATGCCCCGCTTTCTGACTCGAGACAATGATTTAACAAATAGTTCAGGGCCAACATTACTTCCTTACTAGCGTTGCTGCACGTGGTGCATAGAGCGCTCCTCAAAGGTCTCGACTCATCGATTATCTTGGCGCGTTCACTGAATACGCTCTTGAGGCACGACAAGACTGGCCGCTTGTCCCTCAAAACACCCATGCAGCGCCCTAATGCGTCGCAGCTGTATTCAAGAACATGCGGATTTTCCTCAAGGGTAAGCCTCTCCATCAGAATTTCGCAAAAGAATAACCTGGGATCGTGTTCCAACAACTGTACGTGTTCGGCATCATCATTAAGAACATCGCAGCAGGCCATAATGGTCCGTGCTACCGATAGGCGTACTGTTGCAGAGTCACTCGAGAGGCACTCACGGAAGCTGGCGGAGTCGTGAGGGCAATTGCTGGCTTCCCAGCACGAATCCCGTGGCACAACGCGCGCTATCTCAATGTCCAGAGGAGAACGCCCAACCGAAGACATATTGCTCAATGCTTGTCGTTTTCGCTTTTGGGCATCCTCTTTCGCCTTTTCTTCGTGCTCAATTGCCTCAAGCGGTCGAAAACTGTTGTGGCACGATGGGCAGACGATATTGTCGGGAACTGGCGCACCCTGCATGTCAAAAGGAGCCCTGCAGTGCGGGCAGGAAAACCGTGAACTTCGTTTTTCTTGCATCGCTTCATCCTTTCCCTTCGTTCTCTTGGGCTGTTTCCTTGAGGCTTTCACAAACTCATGATACGCGAGTTCAGCAAGCAGCACAAAGCGCACAATCTCAATTCCTTCGTGATTCTTCAAGAAGTCCCGAAGCGTCCTTATGGCATTTCGTGCTGCGTATGGGACGGGATAGCCGTACACGCCACAACTTATGGCTGGAAACGCGATGCTTTTGACTTGATTTTCAATCGCGACTTCGAGGCAACGCCGGTAGCAGGCTGACAGATGCTTAGATTCGTTACTTTGGCCGCCTCGCCAAATGGGGCCAACCGTGTGGATGACGTGTTTCGTGCGGAGCCGATATCCTTTCGCGATCTTCGCATCGCCGGTGTCGCATCCGCCGAGCGTCCGGCATTCCTTGAGGAGGTCAGGTCCCGCGGCGCGGTGGATCGCCCCGTCAACGCCGCCGCCTAGAAGCGAGTTGTTCGCCGCATTCACAATTGCGTCAACTTCCTGGCGAGTAATATTTCCCTTGACTATCTGGATTCTCGATGAGCCGACCAGGTTCTCAACAATCTCATCGTCTGTGCTCGAAGATCCTATGCATTCGCCTGCATCCTGAGTTACTTGTTCGTCATTTATCGCTTATTCTCACAGCATTCTCAACGCGCCATTATGCCAAGAACGCAGTGCAGATGGCACGCAAAGTCGCCGATTTGCTTGCGATCTTCGCCGAGGGTCTGTCGCCAGGATATCGGCTTCCCTTGTTTATGCATGGCCCGACTCAAAACATTGCAGGCATCAATGAACGCGTTATGGGCCAACCTGCGTCTTGAATCCATTTCAACGCGTTCTTCGATGCTGGCCATGAACCAGTCGGTACGAATACGCGCATAATTGATCGCACCAACAAACATCTGTCGCCGAAGCCTCTCCAACGCGTCATCGTTCTTCACATGGGTATCAATGGCTTCAATAATGTCATGTGCAGTATCAGGCTTCATTGTAACGTCCTTCGATCTTATAGGATTCTAACTCGCTGGGCGACCTTCTTTGGTCGGATGATAGAGTTTCTCCAGTCGCGTTCTCAACCAGCAGGGACTCTCTTGCCGTACGGTTCGAAACGATGGTTTCCAGCCCCATTTCGCACGCGAGGGCATGTAGCCGCAACACTTCCTCGCTCGTCGGGCGCCCGGCAAGAACGCCGTCCTCGGAAGAGATTCTCCAATCAGGACAGTATTGGTCGCGGATAGAAACGTGGAGATTCGGGCCATTCAAGGCGGCCAGACGATTCAGGATGGGTACTTGGCAGCATTCCGCATGGCCAGGCAGTACCAATAGGCGGCAAATGACAGGGACGCATTGCTTAAGCATGAGGCGAATGCATTCCTCAGCGACTTGCGGATAGTCTTCGATTCCGGACAATCGCTTGCCGCACTCAGCACTTCCATAGCGGAAATCCGGAACATAACAATCTACGATGCCATCAAGCAGTGCGAGCGTTGCCGGCGTACTGAAGGCATGGCAGTTCCAGACAATCGGCAAGCTCCAATCTTCAGGCACAGATCGCAAGAAGTTCAGGATGGCATATGTGGATTCGTCGGGATTGCCCCCGATGAAAGCAAGCGAGCGGGCCTCTGTCGCAGGGAGTTCTTGCCAGACAGGTGCGCTCAAAGCGACGCCATCAACGAGACTCGCATCCTGTAATAAGCCTTGCTGACAGTACTTACATCGGAGTCCGCATCCGGCAAGACTTACGAGCAGAGAGGGGTTAATAGGCGCTTCTTCCGCGATGTGAACTGAATACTTGGCAATGATGCCGTCAACCCCAAGACCACATGCACCCACTTCGCCGGCAGTTCGATCAACGTCGCATCGGCGACCGCAAAGACGGCACTGTTTCAAGATGCGTCGTGCCAGTTCGACCTTGACGTCCAAGAGCGAGCAAAAACCAACACGCCAAGAACTCGGAGCGTCTTTGTCTTGCAGAACGGTCATCCCCGCTTCGTGGGCATTCCACAGACCATCATCGTCCATGGACATGATGTCCTTGTTTGTTATTCCAAGGCCCGTATCAAGGCATTCAAGAAGACGAGGACGGGAAAAGCCTGGAAGTGGCGCCGTGTGGATTTCGTATGATGGGTCCAGTTCGCGTAGGAGCGGCAGCGCGCTAAGGTCGGGGTCGACAATTTCCAGGCGTCCGGAGTCGTCGATGCGCATACGAAGCTTGTTCCCGTCTGTAATCATATGTTCTGCTGAACCTTGGCCGGTTCGCCGGGAAGCTGGAAGAAGGCGTCCTTCTTCTTCGTTCCCGTAACCTGTCCGCCGACTGCCTGGGCAAATTCGGATACGATCTGTTCACATCGATGGCCTTTGATGCGGTCCACGTCAACGAACGTCGTACCATCGTTGTGGACGGTTGCCTGTACAGTAGCCTTGTCTTGTCCGCCCCGAGTGAATTGCGTTTCCTGCGCTCGAATCTCGACCTCTCCGTTTGCAAGCTGCTGGGTCTGAACCTGCATCCCCTTGGCCGCGAAGTGCCGAAGCGCGCAATCGACGGTATGCTGACGTACAAGTCGTTGCGCTGACCGCAGACTTCCGGCAGCATGAACCGTGAGCCGCCCCTGGACTGATTGCTCGACAGCCAAGCGTTCTCCGCGGCTTCCCTGCAGAAGATAAACAGAACTCGTACTTGCATCGCGTACGGAAGCAATCTTTGAGGTCATCCGAAAACCCAGTTTCTGGGCCGATTCCAAGAACGACTCTCGATTAGTAACACTAAGCGAGAGAGATGAAATGCTCATGCGGGAGGCTTCCACTGCCATTCGTTGCGTCGGACAGCCCAGAGCCAGTTCACGCATTTCTTTCGCGCGCTGCTCGGCATGATAAGCCTTTTCTTCAGGCGATTGCTCCAATATCCACTGGCCCACATGAACTGCGGCCGCGCCCAACGTCGCGAAACAGCTGCTTGCGACGGCCGCACCCGACGCTGCCACGACCGTCGAATCTCCGCCACTGTAAGGTGTAACGCTGCTCGTGTTACTCATGGTTTATTCCTCCCGATTTATGCGTTGTGGATTTCCCTGTTCTAATCCTCTTCGAATGGGCCGGCCGGGTCGCAGTGGACACGTCCCCAGTTCCGTAAGGCCGTGAACTCGTTGTATAAGGCACTTACTCGCTTCTCTTTTCTTAATGCCTCCCTAATGAGCATGTCTTTGCTTAACGGGACTTTCTCGTAGTCCGCACGCCTCTTCGCCGTTTTCACGAGTGAGCGCAAGTCCGCACCTGAAAACTTCTTGGTCAACAAAGCCAGTTCTCGGGCCACCTCCTCGGGGTTATCCGTGGTTCCGCGAAGCCAACGTTCCAGCATCGACTGACGAGACTTCAGACTCGGTACATCCACAAAGAAGCAGTTGTCGAACCGCTCAGAGCGTGTCATGGTCAGGCCTATCTCGCCCATACGCGAGAGATTATTGGCAGTTGCCACAATGAAATTGGGGAACGGATTGTCTGAGAGCCATGAGAGAAGCGACCCTGTGCACCGCATCATGGTACCGCCATCGCGTTCCGAAGAGTCTCCGAAGGCCTTCTCGATTTCATCAATGAAGACGACATTGGGCGCCATTGCCTCGAGTGTCGCAAATGCACGCGCAAATCGCTGCTCGGTTTCTCCCAGTAGCGAATTCATGATCGACGATATCCGGAATTCCACCACCGGCAGGTTGACCAACTTACCGATGCACCGTGCCAGCATGGTCTTGCCGGAGCCCGGAGGGCCGACGAGCAAAATACCTTTGGCACGGCTCGGCCCAAACACTGACATCTTTTCCTTGCTGATTTGGATATCATCAACTAAGTAATCCAGACCAATAGGTTCTTCTACATCTTCGGTAGACAAGACGTTCATGGCTAATTCGCGTTTGAGGTGGGCGGCTTTGCGCTGCTGAAGCTGTTCGCGCACTGCCTCGAAATCGTTTGGCGTGGCCGTTATCGCGTCACGAAGTGCGTCGCGTGCCGCTGTGCGTGTCAGGCCCGCTAGTCCTTGTATCAGTGTCTCGGCGTGGTGTTGTATGTCTTCCACACTTAGGTTTAGTGAAAGATTGTGAACGAGCACGGCGATTTCCTCGCGGGATATCGCCTCCAATTCCTCACTACGTGGATACGGCACGACCAGACGGACAAACTGCTCAGCGAGCATCGCCGGCAGATGGCGCTCAGAGAGGGGCGATTCAAGAAAGGCGAGAACGAGCCCATCGCGATGAGTCTCGCTGGACAGCATGTGCGCCAAGAGCGTCCGCCAACGCTGATCGCCATTCTCATCTTTCAAGAATGGCAGGCAATCTTCGAGAACTACAATGCCGCCATCAGTCATTTGCTCGGCTTGCTGGAGGAGTCCATAGGCGTCAATGGCATTGCTGTTCGTTAGGTCCCACTGCAGTCGTTCCGGAACATACCGGCGGCGCCCGGCCACGCTGAAATGATGTAACGGTCTGCTTGTCGCAACGGCTGCCTCTTTGGTAACCATCAGCGCGTAGTCGCGGTCGCGTGTGCTAAGCAGGCAGGCACGGACGGTGCGAGAAACACGGCAAGATTCAACCACTCGCACTAATTCCTGGACAAGCGTGTTCATCGTGTTGGGCATGTTGTGGGCTCCTTTACAGTGGTCATTACCCTTGGGGTGGTGCGGACCGACGCGGTTGCGGCCGGCGCACGGGGCCGTTTGCATGGCGTTGGTCGCCCATAGGTCTGCGGTCGTGCATGGGACGGCGCTGAACCGCTGAATGTACCTGCGGGCGCTGCGGCCGCCGGAATCGTGAGTAGACCGCTGTGCCCATCAAGAGCAGAACAATGAGTGCAACAAAAGCGCCAACAATGGCACCTCCGACTTTCAGAAAGCCTGAAAACCAAGATTTGACCCGTTCTCGTGTGGCGGTGACTTCTTGCGCAGTGGGTTTGTTGTCCGGCCGGGGCGGCGGAAGGATTTCCTTAGCCTCCGATTCGGACGCATAAAGATTAAAAGAAGCCGTGAGTCCGTGTTCTTCAACGGCCTTACTCCACACGTACTTCTGTTGTCCAGGGACCCAGAACACCGCTACACGGATCTGCTTCAACGCTTCCCACGGAAAATCAGAGGGCACCGGCGCCTTCTTGTTGATTGGAGCACAACTGCAAATGGTGTCTGTGGGCGGCTCATGAACGAGATCGCTATACACAAACATGTACTTGAACGTCTTCTGCCCGGCATCCTTGTCGAGTTCGTCGACAGCCAGCTTGAAGGCCTTTGTTACGTCCGTACATTGGACATAGTCCGTCCGTTTCTCGAAGACGTTCTTCCAGGATTTCTGGTCCAGTTCCTTGAGTTCCCGCAGGCAACCGGACCATACGACTTCAGGCATGGCGTCCAGACTGACGAGAATGATCTTGTCCTTAGCCGGTTCCCATCGCTTAAGCTTGACATCCGCCATGCCTTCGAGCATCTTCGCGGCGGCACTGATGGCTTCTGCCTGTTTGTCTTTGAACGACCCAGACACATCGATAACGACCGCCACGCGATTCTCTGCCAGCTCCGCTGCAGGTGCTAGTTGGCTGAAGGTCATAGCGGTCAAGACGAACAGCAGTGTAGACAGAGCTAGACGCGTGTTGATAGGCATGGTTGTTCCTTTCTGTTGAGGTGGTTTCCCGGAAATAATTCCTGGTGTTACGCGGCTGCGGTGTGCAACCTTTCCCAATACGAAGCGTCGTAGATTTCACCTGTGGCCATGTCCACGTGATACAGGTGTTTATTGGCCAGGGCTTCGCTGAGCGTGATGCGGGTGCCTCGGGGCGCACCGATCACTTCTTTCCGTACCTCTTCATCACCCTCGTTGGGCATGTTTGTGTTTTCAAAAGCAACCGGTGTTGCGACCTCATACTGGATGCCAGGTTGAGCTTCGGTTTCCTGCTCGTCGTTGGCCTCCGCGTAGGATTCAAGGGGCGTTTCCACGTATGCCATTTCATCGTACTCGTCGTAAGGGAGTTCCTGATCCTGGCGGTCTCCTCCTGTAACCGCGTTTTCGATTCGGTTCATCGCCCAAGTAAAGGCCTCTTTCGCTTGTTGAAGACAATATTCAAGACCCAGGCAACACACGATCGCGACCGCAGCATATCCCAGCGCACTCGTACCCGCGAGGTGAGCGGCGAAAAGGTGCTTGTTCTGCTCCAAGTAAATGTCCCAACTTGGAACGTGAAGGACTGCGTCCGCAGCATCTTGTCCGCCAAGATTCAATGAGTCCGCGATGGCACGGTAGCGGAAGAGCTGAAAGTCCCAATACATTAGGATTCCCGCCGGTACAGAGAACAACAAGGTCCAAGCCAGACGTTCGATAATGCTTGCAGTGGCAAATTGGCTCTCCCGGGGATCATCCCGCCATTCAAGCCGGTGCCGCAGCAATTGAAAGAGACTCGTGACCAGATGGCACCCAATAATGAGAAACAACATCTTTACAACCACAATCAGAAGGGCATAGGTCTGAACGATGGTGGCGCCCGGTATGACGCTGCTGAGTGCTGCTCCAACCAGCTTGTCGTAAACGAGCTCGCGCTGCTCATAGTTGAGCCTTTCCAGTGCGCTGACACAACCCATGTAATCCGAAACGACAGCGTATGCGCCGAATAGGAGCGCGAGGCCGGCCAAGCTCGTCCACCATACAACAGCAAGGCTTTTCTTGGTCAGTTCAGCTAGCATGCGTCTTCTCCTTTTCGTTTGTTGTCGTTCTTGCGTGCGCCTTCAGATCTAAAAGCAACTGACAAAAATGATGTCGGGTCCGAAAGTGAAGGCGTGATGTCTTGCTTGAACGATGGCTTGCCCTTGCGGGTTCTGGGATTCTGTAAGAGGGAAAGCCAGTTCGCTAGAAACTGCTGCTCGACTCCTTAGAGTCTTCCCGGCGGGCCAGTATGGACTTTTCCACGTCTCTTACTGGAAGCGTATATCGAAGTTTTGCCCGCGTGATAGCCTTGACGAGCGTCCGAGATGGCGTACGTTCTAGGCTTGGCACTGTCTGAAATACGAACGGCCTGGTAGGGGCATTATTGGCCAATAGCTTCGCCACAACATGGTAATCAGGGAGGTATTGAAGATCCTGGCCGTTAAATTCCGGTTTGGTATAGGCATCGAGTTTTTGTGCGTCGGGCGTGCCCACTCGGAAACACAGAAACGTCCCGATATTTCCAAGAACGGCTTCGGTGATGTTTAGGTCACTCCTATCCTCATGATGCGCCAGTTGGCTCAAGTTCTGGTTGGCGAGCGTCAGCCGAAGTTCGAACTTCCGGGCTTCGCCCATCATGTAGGCAACAGTATCGGTTGTGAAGTTCTGAAACTCATCAATGTAGAGGTAATGAGGAACCCTCGACTGAGATCGTTGCGTGGAGCGACTAAGGGCCGCTCCAAAGAGCTTGCCTATAATGAGCATGCCCAGGAACTGGCTGTCGAGTTGACCTAGCTCGCCCTTTGCCAGGTTCACGAGGATCACTTTCCGGGTATCAATGGCCTGCCGGAAATCAAGCGTGCTCTTGATCTGTCCAACGATATTGCGCATTAGTCGGTTGTACACGAACATATTCAATTTTGAGATTATGTAACCCGCAAAGTTGGGAAGGCTCTGGTCGCCGCTGCTTCTTTCAGCCGTTTCGGTCCAGAACTCTACGGCCATCGCGTTCTTACACAGGGCTTTCTTTCTCTTGCGAAAGGCTGAGTCTTGAAAGAACCGTGGTATGTCCAGAAGGGTTGCCTCCGACGGGGGATCCTGATCCATCAACGTCAACATTGCTGTCCGCATGTATGTTTCAAACTGTGGTCCCATCGTCTGCCGGTCGTAAAGGCGAGCAAATATTTTCATCATTTCGTTGATGGCGAAATGCATCTCGGCCTCTCGTCTTGGGCCGCCGCACTCCAGAAGGTTAATGCCCACCGAACGCTTGGAATCACCTGGGTCTATGAGGATCAAGTCTTTCTCACGGTACGATGGAACACTGGCTAGCACCTGTGCATAAAGATCCCCATGCGGATCAATCACGGTAACGCCCTCGTTGTTTTCAATGTCCTGTATGATCATGTTGGCAAGCAGGGTGGACTTGCCAGTGCCGGTGGCGCCTATCACGTATGTATGTCGGCTACGGTCACGGTTGTTGAAACGTACTTCCTCGTTGTGTGTACCATCTATGACGTTGCCAAGCAAGATCCCCTTGCCGGGCAAGCGAGACAGTCTACGGTTGTATATCCTTTGAGTTTCTGTCTCGTTAAGGTGTTCAGTGTCAGGGAAGACCGGAGGCAATGGGTAACCCGATGGGATGCAATCGTGGAGATCGAGGACTCGGCCGGTGGGAGGCGTATGCCCCTTGTCCGTGCTGAATCCTCGGTGCGCCATTACTTCCGCGGATTGCCCGTGGAAAAGGTCTTCAATAACGACGCCAAGCAGAGAGGAGGGTATCGGTTCGCCGGAAAGAACTTCGACGCTCAAACGACAACCGGATTTCGTGTGGAGCCAAGCGGCGAGCAGCCGACAAGCCTCATCGATAAGTGGCTGATTTGTTACGGAGACATCGATATCTTCATTGAGGCGTACGCGCTTTTCCTTGCCGTTCTGGAGCCATTCCAATGCGGCACCTACCTGTTTGAGGGCTTGTTCCGATAAATGAACGCGCGCTACACGACACCGAATTTCGACAGGTGCGCTTGATTGGCGCAACACTAGAGGCAGCCGGTTGAACAAGATGGGAATGTTGCATGCTAACCGTGGCAGATGGACCAATCCGTGGTTGTCCAGTCCGTCCTTGCCGCGTACATGGAAACCCATGGTTTGTGTCGACCTGGTCTTAAACGTAAGAGCGTTTGGCACAATCCGGGCTTGCCACGCCATGTCATGTGAGCGTTGAAAAACCTTGGCTTCACGCACTGGCGTGAAACGAAAGTCGGCTCCTTCGGCGCGAATGCCCAAGGCTATGCTTTCGTATAGCCGCCGCGCATTGGCTAGAGCCACGTCGGGGTCGCGCCCCTCGACGCTACCGAAGATGCGCCATGCAAAAGGACGGTGCCTGGCTCCGGTATATACGAACTCGACACTCCCACCAGGCGCCATAGTATTTATCACACTTTCTAGGATGCGGGGCGGCTTGCCCCCGTCTTTCTGCTTCCCGGAATCCTCTCTGTTCTTACCAAAAACCACCCCCGCGAGATCAACTGCGAAGACGGCCTCTGACCGTTCGTGTTCTCGTTTTTCACGAACCAAGACGAATGGATGGTCATCCCGTTCGGGTTGGTGAAACGACACGATTTCGGTGGTGCCTTGGGTCTTCTCGTTGGTTTCAGGCATGCGTGTTCCCCTTGTGGTTGATTACTTTGGCGTTAGGCCGGTCGGACGGGCGCCCGGTCCTCAATCAGGAAAGCAAGTGACAGAAGTAGCGACGATACCGGGATGCGGCGTGATGGATGTTGCGTACCGGGATAAGGAAAGAAAGGCGAGCCTACTTGTTTATACGTACAAGCTTCTCGTCAATAGCCCCGATACGCACGGTGTCTCCCGGCCGCGCGTCGGCGGCAAGGGGAATGATGCAGTCTCGGAAGAAGTCACGGAGCCCGCGGGCTCCCGACGCAGTCTTCGCAAGTTTGCTCTCCAAGACATTCTGAGCGTCCGCCTCGAACTGAACAGACGTCCCAGGGCCTATCCGCTCTTCAAGGTCGTTAACCATGGCCACCCAGATGCTCCTACAAGTCTCATGGTTCAGTGGCGAGTAATAGAGGATGCAGTTGAAACGTGCGATGACCTCTTCGCGCAAATAGCGGCCAAGCGCTTGATGGAGCATTCGTTCGTCCGGCGTGGTTTCTTCATTCCCCAACGCGCGCTGGAAACCCATTGGACGCAAATTCTCGATGTCGGTTACCGCGTTGCTCGTGCAAAACACAATGCATTCAGTCGCCCACAACGAATCGCCGTTATTCCTGTCCATGACCAGTCCTTCACCCAACAGAGGCAGCAGGCAGTTCTGAATGGCCCCGGGCGCCGCCTTTTCGATCTCGTCCACCACGATGACCGCGCTCTTGTGGGTTCTAAGACCATCCGTGAGCACGCCGCCTTGGTCGCTGCCGACGTATCCGGGAGGCGACCCTGTCCACATCGAAACGCCGTGGCTTGCTTCCGGCCCGACATCGCTACCGTTGAGGAATACCATCCGGCCGTTGAAGAATCTGTCCGCAAGGAATTTCGCAGTCTCAGTCTTTCCAACGCCTGTCGGGCCCACGGCCAGCACGCACGCGAGCGGACGCCGGTCAGCCAACGGTCTACGAAGCGTACGCACGGCCTCGTCCCACCCGATGAAACGCTCCATAACGCGGCTTTGAAGCGTGTTCCGGAGACGTTCAAAGGCGGGGTCCTGACCCAGGATGCGACGGCGGGCTTCGGTAATGGTGGTGTTGACCAAGTATTGAAACGTTGCGCGGTCAAGGAAGTCCTTGGGAAGATTGCTTTGGAACGCGGCCGCTTCTTGGACATAGTCGCGTGACAGATTCCGATGCTCGACCGATGTCGCTCGGTCTGTAACCTGCAAAGCGGCCGCGTGATCGACAAGGTCAATCGCTTTGTCCGGAAACGCCCTGTGCGGAAGATAGCGGTCCGCAAACGCGATGGCTTCTTTAGCCACTTCATCTGGCACCTCCATTCCTCGGGTCTCCACGATATCCCGAATGCGGCTTTGAAGCATGAGGTACGCCTCTTTCGGCGTGGGTTCTGGAACCACGAGTTCTGTGAAACGCCGCTTGAATGCGCGATCTTGAAACTGTGTCCATTCACGTGTCGTGGTTGCTCCGATCAGCCGAACCCGGCCGTCGGCCAGTGCGGGTTTGAGTAGGTCGCATACACCTCTTAGTTCCTGGCGGGCTATTTGATGCAGTTCGTCAACAAAGAAGACTGAATTGTGGTTGTTCTCATTCAAGATTTGGCGCATTTGGCGCTCAACACCCCCAATATGCTGAGCATTCTCAATCAAAGTGCCAAGCGGGAATTCATACAACGCAATGTTCTGGAGTTCCTCGGGAACGCCATCATTTGACGCAATGCGTTCCGCCAGCATTAGCACAATGGATGTCTTGCCTACTCCCGGAATGCCGGTGAGAACCACACCCTGTTTGGTCTTGCGCACCAGATTGGTAAGCAATCCCTTGAGGATGTCTTCCCGTCCCGCAAAGTGACGCGAAACTCGCCTGGCCTCTTCAACCAGGTCTCGTAAAGCGAATACCCTGTTTTCAGTGTGTTCCACCGGAGCCTGACGATTATCTCTGTGTTGAGCGTTACCGGATTGCGGCTGAGGAACGCGCCCCCCCGCTTGCTCAAGAAGCTGTTGAAACAGGCGTAAACCGCTCAGGAAGTCGCCGCGGACCGATGCCACAAGTACGCTACCCCCTGGGCCGGGTGGCTGACTGCAAATCCGCTGCCATTCAGCAGCAGCACCCTCATACTGAATGCCGCTATTGATGTAAACCTCGCTGTATAGCACGTCATTCTGAGATATGGCAACGAAAACAACGTCCGAAACAGGAGGCATAAAGGAGTCGGGGAGTTCCACATCCTCAAGATGGATTATACCATCCGCGATGTATTGCTCCGCCAAACCCGCCTTTGACGCCGCATCGAGTGCTTGCAGTTCCATGTGTGTCCCCTATCCTAGTTACTTGCTTGATTTGAGATTCTTCCGCAGACTGGACAATCCGGGTTCTTCATGCCTTTGAGCCATATTGTATCCATGCAAAACAATACCTCGTCCTTCAGTTCCTTCGCATAGTCTTTAGGATCCCTTGGCAGGTCGCCCAACACGGCATCCCAAAGCAGCCCACCCCACTCGTAGTGAGGATCCGTACGTACAACAATCTCGTTACGTCCCACCATACTCTCGTAGAAGCGCCCCATTTGAGAATCTTGGCCTCGTTCCAATATGGCCACTGCAACTTTATGGGCAATGGTGTCGATGAACTGGCAGTCCCAAATGGATCCAAGCGCGCCGCGCAGGTTCAAGTCGTCTAAGCGGCCTTGTTCCGCGGTTTCGTACCGCTTTCCAGCAAGGCAACGGTAGCAAGGCGTGTGACCTGGAACGGTCCATATAATGACACCGCCTTCTGCGTTGTCATGAATGCCGACAAACACCGCGGGGATTCCGTGTTCTACAGCCAAAGCATTCACGAGCGCCTGTGCAGGGAAGTAATCCGTGCCCGCAACGATGAGATCGACACCTTTAAGCAATTCCAGGCGCTCACCTTGGAGCATATCGGTGAAGCTTGCCAGGCATGGTGTGACTTCCACAAAGGGATTTATAGCGCGAATCCGCTGGGCTAGGGCTTCGGACTTGGGCCTTCCCAATTCGGCATCTTCAAATGTATATGCTGTTCGTGACAGATTCTCGTGTTCCACATGGTCGAAATCGCACAGCTTCACGCCGCGCGGAAGCATTCGGGCCAGCTTCTCCGCCGCGAAACTGCCCGCCCCAAGCCCGACAACGAGGATCGTCTTGTCGTGAAAAGATTTCGAAACAACACCATCCAAACGTTTCAAGTACGCTATTCTTGTTTCTTTGCGTGTACTCATCGTAAACCCTTCCCTTGTTGTGCTCTAATATAAGAAGCAACTGACAAACATCTTTCTGCCAATCGTTGCTCTGGGGACTTTGGACTATAGGCCAGCCATTTTGTCTCTGGCAGTTCGTAGATCTGTGCCTCGTGGAAGAACCGAATTGCGGGAGCCATGGAAGGAAAACGGTCTGGCAAGACAATTAGGCTGGACATGTCCTTAAAGTACAGTCGTATCCCTTCAGATGTTTCCAGCATTTGAACATATTCCGCTTTCTCAAGACGTTGTTGGAACTCCCAAATATTGATCACCGGCCTCGCCAAACCGTTCTGCACACTCCTGTATAGCTCGATTGCACGGATAGGAATGACACGGTCAGGATTGATGTTGCAAGCATCAACGCTCCGCTCGCCCCCAATCATTTGAGATTTACACCGCGACAAGCTCGAATCCACATGCTCAGAAGGTTCTTCCAGGTGTACGGGGTTGACTTCGGGAGTCTCAAAAACATCGGCGTCCGAGGATGCTGGTATGGTTTCCGCATCGGTAGTTTCCGTGCTACGGAGTTCCCACGTTGGGTTAAAGATGCGCTCCGGAAAACCTTTCTCGCTATGACATATTTTCACGTCGGCTATCATGAGCTGTACCGGAGTACCGCGCTTACAAATCCATGGGTGTATAGTTACCTCATCCGTTCCGGTACCGGTCAGGATTGGAATGAAGAAGTACTCCATCATTTCGTTCTGGGCGAAGACTTCCTCAACGTATCCGAGATCGCCGAGGCCTCTGCCGGACTTGCCGGAAGGATGGCCAAAATGACCAGGGTGACTGTGAATGTCGCCCGTCCACAGGCGAATCTGTGGCTGGTTCAGGTGGTAGTTGAGGCGCTCCAAACCCCACTTGGTGTCTGGGCTATAGACAGCGCCTCCGGCTGCTTCCGAACCAGATTCGTCAAACTCCACGGTTTCAATGCCTATACGTTCCCAAGGGCTAAATATTTTGGCCCCTGTTTCGGGCGGACGCACTCCGATTGTGCCGAGGATGTCCTGCATTGACTCCCGTGTAAAACACATTGGAAAAGGTGCGATGGGATAGCCGGAATGCTCCGAAACTCGCCACTTCCTGATCGGCGCTCTAGGCTTTCCCGTGATTACTCGGAATGTATGGTCGGCCACGCATTTGGCCTTCTTGCCCACATCCATCAACAAGACATCTTTCACGTCCATGGTTTGACTCCTTTGGATTGGCATCCGGTAATCACAGTTGTGGAAATGAACCGTGTTCCTTGAAGAATGAGAATGCGGAACACCAGTAACGGGCGCGCTTGATTACATATTCAAGAGAATGGGGGGAGTCCGCTAGACGTTGGCTCTTGAGTCCTCCTCCGAGACAGAGGAATCCATTCGGGGCCACATGCCCTACATGATAGTCAACGCCGGCATTCGGCGTACTGCTCCAAGGATTCAGGCGGCAGAAGGCTATTGCCCGTCTTCCATCCGGCGTACTCACATACTCAAGTTCATACACCGCTCCATCCGTGTCCGCGTGCCGTTCAAGGAGCGAAAGGTACCCGTTCTTCTTGGTAGTCGTACAGCCCGGACACATGTCACGGAGAATGTCAGAGGCATGAGTACTGCTTTCGGAAGCGTCTAAGAGTCTCTTCAGGAATGCGAGCATGGTTTCAACCCTTTTTGTGTTAGCCTAAAGTTGTGGAAAAGAACCTGTTTCTTTGAGGACCGAGAAACCGGTACACCAGTACCGTCCACGCATGATAACCGTCGCAAGGTTATACGGCGAGCGAGCATAGTCGCTGCCGTGATCGTTTCCTATACACAGCAACCCGTCGGTGTTAACGTGACCCGTTGCGTAATTCACTCCTGAATTCGGGCCACCGCCCCACGGGTTGTGTCGGCAAAAAGCCAGGGCGTGGTTTCCGTCTGGCGTGCTACGGTATTCCATCCGATACATGCGTCCGTCGGGGTCTGTCCAGTCCTCGATCATGCAGATTGCGCCATCGGCATCTCTGCCTATCAGCGCATTGCGATTGTGCTGGATCATGATTGGCGTGGCTCTGTCCATTGTTTTTCCCTTGTCCTCTTGGTTGTCATCTCTCATAAACTAAGCAACTTACAGGCATCTCTCACCACATTCCGGGCGTTCGGACTACCTCAGTGACAGTTATTGATACCTCGGCCGAGTTTTCCTCCTCCCAAGAACCCTCCCACAATCGCTACCAGAATGAACGGGATGGCGAAGGGACCCAACAAGGGAGAGAGCATGACAGTTGCCATATCACCAGCGACACTTGCGCCAGCCATTGATAAGACTCCTTCCGGAAGCGCCGTTTGCGGCCCATGATTGCCGTTAGGCGCTTTCAAACGGTGGTGCTTCGCTAGCGGCACGCCCTGCCGCGCCCGGCGAAAGGCTTCGGCGTCCACGTGATACTCGCCGGTCGGCACGCCCTGACGCGCCTGGCGCAGGGCTTCGGCGTCCACGTGATACTCGCCGGTCGGCACGCCCTGACGCGCCTGGCGCAGGGCTTCGGCGTCCACGTGATACTCGCCGGTCGGCACGCCCTGACGCGCCTGGCGAAAGGCTTCGGCGTCCACGTGATATTCGCCCGTCGGCACGCCCTGACGCGCCTGGCGCAGGGCTTCGGCGTCCACGTGATACTCGCCGGTCGGCACGCCCTGACGCGCCTGGCGCAGGGCTTCGGCGTCCACGTGATACTCGCCGGTCGGCACGCCCTGGTGAGCGACCCGAATCAACGATTCGGGATCCACATGGAGGGTGTGTGTGTGTGTCGTGGTTTCGTGGTTGTTGGGGTTGGTGTGAGTACGCATTGATCGTCTCCTTGTCAGTTTTGTTTCGTTGTTTGGCGGCCGCCCTATGCGGCGCCTCTACAACACAAGCAACTGACAAAGACGGGGTGCGAAATGAGAAGGCAAGATGGAAGGATCTATCAGGTTGGCTTGCCAAATCGGCCCCGGGCAGCTTTTACCCGAAGCATACATCATCACTTCGCAACAGCCGGTTCTCGCAAAAGAGAACCCCATCTTCATCATGGACTCAGCCACGCTCCCCGGCCATACCCGGCGTCCATTTGAAACCCTGGCCCTTCCCCTTGTGTCAGCGATAACCAAGAGCAAGCGCCACTTCACCCGCCTGATGATCATCGAGACTGCGCACAGGCGGTTCGGTGCGTTATCTTGCACCGCGCCGGATGCTTCTCGTATCGTAACGAAATCAGGGAAGCGATATGATACGAAGTCAAAGAGAAGCTAACGCGGCACATCGGCTCGGCGAAACAGTGATTCTGGTGCACGGCATAGGCCGCCAAAAGGGATCCATGCGCGCGATGGCAGCCGGCCTTGCTACACACGGTTTCAATATCTTGAATTGGGGCTACCGCAGCATGCGCCAGACCATTGCCGCTTCTGCCGATGCTCTATATCGCTGTTATGCGCTGGCTGAGCCGCTCAACGATCAAATTCATTTCGTGACGCACAGTCTGGGCGGCATCGTGCTCCGGTGCATGTTGAAGCAACACCCGGCCGCCAAACTCGGACGCATCGTCATGATTGCCCCGCCCAACCAAGGATCCGCCGTGGCCCGCATGTTATTGAGTGGTCCGCCGCTGAAATGGTTATATGGTCCCGCAGGCCAGGAACTGATGTCCGCAGCACTTCTTACCAAAATCTGCGCGATACCGGACACGAAAACATTGATTATCGCTGGAACCAAGTCACTCGACTGGAAAAACCCGACCTCATGGATTACGCACGGACGCCTCCAAGAGCCTAACGACGGAACGGTGACGGTCGAGGAAACAAGACTAGCCAGCAACGACGAATCGCTCCTCATCGCCGACTCACACACCTTCTTGCCGAGAAACCCCGTGGCTGTAAACGCAACAATACGCTTCCTGAGCTCGGAGACGACCCCGAAATAGGCGCGTTTACCGCTTGGTGACCCTCTCAAACTGCAATCCCCTCGTGTCGGGGCGGTCCTTTCAAGAGCAGGGTTGTTTCTTCAGGATATGCCTGCTTAGGAGTCGTAATCCCCTCGTGTCGGGGCGGTCCTTTCAAGTTAGACCGGGTACCGCAGGTTTTAGCGGTATCATAGTCGTAATCCCCTCGTGTCGGGGCGGTCCTTTCAAGGTTTTTTGCCGCCAGTGTACGTGTACGGAGACGATGTCGTAATCCCCTCGTGTCGGGGCGGTCCTTTCAAGCACGGGTCATCAGCTCGTGGGGGCCAGACCCCTAGTCGTAATCCCCTCGTGTCGGGGCGGTCCTTTCAAGGAGAGATCTGCTCGCGTCGTGGCATACCCCGCGCTTGTCGTAATCCCCTCGTGTCGGGGCGGTCCTTTCAAGAAGGGTTAAAGGTTGGAGGTAGAATATACCGATAGTCGTAATCCCCTCGTGTCGGGGCGCTCCTTTCAAGGGGTAAGCATATTACAAATTCCGGCTAGAAGTTCGTGTCGTAATCCCCTCGTGTCGGGGCGGTCCTTTCAAGAAGATGACTTTCAGCTCTCATCCTCTACGCAGCAGTCGTAATCCCCTCGTGTCGGGGCGGTCCTTTCAAGGTCGGGCATTTAATTGGGGAGTGTTCGCGAATCCTGAGTCGTAATCCCCTCGTGTCGGGGCGGTCCTTTCAAGGACGGGCTCGGTTAACATCAACGGCCGCACGGTGGTCGTCGTAATCCCCTCGTGTCGGGGCGGTCCTTTCAAGTGTGGTGAGCATCGAGCCTCGCCAACCCCGTGAATAGTCGTAATCCCCTCGTGTCGGGGCGGTCCTTTCAAGGCCCCAACCGCCACTAGGCCCAACACCAACACCAAAAGTCGTAATCCCCTCGTGTCGGGGCGGTCCTTTCAAGCTGCGAGGGTGGGTAACCATCGCAGCTTGAGGTTGTCGTAATCCCCTCGTGTCGGGGCGGTCCTTTCAAGTCGGAATCAACAATCTCTGATCGAGATTCCAAGGGAAGTCGTAATCCCCTCGTGTCGGGGCGGTCCTTTCAAGAAGTGGACTCCCTGTATTTCAAGGGAAGAGACCGCGTCGTAATCCCCTCGTGTCGGGGCGGTCCTTTCAAGGAGGCCGAGGCCGCCGCAACAATGACGAGGATTGGAGTCGTAATCCCCTCGTGTCGGGGCGGTCCTTTCAAGGGGCTCGGGTGGGCATCAATTCTCTTAATCCCCTTTGTCGTAATCCCCTCGTGTCGGGGCGGTCCTTTCAAGCGGAGAACAGGCGATCTTGGCCTCGGCCACGAGGACGTCGTAATCCCCTCGTGTCGGGGCGGTCCTTTCAAGAAGGATGCCGGAGGACGTGGTTAACGCCACCCTCTTGTCGTAATCCCCTCGTGTCGGGGCGGTCCTTTCAAGTGAACCTTTCCTGGTCCCCGTGCTGCGAGGCCCCAGTCGTAATCCCCTCGTGTCGGGGCGGTCCTTTCAAGTTGGCGGCGAGCACACGGAAACGAATCGGAGGCAACGTCGTAATCCCCTCGTGTCGGGGCGGTCCTTTCAAGCATGCCTGAAACACTATCTACCGGGAGAGGTAGTAGTCGTAATCCCCTCGTGTCGGGGCGGTCCTTTCAAGAAGCAAGCCTGCGGTGAATGGTGAGTTGAAGAAGAGTCGTAATCCCCTCGTGTCGGGGCGGTCCTTTCAAGAGGAGGGTGCACAATGATGCACCTTCAGGACTGGGGTCGTAATCCCCTCGTGTCGGGGCGGTCCTTTCAAGTGAGTTGAAGAAGTATGAGTGGTTTTGGGAGAAGGTGTCGTAATCCCCTCGTGTCGGGGCGGTCCTTTCAAGGACTAGAGAGACTATGAACTGGCAGTAGATGAAGTCGTAATCCCCTCGTGTCGGGGCGGTCCTTTCAAGTCCAACTAAAAGATCTCCTTGAGCGGGGAAAGGTATAGTCGTAATCCCCTCGTGTCGGGGCGGTCCTTTCAAGCGTTCGGGAAAGGGAAAAGCTTGGAAAAGGGTTACGTCGTAATCCCCTCGTGTCGGGGCGGTCCTTTCAAGCGGCGGTCCGAGCCGCCTCACTTGTGAGGTGGTAATAGTCGTAATCCCCTCGTGTCGGGGCGGTCCTTTCAAGAGCCACCCGAAATCACCGTTGGGGCACAGTGACTTAGCAAGTGTGAAACGCTTATCGCCGTCAAGAGTTTACTTTTGAGTCTCATCTTAGCACCAAAATCGTCGTAAGTCAAGTCATACCAACGACCGCTAGCCCCTCGACCTTCGGGAATAAGTTGTAACACATTGAAGTATATCCCTTTATGTCGAAAAATGGCCACATTCTCGATTTCCGTCTGCTTGCAGCGCAATCGCCGGTTTCAGACGATGTAATACTGCTGAACGGTCTGAATCTTTGTGTCCGTTCTTTCCTCGCACATTTCCTGGCAATCCTTGCACAAGGTATAGCAACGGACGGAATCGACTTTGACATCCATCTCTTTGCGCACACCGTTTAGAAGCTCCTTCAGCACGGGTTCCATGAGCCAGCATTCGAAGACGCTCTTCTGGATTCGCGATCCGTATCGTTCCATCACGCGCGCGACCCGGCGCAAGCGTTTTTCGTCGCGTATGTCGTAGCATATCACCCAAAGCCGATGGTTTTCCATGCGTTACTCCGTCAGGTAGGGTTGATAATGGTCAATGGCGCCTTCCATGAAGCGTCGCAAGCGAAGGATCTGGAGGTCCATTACGCGCCGCCAATCCACGGGATGGTTGACGTCGGGATGGCTGACCAAGCTTTGCATTTTCTGTTCGAGCGCCTCGATGAATCGGACGCGTGCCTGGTCCTGCATGAGACAGGGTTGGGGCTGGCCTTCCCCGATGTAGAAGTCGCCCGGATTGAACAAACCGCGATTGACGACCGCCAACACGACGGCATCGACCACCGGCGCCCGAAATTCCTCGATCAGGTCCGACACGAGGGCGGGATGGCCTCGCCCCGGCTCGTGGAAGAGTCCAATCGCCGTGTCGAATCCCCTCGCGGTCATGTATCCGTAGCAGTTGTGAAACAGGATGGTGTATCCGAAGCTGAGGAGGCTGTTGATGGGGTCCGTCGGCGGACGGCGGGACCGGTGGGTGAAGGTCAAGGCGCCGCGCAGGCAACGGGCAAACCCCCGATAGAATGTGGCGGCCGCATTGCCCTCGATTCCCCGCAGTTGCGCGATGTCGGCGCACTGTACGATTCTGTCTATGCTGCCGCGGAGGTCTTCGACGATCTCCGCCAGACCGGTTTCGGGGTGATTGCGGGCATGATGCTGGAGCAGGCTGCGGTCGTTGGCTATCTTGGCGCGTACGATGGCGGTCGCGAAGGCCAGGCGCCGGGCCGTATCGTCGGCACATGTGTATTGCGCGCGGCGCAGGACGGCGTTGGCGTCGGCGATGCGGCGGATGACTCCGAAGTAGCGACCGCGTCCAGAGAATAGGTGAATGGGTATTCCCTGTTCGAGGCAGAAAGTCATGGCCGGGGTCGTGATGTTGATGCGCCCAAACACGAACACCTGGTCGATGTGATGGGCCGGCATGTCGAGCAACGTCTTTTCGGAACGGGTGACGACGAGGCGTTTACCGTGGCAGCCGAGAGAACTTCCCTGTTGTTGAAGGTAGAGGGTCCGCATGAGTTGGTACGGCAAGGCCTGCACGGGCGGGCGTCTTGGGGCGCGCGGAGGCGGTTTGAACTCTGCTTCGTAAGGGTGCGCCACAGCGGGAATGAGGTCATTGTCTTGAAAGCGTGCGCCGAGAAACTCGAAGCCCTGGTCGAACGACGTGACAGAGCTCTTGTCCGCCGACAGGTTGAGCCGCAACAGGTTCAGGGCGGCTTGGCACTCGTCCAATGCCAATTGGCCATTTGCATTATCGGGACAACAGATGGCCAGATCGTCCGCATACCGCACCAGTTTCCAGCCTGCTTCGACAATGCGCCGGTCGAACGGAGTAAGGTAGAGGTTTGCCAGCAACGGCGAGATAGGCAAACCCTGAGGAAGACCGACGGTGTTGGGGATGGATTCGGATCGGTCCACAATGACATTTGTCAGCCACATCCGCACTAGCCCGGCCAAGCCATCGGCGACACCCGCCCGCTGAATCTGGTCGAACAGAAGATCGTGGTTCACGCGGTCGAAGAACTGTTCGACGTCGGCGCGGACCACGCAGCGCAGACCGCGCTCGCGGTATTCGACGATCTTCCCGAGGGCGTCATGCACCCCCACGCCTTGACGGTAGGCGTAACTGCATGGATGCAGAATCGGTTCGAGATACGGATGAAGCAGCGCCGTGGACGCAGTCTGCAGGACGCGGTCGCGGATGGTGGCGATGACAATCCGGCGATGGCCGCCGGTTGGCTTGGGAATATCCACTGCGCGGTATGCCTGCGAACGGTATACGCCTCCATTGACATCGGCCAGAAGGGAATCGAGATTTTCGGACAGGTCCGACTCGAAGACACCCAAGTCAATTCCATCGACACCGGCTGAACCGCCCTTTGCTTTCACGCGCCGCCACGCGTCATCCAAGAGGGCTATCGAGAACAAGGAATCATTGACATTCTCGCCCACGGAATGCAGTATATCGAAAACAATACGCCAACTCGAATGGGCGTTTGATTTGACTTTGACGGTCGCGAGGTGGCAGTGTGTTCGATACGGAATTACTGGACTACTAACACGGAGGGTGGCGCCGATGCCCGAGTTCGGTTTGCTGACGTTGCATGCGTTGACATCTTTGCATCCGGGGGCGGGCAGTTCCCCGGGGGTCGTTGATTTGGCCATCCAGCGAGAGCCGCATACGCGCTGGCCGCGTATCGTGGGTTCCTCTCTGAAGGGCGTATTGCGCGATCGCGCACGGGGACATGCCGCGAAACCTTCGCGCACGGAATCGAATGGCGACGACGATCTGGTCGCGGTCTTCGGGCCCGTCGCCGAGGAAGCGTCCAAGCACGCCGGCGCGCTGTGCGTGGCCGATGCGCGCATCCTTGCATTTCCCGTGCGTGCCACGAAGGGAACTTTCGCATGGCTGACGTCACCGGGCGTCTTCGAACGGCTTGGACGCGACTTGTCCCTTGCGGGAGAAGCGACCGCTCCGCTATTGCCTGCCGTGGAGGAGGGCCGCGCACGGTGTGTGACGGGTTCGCCGCTGCTCCAGGATGGCAGAATCGGACTCGAAGAGTTCGAGTACGATGCTTCGCCGGACAACATTGTGGATAAGGCCGGAGCGTGGCTCGCCGCTCGTGTAACGGACGCCGAAGAAGCCGTGAAACGGCTGGTCGTGTTGAACGATGAGGATTTCACCCATTTCGTACGGCGCGCCACGCTGCTCGTCGCGCGCATCGCAATGGAGAGTTACGAAACCAAACACGTGCAAGACCGCGCCCTGTTCTACGAAGAGATGCTGCCGCCGGAGACGTTGATGTATGCCATCGTCCAGGCGCATCCGGCGCGCAACGGCAAAAAGACGGCTACCGACGTGATGCAATACCTGAAAACGATCCTGTCGGAACACGATGGCGTAATCCAGGTAGGTGCGGACGCGACCGTGGGCGTAGGTTGGTGCCGGGCGCAGTTGGCGTGGTCAAACGCATCTTGAGGAGGGGAATACGATGAGTGTCATGTCCAGACGTGCGGCAAATGCGGTGATCAATGCGCCAGACGGCGATGCATTCAAGACATTTCTTTCGCGCACGCAGGAAATGTCCTCGCGGATCGTATGGGCGGGCTTGAAACCGGCCCTCGACTGCCTCAAGAAAGAGGAAAGCAAAGACGAGGACGACAAGATCCGAGTCGCCGCGGCGCACATTTACAATGCTCTCCTTGAATGGGTCAATCCCGATTCTTGCGCGACACAGGCGGATTATCGCCGCGCTACCGACCAAGCGCTGGAATATCTGAACTGGCTTCGGTACACGGCAAAGGGCAACAAGAAGTCCAAGGAGGATGCCCACGAACACTCGGGCAGTGGCGGGTTTCAGAATGTCGCGTGGGGCTGGCAGCCATCTCAAGACGGCACCCATGTGGAACATCCCGGCCTCAAACTAGACAAGTTTTCCGTCGCTGACAATCAGGAACAACAGAAGAAGGTACTTAGCGACATATGCAATACAAAAGTTGATTCAAAACTATTCGATTTTGCATTTGCCGGACGCAAGCGGATGCTGGATGCCTTGTGTGCGGCGCAATGGGTTTGTACAACAACCGCGCCGCTGACACTGCATCTGGCGCGCAACGCGGCGCTCGAAAATGCCGGAATCTGCCTGCATCCAATATATGGATTCGTGTACTTGCCCGGCAGCGGCCTCAAGGGCATGGCGCGCGCCTATGCCGAAAGCGTATGGCTGCCGTCTTTGGAGAAAGAAAAGCAGGAGAGTGGAAAGAATCGCATTATTGAGGTCTTCGGCAACAAACGGGGGGAGAAGAACTGTGACGCGATCCAAACCGGTTGCGTGGTGTTCCACGATGCTTGGCCGCGGACTTTGCCAAACCTCCACGTGGACATTGTCAACAATCATCACCGGAAATACTATCAAGGCACTGGAGACGACATGCCGCCGGGCGACTGGGAAAACCCGGTCCCCGTGTACTTCCTTGCTATCAGCGCAGAAACCGACTTCTCCTTTGCGGTCTCAAAACTCTGGGCCGCTGTGGATGACAAGCGAATCGAGGATGCGCAGATATGGTTGGCTGGCGCTCTGAATAGCATCGGCGCAGGGGCAAAGACCGCAGCTGGATATGGCCGCTTTCGGGTAGTAGATGAGAAGGATAAAGAGATTCAGATCACCACCAAAAAGATCTGGACCGGGGCATTGAACTGCGGTGACAGAACTAGGTGGTTCGAGGAACCGGTAACGGTTCGTTTTGTCAGTCCTGCATTCCTCGGCGGCTCGTCGCACAATCTCGACAATCCAGTTCTGCGTGCGGCCAGCCTAAAGGGCCAATTGCGATTCTGGTGGCGCGCGATGCATGGGGATTGGAACGTTGGGAGACTTCGCCAAGAGGAGGGGCGGATATTCGGCTCGCTGGCGACGGGTAACGGCGTGCGAATCCATGTATCCAAGGAACGCTGCTTTAGACTTGCGGCAGGATCGCCAATGGGTTCAGTGAATGATCCAATACCTTACCTCGGATATGGACCAATTCAGTACGTAAAAGAGCAAAAGCAGGCGGAGACAATTTATGATGCGATCGGCGTTCGGAGTAATCACACCATTAACCTGATTCACACGGACCGGGGGGCGCTAGGTGAATGTGTCCGTGCGTTGTGGCTCATGTGTGCGTTAGGAGGTCTGGGATCACGCTCCAGGCGGGGCTGGGGCAGTTTGGAGCTGACATGTAAGGTATTGGATCTGCCAGATCTCTTCGATTGTGAGACGTCGCAGGAACTCGAACGGAGGCTCCTAAAGGGATTAGACATGATTTGCCCGAGCAAGAACCGACATCCAATGGAGGAATTACAATGGACGGCAATTGGTTCTGATAGCGTGTTCATAGTGAGCAGGAATCCCGTGAAGAGCAGTTCCGACAAAATGAAGATGTGGCCCTCAGCTGAAGCGCTCGGGCAAATTGGAGAGTGCCTGAAAAAGTTCAGAACCGACAACCGCATCGCCGACGGGCAACTGGTCCGGGAAGGGGTTGCAATGAAGCAGTTCCAACACCTACCCAAGCGTGCAGCTTTTGGCTTGCCTTTCGCCCAGGAAATGAAGGATCCCGAAGTCCGGGTGGATTTTGTACCTCTCTTGGATGGATTTGACAAAGAGACCTCTAAGGGTAGAAGAGCGTCACCGCTCTTCTTCAAGATATTGCCTATCGGGACCTCCGACGATAGAAAGTATGTTTGGGTTGTGGCATATCTTCCCTCACAGTTCTTACCCGTTGGCGCGAAGGTGGGCGCATATGTCGGCAAGGCGGAGAAAGTCACAGGCAAATTGCTCGAAGGGCCTGCGGCAGATGGGACGGTCGCTCCAGGTGAAGAGTCAGCGGTTACCACTTTTGTCGAGGGTCTGAGAGGAAGTCAAACCGCTGAAGATCCCCTCGCTGTTTCACACGTTGGGCCAATCAAAGATTTTGGTGCAGGCGCACTCCCTGAAGCCGAATTTGAGATTGTCGAGAAGATTGATGCGAAGCGTGCAAGGGCAAAAAACAAAGACTCAGGCGAAGAAGTCGTCTTCGACAAGGGTGTAAAGAATAAGAAAGAAGGTAGTACCTTCACGGCACAGCTTATCGGCGAACGATGGACCGTGAAATAGTGGAGATCATTCCGAAGTTACCCACCACGCTACTTTGCACGGTCGGGACGAGTCTGTTTCATCCGAACTTGGATTCGGTGAAAGAGGCTGAGCAGCCGGCATTGCACGCGGCGTATCATGGACGAGACTGGGAATCGGTTGCGGCATCGCTCTTCGAGTTGGATCCGCGGGAACGGCTGTGCGGGGCGGAGATCAACTCGGTCGAAAGTCTTCTTCAAAAAGGTTTGGTGGCTGGCGACGTGCGTCTGGTGTTCTTTCGTTCCGATACGGATGATGGCCGCGACATTGGCGAGGTGCTTTGCGCCTACTATGCGCTGCGGGGAATCGAGACGGAAACCGTGCGCATCGAGCATCTTCAGGATGCCGACCCGCAGGCGTTTTGCCGGCAGGGATTGCGTGAACTGGCCAAGGCCGTGTGCAGAACCGTACGCGAATACTCGCCCGCGTGGTGCGCCATCAACGCGACCGGCGGCTACAAGGCCCAGATCGCCGTCGCGGTGTTGCTGGGCCAAGCGCTGGGCATTCCCGTGTACTACAAACACGAACGCTTCGATGAGATCATCGCGTTTCCGCCCATGCCGGTCGCGCTCGATTTCGACTATTGGATGGAGATTAGCGGACTCCTGTTCGACCTCGCACGCAACAACGATGTGGCCCGCTTCGACGACTTCGAAATAACGGACTCGGAGCAGTTGCAGTCGCTGATCAACGTCGAATCCATTGATGGCGAGGCCTATGTCGAGCTTTCACCCACCGGCCAGATCTTCCACGAGACGTTTCGGATGCGTTTCCAGGACCGGCTCGACCAGGTGTTGCCGCCGGCCGTTCCCGGGAATCAGAAACAGAATCCCAAATGGGAGGATAGCGGCCACATTCAGAACCATCCGGAAATCATGGACTTCATGGAGCGCCTTACGAAGGACATTCCGCAAGTGCGCCGGTGCTATACGTTTTGGTTCAACCCGCGCTTGCAGCAGCGTACCCGGGCGCGGTACGGCGCGAAAGGAATCGAAACGGTCTTGTCGGATGGCAAGTACACGGCCAAGATAGGCGTGGAGACTTCCGCCGCCAACGACTCGCAACGCCGCGCGATGGTCGCGCGGATCAACCTCTGGATTGATGACGAATGGCGTACTTGACGACCACCGGCGCGCTTCCGTCCACGCCATACGGCGCGCCCGGAACCGGCCGGCTGCCCGCCTTGGACATCCTTTGTGCGGACATCGAAAGAATCACGATAGTGCCCCGCCTGTTCGCGCTCGACACGGGCCGCGTGTACGCTACCGCGCCCATGTTGCGGGGCGTATGGGGTGCGGCGCTCCACGATCTCGATCCGCAAGCCTACGTGACGGTGTTTTGCGGACGCGGCCCCGCGCATGACCGCACACCGCTCTACGTGGTACGCCCAAGCCGGCTGATGGAATACGCCCCCGCGCTGGAATGGATCAGCATCGGCGCGGGCGCATTCGGGCATGACCGAAACCTGATGCGGGCGTGGGACATCGCTTCGGGTAAAGGGCTCGGTCCGCGCCGGGAACCATTTCGAATACGCCACATTCTGGCTCTTGGACCGAATGGTTCCAGCCTTGAAGAAGTGGCCGATCCACGGCCATGGACGCTGAACCGCGCCGGCTGGCCCATTCCCGGCGACCCGGCAATTACACCATGCCGGCTGCGGTTCACGACCCCGCTTCGGCTCATACGGGACAAGCGTTTGATTGAACAACCGTCTTTCGCGGATATCGTTCTCGCCGCCATGAGGCGCATCGGATGCTTCTCACCCCGCGACGATGCCGCGGATGCCTATCGCGCGTTACGCCACGCGTTCCTGGACCTCGCGCGAAACACCGCAGCCATGCCCTGGGTTGGAAACCGCTGCGATCTGGTCCGTTACTCGGGACGCCAGAAACAGGAACTCGATTTTCACGGTGTAGCCGGGTACCTCGAACTGCCCGAAGGCCCAGGCCCCGTCTGGCCCGCACTCGCCGCCGCACAGTGGCTCCATATCGGCAAAGGCGCCGTCGTCGGTATGGGACAACTCTCCGTCGAACCGCTCACATACCGGTCATCGGATTCATAATACCTGCCTGCGACTATCCCATGTGCCACTGCCCATCGTAATCCCCTCGTGTCGGGGCGGTCCTTTCAAGACATGACCCATGAGGAACTTCAAGATTGGGCGGAGAGGTCGTAATCCCCTCGTGTCGGGGCGGTCCTTTCAAGTTCTATTGGCGCACGCAAGTTCAGCAAGTTCAGAGTGTCGTAATCCCCTCGTGTCGGGGAGGTCCTTTCAAGAGAGCTTCTATGTCCGATCTGCGCTGTACTGGATGTCGTAATCCCCTCGTGTCGGGGCGGTCCTTTCAAGTCCTTAGGACTTTTAAGTCCTTATGTCCCTTTGTGTCGTAATCCCCTCGTGTCGGGGCGGTCCTTTCAAGGCGCTCAAACTCAAGAAGGAGGAAGAGCATCATGCAGGTCGTAATCCCCTCGTGTCGGGGCGGTCCTTTCAAGGATAACGGTGCCATCAGTGTATCGGGATCTGGTTCATGTCGTAATCCCCTCGTGTCGGGGCGGTCCTTTCAAGAGGCTATGCGGAAAGCGGGCTTACTCCGCTAACTCGTGTCGTAATCCCCTCGTGTCGGGGCGGTCCTTTCAAGTTCTCGGGCGGGTCGACGAATATCTCGGGGTGCGCCAGTCGTAATCCCCTCGTGTCGGGGCGGTCCTTTCAAGGGAGTTATTGGGTGACAAAGAACTTCGCCGGGTGATGTCGTAATCCCCTCGTGTCGGGGCGGTCCTTTCAAGTCGCGGATGCCGGGGAATATAGTTGATGCCGTCCTCTAGTCGTAATCCCCTCGTGTCGGGGCGGTCCTTTCAAGTTGTGGGCACGGGGATTGTAGTGGGAACAAGTGGCGTCGTAATCCCCTTGTGTCGGGGCGGTCCTTTCAAGAAGGAAGGAGCAAAAATGTTTAAAGTGGAAGGAAGTCGTAATCCCCTCGTGTCGGGGCGGTCCTTTCAAGACCCTCTCTGGCTTACTACCTCCCAGGAGAGGTCGTGTCGTAATCCCCTCGTGTCGGGGCGGTCCTTTCAAGTACACTCGTCGCTCAGGATGCCGCCAGTACTATTTGTCGTAATCCCCTCGTGTCGGGGCGGTCCTTTCAAGCAGGAACACAGGGATTTGATAAGCCATAGTTTTCTCGAGTCGTAATCCCCTCGTGTCGGGGCGGTCCTTTCAAGGGGCATCAATTCTCTTAATCCCCTTTGTGCCGATCGTCGTAATCCCCTCGTGTCGGGGCGGTCCTTTCAAGCAGGAATGGGGCAGGCTTCGTGGAGCAGGGTTGTTGTCGTAATCCCCTCGTGTCGGGGCGGTCCTTTCAAGGATCGGGATTATCCAAAGGAAACCGCCATGGTTTCGAGTCGTAATCCCCTCGTGTCGGGGCGGTCCTTTCAAGGCCGGAGCTGCAATACTACCTTCCCGGGGAGGTAGGTCGTAATCCCCTCGTGTCGGGGCGGTCCTTTCAAGTACTGTTACGCGCCAATTCGCGCGTGATCGTTGAAGTCGTAATCCCCTCGTGTCGGGGCGGTCCTTTCAAGTCTGCAAAATCACTACAGACTTACCTAGACATTTAAGTCGTAATCCCCTCGTGTCGGGGCGGTCCTTTCAAGGAGTTTGGGAATAAAAAGACAAAATCTTGGCAACAAGTCGTAATCCCCTCGTGTCGGGGCGGTCCTTTCAAGGACGGGTGTAGTGGTAGGTACCAGTGGCCCGTGGCAGTCGTAATCCCCTCGTGTCGGGGCGGTCCTTTCAAGGCTATTAGAGCCGCCTCACTTGTGAGGTGGTACAAGTCGTAATCCCCTCGTGTCGGGGCGGTCCTTTCAAGTCCTGGTCCCCGTGCTGTGAGGCACCAGGGACTCCCGTGTCGTAATCCCCTCGTGTCGGGGCGGTCCTTTCAAGAAGGTGCACCTCCAGGACTGGGCAGCCCGGGTGGAGGTCGTAATCCCCTCGTGTCGGGGCGGTCCTTTCAAGTTGCCCACGCGCGCGGGTGGGAAGTGGGCGATCTGTCGTAATCCCCTCGTGTCGGGGCGGTCCTTTCAAGAATTCCTCGGCGGCGAATGCAGAGCTGTAGAAATGTCGTAATCCCCTCGTGTCGGGGCGGTCCTTTCAAGGCTCTAAGAGCCGCCTCGCTTGTAAGGTGGTACAAGTCGTAATCCCCTCGTGTCGGGGCGGTCCTTTCAAGGCGATCTGCCCACGTCCTGCCCGAAATGTCGCGCCATGTCGTAATCCCCTCGTGTCGGGGCGGTCCTTTCAAGAGCCACCCGAAATCACCGTTGGGGCACAGTGACTTAGCAAGTGTGAAACGCTTATCGCCGTCAAGAGTTTACTTTTGAGGCTTATCTTAGCAGCAAAATCGTCGTAAGTCAAGTCATACCAACGACCGCTAGCCCCTCGACCTTCGGGAATAAACGGCAACATATTGGCATATAAGGAGTTACTGCCTGAAAAAGCGCTTTGCCGGCCTTGGAGCGAAATCCGGGCATCATGCGCCATTTCCGGCTGCCGACAACTTTTTGAAGGGTTCATTAGCACTCTCCCACTTGAAATCGAACTGGATGGCGCGCTGCGCAGCCTTCGCCAAGTAGTCAATCATTATATTTGGACGATCCTTCTCGCATATTTCGGACACGACCTCGCTCTCGAGCCAATTTCGCAGAGTGGAGGCGCCATCGAGTTCTTTACTGAACTTCTGGGCGAACGCCGTGTCGTCAAGTTTTTCGGTCATCGCGGTGTTCGCCGCAAGCGTGACCGTGAAATGCCACTTTTTTCCAGCGTCGAAGTCGTCTCCGGGCAGGACGGTTATCCGGCTGACGGCTTGATGTTTCAGAAAATGGATCTCCTGGTGGTGGCAAAGACAGTATTCATCGAAGATGGCGGCGACTTCGGTCCAAATGGCCATGGCGGCGCGCCTTTTTTCGTCGCCATTTCCGAGCGCAAGATCCCTGGCAAATAGCTGGCGAATCCCCTTGAACGGTCCGAAGTCGGGACGGTCTTTGCCCGCATCGGCATCGAGCCAGGTCTTCGTCGCATTCAGGAAGCACAGCGCGGCCGCGCCTTCGCCCCCCACCAGGCCGGCACACAACGCCGAGGCGGCGGGCAGAATTTGACGTAGGCGCTGCTCGAGGGTCTTGGAGTCCTGATCGAACGCATGTTCGGTAAGTTTCGACAGATTTTCGTAACCGACCCGGCGATTCTGATTGTCGCAGCCGTCTATGAGCCGGATGAGGAAGACCAATTTGGGAAAATCGAGATTGTGATTGAAGCGGTTGAGAATCTTATCGAGTTCATTGCAAGGGTTGCACGGCGTACCGACTTCGAGATCGAGATAGGGACACGGAGCCGGCTCCGGTTTCGATTCTTTGTCCCAGCCGGTGCGGCGGCGGTGGTAAACGCACAGCCAGCGAACCGCGTCCGTAAGGTCTTGACAAGGCGGCTGCCATTGGAGATCGGCCCGCGCTTGCTCAATGCCCAAGCGATGATAGGCCAGGAAGTGGTGATATTCGCGGATCTCGGATTTGAACAGCGGGACCAGCTTATCCTGGCGGTCCTTCAGCGGCAGCGCATCGAGCGTGTGGCCACAATCGTGCAATAGCAATGCGGACAGCAGAACGAATCGTTCTTCCTGCGTGAGAAAAGGGCGCTTGTCGCCGATGCACTCGTTCGCGATGGGCGTGAGCAGCAACTGGGCGAGTTCGAGCAGGTCGTGATGGTGGCGCTCGGCGTGTTCGGCCGCCATTTTGAGTTTGTCGCCGACCCATATATTGGGTCCGGTTTCCCGAATGAGGGACTTCAGGCAATCCGCGAGGGATTTATCACGTTCCAGAAACTGAGTGACCACCTTCTCGCTGAAACTCTGAAGGGGATCCGTCTTGAGTTGATCTTCATATTTCGCGCGAAGAATGCTTGGCAGCGAGGTGGGTGAATTGCCCTCCTCCTCTAACACGGCGGACATCCGCGGATCCATGGCATCTCTGTAGCTCGAATGACGCGCTGCGGCCTTCAGCAGATTGGCTTCACGGTGCCAGAGGGTGAAATCGAGGCCCACCGGATAGCGGGGCAGCCGGATGATTTGGTCCGACTCTCCATAGAGGTACTCCATGGAGACATTCTCGTGCTCCGCGAACAGCATGGCCAGCGTGGTATACGGGATTGCGCCCTTGAATCCGCCCGTGAAGTTGAGAATCGCTTCTGGAGCTTCCGTGGATTTATTTACGATTTCGATGATGTTTCCGATGAGATTTGGGATACCCGTGTTACGGAATAATTCGGAATTGCTCTCGCCCTCGGATTCTCCGGGCTCGACGGATAGCCCCTCGATCGGGATAACCTGGGCTACCGAATAGGGTTTGAGCAAGTCCGTATCTTCTTTGCTTTGGCGCAGGACTTCGGCAATTGTCTCGGCGCAGAATTTTCCTTTTGGGGAATCCGAAGCAAGCAGATAGACATCGAATTCAGAGACTGTCTCATTGTTTTTCCTTGCATTCGAGACACGCAGGGCGAGGTGGCTAATTTCCTGTGGCAGCGCATCCTTTGCCTTTCCCTCTAAGTTTTCTCGGAAACCAAGCTCGCGAGACAAGAGCCCTTTATCAATCAGATTTTTCTTAACCAAACAAGCCGTTGCTTGGATAATTTCTTGCGTGTTATTGCGTTGATATTTCTTCCATTTCTCATCCAGACTATTCTTGAAAGAATCCAAACTTTCCTTGATTTTGCGATCTCCCCCTGTGTTCGACAACATGGAGGTGCCGACCGTGATTATCATCAGCGATTTGGGCATGCGGTCATCCATACAAGGCCTTCACGAAGCCGCGGGGGCTTGTTCCGGCGGTTGATGCTCATCCTCGTCCGCGTCTTCAGGTTTCACGCCTTTGCCCCGCAAGAGGAGCGAGAGGACGCCGGCGATTTCAACGACTTCGCGCGTGATTCGCATTGCGGCCGCTCTGTCGCTATGGGTTCGCAACCATTCCAGGATGTCGCCCGTTGAAAGACCGGCATCGCTGCAACAGTCCGAGATGTCCTTATAGGCTTGCTTCGCGGGGGGCGATCCGCGAGATCGAAGGAACAACAGGGCCATCTCCAGCCCATCCGTACACGTGTGGGATACCAGTTTCTTGATTGCCGCATGGTAAGCGGGAGCCATATCTTTCTGCCTATCGAGTAAGCCGGTTACTCTTTCCCAGCAACGCGACATTCTCAGTTGATTTCTTGTTGGCTTCATTTTGCCTCCAAATCGCCCTTGGCCACGATCCGGGCCTGGCACAGTCCTTTTCCCGTGGTTTGGTCGCCGCCGATCTGAATACGCCCCGTTCCAAGCATGTTGCACACCTTGTCCATCACGCTGCTGCCCGTTTCAAGGCCGTTTGCCGGTTTGCGCGGTTTGTCGGCCAGAAGCAGCGCATAGAGGATCGTCTCGGAAGGGAGAAACTCCTGCATGAACAAGGCGCCCCGTTTTACGGTGCGCTTCTCCTCATCCAAGGCATTTCTGGAAACGACTTCCGTGGCGTACTGGACGAAGTATGTGAAATCATCATTGGGTATTTGCGCAAGGCTCACACGGGGATCGAAGATAGAAGCGGGGGGCGCTGTCTGGTCCACACCGCAGGCGTTCGCTGTCTGGTCCACACCGCAGGCGTTCTTGGAAATCCACTGAGCCGCCTCGTTCAGTTTCGTCTTCGCGTTTGTATTTTCATACACGGTGTATTCCAGATCCCGCAGGACGACGTCCGCCGAATCGGCGCCTAAGACTACGATTTCGTTTCCACAGGGATCGAGTTGCGGTGTCGAATTCAATCCCAACACCTTCATGTCTTGCGCGAGCCGGTCGAAGACGGCTGAACAGGTCACCCATGCGAACACGCCTCGTTCACAGGAAACGGGAAAGGCAAGAATGCGCGCATCCGTTACGGTGAGACAACCGGCATGGCCTTCGCCAGGGGATGGCGTCTTTGCCGGCCCAAAGATGGCCGTCGTTTCGGTGTTTCCATTTGCCGTCTTTGCATCCGTCTTGTTCCGTTCAATCAAGGCGTTTCGGTACGCATCGCGGAGTACGCCTTTGAGGCCGGAACTGTGAATGGCCGGCCATTGGGTGTGCACTTCGCGCTGGATGGGAAGGTCAATCGCGCCAAGCGGCGCTCCTGAACCGGCATGGAGCGGTGTTTGGGCCCGGAGAAACAACACGGCGGCGGCTTTTTCATTATTTGGCATAGTCCCAGTCTCCTCTCAAACATATCCCCCAACCGGCCTGTTTATCGTCCTGTTCATCACTGATGGACGTGCCGTGCGGGTCATTTTTTTCGGTACATTTGTCCTTCCTCTCCCAGAAATAGACACTCCCCATGCGCGCAGCGTATTTCGTCTTTAGCGGCCTATTCAGCAAACCGTCCCATCCGGAAAACACGATGGGGGCGCCGGTTATCGCGCTGACAAGCTTGTACTTCTTTGCCATCTCTACCGGAATCCACCCGCCGCCCTTGAACCGGCCAGGCGTGATGAGCGTGGTAAAGAACCGCTTTGTGGAGTTCCAGTCTTTCCAGTCGCTTGGCGGTTTGGGAAGGGTAAATTCCGACGAGTGTATTTCGACCCACGCGGTCTTGCCTTCACCACCCAATTTCATCCATGGGCTGGTGGCGACAACCTTCTTTATTACCTCGTCTTCTACTTCGCTTTCGATTTCGACCTGAAGCGAAATGCCGTCCCTGAACCGCATGAATTCCGACGCATACAGGGCGCCTTCTTCGACCGTGCGCGTATCCTCATGAATAACAATTCCATAGCGGCTTTCGCTACGCCACAGATAGTCGCGATGACTGGTCCGCGACGGCTTAATATCGTAAAGATAGACTTTCCCGTCAGAAGCCAATGCCTGGGCCATTGCATCCGAATCCAAGAACGAGTTGTCGAGACTCGTCCAATCCTTGCCGCCGGGAAGCCAAAGATGCCGGAAAGTGCCCGCGTCCGCGCCTTGCGGAACATTATATCCGGGCAGGTTATCCTGGACAGGACACAACCGCTGAAGACAGACATCGTTCTCGTCGTCAACCATGTGAAGAGGCAACGGAAAGAGCCGAGTGCCTGTCTGCGCAAGGAACGGGCCGCGGATTGAGGCTTTCAGTACCCATTTGCAGCCTTCGTCACAATATGATTCAAGATCTTTTCGCGTAATCTCCTCAAGATTTGCTTTGCGTACTTTCATCGCGAGATCGCCAAGGTCCTGTCCCATGCCATTGAGAAGCCACGTGCGGACGGCGCCGGCAATTGCCCGTGGTGTCGGGAAGACGCTGTCGGAAGCCGTGGTTACTTGGTCAAAAGGCCGGCTTTCCCGAAACATCAGGACATCCGAAGGGATCAGATTGAGAGTAGTCTTACTCATGGCGTCAATCCTTTCCGCGCGCCAGAAATGAGGCGAACATCAGCGATTGGACATAAGCGTCCACAACGCTAGGCATGAAACCGTACTCTCTTTTTTGGGGCAATAACAAGTCCTTCTCACCCTTGAGTTCCTTGCGAATCCTTTCGTTCGCCGCTTTGTGGCTTTGGTCAATGTAGTCCATGAGAGCGTCGAACAATTTCCTGGCATGTGTCGCCAGTTCGGTACTGGCGGCGTTGGCGTCGGCGGAATTCTTCATTCGCTGAATGAAGTGTTCGAGAAGGGTCCTGGCAAGATCGTCGTCGCTTGTCGCGGGAATGTCGTTCTTCGCCTGTTCAAATCCGTAAAGCCACCGGTCGCTGGCCTTCTTTTCAAAGCACTCTTCGATACCGTTAATCTTTTTGGCAATTTCCCACGACATCGTCCCGCTCAAAGGCCCGCCAGAGTGCTTTATGAGTTGCCAGCCGAGACGATCTCTGCCCGCTTCTTTAGCCTTCTTCAATGTGGCTTCCACTTTGTGAAGCGCGTCGTGCAATGGATGTTTATAGTGGAAAACGACAATTCCGATACTCGCGGTTCCTATGTCGTTAGGCGGTAGTTTGGGAAACTTTTCCCTGAGTTCGACGCAACAGTCCAACAATGAACCCAGAGGCATCAAAGCGAGAATGTCATCGCCACCTGCATACACCAGATGACCGCAATGGTTTTCTTCAATGATCGACTTTGTTTCATTTGCATACTCGGAAAGTCTTTGACTGAAATGGGACAGAACCTCACTTCCGTCAAGGTTATCCAGTTTTTCCCCTATATTGTCGCCATCCAGTTTGAGAACCGCCAGGTAACGCGGTGGAGCGCCTGCCTTTTTACTCAGTTTCTCCCGACAAGTCCTGGATTTACTCTTAAATTCACATATTTCTTTCGAATCGTTCTTGTCTTCTCTATCTACGCTGTCGTCCAGAAGGTATCGTTCCAGAGATTCATCTTCCTCGTTGCGCGCTTTGCGTAGCGCCTTGGCTGCAGACTCCCAATCGTTGATTTCCTCATTTGCATCCTGAAGGTTCTTTTGCCAATAGCCTACCGCGATCTTGGCCGTGTCTGGAATCTCGCCGGACAGCGACAGAGCCTTTTCGACTGCTGAAACAAATCGCTTCACCAAACCCACCGCGCAGAGCCGGTCATCTTTACGCAGGCGAATATTGCCAATAGACGTGTTCTCTACATTACACCAAAATTCGTTTTGGGCACTGACTGCGCCGCCCGGGCCCATTTGTTCGAGGGCGCCCATCATGGTGCATTTGTCACGGCCTATGCCGCAGTCTCCAGTAAATGGCTTGATCTGTTTCTGAACAGCCAGCGCCGCCGAAAGTAACCGCCATTTCTTCTGCCACGGATTCCTGGAAACACCATCAGAAAAGAACTTGTTGTAAACCTTATCCTCCAAATCTGTTTCGTCGAGGATAGCGGTCCGGACACTCCAAAAATTCTCAGTCTGCTCCTTCCAGAACTTACTCCAGCCTGGGTTGTCGCGCCAGAGCGCATCGAGTTTTTGGAACACGATGCCTGTCAGACGATTCCATTCGACATGAATGGCCTTCCGAAGCTCTTTTTCTGCGTTTTCGGCAACGTTCTTGGATGCAAAGGCCATGGTAAACTGGTTAGGTATATTTCGCTCTATATCGCTGCCTGAAGGATAAAGCGGATTGCCCTTAAGATCCTTTCCCTTCTGTATAGCGACTGAAACGAGATGGCACAGCAACACTGAACCAGCCTTTAAGTCGCGAACGGAGCGAGCCCCTTGTATGAAATCCTGAACGGGACCTATCGAGAATGCCAGCCACACTTTCGACTCTTCCACTGTGTCCCTCCTTCATTGCTGGGTTGCGACTCGGCAACCGCCACGCAGTCCCATGCCCTACACAGATAGGTGCATTTTACCTGGCTATCGCACCCAATGCAAGTGAACTGTGCGTCCTGAAAACTTACTTCTTGACATAGAGTGACTTGTGAAGGGGTGCTGTTTGAGCAACTCATCGGGAGCGGTTCCGAGATCTTGCCTGGATTGCCGAACTCCGGAGGGTTCAGAAAGTACTTGCTTTTATGTTGCGATTCGGTTATTTTAGATCGTCATCTTAATCTAAAACAACGTTGGCGTCTATTTTAGGTTCGGCGCGTGGAATATGAAACGAACTCTCCAGGGACATTACGTTACGACATCCACCGTGGGTGAGAAGGTGAAGGCCTTCGTGCCCTCGCCGTTGCCGCCGAAGCCTCCTATCGATTGGACGCCAAAGCTGCGGAGCAAGTTTGACGAGGCGCTGTTGGCACTCGGTCGATTGGACAGCGTCTCGGCACTGCTTCCGGATACGTCGCCTTTCTTGTATTCGTACGTGCGCAAGGAGGCGGTCTTGTCCTCCATGATTGAGGGAACGCAATCCTCGCTCTCCGATCTTCTGCTGTTTGAGCTTGACCAGAAACCCGGGGTACCTCTGGAGGATGTCCAGGAAGTGAGCAACTATGTCGCCGCGCTAACGCACGGACTGAACCGGTTGGCAGAGGGTTTTCCCTTGTCCCTGCGACTCATCCGGGAAATCCATGGTATCCTGTTGGCCAAGGGACGCGGACACCATAAGGCTCCGGGGGAGTTTCGCCAGAGCCAGAACTGGATCGGGGGGACTCGACCAGGCAATGCCGCTTTCGTACCGCCGCCGGCTGGCCAGGTGCTCGAGTGCATGGGTGCGCTCGAACGTTTCCTCCATGATAAACCTGTAGCGACTCCCGCGCTGCTCAAGGCAGCGTTGGCCCACGTCCAGTTTGAGACCATCCACCCGTTTTTGGACGGCAATGGGCGTGTAGGGCGGCTGTTGATAACGTTGCTGTTGTGCGACCAGAAGGTGTTACGCGAGCCGATGCTTTACCTGAGTCTTTATTTCAAGACGCACCGGCAGTATTACTACGAGCTTTTGAACAACGTGCGCCAGACCGGGGATTGGGAGGCTTGGCTGGACTTTTTCGCCGAGGCGGTTATCGCTACGGCAATCCAAGCTGTGGAAACCGCCCAAAGGATACTTGACATCTCACGCGAGGACCATGGCAAAATAGCTGCTCTTGGCCGGGCTGCAACTTCGGCCGGACAAGTCCATCGGGCGATGCTGGAGCATCCGATAGCCACGCCCGGATGGCTGGTCGAGAAGACAGGTATTACCCATGCCACGGTTAATAAGTGCCTCGGTCACTTGGAACGCCTCGGCATCGTCCGCGAACTGACGGCCCGGAGGCGAAACCGGGTCTTCAGCTATACGCGGTACGTGGAGATTCTGAACCAAGGGACGGAATTGCCGACATGAAATCAGGCAGACAGAATGTCCGAATCGAGCCCAAATGGGCTCAACGCCTGTCAAACCTGGAAGCGCGTAACAAAACGGTGGCTACATTTTCGCACCCCTAAGACGAGCAGTCGAGGGGCGAGAAATGACGGGTCGCGGGTTAGAGACCGGTATCGAGCTCCGCAGGGTTCCGGAGCGCTGCCAACCGTTGGGCAAGTGGGGCCTCGATTTGCTACCAATTTTGCTACCAAATTTTGAAAAACATGGGAAACATGGTATACATGGGAAGGTAGTGGGCAACGAGCGTATCTCGTTGCGTTGACATAAGTTTCTTATTTTCCAAGGGGTTACGACTTTGGGCTTCTTCCATCTCATAACCCAAAGGTCGGCGGTTCGAATCCGCCCCCCGCTACCAATTGGAATCAAAGGACTTACGTCAACGTAAGTCCTTTTCTTTTTGCCCGGAAAAGGCCGATTTGCTACCAATTTGCTACCAAATGAAATCGGCCGCACGTTTCTGCCGCATTTGAAATGGACTTGCCACACAAACCTTGGACCTCAAGATCGGAGGGTGTGTGCAATGGCTTCATTGGTCAGACGCGGCAAAACGTATTATGCCCGCTATTACGTCGGCGGGCGGCAGAAGGCGATCTGTCTGGGGACCTCGTCGTACCCCATCGCCAAGGAGAAGCTACGCCAGCTTGAGTCGAAGCTGGTGATGGGCTTCGAAATCCCCGTACAGACGAAAACGCCTCTCGTAGAGGTCGTTGGCGCCTACGTGGGTCACATGCGGAGCACGAAGACCCGCAACAGCATCAAGAGCGAACTCTACTACCTCAAAGACATGTTCGGCCCAATCTGCGCCGAATTGAAACCCGTTTCGCCGGAGAAGACAAGCAAGAGCCGGGACAAGCACTTTGACGCCCAGTTCTTCGAGGAGATCAAGACGCCAGACATCGTGGCCTTCTTGACGTCTCGCATGCAAACAAGGAGCCTTTCCCCCAAGACGGGGAATCACTATCGCGGAATCCTTTCCCGACTCTTCAGTTGGGCGATGACACAGTACGGCGTCAAGATGCCCAACGGTGTAAACCCGGCAGCCAAGGTTGACGAGCACGAAAAAAGACGGGGTTGTGGGCAGATCCCACGTCAGAACGTAAAACCTGATCTTGACTGTCGAATCCAGGGTTATCGTCATCCGTATCGTCATCGGTCTTGAAACCAACGCCGCTTCAGATCAGTCAAACCGGTAAAGTTGGTGTTGGGTATGAAACGGACATCGGGTGTGTCCGTTTTCACGTGGTGCTCCAAGTATTTTTGGAGCAAGGACATACGAAAGGGTACGAATGTGAGCAAGACGATGGTGAAACGGGTGTTGGTGGTGATGTTGGTTGCGGTAGTGGCGGGCGGTTGTGCAAGCACGCCCAAGGGACCGTCCGATGCGGAACTCGTCCAGCAGCGGATTGAGAACTTCAAGGCGGCGTTGTTGGCCAAGGATGTTGACAAGGTTCTGATGAACGTGTCTGAAAACTTCTATCATCCGGAAGTGGGCGACAAGGCCGGCGCGCGCGATATCATGCAGCAGGGCATTGATTCCGGATTTACCGAGGGCGGCCAGGTGGACTTGACCAACATGCAAATCAAGGTCGAAAAAGATACGGCCACAGCGTATCCGATCATCGCCAGCGCGGCGCCCGGTTCGGTTACCGTGGGCCTGACCCTCAAGAAGGAAAAGGCCAAAGACGGTAATCTGGGCTGGTATATCACCGAAATCAACGTCGAAGGTATCTAAACGCCTTCACTCGTATCAGAAGTTTTGTGGCGCGGATACTGCCTCCGCGCCACACTTTCTTTCATCAGCGCCTTGCCGTGTAGTTTCTATCAACAAGCACAAGAAGTTTTTCAACGACTTACGCAAGCCATTGAAATACAATGATGTGTCGTGCGAATACGGTGGAGTCCTTGCCGCGATAACGATGACGATAACGATCACGAGCACGATAAGAGGCTGGACGATAAGACGTTAGCAGAATCCGAAGGTTTCCGGTGTGTTCCATGGACGAGTGGACTTTATGGAGGAGAGGTCCCCGCCGATTCGCACTAGGCTGTTCTTCGATTGTACACTTCCCCGCGAAACCGGAGACCCTTGGTATGGAAAACACGTTCACGAACCGGATTGAAGGATTGCGCAAAGCGCTGGCTGAATGGGAATGTGATGCATTCGCGAGCGTCGCTGCGCCGGACAATCAATACCTCACCGGTTTTACCGGCAGCACGTCAGGCGTGATTGTATCGGCCGACGCCGCAGCATTTCTGTGCGATTCGCGGTACACCGAACAGGCGCAACAGCAGGTCAAGGCCTTTCGTGTGTCGGAGGTTCCAGGCAATTTGATTACCCGCTTGGGCGAGCGGCTGGCGGGCATGAACCTGTCCACGGTCGCGTATGATCCGAACGGCTGGACCGTTGCCCAACTGGCGGCAATGCAAAAAGCCTTTCCCGGTTCCCTGAAACCAGCGGATGGCATCGTTGCCCGGTTGCGTATAATCAAGTCGCCGGATGAAATAGATGCTTTGCGCGCCGCCTCCGAATTGAAAGAAGCGGCGCTGGCGGACGTTCTCCAGGAAATCCGCGAGGGCGTGGCCGAAGCGGAAGTGGCGGCGCGGATCGAATATGAATTCAAAGCGCGCGGAGCGTCCGGCGCATCGTTCGATACGATTGTCCTGTTCGGTTCCCGTACCTCGATGCCGCACGGCAGCCCCGGAAAAACGCGTCTGAAACACGGCGATACGGTCCTGATTGACCTTGGCTGCCGGCATTGCGGCTATTGTTCCGACTTGACTCGCACCTATGCCTACGGTACGATCCCCGGCGCATGGTTCGAAGCGGTGTATGAAACCGTTTTCGAGGCGCAATCAGCGGCTATTCAGGCCGTCCGGCCCGGAGCGCGATGTCGCGATGTGGATGCAGTTGCGCGCGACCTGATTCAATTTCGCGGCTACGGCGCGCACTTCGGCCATGGTCTAGGCCATGGCGTCGGCATCGAAATCCACGAAGGGCCGCGATTGAACGCCGAATCGGAACTCGTCCTCGAACCCGGCATGGTCGTAACCGTCGAACCGGGCGTGTACCTGCCTGGAAAAGGCGGCGTGCGCATCGAAGACATGGTGGTAGTAACGGAAAAAGGCGGCGAGGTGTTGACCCGAACCCCCAAAGCATTGAAGGTGTTGAACGCATGATTTCGACGGCGGATTTCAAAAACGGAATGGTGGTGGTGCTCGAAGGCGATCTGATGCAGATCGTCGAATTCCAGCACGTCAAACCGGGCAAAGGCGGAGCGTTCGTCCGCACCAAATTCAAGAATGTTCTTACGGGCCGCGTGCTCGAAAAGACCTTCCGGTCCGGTGAAAAATTCGAGGAAGCCGAACTCGAACAACAGGTGTGGCAATACCTCTACCACGACGGCGATCTTTACCATTTCATGCACAAGGAAAGTTTTGAACAACTCGCCATTGGTGACGATATCATGGGCGACAGCAGCAAATGGCTCAAAGAAAACTCTGATGCCACCTTGCTTTTTTATAAGGGTAAATGTATCTCCCTCGAACCACCCTTCTTCGTCGAACTCCTGATTACCCAATGCGACCCCGGATTCCAGGGCGACCGCGCGACCGGCGGCACCAAACCCGCCACCCTCGAAACCGGCGCCGTCGTCCAAGTGCCCCTCTATATCCAGGAAGGCACCGTCATCAAAGTGGACACCCGCACCGCCACCTACATCGAACGCATCGGCTGAACAGATTCCGCCGATTCCCTTCCAAGATCTTGTACTTTCGTGCATGGTGACTGTATACGACAGCGTAACCTTTTCGATCAGATCCTGTGAAAAAACAGATTGGCGCAGAATATCCAGTCTGCGTAAAAAGGGCTTTTTCTGTGGATCTGCGCGGACTCGACAGTCTGCGCCACGGGTTTCGTCTTTTATTCACAACCCCTAATACGCCCCGCCATCTTCCTATACTTCCCATGCTGGCTGTATGTTGGAGATTATACCGTCGGGCGGTGATGCAACTATCTCGTGCAATCGGCTATACTTCTTTTTAGGTTCGGATTGGGCAGGACATGCTGAATTCTGTTATTTGTATGGCGGTTTTTCAACAATTCTCCGCGGATTCCGAGAGAAGACGGTCATAACATGAGCGGTGAAGTTCAGCGTTTGGAAAGTGTTTGCGCGCGGATCGCGGGCGAGCAGGCGATGCGGCAGGAAGGCGTACACCGGCTTCGGACGACATGGTGCGAGCGGCTCGGCGTACGGCGTCCGAGCGGCGCGGTGGCCTGCATAGACCGGCAGGGATGGGTCAATATTGACGTGGCGATTGTTGCGGCGCGGCACAACAATCTGCGGCAGTTGGGTATCGAGGTTCAGCAATCGGTCCGGAATGCTGTCCGGAACGCGACGCGCCAGCCGTTGGGGCGTGTCAATGTGCGCATCGCCGGCATTCGGCGATAGTCAATCCGCCTTGGGCGGACAAGCCTGCGCCCACGTGGCGCGGAAAGGTTCAGGAACATGAGATTTGTGCATCGTTTTCTGTTCAAACTGATTGCGTTGTGCATGGTGTGCGGCGGGGCGCTGATCGCTGCGATGTGGTGGGATGCTTCTTTGCGCGCGATGATCTTTTCCGCGTTCAAGATTCATGTTTGGACGCCGTACGGTTTTGTGTTCGGCCTCGTCGCTATTCTGGCGGGTCTCATCGGTTTGTGGCCGGGGCGTGGCGCTTACCGGCACAATGTGATCACGTTTCCGGGTGTCCACGGCGACGTGACCATTGAACTCGATTCCGTCGAGTCCACCCTTACGCGCATGGTCAGTAAGATGCCGGAAGTGAAGAAAATTCGCATTCGCGTGGTGCCCGCGGACGACCGCCGCCGGGTGCGCGTCAAGGCTGACGTGCTCGTCTACAAGGGCGCGTCGCCATCGAGCGCGCGCGAGATTGCCAACCGTATTACCGACTATCTTACGGACACGGCCGTAAATATGCTCGGCGTCGAGGATGTGACGACAGTGGATCTCAATGTGCGCGGCATCGTGATGGATGCGAAGCCGGTTCCCCCGCCGAAAACGGATGAACAAGCGGTCAAACAAGACGAATCCATGGCCGATGAATTGGCCGTTTCCACAATATCCGCAGCCACAATGGCATCTGGGGTCCCCGAATCTGCACAACCTTCCGAAGCGCCTGTTCCGATGGAAGAATTACCGCCGGCCTGCGAATCCGAAGGCGCGTGGAGTCGTGGCGAACCGAAAGATACCCCCGCGCCCTTTGAGGGATCCATGGAAGACGAAGTGGCCGAAGGACTGGATCCGTCCGCCGAGGCCGTGGCCATTGAACCGTTATCTTTGGCGGAGGGCGAATCGTCTACGCCGGATGCCGAACCGCCGATTGACATGGGGCCCGTCAACGGCGAACCGGATACACCCCCTTGCGGCGACAGGCCGTTGGGTGGTTTTCAGGATTGGAACGATCCGGACCGCCCGCCAGCGGAAACGAAGGAGGTTTAGCGGCACGATGTTGGCAAAACGTGTGATTCCCTGTTTGGACGTGGCCGATGGCCGTGTCGTCAAAGGCGTCAAGTTTCTCGGACTTCGCGACGCGGGCGATCCCGTCGAGATCGCCAAGCGGTATGATGAGGAAGAGGCCGACGAAATCGTCTTCCTCGATATCCGCGCTTCGACCGACAATCGCGAAACAATGCTCGATGTCGTCCGCCGCACCGCCGAGCAGGTCTTTATGCCGCTGTGTGTCGGAGGAGGCATCCGCACCATCGAAGATATTCGCCGTCTGCTCGCCGCGGGCGCTGACAAAGTTTCGATCAATACGCCCGCCATTGAAAACCCCGATTTCATTGATGAGTCGTCCCGCCGGTTTGGTTCCCAGTGCATTGTGGTCGCAATAGATGCCAAACGCCAGCCCGACGGTTCCTACGTTGTACACAGCCACGGCGGGCGCGAAGGGGGGCGTCCCACGCCGCTCGAACCGGTGGCATGGGCGATCGAGGCCGAGAAACGCGGCGCCGGCGAAATCCTGCTCACGGCCATGGATTGCGACGGCACCAAGAACGGCTACAACATTCCGCTGACGCGCGCCATCGCCGATTCCGTCGGTATTCCCGTAATTGCCAGCGGGGGGGCGGGAACCCTTGAACATCTCCGGGAAGGCCTGGTCGAAGGCCGAGCCGATGCCGCCTTGGCCGCTTCCATTTTCCACTATCGGGAATACACCATCCGGGAAGCCAAGGTTTACTTGGCCGCCCATGGCGTTTCCGTCCGTCAATGAAGGTTTTTCCCGAAGCGGTCCCGCCACGGACATACGGGCGTTTGGCGTTGGCGCTGGCCGTGTGTGCATCGGCGTTAGGCGCCTGTTCGCTGGGCGATTTGGCGGTTCGCCCATTGCCGCGTCATGCCGGAACGTTGATTGCTCCCGGTCTTTTCGCGCCGGTCACTATCCTTCGCGACACCTGGGGCGTGCCGCACCTCTATGCCGAAAATGCGCATGACCTGTTTTTTGCGCAGGGTTACACGCAGGCGCAGGATCGCTGGTGGCAAATGGAGTTTTTCCGTCATGTGGGGCGCGGATCACTGGCGGAATTGATCGGCGAAGCGGGGTTGGCCGACGATGTCTACTTTCGCACGTTGCGTCTTTACGATACCGCGACGCGGGAAATCGCGCTTCTCGAACCCGGCGCGCGCGAGATGCTGGAGGCTTTCGTCGCAGGCGTGAACGCGTATCTCACAGGCAAGGAACCGGGCGAACTGGCGATGGAATACGCGGTGCTTCAACTGGCCGGGACGGAACTTTCCGTCGATCCATGGTCGCCCGCCGATTCGCTCGTGTTCGGCAAAATCATCCAGATGCAGCAAGGCATGCCCATGGCGGGCGAAAGCGCTTTTCAGGAAGTGATCGATCGGGTCGGTTTCGATCGCGCCTTATACTGGGCGCCGCCTTGGCCCTACGGCGTCAAACCGGCTATTCTGGGTCCCGGCGGCAAGCGATTTGAATCCGGCGGATTGTTGGACGCATGGCTGCGCCCGCCCCTGGGGAGCAATAGTTGGGTTGTCAGCGGATCCTTGTCGAAAACAGGCCGTCCCATTCTCGAAAACGATCCGCACCTCGGTGTTATGACGCCGTCTTTTTACTACGAAATCGCACTGCACAGCGTGGGCGGCGCGGACGAGGCCCCGATCGATCTCGCCGGCGTTGCCTTCGCGCCACAGCCGGGGGTGGTCATCGGGCACAACGCGCATATCGCGTGGGGCATCACCCTTGGCAAAGGCGTTGATGCATGGGATACGTACCGCATCGCGCCGCATCCGTCGAAACCGATCGAAAAATATCAGTGGAACGGCGGTTGGTCCGCGTTTTCCGTGCGGGAAGAGACTTTTCATGTCGCCGGGCAGGATCCTGTAACCTTCCAACTTCGCGAAACGATCCACGGGCCGGTCGTCAACGACGAGTTTGCGTCGGACGAGGCCGGATTTTCCCTGCGCCCGAACGAGAAACCGCTTGCCTTGCGCTGGGCAGGGCTTGAGCCGGGGAGACTCGGCAACGCCCTGTACCGTTTGGCGCGCGCGTCGAATTGGGACGAGTTTCGCGCCGCGCTGGCGTTATGGGACGCGCCGCCATGCCATTTCAGTTACGCGGACGTGGCCGGCCATATCGGTTATCAACTCGCGGGCAAGGCGCCGGTCCGCCCGGCGGATCAAAGCGGAATGACGCCAGCGCCAGGCTGGACCGAAGAATCTCTGTGGAAGGGTTATGTGCCGTATGAAGACCTGCCGCACGCGCTCGATCCGCAAGACGGGGTCATCGTTCACGCGAATCAGGCCGTTGCGCATCCCGATTATTTCGCGCGGCTGAAGGCGAAACTGGCGCCCGTGTTCGGCCCGGATATCAATGTCTGCTTTCAGCCGACGGCCTATTACGGGTACCGGGCCGAACGCATCCGGCAATTGATCGAAGGCCGTGCGCCGTACGATCTCGACGCGTTCAGCCGTATGCAGGCCGACGTGAAATGGACCAGCGCCGACGAAGTGATGCCCTGCCTCGTTTCGATGCGATTGGACGACGCCGCGCTTCGATGCGACCGCGATTGGCTCGCGCGCTGGGATCGCCGATTCACGGCAGACAGTCCGCAGGCCACGCTGTACGCGCTTTTCTGGAAGCATCTGACGAACGGTATTTACGCGGATGAAGCCCCGCCACCACAACCCAACGACGCTGTCATGTACGCTGTCCGGCTTCTGCTGGCCGACCCGGCCAATGTCTGGTGGGACGACCAAAGGACGCCGGACACGGTCGAAACGCGCGACGACATTCTGGCGCATTCCTTGCGGGAGGCTTTCGCCGAGGCCGAGCGGCGTTTCGGACCTCTTCGCGCCAACTGGCGTTGGGGGAATCATCATACAATCCGATTCGTCAACTTTCCCCTGGGGGTCGGCGGCATCGGCGCGATCGCGTGGCTCGTCAATCGCGGCCCGGTCGGACTGCCGGGCACAATGGAAACCGTCAACGCGGCAGAATGGGTGGAGGAAAACAACACATTCGCCGTGAAATGGGCGCCCGCCATGCGCATGATTCTCGACGTGGGCGATTGGGACAACGGACGGATTTCGCTGGCGCCCGGCCAAAGCGGCCATCCCGCCAGCAAGAACTACGGCGACCAGATCGAATTATGGGCAGCCGTCAAGCATCGCCCCATGCTCTGGTCCTTCGACCGTGTCAAAGCCGAAACCGTGCATACCCTGACGCTGGCGCCGCCCCGGTAAAACAACCCGGCTTTGCCGGTGGCCCCGTTGACTGGGCTTTATGCGTGGACGTCTTCTTGCTATAGTCTTTCGAGAAAACCGGAACTGTTTTATGACGACCCTCCGTATCGAACCCTACAAGATTCCCGCGGCCGCAATCGGCCCCGAAAATCCGCTTCCCTGTTTTCGCGAAACCGATGAGGATTCCCATTTTTCGCTGGACGACTCGCTGACAGAAGAAGATCGCCGTTTTATGGGCTGGCGCACGGCCTTTCGCGTGTTGCCCTACCGGATGCAAGACGGTTATACCCGCGAGAAGAAGCCGCATTCGTTCGATTCGATCGTACTGGAAAATGAAATCCTTCGCGCGACGTTTCTTCCGCAACTTGGCGGCCGGCTCGTTTCCCTTTTTCACAAAGAGAAAGGCTGGGAACTCTTAGACCGCAATCCGGTGTTTCAACCCGCAAACCTCGCTCTTCGCAACGCATGGTTTAGTGGTGGCATCGAATGGAACACAACCCTGGTGGGGCATTATTACCTGACGTGTTCGCCGGTGTATGCCGCGCGTGTGGAGGGACTCGACGGCGCGCCCGTGCTGCGGTTGTACGAGTGGGATCGCGTCAAGTGTTTCCCTTGGCAGATTGATTTTCATCTTCCGCAGGGATCGCCCTATCTTTATGCCCGCGTGCGGTTGCTAAACCCGCATGATCATGAACTGGCCATGTATTGGTGGACCAACATGGCCGTACCAGAACGTCCCGGCGGGCGCGTGATCTTTCCGGCTGACACGGCTATCAGTCCCGGCGAGGACGGCAAATTCGGCGTCGTGCACCTGCCGTGGGTGCGGGGCGAGGATGCGACCTATGCCGCGCGGGTTCCCTTTGCTCAGGAGATGTTCTCGCGCATTCCGGACGAACAGCGGAGGTGGGTCGCGCACATTGACGAAGACGGTTCGGGCTTTTTCGAGACGAGCACGGACCGCCTGCGGGGGCGCAAGTTTTTCTGCTGGGGCATGAATCCGGGCGGCCGCCGCTGGCAGGCCTTTTTAAGCCGTCCGGGGCAGGCCTATCTTGAAATACAGGCGGGTCTGGCCCGGACGCAGTTGGAATGCCTTCCCATGCCGGCCCATGCGGAATGGACATGGATTGAAGCCTTCGGGGCGATCGAGACCGATCCCAAGCCAGTGCATGGCGCCGATTACCCGGCGGCGTGGAAGGCGGTTGACGCCGTCATCGAACGGATGTTGCCGCGGGAGGCCGTGACTGCTTTTTACGAAGCGACGGATGGCGTGGCGCGTCGTATGCCCGAAACGATCCTTCATCATGGTTCGGGCTGGGGCGCGCTCGAACGAAAACGCCTTGCGCGACAGGGGATGGCCGATCCCATTCCGCCCGAATGGGTGTTTCCTGAAGAAGATCTGCAACCGGATCAGCAGCCGTGGTTGCATCTGCTCGAAAAAGGCACGTTGCCTGAAGCGCCGCCGGATTCGGAGCCGGGGGCCTATATGGTCCAGCCGGAATGGCGGACGCTGCTTGAAAAGGCCGTCGCCGCCGGATGCGGAAGCCATTGGCTGGCATGGTATCACCTTGGGGTGATGCGCATGGAAAACGGCGACATTGTAGAAGCCGAAGAAGCATGGAAGCGATCCCTTTCCCTGTCGCCGTCGGGCTGGGCATACCGGAATCTTGCGGTGGTTTGCGATCGCCGGGACGATGCACAAGGCCGGCGCGAAATGCTGATCCGCGCATGGGAAACCGGGCCGCGTGTGGCGGCTATTGCCCTTGAATACGCCCACGCGCTCCTGCGCGCCAGGGACTATGAAGCGCTTGCCGTTCTGATGGAAACCGCGCCGCCGGAGGTCCGCGCCCACGAGCGAATGCGGCTCGTGGCCGCGCAAGCCGCGCTGGATTGCGGCGATTTGGACGCGGTGGCGCCGGTTTTCGATTATGATTTTGCGACGATACGCGAAGGCGAAGTATCGTTGACGGACCTGTGGTTTCAATACCATGAAAAGCGCATCGCTCTTTCGGAGGGAGTGCCTGTAGACGATGCGCTCCGCCGCCGGATCAAGCGCGAATGTCCGCCCCCGTCGAGGATAGATTTCCGTATGATCCGGGATGTGGACAATCCGGGGTAACCAGATTGGTGTAGGTTCGGTTGGCCTTGGTCGAAATCGAGAGAATGAGTCCACAGGATTACAGGTGGCTGAGGTTGTTGTAGAAGTGCATGTAGGAAAACGGCGGTTCGTGAACCGCCGCGATCAAAGCCTTGTACCTGGATTCGGCAGTCAAGATCGGATTCTACGTGCTATCCTCTGGATGTCGTGGACCTTGTGGACGAAATGGACAAGAAAATCAATCCCCTTGCGGGTGAAGTCCACTGGGTCCACAATGTCCATC
>Ga0101944_10001056_pt1 | contig 64661 bp, 40 predicted proteins | sample DewCreD2012metaG_FD_75245 | JGI IMG/M metagenome (GOLD analysis project Ga0101944, IMG submission 75245) | Hot spring sediment bacterial and archeal communities from British Columbia, Canada, to study Microbial Dark Matter (Phase II) - Dewar... ...
ATTGATGGCCCTGGCAGGCCTCGTTGCCGTCGCGGCCCCAGGGCATGTTGCGGAAATTCGAGCCGTCGTCGCGCACCACATGGATGTCCGCTCCTGCCCCGCCGACCAATCGCCTGACCGACCCTTTGGCGTCGGTCTCGTTCCCGTGATTCTCTTGAACGAGGATGTCGTGGGACGCCTCGGGCTCGGTCGCACGGGAGTATTGGGGGTGCATGTTGCACCAGGTGGGGCCGTGGAGGATCAGTTGCACGGCGGCCTTGCGCACGTCGAAGACCATCAACCCCCACGGCGCGTTGTCGGTCTGCCCATCCCCAAGGAACGCTGAAATCGCCAGCCGCTGCCCGTCCGACGAGATGGTCGACAAGGGATAAAGGTGGCTGGGGCGGAACTTCGTGCCCGGCAGGGCCTGATCGACGACCAGGATCGTCTGCCGGTCTCGGCCGTCCAGGCCGACGCGCTTCAGCGCGAACCGCCCGCCGTTCACACGCGTCTCGTCGACAAAGTAGTACAGGTGTTTGCCGTCCGGCGAGACGGAGGCCGCCGTCGCGCCCCTCTCCTCGGTCAGGGGCCAGAGCGAGCAACCGTCGTCCAGGTCGCACAGCAAATACTGATGCTTCGGATCCTTTCGGTCGCTGCCGTGCGCGGTCGCCGAGCGGTGGAGCACGAACCGCTTCGAATCCATGGTGAAAATCTGCGCCTCCATGTAGAGGTGCGAACTCGGCACGTCCGCTTCGGTGGTGAGCTGGATCACTTCCAGACCCTGCGGGGAGTGCTTTTCGACCAGATCGGGCCGCGGCCGGGCCTTGCCGAATCTGGGGCGCGCGACCGCGGGAGCCGCGAAGGACTCGCCCGACGCCGCCTGCGCCAATCCGATCCCGACCAGCGCGGTTCCGGCTTTCCCCACAAAGCCTCGCCGAGTCATCGAACGCGAGCCGATCCACGTTTGCTGTTGGTTCATCGCCTTCCCCTTGCCAACGTCGCCTGCTTCGTCCGAAAATCACCACGTCGATTGTAGCCGGGCTGCCGCCCGCCCGCCACGCGCGGCTCCGCGTCCCGACGGGGCCCCGCAAGGGCTCCATCAAGCCCGCGTCCCGTCGTCGTTTCGCGTCCGAGACCCGGGCGGCGTCGCATCCGCCAGACGGACAGCGGGCCGCCTCAGAAATCGGTCGGCGCCGTCCATGGGTGAGGGTAGGTCCCCATTTGGTCGACGGGAATCGGCTCCCACAACAGCCGCCGAAGGTTCGGATCGCGGCGAAGGGTCTCCGCGTTGGACAAGGGTTTGGGGCTGTCCGGCGAGTCGCCCACGGCGTTCAGCGCGGCTTTGGCCACGCCGCCGTCGCGCAGGAAAACGTCCTTGCAGCGGACAAACAGGTTGCGGCTCACGAAGTTCACATCGGCGTTTGTCTTGATTTCAGCGAGTTCCGGATAGCGGCGTGCATAGACCGGCGCGTTCGCCTCGGCCAGAAACCGCTGGATGGCCTCGAGCCAGCGTTTCTCGCCCCAACGGGAAAAACTGATCCCCGCGTGGCAATCGAGAAACAGGTTGCCATCGACGAGATTGTCCTTGCCTCCGTGGATCTGAACGCCGCCAAAGAGCACGGCGCCACACCGCTGGAACACGTTGCCGTACACCGCCACGCCGGAAATCATGTCATCCAACCGGACGCCGGCGGCCCCGCAATGGGTGCCGCCGTGAATGTCCAGCCAATGGTTCCACCGGATGACGACCCCGCGATACAACGGATTGCCGAACATGTCGAGCCCGCCCTGATCGTCCGACTCCTCGACCACGTGGCGAATGACGTTCAGCTCGATGAGGTGGTCGTTGCCTTCCACGCGCAGGGCCGACGACGGAATCCGCTGAAAGACGTTGTGGGCAACCCGGTTGCCGCAGCCGTCCAGGAGCACGGCGGGGGTGTAGGTGCGTTTGAGGCGGGAAATGCCCGAGACGGTGCAGTTCTCGACGAAGTGGCGTCCGGGCGCAAGGGTTTTCCGGTCGCCGCCCGCGACCCTCGTCCCCCCGCAGCCCAGCGTGTGCATGGTGCATCCGAAGACGCCGTGGCGCCGTCCGCCCTCGACCACGATGGCGTCGCCGCCCAATCGCCGCAGCGTGCAGCCCGCGATCAGACACTCCGCACCGCCGCGGAGGTGGATTCCATCGCCGCGTCCCTCCTGGAAAGTCAGGCCCAGCAGGACCACGTGCTCCACGTCCTCCATGACAATCCAGGGTTCCGCCAGAACGCTCAGCGTGGTGGGGGTCTTCGCCGGATCGAAATCGGCCGGAGGAAGCCAATAGGCGATCCCGTCGCGGCGATCCAGATACCATTCCCCGGTTCGATCCAGCTCGCACAACAAGTTCACGCCAAAATACCGCTGGTCCTTACGATAGCCGTACTGCGAATACGGCGGGGCCAACGTGAAGGTCCGCGCGGCCGCATCGATCGAAGCTACCTTTTGATACTCTTCGAACCAGTCCCAAAACCAGTATCCGTAGAGGCGCGGGTCCGGTTCGTCCACCCAGCGGCCAGGACGGTCCTCCACGTAGCGAAACTTGCCGTCCTTGCAGCCCGGGATCGAACCCCATACCAGAAACGTCTCCTTGCCCAGAATCTCGCCGGTCTTGACGAAGCCTTCGTTGGGCCAGCGGGCCAGCGTCTGCGGCACGCCGCCGCAGAACAACTCGGGACTTCGGCGAAGGGCGGTGGGGTCCCCGAGATCGGTCACCCCCAGGGCCTTCAAGTCCGCCTCGACCACCTGATCGCGGATCGAGGCGTCGAGTTTTTCGCGCAGCTTTGCGTTGGAGACCGGCTTCCAACGCGGGATGCGCGTGCCGCCGGTGAACACGGGCCGCGCGCCAGGCTCGGCCTGGTAAACCACCGGGGCGTCGGCAGTCCCCGAGTCCTCGGCGGCAAGCTTCAAAGAGTGCCGCACGGAATACTCTCCCCCCCGCACCACGACCCGCACGCCGCCTTGGGGAAGCTTCCCGCCACGCGACCGTTTGATCGCCCGCACCGCGTCACGCGCCTGTTCCAGCGTCGCAAACGGCTTTCCCGCCCACCCGTCGCCCTGCGCGCCCCCGGGGGCGACGTGAAACACCACGGACGCTTCAGGCAGGGCGGGAAGCTGCTCGCGGTACATCGCCGGATCGCGTGCAGGAAGCCCTTTCTGAAGCCTCTCGGCTTCCGCGATTCGACGCCGGGCCGCGTCGCGATGAGCCTCGGGGAGCGAAGCATCGCCGGCCATGCCCTGCCAGACCTTGATCGCGCCGGTCGTATCGTTGCGGGCCAACGCCGTCTCCGCCAGCCCAAACCAGGCCAGGCCGCGGAGAAACGGCAGAAGCGTTGGATCGCGGGCTGTCTTTTGAAACCCCTCCTGGGCCGCGGCGAGCCGTCCTTCGGCCAAGGCCGTGGCGGCCGTCTCGAGGTCCGGAGAAGAGGAAACGGGAACACCGCGCAAGGGGGCCGAAACGTCGGCGCCCGCGGCCGTCCAGGCAACCGCGACCGCCAACAGGGCCACCAGCCAAAACCACCGATCGTGACCAGGTCGCATCGAACTTCCTCCTGCGTCCAAGTGCTCGGCCGCCAGCCTCGGGAAGCTGGATGGCGAATCTGCGCGCGGGACCTTGCCCGCGCTTGACGGCCGCGGTTTCCTGTTTCCTTGCCGCGTGGACAGCAACCATTCGGCCCGGCGGAAACGCGGCGTCGTTCCGCCCGCATCCCTTGGCCCGCCTCCTCGCCGCCGACCGACGCGCGAGATGCACATCGCCCCAGCCCAGCATGGCGAATCGGGATCGAGCCGCCTTCGCCTGTCCACGGCTCGCGGCGAACTCGGCCCCGATTCTCCCTGAATGCCTCGGCGACGGCAAGTCCGCGCCCGACGATTGGACCTCGAGGCGTCGTTCGCACGCGGTTGGAGGTTGCTCGGTCCGGAGGCAGGCGTTCACGGGGACTGCCCCAATTTTCGCTGCGAAAGCCGCGAAAATCCGGACAGTTCCCGTGAACGGTTACCCAGAAAGAGACTCCCTTGCTTTCGACCACGTTCAGGACGCGGCGAAATCCATACTCCCGCGAAGAACTTCCCCGCCAACCGTGCGTGTCGCGGGTTGGGTGGGGCTGACGCTGTGCTCGCGTCTCCCTCGACAGAGGTATTTCCGGTGCCCGTCGACGCCCATAAAATCGACGGCAACGCGAGGCTTCGGATCTGGTTAGTCCTCCAGTAGCGACGAAGGAGTTTTCGGCATGGGTACGAGGAGACGGCTTGCTTTTGTTGGTCACGCGGCGATGTTCTTGTTGGTCGCGAGTTGGGCTCTTCTGGTCGAGGCCGCCGACGACTTGCCCGTCGTGCCCCTCGGCTTGAAGAAACCCCCGATTCCCGCCGACAATCCGATGACGCCCGAAAAGGTCGAACTCGGAAAGATGCTGTATTTCGATCCGCGGGTCAGCAAGGACGGGACGATTTCGTGCGCGACCTGCCATGATCCGAAGCACGGCTGGGCGGAAAACAAGCCCACCAGCACGGGGATCTTTGGCCAGAAGGGCGGGCGCAACGCGCCCACGGTGATCAACGCGGCCTACGCCACGTCGCAGTTCTGGGACGGTCGGGCAGCCACCCTCGAGGAACAGGCCGTCGGCCCGGTCGGCAACCCCATCGAGATGGGAAGTTCCATGACCGAGACGGTCGAACGATTGTCGAAAATCCCGGAGTACCAGCGGCGGTTCAAGCAGGTTTTTGGCACTGGGGTCACCGAGGAGGGGTTCGCCAAGGCCATTGCCGCGTTCGAGCGGACGGTGCTCAGCGGCAATTCGCCTTACGATCGGTTCCAAGCGGGAGATAAGAAGGCGTTGACCGAGGCGCAACAGCGCGGGCTGAAGCTCTTCGAGAAGGCCGGCTGCGCGAATTGCCACACGCCTCCGTTGTTCAGCGACTACGATTTCCACAACGCGGGCGTGGACGCCCACAAGCCCAAACCCGACGAGGGACGCAAGTCGGTCACCAAGAAGGATGAGGACATGGGCGCTTTCCGCGTCCCCTCGCTCCGCGATGTGGCGAAGACCGCGCCCTACTTCCATGACGGCAGCGCCAGGACGCTCGAGGAAGCAGTGGCCTTGATGGCCGCGGGGGGCAAGGACAATCCCCACCGATCCAGCGATTTCGACGCCGTGCGCGAGGCCAAGTTGACCGCCCAAGACCGCAAGGACCTGGTCGAGTTCCTCAAGGCCCTCTCCGGGAACTACCCGATCGTCGAGCCGCCCAAGCTCCCGAAATAGGGAGCTGCGGAAATCGGCCGTAGGATTCCAGCCCGGCCCCGCCGTTGTCAGGTTGCTTCGCGCGGGAAGGAATGAAGTTGGTTACTCTGGCCAGAGCCTCTGGTTCTTGCCCGTGCGAAGCCGGTCCCGAAAATGGCGCCTCCATCTTACGATTTCGACGTGGTCGTGGTGGGCGGCGGACACGCAGGCGTAGAGGCCGCCTTGGCCTCGGCCCGCCGCGGCGCGAAAACGGCCCTCCTGACCAGCAATCTGGACACGCTCGCCCTGATGAGCTGCAATCCCGCCATTGGCGGAGTGGCCAAGGGGCAGATTGTGCGCGAGATCGACGCTTTGGGCGGGGCCATGGGCCGGGCGATCGACGCGACGGGAATCCAGTTTCGCGTTTTGAATCGTCGCAAGGGGCCGGCCATGCATGGCCCCCGTGCCCAAGCCGACAAGCGGGCGTATCAGGACTTCATCAAACGCGTTTGCGAGGAGCAGCCCGGTCTGTCGCTCCGCCAGGAAACCGTCGAGGATCTCGTGGTCGAAAGATGGGGGACCCCAAGAGTAGCCCCTGATTCCCGCCTCCACGGCGACCCATTTCCGGATCCACGCAAAGAGGTCGACCCCGCGGGGCCCCCTTCGGCTTCAGCCCCCGATTCAGATTCCACGACCTGCCAGGTGGGCGCCATTGCCGGCGTTCGAGTGCTGGGAGACGCCGTCTATCGAGCCCGAGCGGTGGTGCTTTGCACGGGCACTTTCCTTCGGGGGGTGCTTCATTATGGGGATCGAACCATGCCTGGCGGCAGGGCAGGCGAAGCCGCCACCGCCGGACTGAGCGATGCCTTGCGGCGGCTCGGCTTTCCCATTCGCCGATTCAAGACCGGCACTCCTCCGCGAATTCATGGACGGACGATTGACTATGCCAGGCTCGAGAGGCAGGAAGGCGATGAGGATCCCCAGCCCTTCTCTTTCCTCACCGACCAGCTCGAGGTCGAGCAGGTTCCGTGCTGGATCACCTACACGAATCCCGCCGTCCACGAGCGGATTCGCGCGAATCTGCACCGGGCGCCGATGTTCACCGGCCAGATCCAGGCGGTCGGCCCGCGCTATTGCCCCTCGATCGAGACCAAGGTCGTGCGCTTTGCCGACAAGCAGAGGCACCAGTTGTTTTTGGAACCCGAGGGTCGGGCGACGCACGAGATCTACGTCAACGGCCTTTCGACCAGCCTGCCCCGCGACGTCCAGGAAGCCGTGGTGCGAAACATCGCCGGTCTGGAACGAGCCGAGATCGTCCGCTATGGCTACGCCATCGAGTACGATTACGTGCCCTCGGAGGAATTGAAGCCGTCGCTGGAGACCAAGCGCGTCGCGGGGCTCTACCTCGCCGGCCAGATCAACGGCACCACCGGGTATGAGGAAGCCGCCGGACAAGGGCTCCTCGCGGGCGCCAATGCCGCCTTGGCCGTTCAGGGCCGCCAGCCGCTCGTCCTCCGGCGCGACCAGGCTTATCTGGGCGTGATGATCGACGATCTCGTCACTCGGGGTGTGGATGAGCCCTACCGTATGTTCACCAGTCGGGCAGAACATCGCCTGCGCCTTCGGCACGACAACGCCGACCGACGCCTGACGCCCCTGGGATACCAATACGGTTTGGTCGATGAGGCACGATGGAAAAGATTGGAGGCCAAGGAACAGCAGATCGTCCGGCTCACGGGGCTCTTGTCGATGACGCGAATTGGCCAGACCTCGCTGGCCGGACTCCTTGCCCGACCGCATGTGCATTGGGGCGATGTGGTCGAACGTCTTCCCCAACTGGCGGAGGTTCCTCCGCAGATTGCCGAGCAACTCGTCAACGACGCGAAATACGCAGGTTACCTCCAGCGCGAACAGGTGCTGATCGAGCGGCAGCAGAAGCTGCTGGAGCGGATCATTCCCGATTCCCTCGACTTTGACCAGGTGCAACACCTTCGGGCCGAGGCACGGGAGAAGCTCTCCCGATTTCGCCCGACGAATCTCGGGCAAGCCAGCCGCATCAGTGGAATCACGCCAGCCGATCTTGCCGTGTTGCTGCTGCACCTGGAGGGCAAAAAACCGGGCCGAGGGGTTGATGATGGATCGTAACCCTCGACCCGCCAAGATGTTAAAAACATTCCTTCAGGCTTGACACTGCCGGAAAGCTGGTTATAATCTATCGGCATTGGCAAATTCGGTAATGTCGGCAGGTCCGGAGGAGCCTGCTATCTGTATGCAGTGTCGCGGGTTAGCGCGTCTTTGGGCATCTGCGAATACAGGGCTACCTACCGGGGACTTTTACATGGAGGACCAGAAATCCTCGGGCGCAAAGGGCCGACGTTTGCCATCGAGGATTTCGCTGAGACTAGCTATCACCGGTGGCTAGGCAGAGGGATGCGAGATTACCCATGGCGACTAAAACTGTGTTCACGACCGGAGAAGCAGCCAAAATTTGTAAAGTCAGCCAGCAGACAATCATTCGGTGCTTCGATTCCGGGCAATTGAAGGGATTCAGGGTGCCTGGCAGCCGCTTTCGGCGGATCCCGCGCGACCAACTCTTCATCTTCATGCGGGACAACGGCATTCCGACCGACGCGTTGGAAAGCGGCAAACGCAAGGTGCTCATCGTGGACGACGACGAGGAACTCGTCGAACTCATTGCCGACGTCTTGGAACGCGACGGCCGGTTCGAGGTCCGAACCGTCAACAACGGCTTCGACGCCGGAATGATGGTCAAGGAGTATCGCCCTGACCTCATCGTCCTCGACGTGATGTTGCCGGACATCAACGGCAAGGAAGTGTGCCAGCGCGTGCGGAGCGATCGGACGACCAGCGACGTGAAGATCATCTGCATTTCCGGGATGGTCGAGGAAGATCGGGTAGGCGAACTCCGAGCGGCTGGGGCCGACGATTTTCTCCACAAGCCGTTCGAGATCGAGCGGCTCGTCGCCCGCATGTGCCAACTCCTCGACATGGAACCTGTGGGCGCTTAGTCCAGGCAAGCGCCGCCTCAGGTGACCGCTTGGCCCCGAGGGGCCGAGGGCGTTGGCGTCCCGCCAAACGTTCGTTCGGCATCGGCGGCCCCAAGGGGACGCTGTCATGCGCCATCTTCCCGCCATCCACGCAGGGCCGGGGCGGTGGTTCTTGCCGATGGCCGACCGCACGGCCTCGTTTCTCGCCGATCTCTTGTTGGAGGAAGACCGCAGCCGATGGGTTTCCCAAACCGCGGCGGCCCTCGCCGACGATCCGGCACTGGCCCTTTGGACGGCCTTTGCGTCGCGGCAACAGGGGGGCCTTCCGCCCACCATCCTCCGCCTCGCCGAATGGCTGACTTCCAACGCCGCGACCGCCCTTCGTTGGCCAACGGAGACCAATAATCCAACCCCCTCCGCGGTGGAGCCTAACCCACCCTGGACCGAACTGGTCTGCCAGTCCGTGGGCGTGTCCTTGCTGGCCGCCGAGCTAGCCCTCGCAGTCGGCGCCGAGGCCTCCGAATCGGCCCGCCTGGCGGGGCTCTTGTGGAATGCCGGGACGTGGTTTGCCCAATCCGACTCGAACTGCCCCTGCACCGCGCCTGAAGGGCTTTCCCAATGGCTAGCTGAACTCCCGGCCGAGGCCAGGCGGGCGGCAACCCAGGCCGCGGAGATTTTCGCCGGCGAAAAGGCCACGCCGGAAATCGACTTGACCGGCATTCGCCGACGTGCCGCGGAGGCGGCTCAGGCCTGGGCAGCCCCGTGTCCCGGCGCCGGCGAGCGACTGCCCCTCCTTGCCGCCCGACTGGCCCGCCTCGACCAACTCGAGCGACGGTTCCAGCAGACGCTCGAGCGGGAGAAGCTCGATTCCCTCGCTGAATTCGCCGCGGGAGCGGGTCACGAAATCAACAATCCGCTGGCGACCATTGTGGGCCGCGCGCAGTTGCTTCTGCGGGACGAGGCCGACCCGGAACGGCGTCGCGAGGCCGCGGTGATCGTCGCCCAGGCCAGGCGGGCCCATGAGATGATTGCCGATCTCCGCCTGTTCGCACGCCCGCCTTGCCCCGAGCCGCGGGCATTCGACCTCGGCGGGCTGATCGAAACCCTGTTGGCCGCGTCCGCCGCAGAAGCCGAGGAGCGGTCCATACGCTTGACGCTCGTCCGGCCGCCCGGCTCGATCATGGTCGTGCTGGATCCCGTGCAAATCCAAGTCGCCCTGCAAGCCCTGGTGCGGAACGCCTTCGAGGCGATCGGTCGCGAAGGCCGGGTGGAACTGACGCTGGAAGCCAGCGACGCGTCGCTGGCGATTCGCGTGACGGACACCGGCCCGGGAATCGCGCCCGAACACCGGCGGCACATTTTCGATCCCTTCTTCTCGGCGCGGCAAGCGGGTCGCGGCCTCGGGATGGGCCTGTCAAAATGCTGGCGAATCGTCACCAATCACCAGGGGGAGATCGACGTGGAGAGCCTGCCCGGCCAGACGACAACCTTCACCGTGCGATTGCCCCGCTGCTTGGAACCGCCGGGAGCGGCAGCCTCATGAGCAGCATCCTCTCCCAGCCTCGCGCAAGCATCTCATCCGGCGATTCGGCGAGGCGCCTGGTCGACGCAGCGGCGCGATGGGGTGCGTATGCGCTGCTCTGGTTGTTGTTGGCGGGAGCGGCCACCCTGTGGTTTCGGCACCACGCGATGGCCTTTCGCCGCCCGCTCGATGCGCGAGGCTTGTTTCTGGCCGGCGTGCTTGCCGCGGGCGCGGCCGCGACGGCTCGATTACTGTTTCGACGCCCATGTCCCCTGGCCGGCGCCTCGCCACCACCGGGAACCTTCAGCGCCCTCCTCTCGATCTGCCTCGTCGCTTGGGGCGTTGCCCTGAGTCGGACCGCCCCGGACCCAAGCGGGATGTTTCTGCTTTGGGCCAGCCTCGTGGCCGAGGAGGCCTGGGCGTGGTCTCCGGCAGGCGGGCTTGCTCGACGCCTTGCGTCCTATCGGCATCGTCTGGGGAGCGAAAGCTCGCCTCAGGAGGGCTCGCCCAGCGCTGCATCGCCCCTGCCCCCGGCAACCAAAGGCAGCGATGCCCCGGAATCGCCTCGCATCTTGAACGAGCCGGGGGTACTCCAGGAGTTCGTTCGCCGTCGGGAACCGACAGGAGTCGAGCTGCTGCGGGGATGGATCCGCGTGCCATTCGTTCCGGGACAGCGGAACGCTTCCGTGCACCTGGCTTTTTGTCCCCCCTTTGAGAGCACCCCAACACTCGACGTGGTCCAGCGATTCGGTCCTGAAGGCCGAATCAAGGTAGTCCATGTGCTTCCCTTGGGCGCGAGGTTGGACGTGAAATTGCCTCACGCATCGCCGCCTGGCGCCTGCGTGATTTTGGAGGTCGTGGCAAAGTCCAACGCCGGGTAGGCCAAAGGGGTCGGGAGTCCTCGCCGCGTTCGCTGCACCACTCCGAGTCCTCGTCGAAAAACGTCTGCTGGCAACGACTCCCACGCTGGGTGACGTGATGTGGCAGGCCCGGAATCACCAATCTCCCCATGCCGGGAACCAGCCAAATCTTTCCCAGTAGGTCAATGCTGGGTCGTGTCCCCGAATTGAAAGCGAGAAAACGGATGGGGAGGGATTCGAACCCCCGGCGAAAACAACGGGAAAATGGGGGCTTCTGGCCAAAGCGGCGCAGAAAGCGGCGCACTTGGCGCACGGGAAGCCCCGGTGGACCCTGACTTGGCGGCCGTGGTCGATGCTTGGCCGACGCTGCCGGCGGCAATCAAGGCGGGCATCCTGGCGATGGTCCGGGCCGGCGGGGCGGGCGGTTCTGGAACATGAGAACCACGAAAAGCGCTCCCGATATTCCCGCAATTCCCCCGGGCCGGGTCCTTCCTGACCGGCGACGCTTGGCAAGGGCCGGGGGAACAGTCCCAAACGTGGATAGAGTTTCTTTCCAACACCATGCAACAGAGGGGGTAGCGATGCGAACCTTGGTTTCCGATGACACGGCCGAACACCTGCTCGACTTCCTGGCCAGTGACGGGGCCGGCAACCAGTGGGCCTACTTTGCCGAACTGGGCGAGTGGGAGTTGCTCTACAACCTCTACCACGAACCCCACTTCGTCGGCCGGCTGGCCCGCAACCTGGCGGCGCGGGGGCTGGCCGAAACACGGCGGGCGTCCCACGGGATGCAATTACGGCTGACGCCGGTGGGCATTGCCCTGGCCGGCGAGCGCAAGCGGGCGGCGGCCGGAGCCGACACTTCGCCATGACGGGCCGGGCTGAGCTGGTCGTGGCCGTAAGCCCGATCCACGGGTCCTTCCTGGCGACCTTTCACGTTGAGGGCCCCGGGAACACTCACGGTTGGAGACTTTTTTAACACCCCAGGGAGGCAAAATAGCCTGGGGTTTGGAATGGCATCGCGCCGTTCACGTCGAGCCGTGTTGGCCTTACCTTGCCCGTCGAGACCCGGCCGAGCCGATGGCGGGCTGAACTGTGCCCCCCCCCAATCCGACGGATGAACACGACGCGCCGGGCTTCGCGCGGTAGAATGGACCAAGCCCGACCCTCGGGGCGTAAGGAACCGCAGTCATGCCCAAACTGGACTATCGCAACATCGAACAAGACGCGGCCCGCTGCGGCGGGCAACCGGTCGTAGGCGGAACCCGCATCCGGGTTGCCACGATTCTGGGCTGCTACCGCCAAGGGATGAGCGTTGAAGAAATCGTCCAACAGTATCCCGCGCTTAAGCCGGCCGACGTTCACGACGCCTTGGCCTACGCCTACGACCACCTGGACGAAATCGAAGCCGACCTGGCGGCCGATGACGAGTCCACGGTCAAGGCCCGGCACGCCGGAGAAACGCCCTGATGGCTGCCCCGGCGTTCTTCACGGACGAAGACGTGTACGCTGCGATTGCCCCCGCCCTACGCAGAGCCGGTCTGGACGCCGTGAGTTCTCCCGAAGCGGGCCGGCTGGGCCAAAGCGATGACTCGCAACTGGCCTTTGCGGCGGGCCAAGGCCGCGTTCTGGTGACGTTCAACGTGGCCCACTTCGCGGCAATCCATGCGGCCTGGCTTCGCCAAGGCCGACACCATGCCGGAATCGTGGTTTCTCGCCAACGGCCCATCGGCGACGTTCTCCGGCGGCTGCTCCACCTGGCCGCGGCGCTTGACGCCGAGGCCCTGCAAGATCGGCTGGAATACCTGGGCGACTGGTGAGCCGCCGGCCGACTGCCCAATCATGCGGCCGTCAGCTAAAATCCGGGGGTTGTACGAGTGACCCCCACGGGAAGGCCCGACATGGCGAAGCGAACTACCCGCGGCAGCGCGCCGGCCCCTAGCGGATTCCAGACGGGCGACGATTCCAGGCGAATCCTTGAAGCTTACCTTTTCGAACTGAAGGCAATCCGCGCCACGGGCGCGGGCGTGCCGGAAACGTCCTACTACCCGGCTTTGGCCAACCTGTTCAACGCGGTGGGAAAGACCCTCAAGCCCAGGGTTCGCTGCATCATCAACATCAGCAACCAAGGGGCGGGGCTACCCGACGGCGGCCTATTCACCGCCGATCAATTCCAGCGCCAAGCCGACGGCGAGCCCAAGCCCGGCCAACTTCCGGCACGGGGAGCAATCGAAGCCAAGGGGACCAAGCGCGATGTCAAGGCGATCGTCGGAAGTCAACAGGTCAAAGAGTACCTGAAAACCTACGGCATTGTGCTGGTCACAAACCTGCGCGAGTTTGTGATCGTGGACCGCGGCCCCACGGGCGAGCCGATCCAGCGCGAAGCCTTCGCCCTGGCCGACGAGGAACAAGGGTTCTGGCAAGACAAAGCGGCCCATCCGCGCAGCACGGCCCAATTGCTGGGCGAGCCGTTCATTGAGTTTATCAAGCGTGCCTGCCTTCACGCCGCGCCCCTGTCCAATCCGAAAGACGTGGCGTGGTTCCTGGCGTCCTACGCCCGCGATGCCCTTTTCCGCGTGGAGCGGCAGAAGGAACTACCGGCCCTGCAAGCCGTGCGCGCCGCGTTGGAAGAGGCGTTGGGGATGAAGTTCACGGCCGAGCGGGGCGAACATTTCTTCCGGTCAACGCTGGTGCAAACCCTGTTCTACGGCGTGTTCTCCGCGTGGGTCCGCTGGCACAAGGACAACCCCGGTGCCAAGGCGAAGTTTGATTGGCGCACAGCGGAATGGTCCCTGCACGTCCCGTTCATCCGAACCTTGTATGAGGAAGTGGCCAAGCCGAGCCGATTGGGGCCGCTGGGGCTGGTCGAAGCGCTCGACTGGTCCGCCGGCGTCCTGAATCGCGTGGACCGGGCTGAGTTCTTCAAGAGCTTCGAGGATGAACACGCGGTTCAATACTTCTATGAACCATTCCTGGAAGCCTACGACCCGGAGTTGCGCAAGGCGCTGGGCGTGTGGTACACCCCGCCGGAAATCGTCAAGTATCAGGTGGCGCGGGTCGATGCCGTCTTGCGCGAGGAATTGGACCTGCCCGACGGCCTGGCCGATCCGAACGTCATCGTACTGGACCCCTGTTGCGGCACGGGCGCGTATCTGGTGGAAGCGTTGCACCGCATCGCGGCCACGCTGCGCGACAAGGGCGGCGACGCGCTGGTGGCATCCGACCTGAAACAAGCGGCCATCAACCGCGTATTCGGCTTTGAGATCATGCCCGCGCCCTTTGTGGTTTCGCACCTGCAATTGGGGCTGATGCTGCAAGCCCAAGGCGCGCCCCTATCCCAAACCAAGGGCGAGCGCGTCGGCGTGTATCTCACCAATGCCTTGACCGGATGGGAGCCGCCCAAAGGCCCAAAGCAACAGGTCATGGCGTGGGCCGAGCTTCAACAGGAACGCGACGCGGCCGAACACGTCAAGCGCGACAAGAAAATCCTGGTGGTGCTGGGCAATCCGCCCTACAACGGCTTTGCGGGAGTTGCCGTTGACGAGGAGCGCGCTTTAACCACAGCTTACAGAACTACTCGCAAGGCCCCCTCTCCTGAAGGACAGGGACTTAACGATTTATATGTCCGATTCTACCGCATGGCGGAGCGCCGCATCACGGAAATGAGCGGACAAGGAATCGTGTGCTTCATCTCCAATTATTCATGGTTGGATGGGCGCAGTCACACTGGAATGCGCGAACGTTTCATAGAAGCATTCGACCATATTTGGATTGATTGCCTGAATGGGGACAAATACAAAACGGGCAAACTCACACCTGACGGCAAGCCCGATCCGAGTGTATTTTCCACGCCTCACAACCGTGAAGGAATTCAAGTTGGAACGGCGATCGTACTTTTGGCCAGAAGACCGGACCATCGAGATGATGCCGAAGTTCAATTCCGCGATTTTTGGGGGGCGGGAAAGTTACAAGCACTACGGCAGACAGCCCTCCAACATCCCCAGCTAGGCTACGCACGGATCAACCCTCATCTCACATCGGGGCTGGTTTTGATACCATCGGTTGCCGAGGCGGAGTATTTTGGCTGGCCTCGGATAAACGAGCTATTGCCCGTATCCTTCCCGGGAATTAAGACCAGCCGCGACGATCTCCTGGTGGACATCGACCGATCGGTATTGGAAGGCAGGATGCGTGCATACTTCGACCCGCACGTTGGCGATGAAGACATGGCAGCGCTGTGTCCGGTGGCCATGCGAAACGCTGCCCGATTCGATGCAAAAGCCACTCGGCGCTGCCTGCAAGCACGCGGGATGTCCCAAACCGGCTTACGACGCTACTGCTACCGACCTTTCGACCTCCGTTGGCTCTATTGGGAGCATGAGACAAAACTTCTTGACGAGAAACGCGCCGAATACGTTGCACACTCCGGCGCGGAAAACGTGTGGCTGGCCGCAGTACAACACAACCGCAAGAGTTTTGATCCACCTATTGTGACGATCCATCTTTGTTCGTTGCATGTCATCGAGCGCGGGGCCAATCTATTTCCATTGCTGCTGAAGACATGTGACGACAAAGAAGGAACGCTATTGCCCGTAGAGTCGACACGACCCAATCTGTCGGATAAAGCGGTTGATGCGCTTCGGACATTGGGTTTCTCCGACCTGGTAATTGCGGCCCGCAGATTGTTTTTTCACGCCGTCGCAATCTTGTATGCACCCCAGTATGGCCGAGATAATGCCTCCCCATTAAGACAGGACTGGCCGCGCATCCCGCTGCCGGCGGATCGGAAGGCACTGGAGGCGTCAGCGGCGCTGGGCGAGCAAGTGGCGGCCCTACTGGACACCGAAGCCGAAGTGCCGGGCGTAACAAGCGGGAAGATTGCCCCGCTGCTGAGGACCATCGGCTTGATTACCAAGACTGGCGGTGGTGCGATTGACCCATCGGCCGATGACCTGGCGATAACGGCCGGCTGGGGACACTACGGCAAAGAGGGCGTGGTGATGCCCGCCAAGGGCAAGTTATGCGAACGCCAGTACGATGAAGGCGAAGCCAAGGCGCTTGACGCCGAAGCCGCGGCGCGGGGCATGACGGCGGCAGAGCTGCGCCGACTGCTGGGCGAGCAGACCCTTGACGTATACCTCAACGGCGTGGCGTATTGGCGCAACATTCCCGCCGGCGTGTGGGAGTATTACATCGGCGGGTATCAGGTCATCAAGAAATGGCTGAGCTACCGCGAGCATGAAATCCTGGGCCGAGCGTTGAAACCCGACGAGGCCCGCGAAGTGATGAACACGGCCCGGCGTATCGCGGCAATCATCCTGCTGCAACCCAAGTTGGATGAGAATTACCGCAAGGTGAAGGCGGCGACGTTCGATTGGCCGGGCAAAGCCTGAGAGCCGACGCCACGGCCCGTGCCGCGTGAAGGGAAACATCATGCCGGAAAGCCGAACCCAACGATTGGAAGCCACGCGCACGCGGCTGTTGGCCCTTCTGGACACTCTGAACGCTGCTTGGGCACCCATTGACTCTGCCGACAACGTGGCCTTGTATCTTCTCTGCGGCGTTGGGTTGGCGGAACTGCATTTCTCCGGGCGGGCCTGGACAAGCCAATCCGCCCTGGACTTTGAAGCCACGGCCTGCGGTGTTTGGATTGACGCCGACCGCAAGAGCATCTTGCCCGACGAAATCCGCCACGCTGTGCCAGCATGGGCCGGTTTGGCGGTGGCCGTGCAACTGAACCGGCCGATTCAAGCCCGGCTGACGGCCCACGGGGAAACCTGCAAGCGGGAGCTGCACGACGCTGGCGCCGGGCTGTTCCTGGAGTATGTCTGTTCGCACCCGATTCGCGGGCGGGTGACGGTTCGCGTTCTCGGCAACGAAACCTCGGCCCCCGGCGCAGTGAAGGCGGACAGCGTGATGGGCGACATCGTGAAGGCCCTGCAAGGCATCGAGCAAGCCCAGCGGACCATCGCGGCGGCGGCGAAGGGTACAAGCGAAGTCGCAGACCCCGCGGCCCCGACAACCGAGTTATTCAATGACGTCACGTTAGCCGTAAATGTGGTGGTCGGACGCAAGTATACTACAGCCGTGTCGCGGCTTGTCGAGATTGCCAAGTCAAGTGAACCGGCTGGGCGGAAGCTTCACTTGATGGAAAAGACCGGGCTGCTTCGGCCGGACGTGTCGGCGGCTGAGTTGGCAGCCCTTCTAAGAGTCACCCCCGCGGCCGTCAAGAAAACGCGATGGTGGAAGACACGCATGGCAATGCGACGCCAAGAGAAAGCCGAGGCCGACGCGCCCTATCTCCGCCGGCCCACTCCGAACCAACGAGGGCGACGCCGCGGGCCCGGCCCCCGGTGAGTTACCGGTAAGTTACCGGTAACTCGATTTTCCAAACTTTTTAACGCCGTAAGGGACAACACCTTACGGCGTTTTTCTTTTGCGCGAGGTTGCCGATTTTGGTTGCCCTAGGTCGGCCCTTGATAGAGGGCCGCGTGGTGCGGCCCAAATCGGAAACCTTGTATGGAGTGATGAAGATGACTGTGCAACCCGTGGAATCGTTGGCCTTGCGGCCCCGTGAAGCGGCCAAGGCCCTGGGCATTAGTGCCCGCACGCTTTGGGGCTTGACGGCCCCGCGCGGGCCGATTCCCTGCCTGCGGATCGGGCACGGCAAGCGTCAAACCGTGCTCTACCCCGTGGATGGACTGAAAGCCTGGCTGACGCGCGAGGCCGAAGCGACGAAAGGGGGTAACGATGACACCCGTTGAACGCCTGTTATCGAAGTTGCCCGATGCCAAGCAAGCGGGCAAGGGCTGGTCGGCGCGTTGCCCCGCCCACGATGACCAGCGGGCCAGTCTGTCGATTGGCAAAGGCGCGGACGGCCGGGCGCTGGTCAAGTGCCACGCCGGCTGTCCGGCCGAAGCAATCTGCGCGGCGGTCGGCCTGCGCGTGCTGGACCTGATGCCCACGGCCGACGCGCTCCCAACGCCAAGCAAGCCCAAGGGCGGCGGGAAGAACGGCAAGCCCCGGATTGTCGCCCAGTATGATTACCGCGACGAAACCGGCTGCGTTCTGTTTCAAGTCGTGCGCCACGACCCGAAGGATTTTCGGCAACGTCGGCCCGACGGCCGGGGCGGCTGGACGTGGAGCGTTCAAGGGGTGCGGGCAATTCCGTATCGCCTGCCGGAATTGCTGGCCGAGCCGACGCAACCCGTGCTTGTGGTCGAAGGCGAAAAGGACGTGGACGCCTTGGCCCGTATTGGCATGTTGGCGACGTGCAACGCGGGCGGGGCCGGGAAGTGGGCAGCCGAGCACGCGGCCTTTCTGCGCGGCCGTCGGGTGTTCATTCTGCCCGATAACGACGAAGCGGGGCGGAACCACGCCCGGCAGGTCGCCCGGTCCCTCCAAGGTATCGCCGAATCGGTGCGGATCGTCGAATTGCCCGGCTTGCCACCGAAGGGCGACGTGAGCGATTGGATTGCGGCCGGTGGGACAAAGGCGGAATTGATGCGGATTGCGGAAGCCGCGCCCGAGTGGATACCGAGCGTGGAGCCGTGGCCCGAAATCGTTTCCTTCGACGGGCTGGACCTGCCCGAGTTCCCAACGCACGTCTTGCCCCCAGCGTTGCGCGCATGGGTGGAAGCCGAATCCCACGCCACGCAAACGCCGGCGGACCTGGCCGGCATGTTGGCGCTGGCGGTCTGTTCGGCGTGCATCGCGCGTCGCGTGGTGGTCGAGCCGCGCCCGGGGTGGCGGGAGCCGGTCAACCTGTTTGTAGCCGTGCTGTTGGAGCCGGGCAACCGAAAGTCGGCCGTCTTCGCGGACGCGATGAAGCCGCTGCGCGAGTTGGAAGCGGAGTGGATTGAAGCCGCGCGGCCGGTAGTGGCCCGGGCACAATCCGACCGGCGGCAAGACGAAGCCCGGTTGCGGAAGCTGGAAAAGCTGGCAGCCGAGAAGGGCGACGCCGACGCCCGACACCAAGCCGGCGAGCTGGCAACGGCCCTGGCCGAGCAAGTCGAGCCGGTCTTGCCCCGGTTGATTGTCGATGACGCCACGGCGGAGAAGCTGGGTATGATGCTGGCCGAGCAAGGCGGGCGCATCGCCAGCATGTCGCCCGAGGGGGGCGTATTCGACTTGATGGCCGGCCTGTACTCCAAGAGCGGCATTCCACAATTCGGCGTTTACCTGATGGGACATTCGGGCGATGACCTGATTACCGACCGGGTGGGCCGCAAGAGCGTTCGCGTGGAGCGGCCCGCGCTCGTGTGCGCCTACGCGATGCAGCCGGCGGTAATTCAAGGGCTGGCCGGGAATCCGGCGTTTCGCGGCCGAGGGCTGTTGGCGCGGTTCCTGTACGCGGCCCCGCGAAGCTGGATCGGCCGGCGGGAAATCGCGCCCGCGCCCGTTCCCGACGCCACGCGGGAAGCGTATCGCCAAGCCGTGCGGGCGATGGCCGAAGTGGAAGGCGAAACCGTTTTGCACTTGGCGGCCGACGCAGCGGCGTTGTTCCGCGATTGGGAAGCCGAAATCGAATCCATGCTGGCCGACGGCGGGCCAATGGAAATCATGCGCGACTGGGGCGCGAAGCTGGCCGGCGCAACACTTCGCCTGGCGGCCGTGCTGCATTGCGTGGAGCATGGCCTGGCGGGGTGCATCGCCGGGCGAACCATTGCGGCGGCCGTGGGCATCGCCCGCTATCTGATTCCCCACGCCGAAGCCGTACTGAACATGATGCTGGCCAGCGACGAAACCGCCGACGATGACGCCCTCTACTTGCTCCGGTGGATTGAACGCCATGGACGGCGGGAGTTCAGCAAGAGCGAGGCACAGCACCACGGCAAGAGGCGATTCCCCAAGGCCGACGATATTGACCCGGCCTTGGCGGAACTAGAGCGGCGGGGCTATATCCGACCCAAGACAGCGGAAACCAGTGGCCCGGGGCGTCCCCCGTCGCCAGCCTACGAAGTGAACCCGGCCGTCTTCGCCAACGCGAAGCCGGAAAAGCGCTCCCGATATTCCCACAATTCGGCCGGCGAACCCAACCCACCACCCAACGGAGGGAATTGCGGGAATATTGGGAGCGCATTTGAGGGTCTTGAAACTGCAAACCGGGTGCGGGTGACGATATGAGAGGGACGCCCTCACCCATTGCCGACCTACTGGCCGATTGCGAAGCCCTTGGCATCTGGCTGATGCCGGATGGCGACAACGAGTTGACCATCGACGCCCCGCCAGAGGCCCTGACGCCGGAACTGTTGGGCCGGCTGAAGGCTCACAAGGCCGGCTTGCTGGCCCTGTTGCGGCCGGCGGCTTCCGACCTGCCCGACCGTGGGGCCGAGTCGCAGCGGGCCGCACAAAAGCCCGCCAAGCCGATATGCCGTTGCGGTTCAACCACCTGGCAGGACGTGCCGATCCACGACGGGCAATCCATCCGGCGGGACTGCGCACGGTGCGGCCGGTTTCTCGACTTTCCTGTTTGGTACGGAAAGGCTACTTTACATCGTGAACAGTAGTCGATAGAATGCCAACATGGCCAAGAAACGAACCAATCTACTGACCGACCAATTGCGGCAGGCAATCGACGATTCCGGGCTGACGCGCTACCGCATCGCCAAGGAAACCGGCATTAGCGAAAGCGCCTTGGCCCAATTCTACAACGGGCATCGTGGGCTTTCGATGAAAGCCTTGAACGCCCTGGGCGAGTGTTTGCAATTGACAATCACGTTGGGCCGGAAGCCAGAGAAGAAAGGGAAGTGACCAATGGCCAGCATCGCCAAGGACAAGAACGGCACGCGGCGGATATTGTTCGTCGCCCCCGACGGCCGGCGGCCGACCATCCGGCTGGGCAAGGTATCCCAGCGGGCGGCCGAAGGCATCAAGTACCGCGTCGAACAACTACTGGAGTGCCTCCTGTTGAATCGCCCGATGGAACCCGACTTGGCGCAATGGGTGGCGAACCTGGAACCGCCCTTGGCCAAGAAACTCGCCCGGGCCGGGTTGATTCCCAACCCCCAAGCCAAGGCGGCGGTTACGCTGGGGCCGTTCATCGAGAACTACGTGAAGAGCAGAGTTGACGTGAAACCTGCAACCAAGGAAGTGTGGCGGCAAGGCGAAATGGGGCTGGTGGAGTTCTTCGGCGCAGACAAGCCGTTGGGCGACATTACGCCGGGCGACGCCGACGCCTACAAGTTGCACCTCACGGGCAACGGGTTGGCCCCGATGACGGTTCGGAAGCGGCTTCAGTTCGCCACGATGATTTTCCGGGCGGCCTTGCGGCGGCGGTTGATTGCCGACAGCCCCTTCGCCGATGTTTCCATCAAAGCTTCCATGCCGAACCGAGAACGGTTTATCACGCCGGAGGAAACCGCAAAGCTGCTGGCAGCTTGCCCCAACCACCATTGGCGGGCAATCGTCGCCCTCGCACGCTTCGGGGGTCTGCGCTGCCCGTCGGAAGTGCTTTCGCTTCGATGGCAAGACGTAGACTGGGAAACCTGCCGGATCGTCGTCACGTCCCCGAAGACCGAGCACCACCCCGGCAAGGAACGCCGGACGATTCCGCTCTTTCCCGAACTACGGCCAACCCTGGAGGAATGTTTCGAGTTGGCCCCGGAAGGGGCCGTCTACGTGGTTGATGAGCGGATGCGGCAAAGTGCGATTGGTCCTTCCGGCTGGCGGAACTGCAACCTCCGCACGACATTCGAAAAGATCGTATGCCGCGCCGGTCTGACACCCTGGCCCCGCCTGTTCCACAACCTGCGGAGTAGTCGGCAAACCGAACTGGCCGAACGGTTTCCCTCGCACGTTGTTTGCGCCTGGCTTGGCAATAGCGAAGACATTGCCCGGAAACACTACTACCAAGTCACCGAAGCCCACTTCGCACAGGCAACAGGCTCTACGGAAAGCGGCGCAGAAAGCGGCGCACTTGGCGCACAAAATGCGGCGCAGCGGGCACGCGCCGGGTATCGCGGGGAATCGCACAATCCGACGTTAACCCTGGATGGAGCAATAGCTTACGCGACTTCCTGCGAAATCCCGCAAAATAGTGAACATATGTTTAGCGGATGGGGAGGGATTCGAACCCCCGGTGCATGAACATGCACAGCAGTTTTCAAGACTGCCGCCTTAGACCACTCGGCCACCCATCCAAAGATTAATGTCCCAAATCGTATACCAACCCCCTCGGGAGTTAAAGAATCAGGCTAACCATGAGTGGGGATGTCCGGTTTTTCGTGGCTACAAAAAGGGTCGGCGTAGCAAGCCGATTTTCCTTCCCAGTTTAGCAGCGACCTGGACGTAGCGCTGTCGGTTCGGAACAACTTTCGGCCCACGCCGTCCCCCCCTGCCTGGTTAACTCTTCCGTCATGCCTGGTTAGCCGTTCCCGCGTCCCCGGGTCTTGGCCGTCTGCGGCACCCGGTACCCGAGCCTGTCGATAGACGCTTTCGCATCATACGCAAGTCTATCAAACGAAGCTCGGGACGGAAACCTTCCGGTTCTCCTCTGTTCACCTCACGGCCCCCTTCAGTAAAGACCCGCAGGCGGTTGCCTCACCCGTTTTTCCACGGCACGGAACGTTCATTCCCCCCATGGGAGTTCCCGACGGCCCATGCGCTTCCTGGGGCAGTTCGGCCGCCACGCCCCGAATCCCGGGCAGAGTTCACCGCTTTGGACGCTGATGTTGCTTGGACAGGCCTGTTGACTGGCCAATGGCCGGCTTTTCGAGTAGGCTCATAAGTTCGTGATGCCTCGGCCTGGAGGCACTTGGCTGTTTTGGAATCCCTTGATCTGATTCGGATCCTCGGCCCCATGCCCTTTGAACTAGGCAAACTACGCAATATCGGGATTATTGCCCACATTGACGCGGGCAAAACCACCGTTACCGAGCGCATGCTCTATTACTCGGGTTTCACGCACCGTGTAGGGGGGGTGGACGAGGGGACCACGGTCACGGATTACGATCCGGAAGAGCAGGAGCGGGGCATTACGATCAACGCGGCGTGCGTGACCTTTCCTTGGAAGCAGGTGACGATCAATCTGATCGACACCCCAGGCCACGTGGATTTCACGGCCGAGGTCGAGCGGAGCCTTCGCGTGCTGGACGGGGGGGTTGTGGTCTTCAGCGCGCGCGAGGGCGTCGAGGCGCAAAGCGAAACGGTCTGGCGGCAGGCCGACAAGTACCACGTCTCCCGCCTGGCGTTCATCAACAAGATGGACCGCGAAGGAGCCGACTTTTTCGGCACGGTGGACGAGATCGAGAGGCGACTGGAATGCTGTCCGGTCGTGGTCAATCTTCCTGTCGGCGCCGGCCCCGCCCACACTTCCAACCCTTTCCGGGGCGTGATCGACCTGATCGAGATGAAGATGCTCACGTTCGACCCGAAGGACGAGGGGGCGACGATCCTCTCGCATGAAATTCCCGAGGAAATGCGGGACGACGCGGAAATGTGGCGGGGCGCGCTGCTCGACCGGCTTTCGCATCACAGCGACGAGTTGATTGAAAAGATGCTCGCCGAAGAGCCGATCCCCCGCGAGTTGATCCACCGCGTGCTCCGCGAAGCCACGATCCACAACATGGTCGTGCCGGTGCTGTGCGGGTCGGCGCTTCGGGGCGTGGGCGTGCAACCTGTGCTCGACGCGGTGGCCGCATGGCTGCCCAGTCCGGCCGACATGCCCCCCATCCAAGGCGTCGATCCGAAAAAGAACACCCCGATCGTCCGCAAACCGGATCCCGAGGAGCCGTTTTGCGGCTTGCTGTTCAAGGTGCAGGCCGAGCGGCACGGCGACCTGGACTACGTGCGCGTGTATTCGGGGCGGCTCAAGGCGGGCAGCCGGGTCTACAACCCTGGCAAGGACAAGAAGGAAAACGTTCCCCAGTTGTGGCGCATCCAGGCCGACCGGCGCGAGCAGGTCAACGAAGTCGCCGCTGGCGACATCATCGGCATCGTCGGTCTGAAGCATTCGGTGACCGGCGACACGCTTTGCCACCCGCAGCATCCGATCCTCCTGGAATCGATCGTCTTTCCCGAGACCGTCATCTCCATGGCCATCGAACCGGAGACCTCCCTGGAACGGAAGAAGCTGGCCGAGGTCCTGGAGATGATGAAGCGTCAGGATCCCACGTTCCGCGCCAAGGAGAGCGAGGAAACCGGCCAAACGCTAATCAGCGGGATGGGCGAGTTGCACCTGGAAGTCATCACCCATCGGCTCTTGCGGGATTTCAAGTTGAACGTCCGCGTGCACAAGCCGCGGGTGAGCTACCGGGAGACGATCGAAAAGGCGGTCGAAGTCACCGGGCAGTGCCACCGGACCATGGCGGGACAGCAGCTTTTCGCCGAGTTGACGATCCGCATGGAACCGTTTGCCCAGGGCGTCCGGCCGGTCACCGTGGTGGCCGCGTGCGGCGACCAATTGCCGGGTCCCTACCTCGCCGCGGCGATGCAGGTGCTGACCGAACAGGGGGAAGGAGGCGGCATGCTCGGGTTTCCGCTGATGCGCGTGAAGATCACCGTGCTGGGCGGGAAGGTCCACGAGACGGAATCCAATGAATTGGCCTTCCGGCTGGCAGCGGCCGACGCCTTCAATCGGGGCCTGCGCGAAGCGGGCATCGTGCTCCTCGAGCCGATCATGCGGCTCGAAATCACCACCCCAGAGGAGTATCTAGGCGACTTCGTGAGCGACCTGCAACAGCGCCGCGCCGAGATCACTCGGACCCAGACCCGCGGGCGGAACACCGTCATCGAGGCCCGCGCCCCCTTGGCCGAATTGTTCGGCTACTCGAACGCGATGCGCGGCCTGAGCCAGGGCCGGGCGACGTGCACCATGGAGCCCGCCGCCTACGGTCCCGCCCCACCCGAGGTCCTCCGCACCTTCCTCTAGCCCTGGCCGCGGGGCGTCCGGTTGCGGGCGCTGGCGGGAACCTCACGGACCCTCAAGCGGGTCCGGCTCGCCCATGTGCCAGCGGTAGATTCGGCGAATCGCATTGCCGACGAAATGGCCGGGGCGATCAGGCCGGTCGAGGATCGGCATCTGTTCAATCTCTTCATCCGTGTAACAGCCCTGGGGAATCACCACGGCGCAGGGGTCCGGCGGCGGGACGCTCGCGCAGCCCGCGCAAAACAGCACGCTGGTCCCGAAAACACCCAGGCTGGCCGTCAACCATGGATTGCGCACAACCGTTTCTCCGGGGATACGACGAGAGGGCCCCTTGTCTCATCGCAGCTTCCGCCGGGCGGGCGTTAAACAAACCGCGCGCCCCGTTGCCGTGCGCGCCGCGTGTTTTTTCAGCAACGTCCGCACAACAGCGGCAAGACGCATTTTCCCCACGTTCGCCGCCCTAACCATTCACGGGGACTGTCACGATTTTCGCGGCGAAGTCCGCGAAAACGGGACTGTCCCCCTGGCCGGTGAGGGGACATGCGCATTTTTCGCCGCGAAGCGGCCCGAAAAACGCGCCAGTCCCCGGCCTGTGAACGGTTCCGCCGCCAGCCCTCTACGCCGCCGGAAAACCGTCTGCTACACTGCCCCGAGCGACCGATCATGGAGGCCACGGCATGGACCTGGTTCTGACCCTTCTGGCTTTCTGCTTCGCCGCTTCCGCCGAGGGCTATGACCCGCTTTCGGTGCCCAAGGAAGCGGAAACGCGGGCCGCCGATTTCACGGTCCGCGATGAGCCCCGCGGCCGCAACATTCCGATCCGCGTCTACCTTCCCGCGGCACGCGGCCCCCAGCCCGTTGTTCTGTTCAGTCATGGATTGGGGGGCTCCCGTCAGGGGAGCGTCTACCTGGGCAAACACTGGTCCGCACGCGGTTATGCCGCGGTCTTTCTCCAGCATCCCGGCAGCGACGACTCGGTCTGGAAGGACCAACCGCCGTCGCAACGCATGGAGGCGATGAAGCGGGCGGCGTCGGCCCAGAATCTGATGCTTCGCGTGCGGGACGTGGTCGCCGTCTTGGATCAGCTTGCCCGGTGGAATCAGGAAAACGGACACCCGCTGGCCGGGAAACTCGATCTGAAGCGCGTCGGCATGTCGGGGCACTCGTTCGGGGCGGTGACCACCCAGGCGGTCAGCGGTCAGTGGATGCCGCTGGTCGGCCAGAAACTGACCGACGGGCGGATTCGGGCGGCAATCGCCTTCAGCCCCAGTCGGCCCCGGCGGGGCGACTCGGCCGCCGCCTTCGGCTCGGTCAAGATTCCCTGGATGTTGATGACCGGCACCCTGGACTCCGCGCCCATCGGAGACCCGGATCCCGCTTCCCGCTTGGACGTCTATCCCCACTTGCCCAACACGATCGACAAGTACGAACTCGTGCTTCACAACGCCGAACACTCGGTGTTTACCGATCGACCGCTGCCCGGCGACCGCCAACCGCGCAACCCGAATCACCATCGGGCGATCTTGGCCTTGTCCACGGCGTTTTGGGACGCGTACCTGCGGGACGATGCGGCCGCGCGGGCATGGCTTCAAGGTTCCGGAGCGCGGACCGTATTGGAAAAGGATGACCGCTGGCAGTGGCGTGCCCGCCTCGCTGACAGCGTGTCCCCCAAGAAGTGACCGTTCACAGGCCGGGGACGGGCTGATGTCTGGATCCGTTTCGGACCGAAAAATGCGACTGTCTTCTTCTGCCGGCAACGGCCGGTGATCGACGAAAGGACATCAAAATAGCGTAACCGTTCACGGGGAATGTCCCGATTTTCGCGACGAAGTCTGCGAAAATCGAACTGTCCCCCTTGGCCGGTCAGGGGCAAACGCATTTTTCGGCACGAAACGGCCCGAAAAACGCGCCCGTCCCTGGCCGGTGAACAGTTACAAAATAGCGACGCAGCTTCTGTCGGCGGGCTCAAGCCGCGCCAGCCAGAAGCTGCGTCCTCGGTTTCGACGTCCGGCCGATCAGACGATCGTCAGCACGTCGCCGTCCTTGTTGTTCTTCGCGTTCCAGTCGGTGACCTTGTCGTCGCCGCTGATGATGAACCAGTCGGCGCCCGCGCTGCCGGTGAGCTGATCGAAGCCCGCGATGAGCGCGGTCTCATCCAGGACTGCGTCGACCAGTTCGGCGTCCAGCGATTTGCTCGCGGCCCAGGCGGCGCCGATCGCGCGGAGGTCTTGCTCGGTGTACGCGCATCCGACGCATCCGGCCACGAGGATGTCGTGCCCGGCCGAGCCCACGATCCGGTCGGCGCCCAGGCCGCCGATCAGGAAGTCATTGCCCGCCGCGCCGGTGAGCTTATCATCGCCCGACCCGCCAAAGATCAGGTCGTTACCGGCCCCGCCCGTCAGCTCGTCGTTCCCGCTGCCCCCGTGCAGCATGGACATGATGGCCAGATCCAAGACTTCGATCCGGTCATTTCCGGCCCGGCCCCACGCACGCACTTGCGACACGAGGTTCAGGGGGATGTTGTTGCTGATCACCGCGCCGTTGAAGGTCACCTGGAGGTTCTGACCGCTGTTCGTGCGGCCGATCAGGATCACGTCGTCCAACGACGTGCCGCCGATCCGCACGATCCCGTTGGCAAACGTCACCTGACCTTCCGCCACCGCGGGCGCCACTTGCAAGGCGACCGTGGCCGGGGCGCTGGTCAGCCCGACCACGCCCGCCGCATCCGGGTCGCCCCGGTCGGTCACGGTGAACTTCAAATCGAACGTGCCCGACTGGTCGCAGGCAATCCCCGGCTCGAAGCTCAGCGTGGGCGCCCCGACAAACGTCCGGCCCACCGTCACCTCGTTGCCCGCCGCGTCCTTCAGGACCCCGCGGTCCGGCACCGCCGTGATCGTGAACGTCAAGTTGGCCTCGGCGGTCTCCACGTCCGAACCGTGCAAGGTGATCAGCGCCCGCCCGTCCTCGCTGACGGTGACCGTCTGACCAAGGGCCACCGGCGCGTCGTTCACCGCGTTGACCGCGACCGTGAAGGTGTTGCTCACCGCGGCCCCGGCCGCGTCCGTGGCCTGGATGGTGATCTCCCCCAACCCGTTCTGGTCCGCCGCGTAGGTCAGCGTCAATTGCGTCCCGTCCAGCACTGCCGCCACCAGGCCCGGGTTCGTATTGCCCACCACCGACAGCGTCAGGCTGTCGCCGTTGGTCAGGATGTCCACGTCCCCGAACACCGCCGACAGATCGAGCACCGTCCCGGCCGCGTCCTCGTCCACCGTCACGGCCCCGATCGGGCTAACGACCACCGGCGCGTCGTTCACCGCGTTGACGGTCAGCCAGACGGTGGCCGGGCTGGAATTCGACTTGCTGTCGTTGGCCACGTACTGGAAGCTATCCAGACCGTTGAAGTCGGCGCCCGGCGTGTAGGTGAACGAACCATCGGCCTGGAGGTCGAGCGTCCCGCTGGTCGGGCCGGTCAACAGCACGGCCGTCAGCGTGTCGCCATCCACGTCGCTGTCGTTGCCCAGCACGTTGCCGGTCACCGCAGTGTCTTCGTCCGTAGTGAAACTGTCGTCCACGGCGACCGGGGCATCGTTGACCGCGTTGACCGTGATGCTGATCGACACCGGGGCCGAGACGGCCTGGCCGTCCGATGCGTAGTAGGTCGCGAAATTGTCCACGCCGAAGAAATTCGGATTGGGCATATAGGTGAACGACCCGTTCGGGTTGAGCGTAAGCTGCCCGTTCGCCGGCCCCTGAACCAAAACGGCGGTGAGCGGGTTCCCGTCCACGTCGCTGTCGTTGCCCAGCACGCCGGGCGCGGCAACGTTCAAGAGCGTGTCCTCGTCAACCACGTAGGCGTCGGGCTGGGCCACCGGGGCGTCGTTCACCGGATTGACCGTGATCGACACCGTGGCCGTATTCGAGTAAACCTTGCCGTCGTAGGCCCTGAAGGTGAACGAGTCCGAACCGTTGTAGTTCGCGTTGGGCGTGTAGTTCCAGTTCCGACCGCTTCCTTGGAGCGTACCGCGGGTCGGCCAAGTTACAATTGAATACGTGAGCGGGTCGTTGTCCGCATCCGTGGCCACGAGCGTGATTGCCGCTGGCGTGTCCTCGTTCATCACGACCGACTGGTTCTGCGCCACCGGCGCCCGGTTGGTAATGTCGACAGAGATCTTAACCTCGTCGAGCTTCACGTCGCTGGGAGCAGACGCCAGTTTCAACGGTCCGGTGGTGGACTGCAAGGTATTGGTGGCGAGATACCTTTGAGGTGATACTGATCCAGAGTTATCCGTAGAAAGCAAAGTGTTCTGGGAATTGTACAGCGATATCGTAAGTGTAGTGCCGGTCTTGTTCGCGACGATGCGGTACCACTCTCCCACAGTAAGGCGTCGATCCGCATAATTCCGCATGATCACCTGAGCCCACTGGCCGTTGCTCGCGATTGCGCCAACGCAAGGGAGGGTAGCGGAACCGTTGTTGTAAAGCGCAGTCCGGAACGTATCATTACCGTAGTTGAGGAGAGGCCAAGTTGCTCCCGCCGCCGGCGTTGAGTCCACGCGAACCCACAAGTCGGCCGTAATCGTCGCGTTCGTTCCGCACATGAGGGCCAAAGAATCGCTGTTTTCCACCTGAACGTAGTCGTTCACCCCGTCGAAATCGAGCGCGCCGATACCGACCTTGCCCGACGTCCACACTGGCCCGTTGTAGAGCGTGCCGTTGTTGCCGTAGCCCGAGCTGTCGTAGGCCGTGGTGCCGCTCGTTTGGTCAAGCGGCAGATTCATGATCGGCGTCATCGCCAGCAGCGTGCGCGACTCCAAGTGCTCAAAGGCCCCGCGGGCGCGCGGCCGTTGCCGTCCTTTCTTTTTGTCGTGCCGAATGGTCCTGCGTCCAGCCCGTTTGCCCTCCGTCCATCGCGACAAAAATGATCCCAGCATGAACCACCTCCCATCGCAGCGTGTGGGGAGACCTCGTGGACTTTGTCCAATCGCTTGGTCTCCCGGTCGGCGGCTGGGCAAGAGAAACCGACGGAACACGCACGCCTGCGCGGTCAATCGACTCGACGCAGCTCATGAGGCGTGAAGAAGGGAGGAAGACACCTGGGTGCCGCCAACCGATGTTCAGTTCCCACAAGAGTGACGGGGAGTATAAGCCAGGCTTTTGAAAAAAAAATACAACCCGGTTTAGGGGGCGCACCCGTTAGAGCCACGTTGGCCGGATCGGGGCGATTCAACCGATCAAGGGCCCAGTGGACCTGTGAAGCATAGCGAAAACGGTAGGGTGTCGTTGCGAAGGGGTCGGCATTCGCGGGGAGCATAGATCTTGCTCAAAAGGCCGGGGCGAAACGTGGTTACCAATACCTGGGTGCGACGTTGTTTCACTTCGGGGCAATCCTGGCCCTTTTCACCCATTTTGAGCCCCCCCTAGGACGGCAGCATTCTTTGGCAATTGGGTGTACAAAAACCGGGCTTGACCGGAGGGGGCGGGTGGCCTATCCTTCGCCCCCACTATGCCTCACCATATCAAGCGTATCTGCGGCGCGGCCGCTGTCGGCGCGCTTTGGTTGTTGGCCGCTTGGCTCCTGCCGGGAATCTCCGCCGAGCCACGCGGCGGGGTGATCACCGCGGTGTTCGAGGAGCCGGGGAAGAACGCGTCCGAGGGGCCCCAGGCGTCGACGGGCCTGGGGAAGCCCCGCGAATCGGTGCTGTTGTTGCGCAACGGCGAGATCATTCAGGGACAGGTCGCGCGGAGCGGCGATCGTTACGAGGTCCGCGTGCCTGGCGGCGAGATCTATGTGAAGGCCGCCGAGGTGCAGCACGAGTGCCGAGACCTCGCCGAGGTGTACCAGCGCAAGGCGGCCTTGATCCAGCGCGATCGCGCCCTCGACCGCCTGGAACTCGCGCAATGGTGCATCAAAGTGGGCCTGCTGGACCATGCCGCGCGCGAGCTGGCCGAGGCGGCCGCCCTCGAGCCCAAGCATCCCATGCTTGAAATCCTCCGCCGTCGGCTCAGCGCGGCGTCGACTCCCTTGCCGCAAGTCGATCCGTCGTCGCGATCGGCGTTGGCGGGACCGACGGCCCAGGAATTGGACCGCATGGTCCGCGGCATGCCGCCAAGGACCGTGGAAATCTTCGCCCAAACCATCCAGCCGATGCTGGTGAACAATTGCTCGGCGGCGGCGTGCCACGGACAGTCGGTGACGAACGGGTTTCGGCTGCTTCGGGTGCCGGCCGACTCGCCGCCCAGCCGGCTGTTGACCCAGCGCAACCTCCACGCCACGCTTCAGTGGCTGGACCGCGATTCGCCCGACGCCAGCCCGTTGCTCACCTATGCGACTCGGGCCCACGGCGCGGCCCGCGTCCCCGTGTTCACCGACCGCCAAATGCACCAGTTCCGCCAGCTCCGCGATTGGTGCTATCGCGTGGCCAAGGCCGACGCGGCGGTCATGCAGGCATCCTACGACGAGCCTTGGGGCGCTGGCGAACCAGAAGCGGGCCGCGGCGCCCAAGGGACGGCGCGGGGGACGCGACGCCCCCGGGCCTCAACGGGCCACGACGGATCGGCACGATCTTTTCCCCCGCCGACCCCTGACCCGGGAACCGTCGATCTTCGCGGCGGCCGGGCCAGCGGCAGCCAGCACTCGCCAGGGCGCCGGGATCGAAGCCCATCGCCCGCGGCCTCCGACGACCCGTTCGATCCCGAATTGTTCAACCGCCAATTCAGCCCTTCGCCCCGCCCGAAAGATCGACCCTCCTCGGCCACGACCGAGCAGCCGCCGGACCCCACCGACCTGGGACCTCGCACCGACGGCTGACCTCTGGCCGCGGCACGCCCGCCGGGCCGGACACGTTTCAGGGCGCCATCAAGCTACGGCCGCGCGGGGCCCTTGTTTTCGAACCATACCGGACCGCCGAACTTGCCCGTGGTCACCACGTCGAGTCGGCCATCGCCGTTCATGTCGGCCACCTCGATGTTCATGCCCGCGCCCACCCCTTCGTTGTAGGTCAGGACGTGCTTGGTCCACACCGGGGTCTTGCCGGGCTTCAGGCAGTAGTAATAGACGCCCAGGGGCCCGAATTCGTCGGGATCGCTGCCGTTGTGGGCCATGAACCGCTTGCCGGTGAATAGCTCGGGAACGCCGTCGCCGGTGATGTCCTCCAGGGTGATCGAGTGGGCCTGGCTCCACGTGTCGTCGATGATGTGCTGTTTCCAGCGGGTGTCCGATCCTTCGCGGACCTGCTCGTACCAGAAGATTCCGTAGCCGTGGGCGGAGCTGCAAATGACGTCGTTGAGTCGATCGCCGTTGACGTCATAGGTCCAGATCTGCGCGGTGTGGTCCATCTTGCCGTCCTTGCCGCCAAGCGACCAGGGATGCTCGATCCACTTGCCCTTGCGGATGTCGGCCGGGGCCTCGTACCACGCGCCGGGCCGGAGAATGTCGGGCCGTCCGTCGCCGTTCACATCGCCAATGCCCCCGCCGAACGTGATCGGCTTCTCCGACACAGGATGAATGAGCATGGTCTGCTTGCCGTCCGGGCCCTTGCCGACTTCGTACCAGACGGTGCGTTGGACAGCGGGCAGGATGGCGGTCTTCTTGCCCTTGCCCTCGATGTCCCAAATGTCGGCGGTCTCGAAGTTGCCGTTCACCTCGATCACGGTTTCGGCCCAAGGTCCGCCCGCGGCCCCGGGGTTGCGGAACCAGACGGCGTTCTTCTCGAACCAGTCGCAGGAGAAGATGTCCAGCAGTCCGTCCCCGTCCACGTCGATGGCGATATTGGCGAAATCGCCGTAGTAGCCCTTGCCCTTCTCATCGACCGATCCCCGCAGCTCGCGGATTTTCACGGGCTTGAAATCCGGCCCGAGGTAGAGAAACGGTCCGGCCGCGATGTCCATCTTGCCGTCGTTGTTGAAGTCGCCCACGCAGCACGCCTCGCTGCGGAACGTGCCCACGCGGTGCATGACGAACTGGATGTCGCCCTTCGGCGCATCGGCGGCCAAGGCGGCGAGGCCGAGCCAGGCCGACAGCGTCGCGGCAGCCAGGAGAATCGTCGCCAGGCCGGAGAGGGGTCGAGTCATCGTCGCGCTCCTGTTGCGAAGAAAGATTGGAAAGTCGCCCCTCAGCTTACCGCCTGGCCCCCAACGGGGACAGCCCCCCTCGCCCGTGCCTGAATCTGAGGGCGATTCCGCGCAGGGATGGGGGTCGTCTGTCCCTTTTTTGGGGACGCGGAGCCTCCCAGGCGGAACCGCCCCCGGCTGGCAGATTGCAGGCGGCATCGTTTGCGCAGAAGGCCGCAAGGCCGAAATGGCCCCCTGTCGGAATTGACGCCGTTTTGATACAAATGTACACTATTCGAGGAAACCCGGAACGACTCTTCCCTTGCGAGACGCTGCCATGCCCCCCCGAGCCCGTGCCCTCCAGAATGCGGCGCCGCGGGAACTAATCCAGGCGCTCCGCGACCGGATTGCATCCTTGGAAGGGGCTCGGCGACCGGGGGAGGGGAGGCCGATTTCCAGCGGGTGCGAGGGCCTGGATCAACTCCTGCCCGGCCGCGGGTTCCCTCGCGGGACCTTGGTCGAGTGGCTCACCTCGGGCGAGGGCAGCGGCGCGGAAAGCCTGGTCTTCGCGGCGGCGCGGGAGGCGTGGCGCGAAGGGGGGGCGGTGGTCGTGTGCGATCAGGCCAAACGATTCTATCCTCCGGCAGCGGTCCGCCTGGGGATCGACCCGGCGGGGATGATCGTGGTCCACGCTGCCAGCGAAGCCGACAACCTTTGGGCGTTGGATCAGGCGTTGCGGTGTCCGGCCGTGGCGGCGGCCGTGGCATGGCCCGAAAAACTCGACTCCCGAACGTTCCGCCGCCTGCAATTGGCCGCCGAGCAGGGCGGCGGTCTGGGGCTCTTGGTGCGGCCGGCACGAGCGCGGAGCGAGCCGTCATGGGCCGAAGTCCGGCTGGCGATCGAGCCCATGCCCACCGCCGACCCCCACGGCCCGCGACGCATCAGGATCCAATTGCTTCGCTGCCGCGGAGGCCCCAGCGGCGCCGTGGCCGAGGTGGAGTTCGAGCATGAGACGCATCGTTTGCATTGCGATTCCGCCGGGGCCTCTCCCGCGGCTTGCCGCCGCGCGGCCGGAGCCTAGCGAAGGCGGCCAGCGCGAGGCGCTGCTGGAATGGGCGGCCTGGTGCCAGCGATTCAGCCCGACCGTGGGCGTCGAGGAATCGCCGAAGCCGGAATGCTTGTTTCTCGACATCACCGGGCTCGACCGCGTATTCGGCGGCGAAATGGCCTTGGCTGGGAAGATCGTCCAGGATTTCGCCGATCGGGGGCTGGCGGTCCGGGTCGTGATCGCCGACACGCTGGGCGCCGCGTGGGCAGTCGCCCGGTTTGGGGCCAGGCCGTCGCCGGCGCGAGGCAGCCTCCAGCCGAAGGCGGCCGTTTCGGAAAGCGGCGACTTGGCCGTCCCATCGCGTCCCCTCGCCCGACGCGCCAACAGGAACCCGTTGCCGGCCTCTTCGTTGCCTGGCCCAGGTCCCTCGGATCGATGCCCCCATCCCGCGGCGATTTCCCGCATCCCTCCCGGCCAGTCCTTGCTGGCACTGAAGCATCTCCCCGTCGAGGCCCTGCGTCTGCCGCGGGAAACGGTCGAGGGGTTGCATTCCTTGGGAATCGCGCGGATCGAGGAATTGGAGCGGTTGCCTCGGGAAGAGCTGAGTTGCCGCTTCGGGCCGCGTTTGGTTCAGCGATGGGACCAGGCCCTGGGACGCCTGATCGAGCCCATTCCCGTCCAGCTTCCGCCTCCGAAGTTTGCGGTCCGGCGCGAACTGGAGCACCCCGTCGCGAGCCGGGAATGGGTCGCGCTCGTCCTGGAGCAACTCGTCGCGCGGCTTTCGGAACAGCTCGTTGGGCGCGGCTGCGGGGCCGTGCGCTTGGAATGCCGCCTGGAGTGCCAGGAGGGCGAGCCGGTTGCGATGGGCGTGGGCCTCTTCCAACCCACCGCCTCGCCCCGCCATTTGAGCCAGTTGGCACGGATGCGTCTGGAACGGGCCTCGATCCCTTCGCCCATCGTCGCGATTTCCCTCGAGGCGCCTCTGGTCGGCCCCCTGGAGCACCGCCAAGAGGAGCTTTTCGTCGACGCCCCAACGCGGAACCGTGCGCGGCTCCTGGCGATCCTGATCGACCGCCTCGCCAGCCGTCTGGGACGCCGATCGGTCTTGCGCGCCCGCCTCCTGCCCGAGGCCCAACCCGAGTTGGCCTGCCGATACGATCCGTGGGTGTCGATGGGAGGGGGAAACGCCGCGGGGCGCGCCGGCGGAAGGTTTTTGCAGGCTGGCGGGGAGCAGCGTTCCAGGCCGTCCCGGGCGAAGCGGGCGGGCCATGAGGACCTCCGCGGCGATTCGGTCCCGCCCCGCGGCGTGTTGCCCCCCCGGCCGTTGCGGCTCCTGCGGCGGCCGATGGCGGTTTCCGTGATTTCGGTGGCGCCGCACGGTCCGCCGTTCTGTTTTCGCTTGCGCGGCAAGGAACACCGGATCGCTTGGACTTGGGGACCGGAGCGGATCGAGACCGGTTGGTGGCGAGGCCGTCCCGTTGCCCGCGATTACTATCGGGTCGAGACCGCGGACGGCCATCGTTTCTGGCTCTTCCGCGACCTGAAAGACGGCCGGTGGTTCTTGCACGGGAATTTTGCATGAGCGGCCGCGTCCCGCGCTTGGCCCCCATCGCCCTCAGTGGGCCGACTCGCGCCTCGCGCTTTTGGGCTCGGCGAAGCGGATGGTGCGGACCAGATCGCGGTCGCTCTCCTGAAAACGGTCGGCCAGGCTGGACTCGAGGGTGAACAAGACGACGATCCCGCGACCGCTCTTGTCGGCGATCCGATAGTAGACCCAATCCATGGGAACGCCCGAGGCTTCGCCCTGGACCTCGACGCGAAACACCAGTTGCCCCGCCTCGCTCACGGATTGCCCGGCCCGCACAAACCGGCGGAAATTCTTTCCCAACGCTTGACGGATCTCGTCCTGGAATTCGCCCAGCGCGACCGTCTTGGGCGGGTCCTGGGACAGGGCCGATACGCTGCATTGAGCGATGTATTTGCCGTCGTCGACCATGCGGAAAACGGTCAGCTCCGGCTTCTCGCTGATGAGAACCCATCGGCGATCCACCATCGCGCGCCACGCGCCGTCGGGCGACGCATAGCTGAGTTGCTCCAATTCGGTGGTCGCGCCCAAGGAGACGGTCTTCAAGGCGGATTCGCTGAGTTCCTTCGACGCCGCGCTGGGCGCGATCTTCATTTGCAGGCGGGCCACGACGTCCAGCCCGGGACCAATCGGCGACGCCTCCCGGTCCTCCTTGACCAACAGGGCAAACCACGTGATCCGGCCCAACTCCATGTCGAACCGGTACTTGGCCTTGACCTGCAATCGGGTGGGGCGTCCGTGGATCGAACCCTGCACTTGCCCGGCCATCTCCATCTGCGCCGAACCTTCCCGTACCGATTGCAGAACGCTTTGCGCGTCGGTGCTGGCGATCGCGTCGAGCCCGAAAAGGGCGGCGAGCACGTCTTCGGGGTGCTTCCACGCATCGCCGACCGCGACCGCCTCGGCCGGGAGGAGACGGTCGAGGAGCAGGCTGTTGCCCTGCACATCCAGCAGGTCCAGTTCCTCGCGCGTGAGGGGGCCACGGGGAGAGTACAAGACCGCCTTGGACTTGCGGAGTTCCACGCCGATCAGCCGCCGTTGGTCGCGTAGCGAGGGCTGGAACGCCTCTTCTCCGACCTGGATCGAGGCCTCGGCCCTTTCATAGTGCCGAACTGCTGAATGAAACGCGGCCGTTGGTTTGGAACCCCCTAGCGTTTTCTCGACGTAGACAAGCCCCGCCCGAGCCGTCATCTTGACCGCGGCGGATTGCCCCTTTTCGGTGGTCGCTTGGGGGCCGATCTTCAGCGTACCCTCGGCTTCCAGCACGGCTTCAATTCGGTCGATCGATCCCGCCACCCGCTTGGAGTGGAGTTCGTGAAGCTGCCCCCTCTCCTTTTTTTCCTCGGCACCTAGGGTGGGTATGGATACTACCAAACAGAGCAGGATGACGCTAGAATAGGGCGACCGATCGGTATTCAATGGATATATCCCCCATCAATGAAGGAATCATTACCGTTCCTACCAGGTCCGTTCCTGTGTGGGTGGCGGAGTTCCTGGTCAGTGTGGCGGGCGCGCAGGTTACATCGACACCATCAAAGCCGCAATTCATCGGAAAACCGCGTTCGCGGTCAGGCTTGCAAGTCTAAGAAAAACAGGGGCTTTAGGAAGAAAAGATGTTTCTCCGTGCCCCGGAGTCGCGCCCAGTCCCAAATTCCGAAAAGATCTTGGCATCCACCGGCAACATACTTGTCGGCAAAGTTGCAACCAGAATCGGATCGGAAGCATCTAGCATTTCGGTGGAGATTCCTGTCATGATGAACTTAACGAACTTTCCACCGAACCCGACGTGTCTTGGTTCGTAAAGCTAATAGGCATCCATTTCCTCCCAAACTGGACTAGCAAATCCACCACAAGTGGGAAGAATGAGAAAATCGCGGGAGAGCGATTGCGGGGGACTAGATTTGTGCAAATATTTCTGTCATAATTCGCATACACAGAACCGTCTCGAATCCATCAATCGATTTCTCGCGCATTTTTGGCGCGCGGTGGAATCAACGACGGATGGTGCAGGCGGGCCAGCCAGCAAAGTCGGCAGGACGATACTGAAGGGGGTGATTCCCCCTGGAGGTTGGGTATGCACACCGATTATCTCAATCCCGCGATGCGCCAACTCCGCGATCAATTGGTGCGGTTTGCCCCCAAGGAGAAGAAACTCGAGCAAGTCGAGCAGGCGGAACGATTGTTGGGCGAGTTGAAGCCCGATCGCGACTATTCGTATGAATATATTTGCTTTCGCATTACCAAATTTCGTCCGCAGTCGTATCCGGACCTCCGGCTTTCCGGGGCGGAGGCGAAACACGACTTGCGGCTTTTCGTCGAGGATCTCTCGGATTCAGCGGACGTGCCGGCGGAGGAGGCCGGCGAGAAGGTCTTGACGGTCGAGGAATTGAGCAAGCAATTGCGGGTTTCGACCAAGACCATTTCGCGATGGCGGAACCAGGGATTGGTGAGCCGTCGGTTCGTGTTTGACGGACGCAAACGCGTGGGATTCTTGGCTAGTTCCGTGGAGCGGTTCGTGCAAAACAATCAAGAACGAGTGCGGCGAGGGTCGCAGTTCAGTCAATTGACGGACGAAGAACGTCGCCGACTGATCGAGCGCGCCCGGCGGCTTGCCCAAGCGGGCGGATGCCCGTCCGAAATCACCCGGCGGCTGTCGCGGGCGAGCGGCCGAAGCGTGGAGACGATCCGTTACACCCTGCGGCAGTTCGACCAGGACAATCCCGACATGGCGATCTTTCCGGACCACAGCGGGCCGCTGCGCGAGGAGACGAAGCGGAAGATCTACCAGCAGTTCCGCCGCGGCGAATCCGCGGAGACCCTCGCCCGGCGGTTCTGCCGCACGAAGGCCAGCATTTATCGGATCGTGGCCGAGATGCGGGCGCGACGGATCATGGAATTGCCGCTGGACTACATTCCCAACGAGGAGTTCGCCAAGATCCGCACCGAGAAACAGATGCAAGAGATCCTGGGACCGCCGCCGCCCGGCGAGCCCTTGCCCAAGAAGCCGCGGCTTCCCAGCGGCCTGCCTCCTTATTTGGCAAGCCTGTACGAGGTGCCCTTGTTGACCCGCGAGCAGGAAGTCCACTTGTTCCGCAAGATGAACTTCCTGAAGTACAGGGCGAGCAAACTCCGGGAGCAACTCGACCTGCAACGCCCGAAGGCCGCCCTGATGGACCAGATCGAGAAGCTTTACGACGAATCGGTGGCGGTCAAGAACGAAATCATCTCGGCCAATCTGCGTCTGGTGGTGTCGATCGCCAAGCGGCATGTGGGCCCCGGCGAAAACTTCTTCGAACTCGTCAGCGATGGAAACATTTCCTTGATCCGCGCTGTGGAGAAGTTCGACTATGGGCGGGGCAACAAATTCAGCACTTACGCGAGTTGGGCGATCATGAAGAACTTCGCCCGGACCATCCCTGACGAACTCCGTCATCGCGATCGCTTCCGCACGAGCCACAGCGAGATGTTCGGCGCGACCGAAGACGTCCGCACCGATCAATACGAACAGGAATCGGCCCAGCTTCAACGCGAGACCCAGATCGGACGGATCCTGGAACGCCTCGACGAACGGGAGCAAAAGATCATTATCAGCCGCTTTGGCCTGAACCCCGGTCAGGAGCCGCTCACACTCAAGGAGGTGGGGGCCGAAATGGGGGTGACCAAGGAGCGGGTGCGCCAGATCGAGGCAAGGGCCTTGAGCAAGCTGCGGCGGGCCGCGGAAGAGGAAAAGATCGAGGTTCCGGAGCCCGATTGATCCGCTCGGACATTTCCCCCGACCCACCTCCAGTTCCTGATGAGGTCGCCCCGCCCCCCGGCCATGCCTGGACCGCCAGGGAATCCGAAAGGCTTTGCCGGGCGATGTCGATCGTTCGCAGGGGCAATCTAGCTCGACAGGGTTATACCACTATACCTATTGGTGCCAATTGTTTCGCTGGTTGGCTTTCTCGGCCCGGCGATCCCTTATTTTTTCGCGGCGGTCCGCCTTGCACCAGAGAGGCGGACGGTTATATTTAATGGTTTACATGGCGGGGGAAAGCCGCCGGAGGGGAGCGTGTTGTCTTAAGCAGCCGCCGGGACGCTTCGCAACACGTGGATCGCGTTGCGGTCACCGATCGGGGAGAGAAGTGAGCCCGTCGCGGTTTGCGGGCGGGTGCGACCTGGCCTGGAAGGCTAGCGTAGCTCAACCGGCAGAGCAGCTGATTTGTAATCAGCAGGTTGTGGGTTCAAGTCCCTCCGCTAGCTCGTGTTGGGACCCCTTGGAAAGAACACGATGGGAGACTAAAAAGAGGCCATTGCTGGCAACGGCTCGTGGGGAAAAGTAACCGCTTTCAGCCCAGGTTTCTGGGGGTGTCTACGGGGGGTTTCCCGAGTGGTCAAAGGGGTCAGACTGTAAATCTGATGGCATTGCCTTCGAAGGTTCGAATCCTTCACCCCCCACTGATGAATGACGAATGAGCAAGGACGTACGCCCCGAGGAAGTTGCCCTTTGGGGCTCGTCCCTGGATATTGGTCATTCGCGGGGTGCGGGTGTAGCTCAACGGTAGAGCAGTAGCCTTCCAAGCTATTGACGAGGGTTCGACTCCCTTCACCCGCTTGGCGAGCGAATGGGGGATGGCGAGGGCGAAGGATGCCAGGCGTGGGGCAGGGCGTCGAGCGGAGCACGGCGATGGGGCGAGGACGGTTTCTTCGGCTGCTGTAGCTCAGTCGGTAGAGCGCGTCCTTGGTAAGGACGAGGTCAAGGGTTCAAACCCCTTCAGCAGCTCTCGCGGCGACGAGAACGAGTTCGATTTAACGGAAGACGTGTCCTAGAAACTTACCTAACGGCTTGATTTGAGCGCAGGGAGATAGAATGGCGAAGGACGTATTTCAACGCACCAAACCGCACGTGAACGTTGGCACCATTGGCCACATCGACCACGGCAAGACGACCCTGACCGGGGCCATCCTGGCGACGCAAGCCAAGAAGGGCCTGGCGAAGTTCAAGACCTACGCCGACATCGCCAAGGGCGGCACCGTCCGGGACGCGACGAAGACGGTGACCATCGCGGTGGCGCACGTCGAGTACGAGACGGAAAAACGGCACTACGCCCACATCGACTGCCCGGGCCACGCCGACTTCATCAAGAACATGATCACCGGCGCGGCCCAGATGGACGGGGCCATTTTGGTCGTCTCCGCCGCCGACGGCCCGATGCCGCAGACGCGAGAGCACGTCCTCCTGGCCCGCCAAGTGAACGTCCCCGCGCTGGTCGTGTTCCTCAACAAGGTCGATCTGGTCGACGATCCCGAATTGCTCGAGCTGGTCGAACTGGAACTTCGCGAACTGTTGTCGAACTACGGCTTCCCGGGCGATGAAATCCCGATTATTCGCGGGTCGTCGCTGGCAGCCTACCAGAAGCCGGACGATCCGGAAGCCACGAAGTGCATCCAGGAACTGCTGGACGCGATCGACAGCTACATTCCGGAACCGGTCCGAGCGATCGACAAGCCGTTCCTGATGGCCATCGAGGACGTGTTCTCGATCGAGGGCCGCGGCACGGTGGCGACCGGGCGCATCGAGCAGGGCGTCATCAAGGTGGGCGAGGAAGTCGAGGTCGTGGGCCTCAACGAGAAGCCCTGGAAGACGGTGGTGACGGGCGTGGAAATGTTCAACAAGACGCTCGACCAAGGCATTGCCGGCGACAACGTTGGCTGCCTGCTCCGCGGCGTGAAGCGCGAGGAAGTGGAGCGGGGCCAGGTGCTGGCCAAGCCCGGCTCGATCACCCCCCACACGAAGTTCGAGGCCGAGGTCTACGTCCTTTCGAAGGAAGAGGGTGGGCGGCACACGCCGTTTTTCAGCGGCTATCGCCCGCAGTTCTACTTCCGCACGACCGACGTGACGGGGACGCTGAGCCTGTTGGGCGGGGCGGAAATGTGCATGCCTGGCGACAACGTCCGCCTGGCCGTCGAGTTGATTTCGCCGATCGCCATGGAGGAGAACGTTCGGTTCGCGATTCGCGAGGGCGGTCGGACCGTGGGGTCCGGCGTGGTAACCAAGATCCTCGCCTGAAACGGTTCCCGCGCGGCCCCGGCCAGATCTGCCCAGAGAGGAGAACGCTGGGCGCCGTGCCAACCTTCCCGGCCCTGCGTCGGGTTCAGGGGTGTAGCTCAATTGGTAGAGCACTGGTCTCCAAAACCAGCGGTTGGGAGTTCGAGTCCCCCCGCCCCTGCCATGACTTTTCCAGACGGCAACCTGGCTTTCCGGGTCTGCGGGACCCGGGAAGCCGCGCTTGCCTTACCAGCATAGTTCACACGGACTGGGTGCGTCGGACGTGAGCGGTTTTATTCAAGAGCTTTGGAACGTCGGCATATACAAGCGGAGCCAGGGCCGGATCACCCGGCAGGTCACGTGGGCCGCGATGGCCGGCGCGATCGCGATCGGTTTCTGGCGCCTCAGCCAGACGATGATCGAACAATGGGGCTGGAACCGGAGCCTCGGTTTGGCCCTTCCCACCGTTCTGGCGGTGGTCGGCTGCTGGATGGCGTACCGGCTGGTCAACTACCCTCGATTCGCCGATTTCCTCATCGCCGTCGAGGCCGAGATGAACAAGGTTTCGTGGCCGACGCGCGGCGAGTTGATTCGGGCCTCGCTGGTGGTTTTGTTCACGATCACCATCCTGGCGGTGGTCTTGGCTGTGTTCGATATCGCTTGGACGGTGTTTTTTCGCGACATTTTGAGGATCCTGTGACCCGCGCGGGCTTTGGCCCGCGGAGTGGCTCAGGAAGCACCCGATCGGTTTTTTTCCCGCAGACAAGGCGGACTTGGGCGTGATGGACGATACGAACCTTTCCACGGCGCAGCCTTCGGAAACGCCGCCAGGCAACGGGGTTGGTCCTGCGCAAAGTCCGGACGCGGCCGCCTTGGAATCGCCCGGCGGACTGGAAGGCGTGGAATCGCCGCCCCCCGACGTGGAGTCGTCAGGCGTACCGGCGCCCGAGCCGGCGGGCGAGTCTTCGTCGTTGGCGGAGGAGGCCGGGCAAGCGATCGACGCGGCGGGGGAGCCGACGGCCGCCGCGACGCCGGACGGGGCCCCCCCGGCCGAACCCGCCCAGGCCGCTCCGCTTGAGACGCCGCGCGAGCCCGCCGCCCCCGCGGCGCAGCCGCCGGAAGACCTGCCCAAGTCGGACAAAATGGATTGGTACATCCTCAAGGTTCAGAGCAACCGGGAGGAGTCGGTTCGCGAAGGCTTGCGCAAGAAGATCAAGATCGCCGGCCTGGAGCGGTATTTCGGCGAGATCATTATTCCGACCGAGAAGGTGACCGAGTTCAAGGGGGGCAAGCGCAAGGTGTTCAAGCGGAAGCTTTATCCGGGATACCTTGTGGTCCAGATGGAGATCAACGAAGATACGTGGTTCTTGGTTCGGGAAACGACGGGGATCGGGGACTTCACCGGCGCCGGGGGCCACCCGACGCCCATGCAGCCCCGCGAGGTCGCCGCGATTCTCGCCAAGCAAGAGGAGAAGGCCGACGAGGCCCCGAAGTTGAAGATCGCCTTCCGGGTCGGGGATCACGTGAAGATCAAGGAAGGGACCTTCGAGAACTTCGAGGGCGAGGTGGCGAACATCGACGAGACCAACGGCCGGGTGACGGTGCTGATCAACATCTTCGGCCGCAGCACGCCGGTGGATATCGAATACTGGCAGATTGAAACGGTGTGATCTCAGCCATCCAGGGATCGCCATCCGCCGGCGACGACAGGCGGTCATGCGAGGCTGAAAGGGGAAAGCTGACAGACTTATGGCAAAACAACTCGTGGGAACAGTGAGGTTTCACGTGCCCGGCGGCCAGGCGACCCCTGCTCCGCCCGTGGGCACCTCGTTGGGCAAGTTCGGGATCAATCTCGGTCAGTTCGTCCAGCAGTTCAACGATCGGACGCGGGAGCACATGGGCCTTCGCGTGCCCGTCGTGGTCCGCGTTTACAACGACCGGAGTTTCGAGCTGGAGACCAAGAGCCCGGCGGCGGTCGACTTGCTGAAGCAGGCGGCGGGAATCGCCAAGGGCTCGGGAGTGACGCCCAAGGAGAAGGTGGGCAAGGTCACCCGGGCGCAGCTCGATGAAATCGTCAAGAAGAAGGCCGCGGACCTCAATGCGCGGGACGCCGAGCACGCCCGGCGCATGCTGGAGGGCACCGCGCGGAGCATGGGATTGGACGTGGTGGACTAGGAAGGAGCGGCCAGCCATTCGCTTTCAGCGACGTCTCTGCCGGACAGGGCCTGGAATTCCCGCCGGAAGTTTCCGCCGTCCCGCCGCTGAAACCGCAATCGCTGATCGCCGAAGGCTGTTCGCTAAGAGCTGAAAGCTGTTATGGCCAAGCAATCCAAACGCATGAAGGCGGCTTACGAGAAGGCGGCGGGCAAGGGCCCCTTGCCGCTGGCCGAGGCCGTCGCCCTGTTGAAATCGTTCAACACGACCAAGTTCGACCAGACCGTCGAAATCGCGATTCGCTTGGGCGTGGACCCCAAGCAGGCCGACCAATTGGTCCGCGGTTCGATCGTCCTGCCCCACGGCATCGGCAAGAACCTGCGCGTCATCGTGTTCGCCAAGGGCGACAAGGTCGACGAGGCCAAACAGGCCGGGGCCGACGAGGTCGGCGGCGCCGAGCTGGCCGAGAAAATCAAGGCCGGGTGGACCGAGTTCGACGTGTGCATCGCCGCGCCGGACATGATGGGCGTGGTCGGTCCGCTGGGCAAGGTCCTCGGCCCTCGCGGCCTGATGCCCTCGCCTCGCGCCGGCACGGTGACGCCGGACGTGGGCAAGACGGTGCGCGAGTACAAGGCGGGGAAGGTGGAGTTTCGCACCGACGCGGGCGGAAACATCCATGCCGTCGTGGGGAAACTCAGCTTCGACGAAAAGAAACTCACCGAAAACATTCAAACCTTGATCAACCATGTCCTGAGCCTGAAGCCGGCCTCGGTCCGCGGCCAATACATCCGCGGAATCGCCCTCAGCGCGACGATGAGCCCGAGCGTCCGAGTGGCCGCCTAGGCAGGTAATGGGAGGCGCGCCCTCAGCGCGCCGAGCAAGGCGGACGCGTGGCGAACGCGGCCCGCCAAGGAGAGCGTTGATGAGCAAATATGTCAAGAACTTGCTGACCGAGCACCTGCGCGAGCGTCTCAAGGGGGTCCACGACGCGCTGGTGGTGAACATGGTGGGCTTGAACGCCACGACGGACAACCGGCTCCGCAAGGAGCTTCGCGGCAAGAATATCCACGTCATGGTGGTGAAGAACAGCCTGGCGCGGCGAGCCGTGGCCGGCACGCCGCTGGCCGGGGCCTTCGATGGGATCACCGGCCCGGCGGCCATCTGCTGGGGCGGCGACGACATCGTCAGCCTCGCCAAGGAAATCACCCGGCTGGCCCGGGACGCGAAGTATGCCCCCTTTGCTCCCCGCGGAGGCGTGATGGACGGGGAGCCGCTCACCGCGGCGCAGGTCGAGCAGGTCAGCAAGTGGCCCAGCCGCGTCGAGCAACTGAGCCTTCTGGTCGGCCAAATCCTCGGACCGGGGGCCCAACTGGCAAGCCAAATCACGGCCGTCGGCGGCGCGCTGGCCAGCCAGATCGCCCAGCTCGGCGAGGAGAAAAACGAAGAACCCAAGACGGAAGGCTGATCTTCGCGGCCGGGCTCCCAAGCGGGGCGCGGCTGCCTCGGCGACGCCTCGCCTTCACGCCCGGCTGAACGCCGCAAAGCGTCGCCGACAACATCGATCCTTGAAACGAGAAGCGAAACATCAACACGGGGTGGTTTTTTCCAATCGGCGCGCGGCGCAGCGGACCCGGTGGGGCGCCGTCGCCGCGAGGAACGCGCCAGGGGATTCCCGCCCCGTTTCGAGAACCAACCATAACCCTAGGTGTCGATCGGCAAACCAGCTATCGTCGATCCGGCCGGAAAACCAGATAGCGGATAGCTGATAGCTGAGAAGCAATTTGAGAAAGGATGAGTTCCGCGATGGCAACCGACCAAGCAGTGCGTGAGTTTTCTCCCTTGAGCAAAGAGCTGGGCGACAAGATCGTCCAGTTGACGTTGAAGCAAGCGAAGGAACTGAGCGACTACCTCGAGCAGGTCCACGGCATCAAGGCCGCGGCGGGCGGCGCCGTGATGGTGGCCGCGGCGCCGGCGGCCACCGAAGCGGAAGCCAAGGCCGAGAAGACCGAGTTCGACGTGATCCTCGAGGGCTTCGACGACGCGAAGAAGATCGCCGTGATCAAGGAGGTCCGAGCCGCCACCGCGCTGGGCCTGAAGGAAGCCAAGGAACTGGTCGAGAAGCACCCCTCGAAGGTCAAGGAGGGCATTTCCAAGGAGGATGCCGAAAAACTCAAGGCAGCGTTGGAAGCTGCCGGCGCGAAAGTCTCCATCAAGTAGAGACGGTCTGCACGTTCGCCGGTTTTGCGTGGGACGGCCGCGGGTCGCGGAGTTGCCTCCCGGGAGAGTTCCCGGAAGCTGCCGCTAGGAAACCGCCCGACCGCCGCCCCCCGGCCGTGGTTTCGCCGAGCATCGCCCTCATCGAAGGGAATGAACGTATTGCGCGGGCAGAAAGTGGTTCACCTTGACGCATCCCGCTTCCTTTGGGGCGGGCCATGGCGGGGCGCTGGCGGTGCGCGCCCCGCGGTCCCCGCTCCGCTTTCTTGCCGGGGGAGACGCGCCCCCAACGGGCCCGCGCGGTTGCCGGGCGATCCCGGCGCGCTTCCCGCGTCTCCCCTCCCGTTCCCATTCCAACCACGAGGTTAATTCCGCATGGCCACCTCAGCGCAGCGGCGTTTGGAACCCAAGCAGGTCCGACATTTCGGCAGCCAGCGCCGACCGTATCCGACTCCCGATTTGACGGAAATTCAGACGCGCAGCTACGCCGCGTTCCTCCAGCACGAGGTGCCTCCCGCCGAGCGCAAGGACCAAGGGCTGGAGGGAGTGCTCCGCGAGATTTTCCCCATCGAAAGCTACGACAAGTCGCTCCGGCTGGAGTACATCCGTTACGAACTCGGCAAGCCCCGTTATGAGCCCGACGAATGCCGGCAACTGCGGCTGACGTACGGGCGGCCCTTGAAAGTCATTCTCCGTTTGACCAAGGAGCAGCCGGTCGAGGAGGAAGTCTATCTCGGCGACCTGCCGATCATGCTGGGCGGCGGGGAGTTCATCATCAACGGGGCCGAGCGCGTGGTGGTCAGCCAGTTGCACCGCAGCCCGGGCGTCGATTTCGTCGTCGAACTCGAGGGCGGGGAGCGCCGACTGCACAGTTGCCGGATCATCCCCGAGCGGGGCAGTTGGATCGAACTCAACGTCACCCGCAAGGAAAGCCTCGCCGTGCGCATCGACCAGAGCGGCAAGTTCTCGGCGATGATGCTCCTGCGGGCGATGGACCCGAAATACAGCCAGAACGCCGACATCCTCCGGGCGTTCTACCCCACGACGGTCGAGACGATTCACGACGGGCGCAGCGCCAGCAAGATCGAGGGCAAGATCGCCGTGACCGACGTGGTGTATCCGAAGGACAGCCCGCGGGCCGGCGAGGTGATCGTGGAGAGCGGGCACAAGATCACCAAGAACGCGGCCGAACAGATTTGCACCTCCGGCCTGAAGCAAGTCGAGGTGATGCCCGACCAAAAGAACCCGCTGTTGCTCAACGCGCTGGCCGACGATCAAACATCGAGCCACGAAGAGGCCCTGTTGAAGATCTATCAGCGGTTGCGGCCGGGCAACCCCCCACAATTGGAGAAGGCCCGCGCCCTGTTCCACGAAAAGTTCTTCGACACCAACCGCTATCGATTGGGCCGCGTAGGCCGATTCCGCATCAACCGGAAGCTCGGCCTCAACGTGCCGGAAACGGAGATGACCTTGCGGCCGGAGGACTTGATCGCCGCCATGAAGTACCTCTTGAAGCTGCGTGCGGACGATCCGACGGCGGAGGTCGACGACATCGACCACCTGGGCAACCGCCGCCTGCGGACGATCGACGAGCTGGCGTGCGACGAGCTGCGCAAGGGGTTTCTCAAGCTGCGGCGGACGGTCCAGGAGCGGATGAGCCTCAAGGACGTGGCCGACATGACGCCGCGGAGCCTGGTCAACCCGAAGAGCGTTTCCGCGGCGATCGAGTACTTTTTCGGCCGCGGCGAGCTTTCCCAGGTGGTGGACCAGACCAACCCCCTGTCGATGCTCACCCACGAGCGGCGTCTTTCGGCCCTGGGTCCGGGCGGGTTGAATCGGAAACGGGCGGGGTTCGAGGTCCGCGACGTGCACATCTCCCACTACGGCCGCATTTGCCCCATCGAAACCCCGGAAGGCACCAACATCGGACTGATCTCCAGCCTGGGGATCTACGCCGGCGTCGATAGCTACGGTTTCCTGGTGACGCCGTATCAGGTGGTCAAGAAGGGCAAACTCCAGGACGAGATCAAATGGCTCCGCGCCGACGAGGAGCACGAAGCCTATCTGGCCCCGGCCGACGCCCCGATCCAGAACGACCGGCTGGTGGGCGACACGATCGTCGCCCGGCACCACGGCGACTTCCAGATCGTGCCCGTCGACCAGATCCAGTACATCGACGTGGCGGCCAGCCAGATGGTGGGCGTGTCGGCGGGCCTCATCCCGTTCTTGGAACACGACGACGCCAACCGCGCCCTGATGGGATCCAACATGCAGCGGCAAGCCGTGCCGTTGCTGGTCGCCGAGCCGCCGCTGGTGGCCACGGGCATGGAAAAGGACGCCGCGAAGAACTCGAGCATGCTGGTCCGCGCGAAGAGGGCAGGCACGGTCACCTACGTCGACGCCCAGCGGATCGAGATCGGACCCGACGTCTACAAGCTCCGCAAGTTCGCCGGCCTCAACGAGCGGACCTGCCAGAACCAGAAGCCGATCGTGCGCCTCGGACAGAAGGTGGAGCAAGGCGAGGTGATCGCCGACGGGGCGGGCACGTATCAGGGCGAGTTGTCGCTGGGGCGCAACGTGCTGGCGGCCTTCATGGCCTGGGATGGGTTCAACTTCGAGGACGCCATCATCATCAGCGAGGAGCTGGTCGAAAACGACGTCTACACCTCGATCCACATCGAGGAGTTCGACATCGAGATCCGCGAGACCAAGCTCGGCCGCGAGGAATTCACCCGCGACATCCCCAACGTCAGCGACAAGGCGTTGCGCAACCTGGACGAGAACGGCATTGTTCGGGTGGGGACGTATGTCCGGCCGGGCGACATCCTCGTCGGCAAGGTCTCGCCGAAGTCGAAGACCGAACTGACTCCGGAAGAGAAGCTCCTGCACGCCATCTTCGGCCGCGCTGGCGAGGACGTGAAGAACGACTCGCTCGAGGTCCCTTCGGGCGTCGAGGGGATCGTCATCCACACCCAGAAGTTTTCCCGTCGCATGAGCCTTTCCGACGAGGAGCGGAAGCAGTTCGAGCAGTCGCTGAAGGAAGTCGAGGCGTCGGGCAACGCGCGGATCGCCGAGGCCTTCGGCGCCTTGATCGGCAAAATCGAGGACGTCCTGAAGCGCAAACTGACCGACGAGGACGGCACGCCGCTGATCGAGGACAAGGAGCACCGCTACGTGGCCGAGCAGGCGCAGCGCTTCCGGTTGGAGTCGCTGGAGATCCGCGGGGCGAAGCAAAAGGCCGAAGTGGAGCGGATCTACCAGGAGATGTGGCCCGCCGTGGAAGCGGCCATCGACGACCGCGACCGCCAACTCAACTCGATGAAGCGGGGCGACGAACTCCGCAGCGGCGTGCTCCAGATGGTCAAGGTCTACGTTGCCGCGAAGCGGGTGATTTCGGTGGGCGACAAGATGGCCGGTCGGCACGGCAACAAGGGCGTGATCGCCAAGATCCTGCCCAAGGAAGACATGCCCTTCCTGCCCGACGGCACCCCCGTGCAGATCATGCTCAATCCGCTCGGCGTGCCGAGCCGCATGAACGTGGGACAGATTCTCGAGACGCACCTGGGCTGGGCGGGCGCGAAACTGGGCTTCCAGGCGATCACCCCCGTCTTCAACGGCGCGAGCGAGGAGAATATCCGCGAGTGCCTGGTCGAGGCGGGGCTCCCCCGCCACGGCAAGGTCCGGCTGCTCGACGGCCGCACCGGCGAGCCGTTCGAGCAGGAGGCCACGGTCGGCTACATCTACATGATGAAGCTCCACCATCTCGTCGACGACAAGGTCCACGCCCGATCCACCGGCCCCTACTCGCTCATCACCCAGCAGCCGCTGGGCGGCAAGGCCCGCTTCGGCGGCCAGCGGTTCGGGGAAATGGAAGTCTGGGCCCTCGAGGCCTACGGGGCGGCGTACATCCTCCAGGAATTGTTGACCGTCAAGAGCGACGACGTGGAGGGCCGCACGAAGATTTACGAGGCGATGGTCAAGGGCGAAAACACGCTCGAGGCCGGCACCCCCGCCAGCTTCGACGTCTTGACCAACGAAATCCGCGGTTTGGCGTTGAACATGCAATTGGAGAAAGGACGCGCGTGAGAGCGTAGACAGCAGGCTGGTTTCCCTCTCCCGTTGAACGGGAAAGGAAAGAGAAATCGTTCCGCCCAAAGCCGACGGCGGCGGGCGTGCCGAGCGCCCCGTGGGGGGCGCTCGATCGAGGAGCGTGGCAGGTGCAAGGCAGAAGGCTTGGTTCCGTGGCCTCACCGGGCAAGCGCAGGCGGCGTTGATTGTCGATTGGATCCCCCTGGTTCTTTCCCGCACTGAAGGAGTGCCCTCCGTGAGTATTGGCGAAACCTCATACGACCGGATCAACGATTACGCGTCGGTGAAAATCAGCCTCGCCCGGCCTCATGACATCCGCAGTTGGTCGTTCGGCGAAGTGAAGAAGCCCGAGACGATCAACTACCGGACGTATCGTCCGGAGAAGGACGGGCTGTTTTGCGAGCGGATTTTCGGGCCGGAGAAAGACTGGGAATGCGCCTGCGGCAAGTACCGGGGCATGAAATACAAGGGAATGATCTGCGACCGTTGCGGGGTGAAGATCACGCATAGCCGCGTGCGGCGCAAGCGGATGGGCCACATCGAGCTGGCCGCACCCGTCGTCCACATCTGGTTCTTCAAGGCCATGCCCAGCCGCCTGGGCACGCTGTTGAACATGAAGACCACCAGCCTGGAAAAGGTGATCTACTTCCAGGATTACGTGGTCATCGACCCAGGCACGACGAACCTGAAGAAGCAGCAACTGCTGACCGAGCAAGAGTACCGCGAGGCGAAGCAGCAATACGGCGAGGGGTCGTTCAAGGCCGACATGGGCGCCGAGGCGATCCGGAAGCTGTTGATGGACCTCGACCTGGTCAAGCTTTCCCAGGAACTCCGCAAGGAGTTGGCGGAAACGAATTCGAAGCAGAAGAAAAAGGACCTGATCAGCCGCCTGAAGATCGTCGAGGCGATCCGCGACAGCGACAATCGGCCCGAGTGGATGGTCCTGGACGTGATCCCCGTGATCCCGCCCGACCTCCGCCCCCTGGTCCTCTTGGACTCCGGCAACTTCGCCACCAGCGACCTGAACGACCTGTATCGCCGGATCATCAACCGGAACAACCGCCTGAAGAAGCTGGTCGACCTCAACGCGCCCGAGGTGATCATCAAGAACGAGAAGCGGATGCTCCAGCAGTCGGTCGACGCCCTGTTCGACAACAACCGCTGCAAGCGCCCGGTGCTGGGCTCGAGCAACCGCCCGCTGAAGTCGCTCACCGACATGATCAAGGGCAAGCAGGGCCGCTTCCGGGAGAACCTGCTGGGCAAGCGCGTCGACTACTCGGCCCGAAGCGTGATCGTCGTCGGGCCCAGCCTCCGCCTGCACCAGTGCGGTTTGCCCAAGAAAATCGCCCTGGAACTCTACCAACCGTTCATCATTCGGCGATTGAAGGAGCTGGGCCACGCCGACACGATCAAGAGCGCCAAGAAGATGCTCGAACGCAAGGACGAGGAGGTGTGGGACATTCTCGAGGAGGTGATCCGCAACCATCCGGTCCTTCTGAACCGCGCGCCGACGCTCCACCGGATGGGCATCCAGGCCTTCGAGCCGGTGCTGGTCGAGGGCAACGCGATCAAGCTCCACCCGTTGGTCTGCAAGGGCTTCAACGCCGATTTCGACGGCGACCAGATGGCGGTCCACCTGCCGCTGTCGATCGAAGCGCAGGTCGAGGCCCACACCCTTCTGATGTCCACGAACAACATCTTCAGCCCGGCCAACGGCTCGCCGATCATCAGCCCGTCGCAAGACGTGGTGATGGGCTGCTACTACCTCACCCTGGCCCTGCCCAACCGGAAGGGCGACGGCATGACGTTCGCCACGACCGCCGAAGTCCAGTTGGCCTACGCGTTGGGCAAGGTCGACACCCACGCCATGATCAAGGTCCGGCTCCCCGTCGGCCGCCGCGTGAAGGATCGGCCCGACATTCCGCCGGGCTCGATCATCGACACGACCGTCGGCCGCGTCACCTTCAACGCCATGTTGCCCGACGGCATGCCCTATTACAACGAGGCCATGCGGTCCTCGGTGCTGGCCAAGGTGATCTCCGACTGCTACGAGATTCGCGGGCGGCGGGCGACGATCGACCTGTTGGACGATTTGAACCGCCTGGGCTTCCGCGAGGCGACGCGCAGCGGGTTGTCGTTCGCCACCGACGACCTCATCACCCCCGCCAACAAAGCCAAGATCATCGCGGCGGCGGAAAAGGAAGTGATGAAGGTCTTGAGGAACTACCAGCGGGGCATCATCACCGAGGTCGAACGCTACAACCAGGTCCTCGACAAGTGGACGCACGCCCGCGAACGCATCACCGCGGAAATGATGGCCGAACTGGAAAACGACCAGCGTTTTCCGGGCTACGTCAACCCGATCTTCCTCATGGCGCACTCCGGCGCCCGCGGCGGCATCGAGCAGATCCGCCAATTGGCGGGCATGCGCGGCCTGATGGCCAAGCCGTCCGGCAAGATCATCGAGACGCCCATCAAGGCCAATTTCCGCGAGGGCCTCAGCGTGCTGGAGTATTTCAGCTCCACCCACGGCGCCCGCAAGGGTCTGGCCGACACGGCCTTGAAGACCGCCGACTCGGGTTACCTGACGCGCAAGCTGGCCGACGTGGCCCAGAACGTCGTCGTCACCCAGCACGATTGCGGCACCACCCAAGGCATCACCAAGGGCGTCATCTACCGCGGGGAAAAGGTGGAGGTGAGCCTGGTGGATTCGGTCCGCGGGCGCGTGAGCCGGCAAAACATCGTCAACCCGATCACCGACGAAGTCATCGTCCGCGAAAACGAGATGATCACCACCGAGATCGGGCGGAAGATCGAGGAGCTAGGCTTGGAGAAGATTCAGGTCCGCAGTCCCATGACCTGCGAGGCGCCCCTGGGCGTTTGCGCCTTGTGCTATGGGATGGACCTGTCGACGGGGGCCCTCGTCGAGGAAGGCATGGCGGTGGGCATCATCGCCGCGCAGAGCATCGGCGAGCCAGGCACGCAGCTCACCATGCGGACCTTCCACATCGGCGGCACCGCCGCCCGCGCCGTCGAGGAAAGCGAAATCCGCGCCAAGCGGCCGGGCATCGTCAAGTTCACCCGGCTCAAGGTCGTGCGGAACGACGCGGGCCAGCAAGTCGTTCTCAGCCGCAACGGCGAGATCCTCCTGGTGGACGCCAAGGGCCGAGAGCTGGAAAAGTACGAGATCCCCGCCGGAGCCCACCTCCTGGTCGAGGAAAACACCGAGGTCCAGCACGGCGCGCTCCTCTGCCAATGGGATCCGCACAGCATCCCCATCCTCGCCGAAGTGGGCGGGAAAGTGCGCTATGAAGATGTGATCGAGGGCGAGACCATGCGTCTGGAAAAGGACGCCGCCGGCACGATCCGCCGCTTCATCATGGAACACAAGGGCGAGAAGCACCCCACGATCCTCCTGGAAGACGCCAATCAGAAGACCCTCGACGTCTATTACCTGCCGGAAAAAGCCCACATCGAGGTCGAGGAAGGGGCGATCATTTCCGCCGGCACGCTGTTGGCCAAGACGCCCCGCGAGGTGTCGGGCACGCAAGACATCACCGGCGGTCTGCCCCGCGTCACGGAGATCTTTGAGGCCCGCAAGCCCAAGGATCCGGCCGTGATCGCCGAAATCGACGGCACCGTGCAGATCCTCGGTGAACGCCGCCGCGGCAAGCGGACGATCATCGTCCGCAGCGAAACCGGCATCGAGCGCGAACACCTCGTGCCGCACGGCATGCACTTCCGCGTCCACACCGGCGACTACGTTCGGGCCGGCGAGGCCCTGGTCGATGGGCCGCTGGTGCCGCACGACATCCTCCGCATCTCCGGCGAAGAGGCGGTCCAGCAGTACCTCGTCCGCGAGATCCAGAACGTGTACCGCAGCCAGCGGGTGGAGATCAACGACAAGCACATCGAGATCATCGTCGCCCAAATGCTCCGCAAGGTGAAGATCGAGTCTGGCGGCGACACCGGCCTGCTGGAAGGCAGCGTCATGGACAAGTTCGAGTTCCGGCGGGTCAACGACCAGTTGTCCGAGTGCGTGAAGATCGCCAATCCGGGCGACACCGAGTTCGCCGAGGGCGACATTGTCCGGCGGGAAATCTTCGAGCAGCGCAACAGCCAGATCGAGGCCAGCGGCGGCCGGCCCGCCACCTGCACCCGCCCCACCCCCGCGACCGCCAGCACCCAGTTGCTGGGCATCACCAAGGCCGCGGTCCAAAGCTCCAGCTTCATCTCCGCCGCCAGCTTCCAGGAGACGACCAAAGTGCTGACCGAAGCCGCTCTGGCCGGCAAGGTGGACCGGCTGGTGGGGCTCAAGGAGAACGTGATTCTGGGCCACCTGATCCCCGCGGGAACGGGGTTTCGTGCCTACCAAGACAGCGAGGTCCGCTTGCGCCCGCTGGCCATCGCCGAGTTGGCCGCTCGCAAAGAACCGGCCCCCAAGCCGGCCTTCCCGCTGTTGGATGCCGCTCCGCCCGCGGACATGAAGCCCGCGACCATGGCCCCCGCGCCCGGCGGGGAAATGAAACTGACCGAGCAGGAGGCCCGTATTGCCGCGGAATTGGACAAGCTGTTTGGCGGCGGGGATTCGTCCCCCGCGACTCCGCCAGCAAACCCCTAGCCGAACCCTTCTTTTGGCGGGATTCCAATTCTCAGGCTGGACATCGAAACGACTTGACACCAGGCCCTGATTCGGTAGGCTGATAGTTTCCCACCTTTCGGAAAGGGGCCTGCGGGAGATTGAGTGCATTATGCCCACGATGAATCAGTTGGTTCGCGCCAGGCGGCGTCCGAAACGAAAGTTCAGCAAGTCGCCCGTGCTTGACAAGTGCCCCCAGAAGAGGGGCGTTTGTCTCCAGGTGAAGACCATGACGCCCAAGAAGCCGAACTCGGCCTTGCGCAAGATCACGCGCGTTCGGCTGAGTAATGGCAAGGAGGTCACGGTGTACATCCCGGGCGAGGGGCATAACCTTCAGGAGCACTCGATCGTGTTGGTTCGCGGGGGCCGCATCCGCGATCTGCCCGGGGTCCGCTACCAGGTCGTGCGCGGGGCGCTCGATGCGGCGGGGGTGGAAAACCGCCGGCAGTCGCGGAGCCGGTACGGGGCGAAACAACAGAAGAAGTAGGCAGCAGGCACATATTGTAGGCAGCAATCGAGGGCAGTCGGTTAGCCCGGCGCCAGCGGCGCCGGGCCGAGCATCGGTGTGGGCCACGGTTTCCGCCGGCCCTGGGGGCGCCGGCGACTGAAAAATCGTGCCCCCGCGCAAGGACATTTCCATGGGTCGAATTACCGCCAGCAAAGAAACGCTCAAGCCGGATCCCCGCTATGGATCGCTTCTGGCCAGCAAGTTCATCAACAGCATGATGTGGGCCGGCAAGAAGTCGACCGTCCAAAAGGTCTTCTACGACGCCTTGGACATCATCAAGGAGAAGATGCCCAATGCCGACCCGATCGAGGTTTTCACCACCGCCGTGGAGAACGTGAAGCCGAACATCGAGGTCCGTTCCAAGCGGGTAGGCGGGGCCTCATACCAGGTGCCGATGCAGGTCAACAGGACCCGGCAACAGTCGCTGGCCATCCGGTGGATCCTCATGGCCTGCCGCGAGAAAAAGGGCCGGCCCATGTCCGAAAAGCTCGCCGCGGAGCTGATGGCCGCCTACAATCGGGAAGGCGCGGCCATGACTCGCCGCGAGAACGTCCACCGCATGGCCGAAGCCAACAAGGCCTTCGCCCACTTCGCCTGGTGAGCGTGGGCCAAGATCGCGGCCTGTGGCCGTCCGCGGCGAATCGCGCCGGCGCGAAACGGCGGACCTTGTCGCCCCGCCGCCCCCCGCCGCGCGGAGCGCGCCGGCAGGCCCAAGGCGAGGCGAGAGTCATCTCGTGATCCAAGGGCGTGTGCGATGATGGAAACGCGCGAGGCGTTGGAGCAGCTCCAGGCGGCCGTGGTCGGCAACAGGCTTTCCGAGTCGGCGGCCGCCAACATCCGAAACTGGCTGACCCAGCCGAGATATGCCGAGTACCGCGATCAAATCCTCGAGCACATCGCTGGCCAGAAATGGCGGGAACTCGATGAGGCGTTCTGGCGGGTGATTCCCTTTGGAACGGGCGGCCGGCGGGGACGGATGTATCCGATCGGCTGCAACGCCATCAACGATCGGACGATCGGAGAAAGCGCTCAAGGACTCGCCGATTACGTGAAGGACCTTTTCCCTGGCCAGCCGCTAAGCTGCGCCGTGGCGTACGACACGCGGCGGCGCTCGCGCGAGTTCGCCCAGTTGTGCGCCGAGGTCATGGCGGCCAACGGATTCACGGTGTGGTTCCTCGATGGTTTCCGAAGCACGCCGGAGCTGTCGTTCGCCGTTCGCCACCAGCGCTGCCACTGCGGCATCATGGTCACCGCGAGCCACAATCCGCCCAGCGACAACGCGGTGAAGGTGTACGGTCCGACCGGTGGACAGCTTCTTCCGCCCCACGACCAGGGCGTGATCGACCGGGTGATGGGCGTGGAAGAAATCCAGCGGATGCCGTTCGACGAAGCGTTGCGCGCCGGGCGCGTGGTGTTTTGCCAGGAGCAGGTGGACAAGGCGTTTTTCCAGGCGGTCGCTGCCCAAAGCCGACCCGGTCCGAGAAACCTCAAGATCATCTATTCCCCCCTCCACGGCGTCGGCGCGTCGGCGGTGCTGCCGGCGTTGGAAGCCGCCGGGTTTCGCGACGTGGAGCTTTACGGCCCCCACGCCGCGCCCGACCCCGATTTCCCCAATGTCCCCGGGCATGTGGCCAACCCCGAGAACCCGAGGGTTTTCGACGCGATCATCGAGCGCGCCCGGCAAACCGGGGCCGAACTCATCCTGGCGACCGATCCCGATTGCGACCGCGTCGGTTGCGCGGCCCCGGTCTCCAGCCAGGCGGGCGCCGAATGGCGGACGTTGACCGGCAATCAGATCGGCTCGCTGCTGTGCGACTATCTTCTCGAGGCGGCCGCGAGCGCGGGAACGCTCACCCCGCAACACTACGTGGTGAAGACCCTCGTCACCACCGAACTCATCCGGCGGATCGCCGATTCCTATGGGGTCGAGACGGTCGGCGACTTGCTGGTCGGCTTCAAGTACATTGGCGGCGTGATCGACCAGCGCGACCCGAGCCGGTTCGTGCTCGGAGCCGAGGAATCCTACGGCTTTCTCGTCGGCGCCCACGCCCGCGACAAGGACGGCGCCGTGGCCGCCATGCTCCTCGCCGAGATCGCCGCCCGCGCCAAGGCCGACGGACAGTCCCTCCATGCCAGGCTCGACGCCCTCTTTCGGCGATACGGATGCCATGCCGAAAAAACGATTTCCCAGACCATGCCCGGGGCCCAGGGCATGGAAACCATGAAGGCCATGATGCGGCGTTTCCGCCAGTCCCCGCCGGAAAGCTTGGGCGGGATGAACGTGGCGAGGGTTCGCGACTACCAGCACCACACCGTCACCGACGTGGTTTCGCGGCGTTGCGAACCCTTGGCCGGTCCAACGGGCGACCTGGTCATGCTCGATTTGGCCGCCGAAGGCAATTACGTCGCCGTGCGCCCGTCGGGCACGGAACCCCAGATCAAGTTCTACTTGTTCGCCTACGAACCGCCGCACGCCCTGGACGACGTGGGACTCGCCCGCGCGCAACTCGACGGGCGCCTGGCCAGGATGGAAGCCGATCTGCGCCAGTTCTTGTCTTCTTAGCCGCTGACGGGGAGTGTCCCGATTTTCGCGGCGAATTCCGCCGCGGCGGCAAGGAGCCGAGGGCCGCGTTTCCGGCCCGCAATCCGGCCGGGCAACGCTAGGTTCGGCGGACACGGCCGGCGAGGTAGATGTCCGGCCCGATCGGTTGCCACTGAGCGCTTTCCAGCGCCACGGCGTGGCCGATGTCGCCCACGCCCTCGCCGTCGATCGGACTGGGGGCGTTCTCGCCGCCGACGATCTTGGGGGCGACGAAGACGTGGACTTCGTCGATCTGGCCGGCGTCGAGAAGCGTTCCCAGGAGTTGCCCTCCGCCCTCCACGAGGACGTTGGTCATCCGGCGCCGGCCCAGCTCGGCAAGCAACTGATCCATGCGGCCGGCGCGGCTCTCCGACGGGCAGACGAAGACCTCGCAGCCGGCGTGTTCCAAGCGGCGCCGTTCGGAGGCCGGGGCGTCCGGCCCGACCGCGACGAGCACGGGCACGTCCCGGGCGGTGCGGACGAGTTGGCTCGCCGAGGGGAGCGAGGCCCGGGTGTCGACCACGATGCGCAGGGCGGTTCGCGGTCCGGGCGGCCGAGCGGTCAACAGGGGATTGTCCATGCGCGCCGTCTGGCTCCCGATCATCACGGCGTCCACCCGGCCGCGCAGGGCGTGGACCAGGCGGCGCGACGCGTCGGAAGAAATCCACTGGCTGGAACCGGTTCGCGTGGCGGTCCGGCCGTCGAGCGTCATGGCCCACTTGGCCAGCACCCAAGGCCGCCCGGTGCCGAGGAGCTTCAAATAGGGGGCATTGACCGCCCTGGCCTCCTCCTCCAGAAGTCCGACCTCGACCTCGATCCCGGCGGCCCGCAACGCCGCCATCCCCCCGCCGGCCACCGCCGGAAAGGGGTCCTTCTGGGCCGCGACGACGCGGCGAATGCCGGCAGCGATGATCGCCTCCGTGCATGGCGGCGTCTTGCCGTGGTGACAGCAGGGCTCCAGCGTCACCAGCAGGGTGGCCCCTTGGGCCCGCTTGCCAGCGATCCGCAAGGCCTCGATTTCCGCGTGCGGCCCGCCATACTGCCGATGCCACCCTTCGCCGATGATCTCCGCGCCCGCCACAATCACGCAGCCGACCATCGGGTTGGGCTCGACGTGCCCCTGACCGAGCATCGCCAATTCCAACGCCCGACGCATGTGCCAGCGGTCCAATTCGGCTTGATCCATGCCCGAATCATATCCCGACCGGCATGACCTCGGTAGGGGCCGCTCGATCGGGCATTGTGTCACCGTTCCCGGGCCCGGGAGAGTCCCCGTGAACGGTTGCCGCATTTTGAGCGGATTGTGCGGATCAGGTTGCCCTGCTAAATTGAGCGGAAAAGCCAAAGGCCCTGGATCCGACATTCGTTCGACAGGTTGGGGGCGGGGATTTCGAGAAGACCGTGGCCGCAAGACACTCTTCGGCCGTTTCTGACAAGATTTCGCTGCCTTTTTCCCGCCCCCTCCGCGAAGCTGCGTTGCCCGCATCCCCACGACACGGAGGGATTCCATGACGACCATGCCAGCGCCGTCCGCTTCCGCCCTGGCTCCCCATCGCGTGAAACCCAAGAAGCTCTCCCGGTTGAAAAAACCGGAGGATATGTCCCTGGAGGCGTGGCAGATCGCCCTGCGCCAGCAGTTTGGCCGCGAGCAAAAGTTCCGGATTAAGAACACCGGAAAGCAACCAATTTTCTCGGAATTCGAGGTCTTCAATCCACAAACGAAGCGCACGTATCGGGTGGCGATTCGCGGCCGCGGCCTGGGAGACAACTACTGCTCGTGCCCCGATTTCGCCGTCAATACGCTGGGCACATGCAAGCACATCGAGTTCACGCTGGCCAAGCTCCAGCGGCAACGGGGGGCCAAGGCCGCCTTCGCCGCCGGCTACCAGCCGCCGTACTCCGAAATCTACGTCCGCTACGGCGCCCGCCGCGAAATCGTCTTTCGGCCGGGGACCGACTGCCCGCCGCCCCTGCTCCGATACGCCAAGGAGTTTTTCGACGAGCAAGGCCGACTGGGCGAGCAGGGCTACGTGCATTTCCACGAGTTCCTCCATCGCGCCGGCCAGTACGGCCACGATCTTCGATGCTACGACGACGCCTTGGCGATGATCGCCCAGGTCCGCGACCGAGCCAGGCTCGCCTCGCGGATCGACGAGCTGTTCGGGCGCGGGATCGACAGCCCGGCGTTCAAGGACCTGCTCAAAGTCCCCCTCTACCCGTACCAACGCGAGGGCGCCTTGTTCGCGGCCAAGGCCGGCCGCTGCCTGCTGGCCGACGACATGGGGTTGGGCAAGACGATCCAGGCGATCGCCGCCGTGGAGATTCTGGCCCGGGCGGCGGGGATCGAACGCGTGTTGGTCATTTCGCCCACCTCGCTGAAGCATCAATGGCGCCGCGAGATCGAAAAGTTCACCGACCGCAGCGCGGTGGTCGTGGAAGGGCTCTCGGCGCAGCGGGCCTTGGCCTATCAAGCCGATTCGTTCTACAAACTCACCAACTACGATGTCGTTCACCGCGACCTCGAAAGGATCCGCGCGTGGCAGCCGGAACTGGTCATCCTCGACGAGGCCCAACGCATCAAGAACTGGAAGACCCGAGCCGCCCAGAGCGTCAAGCAAATCGAATCGCCCTACGCCCTGGTGCTCACCGGCACGCCGCTGGAGAACCGGCTGGAGGAGCTTTATTCGATCGTCGAATTCGTCGACCGGTTTCGCCTCGGGCCGATGTTCCGGTTCCTCAACGCCCACCAACACGTGGATTCCACCGGCCGCGTGGTCGGGTACCGGGACTTGGGAAAGATTTCCCAGACCCTCGCCCCCATCCTCATCCGCCGCACGAAGGACAAGGTCCTCAAGGAACTGCCCGAACGGCTGGAAAAACGGCTCTTCGTTCCCATGACGCCGGAGCAAATGGCCCACCACGACGAGAACAAGGCGATGGTCAGCCGAATCGTGCAGAAGTGGCGCAAGCTGGGTTTCCTGCCCGAGGCCGACCAGCGGCGTCTGATGATCTTCCTCCAAAACATGCGCATGGCCTGCAACAGCACGTACCTGTTGGATCGGCAGACCGATTTCGGCGTCAAGGCCGAGGAGCTGATGAACGTGTTGAGCGACGTCCTGGAGGAGCCCGGCACCAAGGTCGTCGTCTTCAGCCAATGGGTGCTGATGCACCGGCTGGTGGCCATGCGCCTGAAGGCCCGCAAATGGGCCCACGTGCTCTTCTCCGGCGAGGTGCCCGGCCCCAAGCGAAAGGACCTGGTCCATCGCTTCCGCGAGGATCCGGACTGCCGCTTGTTCCTTTCGACGGATGCGGGCGGAGTCGGGCTGAACCTCCAGCACGCCTCGGTGGTGGTGAATCTCGATCAGCCGTGGAACCCGGCGGTCCTGGAACAGCGGATCGGGCGGGTCCATCGTCTGGGCCAGCACCGCCCGGTTCGCGTGGTGCACCTCATTTCCCAGGGCACCATTGAAGAAGGCATGTTGAACGTCTTGGGTTTCAAGAAGGCCGTGTTCGCGGGCGTGCTGGACGGCGGCCAGAACGAGGTCTTCCTGGGCGGCACGCGGTTGAAGCAGTTCATGGAGTCGGTCGAAAAGGCCACCACCTCGATTCCGCGGCCCATGCCATGGGAACGACCCGACGCGGATGGCCAAGAGCAACGCGAGCCCGCCCCCCAGCGGCGAGGCCGGCAACGCGGCTCGCAGCCTTCGCCCGAGGAGCAGCCCGAACCCGTTCTCACCCGGCCTCCGGCCGAGGCCCTGTGGTCCGACGTGCTCAGCGCGGGCGCGTCGCTCCTCGACAAGCTGGTCCAGGCACTCGGCGTCGGCCCCCGTGGCGAGGGAAAAGAAGGCGGGGGTTCACCCCTCCGCTTGCCATCCGATCTCATTGTCCGCGACCCGTCGGAGGGGACGCCGTACTTGAAGCTGCCGCTGCCTAAGCCAGAAGTCGTAGAAAAAATTGCGGGCCTATTGAACGCCCTGGTGGAACGTTGACATAGCGGTGCGAGGCTGCGGTGGCCCTGTCCGGGATCGCTCCGATGGTGGGCCGCGATCCATCCGCGGATGGGTTGTTGTTTGCTTTCCGGTTCCCAGAGGGTAGCCGTCCGACAACCGCATACGTTAATATCTCTCACCCGAGGTGCTTCGGCGAAACTTGTTCGCTGCCGCGTGGTTAAACTAATGAGCTTTGCGCGATGCGCACAGCGGCGTGACTGATCGGTGCTGGCTTGCTGTTTGAATTGCCTCTCTGGAGGGGCAAGCAGCGAGCCTGGTTTCGCTTCCCGGTTGACTCAACCAAGGAGACGTAGGATGAAGGTGCTGCGAGTGGTGTTGGTTCTGTTGGTGGCGTTGGTGATCGCCTGCCCCGTGCTGGCCCAGGAGAAAAAGAAGGGCAAGCGGGGCGCCCCGAAGCCTGGCTTTGACCCCATGGCGCGGTTGTTGGAAGGCCTGAACCTGACCGAGGAGCAAAAGCAAAAGGTCGCGGAGGTCAACAAGGAGTTCGCGCCAAAGTTGGCTGAACTTGCCAAGAAGCGCATGGGGCTGTTCACCGAGGAGCAAAAGAAGGCCCGCGCCGATGCGGAGAAGGCCGCCAAGGAGGCCGGCAAGTCCCGCGAGGAAATCGCCAAGGCGGCTCGCGAGGCCGTCACGCTCACTGCGGAGCAGAAGGAAAAGATGACGGAAATCGCCAAGGAAGAGCGGGAGCTGTTCAATCAGCGGATCGAAAAGATCAAGGCCATCCTGAACGACGATCAGAAGGAACAGCTCCAGAAGCGGCTGGATGAGGCCAAGAAGGGCGGCAAGAAGAAGCGCAACTAGCCGAGTTCACGGCGCCGGCCGCCCCGGGCCGCGCGAGGTCTTAGCGATCCCGGCGGTCTGGAACGCGCCAACCGATTCATCCGCCGAACACGATGCTCCAGGGTCGGTCCGCCCGCGCGGATCGGCCCTGTTGCGTTTCGCGGCACGAAACGCCGTCGGAACCGCCCCGCCGTCGCGACGAGGGAGGCCTCGCGAGCGACGCCGCGGCTTATCGCCCCCGAAGCACCGGTTCGATCGCGGCCCGGTCGCAAATCACCGGCGGAGCCGGCGGAGACTCTGCCAGAGGCCATCCAGCGAACCGGAATGCTTCGTCGCGACCCGTTTCCTAGGAGGCCATGCCCGCCAGCACCTCGGCGATGTGCAGGGTGCGAATGCGCCGGGTCTGGGGATCGCGGCGCAACATGCCGCCGATGTGCATCAGGCAGCTCACGTCGGGCGAGACCACCACGTCGGCCCCGCTCTTGACGATGTTCTCGACCTTGCTCTTTCCCATCGCCAGCGAGGTCCCCGGCATTTTCACGCTGAACGTCCCGCCGAAGCCGCAGCACTCCTCCACGTTGGGAATCTCGCGGTACTCGAGTCCGCGCACGTTCCGAAGCAGTTGAAGGGGCGGGTCCACCACGCCCAACTCGCGGCGGGTGTGGCAGCCGTTGTGCAGCGCCACTTTGTGCGGGAAACTGGCCCCCGTGTCCGTGACGCCGAGAATGTTGACCAGAAACTCCGTCAACTCGAACACGCGGCGGCCCACGCCGACGATCTCGGGGTCCGGGTCCACGTGCCCGAAAAACACCCGGCACATCGCCGAACACGAACCCGACGGCGAGACGATCCACTTCTGGTCGGCGAACGCCTTGCAGAAATGACGCACCACCTTGCGGGCCTCTTCCCAGTAGCCCGAATTGAAGGCCGGTTGGCCGCAACAGGTCTGCTTGTCGGGAAACACGGTCGGGACGTTGAACTTCGCCAGGAGCCGGACCGTGGCTTCCCCCACCTGCGGATAGAACTGATCGACATAACACGGAATGAACAGCGCAACCGGCTCGCCCGGGCTGTAGGAGGGGTACGTCGGACCCGACGCGCCGTCGGTAGCGGAATGAGTCATGCAGCGGTGCTCCCCAAAGGGCTGGCCGGCCGGGACCGTGGCTTCGCCCCGTCGGCGCGCCGCGACCACGATCCGCCAAGCCGTCTGTCCGGAATCCTCGCGCTTCTTTATAGCCGCTGGCGTTTCTTTTGACCACGGGTTGGCGGGCTGCGGCCTGGCGGCCGGGTGCATACCAGCTTTTGCGCGCCTTGGCAGTCGTCACGGAACGTGGCAACCGGTTTGAGACAACTGCGGTACGAAATGAGTGGCGTGCGGCAGTTGGAGCGTACGGGCTCCTATCCATCGGCCGGGGGGCAATCCAGACTTCCCGGGCCACAGATCGGCTCGCACCGGGTTGAGTTCCACGTATCGCACGGCCGCCAGCAGATAGGGTTCGTCCGTCACGAACGAGGCCAACCGTCCCTGCCAAAGATAGCCGCGTCACTTCTCCCGCAAGTTGATTCGCCGCGTGTAACGCCGATGCACCTCGCCGATGGCCCGCCGCAAGCTCTCTTCGGTTCGCGGAACTGCGATCAGGTGAGCATGCTTGGGCATCAGGCAATGACCCCAGATATCCACCCCCTCTTCCCGACACCACTCGGCCACCAACTCCACGTAAGCGGCGTATCGGAGCGCGGCCGTCTCGGCCGCAGGATGGCGGACAAGACGCTGGTCTTCGAGCCCTGTTCCACGACCTCTTGGAGCGCGGCCGTCCCGGCCGCAGGATGGCGGGCAAGATGCCCGCGCTCCGGTGACGAATCTTCCAGCCCTATCCCGCGACCTGTCGGAGCGCGGCCGTCCCGGCCGCAGGATGGCGGGCAAGACGCTGGTCTTCGAGCCCTGTTCCACGACCTCTTGGAGCGCGGCCGTCTCGGCCGCACGATAGCGGGCAAGATGCCCGCGCTCCGGTGACGAATCTTCCAGCCCTATCCCGCGACCTGTCGGAGCGCGGCCGTCCCGGCCGCACGATAGCGGGCAAGATGCCCGCGCTCCGGCAAATTCCGGGGACACAATACTCATTTCGGAATTCTGGGCAGCTTCGGAGCGCGGCCGTCCCGGCCGCAGGATAGCTTCAGGTGACGAGTCTTTCAGCCCTATCGCGGCCGTCTCGGCCGCAGGATAGCGGGCAAGATGCCCGCGCTCCGGCGAACTGCGGGGACACAATACTCATTTCGGAATTTTGGGCAGCGTGGGCGGGCGGCCCGGGGCGGCCTGGCCTGGCGGCCTCGAATGCGTTGCTTCGGGGGGGAGCAAAAGTTCCCTCCACCTGGGCGGAGGTTTCACGGTCGGGCGAGGATCGCGGCGGCCCGTTCACAAAGCGATGCGGCTTCGGTCGCCGAGGCGGCTTCGGCGATGGCGCGGACGATCGGCTCGGTGTTGCTCGGACGCACG
>Ga0101944_10001057_pt1 | contig 64540 bp, 52 predicted proteins | sample DewCreD2012metaG_FD_75245 | JGI IMG/M metagenome (GOLD analysis project Ga0101944, IMG submission 75245) | Hot spring sediment bacterial and archeal communities from British Columbia, Canada, to study Microbial Dark Matter (Phase II) - Dewar... ...
CGTCCGCCCCCGGAGGAACCGCACCCCTGCAGGAAAAGGGGCGCGACCTGCTGCGCCGCCTCACCCCGACGCGGCCCTGACGGCCCGCGCCGCGGCCGGCCCAAGGCCGGCCGCCCAGGAGACCGCGTGAAGCCGAAGCTCATCGCCGTGGGAAGGGCGTGCGCGGCCCTCGCCTTCCTCGCCGCCCTCGGCGGCTGCGCCGGCCTGGGGAAACCGCTCGAATCGCCGCGGGTCACCCTGGCCGATCTTCGCATCCGGGAAGCCCGCACGCTGGAGGCCGCCCTCGAGGTCGTCCTGCGCGTGACCAACCCCAACGAGGCCGCCCTCGACATCCAGGGGCTGCATGCCGACCTCGAGGTGAACGACCGCCCCTTCGCCCACGGCGCCTCGCCCGCCGGCGCCGCCGTGCCCCCCTTCGGTTCCGAGACCCTGACCCTGGTCATGCACTCCTCGGTGATCGACGTCTTCCGGGCGCTGGTCGACCTTCCGCGCCACGAGGCCCTGCGCTACCGCGTGCAGGGCCGCCTGCGGGCGCTCGTGGGCGGGGTTCCCTCCATGCTGCCGTTCGCCGCCGAGGGCACGCTCGACATCCGGCCGCAACGCCCCCTCGGCCCCTCCCCCTGAAGCCCGCCCGCCGGCCCCCGAACCGCGGGGAATCGCTCTTGCCCCTTCCTGCGAGGCGTTCTATACCTACACGCCTGCAACGCAGACCGCGGGCGGCCAACACCGCCGCCCGCTCACCGGAAACCGAATCGATGACCTCCCCCGTTCCCGCGACCCCCGAGGCGGCGAAGGCCCAGGCCGGCCCGCCGGGTTTTCTGCGGCGCACCGTCCGCTGGCTCCGGGTCGATGTCCTGGGCATCGTGCGGGAGATGCGTTTCAGCTACCTCCCGCCGCTCATGGTCTACCTCGCCGCCGGCGTCTCGGGGTTCACGGGCATCATCGAGAGCTTCTTCGTCAAGGACCAGCTCGGCCTCTCGGCCGCCTTCCTCGCCGGCCTGGGCTTCTGGGCCGGGCTCCCCTGGGCCCTCAAGATGCCGTTCGGCCACCTCGTCGATCTCTTCTGGCGCCGGAAGTCGGCCTTCGTCTACCTCGGGGCCCTGCTGATGGCGATTTCGCTGCTCATCATGGTGGGCCTGACCGGCTACCGCGAGGCGATGGCGGCGGTGCTGCCGGTCGAGACCTGGTACGTGATCTCGGTGCTCCTCTCCCCGGTGGGGTTCGTCTTCCAGGACGTCGTCGCCGACGCGATGACGGTGGAGGCCGTGCCGCGCTACACCGAGTCCGGCGAGCCGATCGCCGAGGCCGAGCTGAAGCGCATGCACGTCACCATGCAGACGCTCGGCCGGATCGCCATCGTCGGCGGCTCGGCGCTCGTGGCCGGGCTGGGCGGCTGGCTCGCCCACGTGACGTCCTACTTCGTCATGTACTGCCTCTCGCTCCTCATCCCCGTGATCTCGGTGCTCGGGGTGACCTTGGGGGATCTCCAGCGCTTCCTTCGCCGCCGGCGCTACCGCCGCCGCGGGTTCTCCGAGGCCGACATCGGCCGCATGCTCCACGGCGCAATGCCTGCGCTCTCCCCCGACTGGGCGATCCTCGGCGGCGGGGCGGCCTTTCTCGCGGCGAGCCTGGGGCTCGGCTTGTCGGAGCTTCCGGCCAAGATGGAGGTCATCTTTCTCGCCTCGCTCGCCATCATCGCCTATCTCCTGCGCCAGCTCCTGCGGCCGATGCCCGCGGAGAAGCGGCGCGAGATCCTGGGGATCGCGATCATCGTCTTCGTCTTCCGCGCCATGCCGGGGACGGGCGCGGGAAGCAGCTGGTGGCAGATCGATGTCCTCGGCTTCGACGAGGCCTTTTTCGGGACCCTGCGCCAGATTTCCTCGATTCTCGCCATCCTCGGCATGTTCGCGCTGCGCGGCTGGATGAGCCGCCGCCCCATCCCCTACCTCGTCGTCTTCCTGTCGGTCTACGGCACGGTGATGACCGCCCCCTTCATCGGCATGTACTACGGCCTGCACGAGTGGACGGAACGGCTCTTCGGCTTCGGCGCGCGCACGATCGCCCTGATCGACACCATGGCGGACTCGCCCCTCGGCCAGGTGGCCATGGTGCCGATGCTCGCCTGGATCGCGCGCGAGGCTCCCGAAAACCAGAAGGCCACCTACTTCGCGGTCATGGCCGCCTTCACCAACCTCGCCCTCTCGGGGGCGCAGCTCGGAACGCGCTACCTCAACATGCTCTTCGTCGTGGAACGGGGGCGCTACGAGGAGCTGGGCAGTCTCATGATCACCGCGACCGTGATCGGGCTGGTCGTGCCGGTCGCGGCCGTCTTGCTCGTCAACCGCTGGGCGAAGCGATCCCGAGCGCCCGCGGCGGAGAACCCCGCATGAAGCTCGGCATCCTCGGCCTGCCCGGATCGGGGCGGGCGACCCTTTTCGAGGCCCTCACCCGCCAGGCCGCGGAAACGGCCCAGCACGGCGAGGACCGCCTGGCCGTGGTCCGCGTGCCCGACGAGCGCGTGGACCGCCTGAGCGCGATCTTCCGCCCCCGCAAGACGCTCTACGCCACGATCGAGGTCTTCCTGCCGGGGGCGGGCCGACAGAAAAAGGAGGGCGGCCCGGGCGGGGCGGTCAAGGACTGCGACGCCCTGCTGCACGTCGTGAGAAACCACGGCCCCGAGCGCCGGCCGCTCGAGGATTTCCGCGCCCTCGACCAGGAGCTAATGCTCGCCGATCTCCTCCAGGTCGAAAAGCGCCTGGAGCGCCTGGAGGCCGACCGGCGGCGGGGGCGGCCGGCCCCCCCCGAGGAAGTCGAGGCGCTCACCGCCTGCCGCGCGCTGCTCGAGGCGGAGACCCCTCTCCGCCGCAGCCCCGAGCTGGCCGCGGCCAAGGTGCTGCGCGGCTTCGGGTTGCTCTCGGCGAAGCCCACGCTGATCGTCTTCAACAACGAGGACACCGACCCGGAGCCGCCCCCGCTCGAGGGATTGGCGGGCCGGGAGCGGTGCCTTGCGCTCCGCGGCAAGCTCGAACAGGAGCTCGCGCGCCTGGGCGAGGAGGAGCTGGCCGAGTTCTTCGCCGCCTACCGCATTTCCGCCTCGGCGATGGACCGGCTGATCCGCGCTGCCTACGAGATCCTCGGCCTGGTCTCGTTTTTCACGGTCGGAAGCGACGAGGTGCGCGCCTGGACGCTGCGCCGCGGCAGCACGGCCCTCGAGGCCGCAGGCGCGATCCACAGCGACCTGCAGAAGGGCTTCATCCGCGCCGAGGTGATCGCCGCCCCGGAGCTGCTCGCCGCCGGATCGCTCGCCGAGGCCCGCCGCCGCGGGACCCTCCGCCTGGAGGGCAAGACCTACGTCGTCGAAGACGGCGACGTGATCACGATCCGCTTCAACGTCTGAAAGGAGACCGATGGCCCCTTTGCCCTTCGCACTCGACATCCTGGCCCAGGGCGCCTGGAACGGCGGCGAGCGGATCGGCAACGCCGCCTACGCCGGCCGCGGGATGGTCTTCAAGGGCGGCATCCCGGTCACGGAAGAAACCATCGAGGAGCGCATCGGCGTGCGCACGCGGGTGGCCGCGCCGGAGGACGTGCGGATCGGGGCGATCGCCCTCGAGGAGCTGCTCGCCCGGCCCGCCGTCGACCCCGCGCGCATCCGCGTGCTCATCGCCGCAACCAACATCGGCGAGGACAAGTTCGATCCCGGCCCGGCGAGCCGTGCGCTCCTCGAGCGCCTCGCCCCGCGACGGCCGGATCTGCTGGCCTTCGATCTCTACGCGGGCTGCCCGGGGTTCAACGTCGCCGTCGAGGCCCTCTTCCAGCTCGCGCTCGCCGGCGAACTCTCGCCGGGGGATCTCGCGGTCGTCGTCGGCGCCGAAAACGTCCACCGCGCCCGCGCCTTCAAACCCCTCGACACGGCGAACCTCATCTTCGGCGACGACGCGGTGGCGACGGCGCTCGCGGTCGGCCCGGGGGCGGGGAGGTCCCGGCCCGGGCGGGTCGCGGACGAACGCACCCTGGAGGTCGCCGGCGATTTCGTAGCCGACATCGCCCGGGCCCTCCTCCCCTGGGCGCAAGAGGCACGCCTCGACGGGATCCTGGTCGACAACCGCCTCGGCCGCATCGAATGCCGCGTGCCGGCGACCGCGGCCCGCATCCAGCACGCGCTCCTGGAGCAGCTCTTCCCCCGCGAGGCGGCGGCCGGGGAATTCCGCAACTTCCGCGCCGCCTTCGAGCTCTACGAAACCTACGGCGCAGGCTTCGCCTTCGACATCATGGCCGCCTCCGCCGGCCCCGGCGTTCTCCGCCGCCTCGGCTGCGCGTACACCGCCTCCGGCCGCTACCGGAGGGTGGCGACGGTCTTCCTGCATCCGGGCGAGCCGGTGCGGCTCGGGCTGGTCGAGGCCGCAGGCCCGACGCCCGATGCCCCGGCCTGCGGCGTCGTCGACACGCTCACGCGCACCCACGGCTGCTTTGCGGGATTCATCGAGGCGCGCTTCGACGAGGAGGGGGTCTTCGGGTTCATGGACGGCAAGGGCGTCTTTACGCCACGCGGGGGGCGAGGCCCCACCTCGCGGCGCTGCTTGGCCCGCGGGGCCTCGGTCTCGAGGACATCGACCTGCTGATCGAGCACCAGGCGAACTTCGCCATGCTGCCGCTCACGCTCGAGCAGCTCTTCGCCGGCGGGCCGCACCCCCCGGCGCAGGCCGTGGCGCGCTATCTCGCCGAGCGCATGGTGGTCAACATCCACGAGCGGGGCAACTGCTCGGTCGTCTGCATGCAGCGGCTGCCCTACGACCTCGAGCGCGGCGCGCTCCGGCCGGACACGATCCAGGGGTTCGCCGTCAACCGCAACCTGGAAGCCCTCCGCCGGGCGCGCTCCATCCTCTACGACTCGGTCGGCGCCGGCATGACCCGCAGCTCCTTTTTGCGCCTGCGCGGGCCGGAAGCGGGAAGCGGGCGGAAGCCCGCGCGCCCGGCGTAGGGACGATGGGGACCTCGGCCGTTTTGGGCTTCCTCGCGGGCCTCGGCCTGCTCGCCGGCGGCGCGGTGCTGCTCGTGGGGGCGGCCTCGCGGCTCGCCGCGGCGTTCGGCGTCCCGCCCCTCGCGATCGGCCTCACCGTCGTCGCCTGGGGTACGAGCGCCCCCGAGTTCGCCGTGAGCGTGCTCGCCGCGACCGCCGGAAACGCCGACATCGCCCTCGCCAACGTCATCGGCAGCAACCTCTTCAACGTCCTCTTCGTGCTCGGGGCCGGCGCGGCGATCTCGCCCCTTTTCGTGGAGCGCCGCCTTGTGCGCCGCGAGGCGCCCCTGCTGCTTCTGGTGTCGGCCGCGCTCTGGCTGCTCGCCCTGGACGGCCGGATCTCGCGGCTCGAGGGCGTCGGCCTGACCGCGGGGCTGATCCTCTACACGGCCTGGGCCGTCCGGCACGCCCAAACGGAGGGGAGGCAACCCGCCCCGGAGCCGGGCGCCGTGCCGGCCGCCCCCCGGCGGCGGCCGTCGCCCGGTCGTGCGGTCTTGCTCCTGCTGCGGGCGGCGGCGGCGGTGATGCTCCTCTCCGCCGGGGCCCGCACCCTGGTCGAGAGCGCCGTGGCGATCGCGCGTGTGCTCGGCGTGAGCGACGTCGTGATCGGCCTGACCCTAGTGGCGGCTGGCACCTCGCTTCCCGAGGCCTTCACCTCCTTTGCGGCCCTCCTCCGCGGCGAGCGCTCGATCGCCGTCGGCAACGCCCTCGGCAGCAACCTGTTCAACGTGCTCGGCATCGCCGGGCCGGCCGCGCTGATGACCCCGCAGGGGCTCGCCGTCTCGGAGGCGATGCGCTCCTTCGACCTGCCCCTCATGGTGTCCGCCGCGGCGGCCTGCCTTCCGGTCTTCTTCACCGGCTTTCGCATCGGCCGCGGGGAAGGGGCCCTCTTTCTCGCCACCTACGGCACCTACCTCGCCTTCGCGATCCTGGACGCCGCGGGGCATGACGCCCTGGGCCCCTTCAGCGGGACGCTGCTCGCCTTCGCCCTGCCCCTGCTTGCGACGGCGGGGGCCGGGATCGGCTACCGGTCGCTTGCGCGCAACCGTAGGGGGTCGATTCCCCGGGGTCTGCGGGGGGCGGGTGCGGCGGGCTTGAGAAGCGGCTCGCACACCTTGCGGAAGTGATAGCCCTGGATGGCGAGCGTCATCGCCAGCGGGAAAAGCCGCGGACGGCGGAGCACCGTCCAGGCGAGAAGCCGCCAATAATGAAACCGCTCGCGCCCGAGCACGCCCAAGCGCACCAGCGAGCGGAAGAAGGCGAGGAGCCGCTGCAGGTCGAGGGGGGCCTCGACCCCCGCCGCGTCGCGGTACTCCCGCAGAAAGGTGAGCACCCGCCGGTAGTAGCCGCGCGGCGAGTAGATGTGCCGCAGGATGCTGCGGTAGCCTTCGAGCAGCGCCTCCAACCCCATCCGCGGCAGGATGTTCGTGCTGCCGTCGGTGTTGTCGCCCGAGAGCCTCCCCAGGAGCCGGTTTTCGGCCTTGAGCCGCTCGAAGAGCCTCGTCCCGGGCGGGGCCTGCAGCAGCCCCACCATGGCGGTCACGATGCCGCTTCTCTGGATGAAGTCGATCTGCTTCTGGAAGATGGAGAGGGGGTCGCTGTCGAAGCCGACGATGAACCCCCCCTGGACCTGGAGTCCCGCGCGCTGCATGCTCTTCACGCTCGCCAGGAGGTCGCGGCGGTTCTGGGTCTTGCGGCACTCCCGCAGGCTCTCGTCGGCCGGGGTTTCGATGCCGACGAAGACCGTGTTGAAGCCGGCCTGGACCATGAGCGCCATCAGCTCCGGGTCGTCGGCGAGGTCGATGGAGACCTCGGTGTTGAAGGGCAGCCCCTTTTTCCCCCGGCGCCAGGCGATGAGGGCGGGAAGCAGCGCGGAGCGCAGGGAGGCGCGGTTCCCGATGAGGTTGTCGTCCACGAAAAAGACCGGGCCCCGCCATCCCCGGCGGACCAGTTCGTCCAGTTCGGCGAGGACCTGGGCGGCGCTCTTCTGCCGCGGCCGGCGGCCGAAGAGCGCGGTCACGTTGCAGAAGTCGCAGGAAAAGGGGCAGCCGCGCGAAAACTGGATGCTCAAGGTCGCATAGCGCCGCAGGTCGATCAGGTCCCAGGCCGGCACGGGGGTCCGCTCGAGGGGGGGGAACCCCTCCGGGCGGTAGACCCGCTGCGGCTCCCCGCGCGCGAGATCCTCCAGGAAGGGCGGCAGGGTCGCCTCGGCCTCCCCCAGGACGAGGTGGTCCGCCTGCGGGAAGGACTCCGGCTCGACCGTGAACAGCGGCCCGCCGCAGACCACCCGCTTGCCGGCCCGGTGAGCGCGGGCGATCACCTCTTCGGCCGAGCGGCGCTGCACGGCCATGGCGCCGATGAAGACGAGGTCCGCCCAGGCGAGATCCTCCTCCTTGAGCGTCTCGACGTTGAGGTCGACAAGCCGTTTCGGCCAGGCCGCGGGCAGCATGGCGGCGACCGTGAGCAGCCCCAGGGGGGGGAGCGCGGCCCGCTTGCGCACGAAGGGCAGCGCGTAGGCGAAGCTCCAGAACGTGGGGGGAAACGTGGGATAGACCAGCAGGGCCTTCATCGGTGATCGGTTCCTCGGCTGGGGGGAAGGGCGGATCCGGCCTGCGCGGCATGGGGCGTCCGGAAACGCAAGGCCGACCCCGGACGCCGAAACAAAGTCAGCATACGCCGGATCGCCGGCGGTCGTCAAGAAGGTTCTTGACTTTCTTCGCCGTTCGGCTATGCTCGCGCGATTTTCCTTTCCCGAAAGGAGGGCTTGCCATGAATGTCCGCTGGCTTCCCGCGCTCGGCGTCCTGGCCGCCGTCGCGCCCGCGGTCGCCGGGGAGGCGCCCCGGGTCGCGCTCGAGACCGACAAGGGCCGCATCGTGATCGAGCTCTACCCCGACAAGGCCCCGCGCACCGTCCGGAACTTTCTCGACTACGTCGATTCCGGCCACTACAACGGCACGATCTTTCACCGCGTGATCCCCGACTTCATGATCCAGGGGGGCGGGCTCACCGTCTCCATGAAGGAAAAGCCCACCCGCGGCCCGATCCCGAACGAGGCCGACAACGGGCTGAAAAACCGCCGCGGCGCGATCGCCATGGCGCGCACGCAGGTCCCCGACAGCGCGACCGCCCAGTTCTTCATCAACACCGCCGACAACGACTTTCTCGACTTCAAGAGCCGGACCGTCCAGGGCTGGGGCTACGCCGTCTTCGGCCTCGTGGTGGAGGGGATGGAGGTCGTGGAGGCGATCTCCCGCGTCAAGACCGGAAACCGCGCCGGCCACCAGGACGTCCCCTTCGACCCCGTGGTCATCCTCAAGGCCGAGCGGCTCGCCACCCCGTGAGCGGGCCCCCGCCGGCCCCGGCATGGAAGGAGCCCTTTGCCTGCCATGATCTACAACGAGGAATTTGAAACCCTGCCGCGCGAAGCCCTCGAGGCGATCCAGCTGCGGCGTCTGCGGGCGACCGTCGCCCGGGTCTACCACGCCGTCCCCTTCTACCGCCGCCGCTTCGACGAGGCCGGCGTGACCCCCGACGACATCGGCTCGCTTGCCGATCTCGCGCGGCTTCCCTTCACCACGAAGGCCGACCTGCGCGACAACTACCCTTACGGCCTATTCGCGGTGCCGCTCGACAACGTGACCCGCATCCACGCCTCCTCGGGGACGACCGGCAAGCCGACCGTCGTGGGCTACACCGCCCGCGACGTCCAGACCTGGGCCGAGCTCATGGCGCGCTCGCTCACCGCCGCCGGCGCGCGCAAGGAGGACATCGTCCACAACGCCTACGGCTACGGGCTCTTCACCGGCGGCCTCGGCGTGCACTACGGCGCCGAGAAGCTGGGCGCCTCGGTCATCCCCGTCTCCGGCGGCAACACGCGGCGGCAGATCCTGATCATGAAGGACTTCGGCCCGACCGTCCTCACCTGCACGCCGAGCTACGCCCTGCATCTCGCCGAGGCGGCCGAGGAGATGGGGGTGAGCTTCCAGGAGCTGCGCTTCAAGTCCGGCCTCTTCGGCGCCGAGCCCTGGTCCGAGCGGATGCGCGCGGAGATCGAGGAGCGGCTCCACCTCAAGGCCATGGACATCTACGGCCTGAGCGAGATCATGGGGCCGGGGGTGGCGGTCGAGTGCCTGGAGGCCCAGAGGGGCCTGCACGTCTTCGAGGACCACTTCATCCCCGAGATCGTCCACCCCGAGACCGGGCAACCCCTGCCCTACGGGACACCGGGGGAGCTCGTCTTCACGACGATCACCAAGGAGGCCTTTCCCCTCATCCGCTACCGCACGCGCGATCTCTCCTCGCTCCACCCCGAGCCCTGCCGCTGCGGCCGGACCCTCGTGCGCATGTCGCGCGTGCAGGGGCGAAGCGACGACATGCTGATCATCCGCGGGGTGAACGTCTTTCCCTCGCAGATCGAAAGCGTGATCCTGGAAACGCGGCGCTTCACCCCCCACTACCAGCTCGTCGTGGAGCGCGTGGACAACCTCGATCGCCTCACGGTCCTGGTGGAGATGCAGCCGGAGCTCTTCTCCGATGCGATCAAGAATTTGCAAGCCCTCGAGCGCGAGCTCGAGGGGGCCATCCGCGAAACGCTCGGGGTCACGGTGCGCGTGCGCCTGGTCGAGCCGAAGACCCTCCAGCGCAGCGAGGGCAAGGCGGCCCGGGTGATCGACAAGCGCCGGCTTTAGGGGGGGCGCCGCAAGGAGGCTTCGATGAACGTGGAGCAGATCTCGATCTTTCTCGAAAACCAGCCGGGGCGACTGGCCGAGGTGACCCGCCTCTTCGAAGAGGGCGGGATCAACATCCGGGCGCTCGCGCTCGCCGACACCTCCGAGTTCGGCATCCTGCGCCTGATCGTCAACGACAACGAGAAGGCACGGGAACTCCTCAAGAACCACGGCTACGCCGTGGGCGTGACCGAGGTGGTCGCGGTCGAGGTCGAGGACCGGCCGGGGGGCCTGCACCGCATCCTCACCGTGCTCGCCCGCCGGGGGATCAACGTGGAGTACATGTACGCCTTCGTGCGCCAGAGCGGCCGGAACGCGGTCATGATTTTCCGCTTCGACGACATTGCGGCCGCCGTGGGGGCGCTGGCGGAAGCCGGCATCCGGGTGATCGCGGGCGCCGAGCTCTACGCGATGTGACGTGCGGGAAACCCGGCGCCCGCCGCCTCGGCCCTTTCAGAAAAATCGATCCTGCAGCCCGAAGGGGTCTTTGAACTCGAGGGACGGATCGAAGCGCAGTTTTTTCTCCCCGCGCTGGTCCACGTACTTGAGAATCTCGAGATCGACCTTCAGGGGAACCTCCACCCCCGCCTTCGCGAGCGCCTGGCGCAGATAGGCCTCGGCGCGGGTGCCGAAGGCGATCGCATCGCCCAGGATCCGCAAGCCCTCCGGCGGGTTGTGGAAGCCGACCGAGTTCTCCGCCCCCATGAACACCGTCCGGTAAAACGCCTCCTCGTAGAACTCCTTCGCCCGGTCGTAAAGAGCGTCGTCGATCGCCTTCCCCTCCGCCCGGGCCCGGTGCGCCGTCTCGAAGAGCTTCGCCACGGTCGCGCACTGGTAGCCCGCTCGGATCAGGATCGACACCGTGCGGTCCTGGATCGAAAAGACCCGGTCCCGCAGCCACTGCGGGCTCTGGGCGTGGCACTGTTTGCAGGCCTTCATGTCCGCCTGGACGGGGCTCATCACGCGGTGGTCGGAGACCTTGTGCACGCCGACCACGGTGTAGGGCATGTGGCAATCGGCGCAGGAGGCGCCGGCCCGGAAATGGGTGCTTTGGTTCGTCCAGAACTCGTACTCCGGGTGCCGGATGAAGGCCATGCGGAAGCCGGTGACCGCCTGCTTCCATTCCAGGACCCGCGGGTCGCTGCGGATCTGCTCGATGATGGCCTCGATCGTGATCGCACCGTAGTTCCCCTTCTGCCACGGGAAGTAGAGCCCGACCGATTGGCCTTCGGCGTCCTTGGGGATGTTGTAGGTCACGTGGCATTGCGCGCAGACCGCCGAGCGCATCTCCTGGCGGGTGAGGCGGCCGGGGTCGACCCCCATCGCCCGGAAGGCCTCGAGCAGGGTGAAGCCGCGGGAGATGCGCAGGCCCATGTCGCGGTGGTCGTGGCAATCGATGCAGGCCACACCGAGATCCCGGTTCTTCTCGGGGATCTTCTCCAGGACCTCCCGGAAGGGCTTGCGGTAGTAATCGGTCCCCAGCTCCTTCTGCAGCCCGGGGGCGTAAGGGCTCTTGCAGCTCAGGCAGACGCCGCCTGCGCCTATGCGGGAGGAGTCGATCTCCAGCTGGTCCCGAACCATGTAGGCGTGCCCGCGGGGCTCGTTGTATTCGATGCCGAAGCCCCAGCCGTTGAAGAGGAGCGCCATGAAGGGGAAATGCGACAGCTTGTCCATCGTCACCGGGCCGCTGTCCATGCCGGTCTTGTACTTGCTGCGGCGGGCGGAAATCGGCTCCTCGGTTTTTTTCCAGAGCTCGTATTCCTCGGGGTAGGCCTTGCCCCAAACCGCCGGGTCGATCTCGTTGTCGGGGATGGTCACCGTCTGCCGCGGCTGCGGCGCGGGAGGGGTGCAGGCGGCCAGCGCCAGGGCCAGGACCCCGGCCAGGAAGTACGCCAAGCCTCGGGCCAGCGACGGGTTCATGGGTCTCTCCTCCTCGGCGGGTTCAGTTCGTCAGACGCACGCCGGCCAGGTGATGCTGCAGAAAGCGGTGGCACTCCCAGCAATCCCGGCTGCGGTCGATGCGCGCGACGCGCTCGCCGTGGCAGCGGATGCAGTTTCGCTGCACGAAGCGGCGGCCGCGATCGGAAAGGCGGATCGTCTCCGGGGTTTGGCCGGAGTAGAAGACGACGACGTCCTTGAGGCCGTCCAGGGATTTCCAGAGGACATACGCGGGGAGGTTCTCGTGCGGCAGGTGGCAGTCGACGCACCGGATCGTGCGATGCGCCCCCACCTGGAACCAGGCTTCGAACTGCGACGCCATCACGTGGCAGGAGCCGCAAAAGAGGGGGGTCTCGGTGCGGGCCAGGAGCTGGGGGGGGCCGAAGGCGAGAAAGAGGCCGCCCGATCCCAGAACCGCAAGAAGCAGCGCCGGCTTCCAGAGCGACCGCATCGTCCGCAGGAGGGCCATCGCCGGATTCCCCCGCTGACCCTTCGTTGGGAGACGAAGGGGAAGAGCTGCGCCCAGGGCCTTGCCGCCCCGTGGGCCCTTTCTATCCGCATGCGCCGCGAACGCAATTGACTTAAGTCAAGAGCGACAGGGCCCGCCGGTCCGGCGCCCGCGGCTTAGCGGATCCTGTAGCGGGGGGGCTCGATGCGGGAGCGGCGGCAGCGGGGGCAGCGCCCCGGCCGGGTGAGGCGCCGGCGCTCCTCGAAGACGAAGCCGCAGAGCAGACACTGGCTGGGGATCAGCGTGAACCGTTCGCCCGCGCCGGCCGCCGTGCGCGCCACGTGCTCGAGGTGGGCGAGCACCTCGGCTTCGCGGATGCCGAGCGCGCGGGAGAGCTCGCGGGCGCCCATTTCCTGCCCGCGCAGCAATTCGAGGATCCGGCGCCGCAGGGTCATCGGCTCCATGGCGGCCCGCCCTCCCCCCGCTCCGCCGGCGGGGCGATCTCCTTCTTGATCAGGCAGCAGCCGATGCGGTAGGCGGGTGTTCCCTCCGGCGTGTAGCGCAGCGTGTCGGGCTGCACGAGACGGTTCATCACGCAGCCCTCGGGGATCTCGAGGGCGAAGAGATCCCGCTCGTTGAGCGACGGCCGCTCCTCCAGGCGGTCCTGGCGGAAGAGGAGGCTGTGGATCGGGTAATCCGCGCCGAGGGGGCAGCGGTAGACGCGGCCGTTGGGAAAGACGAAATGGTTGTCGGCGGTGCGGCCGGCGCACACGAAGGGCTCGCCCGGATCGAGGAACACCCGGGGGGCGACCACGCGGATGCCGCGCGCGGCGATCGCCGCCGCGGCGGCGGGGACGCGCGCCCGCCACTGCTCCGGGGAGAGGCGCAGGCCGCCCCCCCCCCTCGGCGCGGCCGCGGCGGCCCGGCCCCGCAGCCCGAGCACCTGGAGAAAGAGGCGCTCCACCCCGAGCTCCTCCAGAAGCGGCCCCAGGGCGTCGAGCTCGCCCGCGTTCGCGGTCGAGACGGTAAAAATGAGGCTGGCGGCGAAACCGCGCGCCCGGGCCTTGCGGATGCCCTCGAGGCAGGTTGCCCAGGACCCCTTGCCCCGCAGGCGGTCGTTCGTCTCCGGGGCGGCGCCGTCGAGGCTGAAGCTGAAGGCGTCCACCTCGCCGGGTTCGAGCGCTTCGAGGATGTCGTGGAACAGGTAGCCGTTGGTGTCGATCGTGACGCTCGCGTAGCCCAGGCGGTGCGCGGTGCGGACGGCGCGCGGCAGATCCGGGTGCAGCGTCGGCTCCCCTCCCAGGAGAACGAGGTTCGCCCCCGGGGAGCGCTCGGCCAGCACCGCGAGCCAGCGCTCGATGCGCTCGGCCGGAAGCCGCCTCCGGCCGTGGGCCGCGGGGTTGATGTAGCAGTAGCGGCAGCGCAGGTTGCAGCGCGTGAGCACGTGGAGGAAGACGTTTGCGGCGCGGGCCGAGAAATCAACCGTCGCGTCGGGCATGGAGGAGCTCCCGGATCCGTTTCTTCGCCTCGGCGAGTTCGCGGTTCGCCACACGCAGGCGCATGGCGAGGTACTCGGCGAAGATGCGGTGGAGCAGCAGCAGAAAATCGAGTCGTTCCTCCTCGCTTGCCGTCCCGGCGAGGCGGTCGCGGGCCGCGGTGTTCACCGCGAGGCAGACCGTGCGGCCGAGCGCCACGGCCGAGGCCGAGCGCCGGCCGGCGTCGATCAGGCGCATCTCGCCGAAGAGTTCGCCCTTCGTTGCCACCCGGCCGATCTCCAGGCCGTCCTTGAGGATGCGCACCCGGCCGGAGAGCAGGACGTAGAGCCAGGGGTCGCGGTCGCCCTCGCGGATGATTTCCTCGCCGTCGGCGTACTCGCGGATGCGGCTGAGCTTGAGCAGCCTCCCCAGGCTGCGCGTCTCGAAGCGGCGCAGCGTCGGCAGCTCGAGCAGCCGGCGGATGTTCTCGATGTTGTCCTGGAGGTACTTCGATTCGATCATGGCCGCCCTCTCCGCGCCCCGGGGGCCGACCGCCCCCGCGTCGTCTTTTCATTTTATCCCGGGTTTGGCGGGCCGGCAAGGCGGCCGTGGCGGCCTCAGGGGCCTTCGAGGCACCCCTTGGATAGGCTCTCCTCGAAGGCGACGGGGTAGCTGCCGTCGAAGCAGGCCTTGCAGAAGCGCTCCCCGGCCCGGGGGTCCCCGGTCGCGGCGAGCAGCCCCTCGATCGTGAGGTAGTGCAGGCTGTCCAGGCCGAGGAGCCCGCGCAGCTCCTCCTGGCTTCGGCCCGCGGCGACGAGCTCGCCGCGCGTCGAGAAGTCGATCCCGTAGTGGCAGGGAAAGCGGTGGGGCGGCCCGGAGATGCGCATGTGGACCCGCTTCACGCCCAGTTCCCGGAGCGCCCGCACGCGGGTCTTCACCGTGGTGCCGCGGATGATCGAGTCGTCGACGATGACGATCTCCTTGCCCTGCAGCAGCTCCTTCACGGGGTTCAGCTTCACCCGCGAGCCGAAGTCGCGCATGCTCTGGGTGGGCTGGATGAAGGTTCGTCCGACGTAGTGGTTGCGGATCATGCCGAGCTCGAAGGGAAGCCCGGCGGCCTGGGCGTAGCCGATCGCGGCGTAGGTGCCCGAGTCCGGGAAGGGCATCACGAAATCGGCCGGCGCCGGGGCCTCCTCGGCGAGCTTGCGGCCGAAGGCCTTGCGGACGAGGTAGACGGTCCGGCCGTCGAGGAGGCTGTCGGGCCGGGCGAAATAGATGAACTCGAAGATGCAGAGCGCCCGGCGCGGGGCGGGCGGGACGCGCAGGCTGCGGATCCCGTCGCCGTTCAGGATCACGATCTCGCCGGGTTCGACCTCGCGCACGAACTCCGCCTGCACGAGGTCGAGGGCGCAGGATTCGCTCGCCAGCACGAAGTGCCCGTTGATCCGCCCCAGGCAGAGCGGCCGGAAGCCGTACGGGTCGCGGATGCCGACGAGTTCGCCGCGGCTGGTGAGCATGACGAAGCAGAAGGCCCCCTCCAGCCGCTGCACGGTGCGGAGCAGGGCCTCCTCGAAGCCGTACCGCAGGTTCTTCACGAAGAGGTGCAGCATGATCTCGCTGTCCATGGTGGACTGGAAGATCGAGCCCGCCTGTTCGAGTTCCTCCTTGAGGGTGGGGGCGTTGGTGATGTTGCCGTTGTGGGCGACGGCGTAGGATTTCCGCCGGTGCCGCACCACGAAGGGCTGGGCGTTCATGAGGATCGAGCTGCCCGTCGTGGAGTAGCGCACGTGGCCGATGGCGCAGGGGCCCTCAAGCTCCTCGAGGTGGTCGACATCGAAGACCTCGTGGACGAGCCCCATGCCGCGGTGGGCGGTGAGGCAGCCCTCGTTCACGGCGGCGATGCCCGCGCTCTCCTGGCCCCGGTGCTGCAGGGCATAGAGCCCGAAATAGGTGAGGGCGGCGGCGTCGGGATGCCCGCAGATGCCGAAGACCCCGCAGGACTCCCGCGGGGTTTCGTCCTCCCCGAAGGCCCCGGGGCCGCCGCCGGGTTCAGTCGAGCGGGTCATTTTCCCTGAGGTTCCAGACCCCGCAAGGGCAGGCGCCGGAGCAAAAACCGCAGCCGATGCAGAGCGAATCGTCGACCTCGTAGGCATAACGCCCCCCCTCCCCTCCGGTTCTGCGGATCGCCCCCCGCGGGCAGACCGCGACACAGGTGCCGCAGTCCCGGCAGGCGCCGCAGGAGAGGCACTGGCTGCCGCACTGGCGGACATCGGCGAATTCCACGATGCGCGGGTCGAAGTACTCGGCCGTGACCCGCCGGCGGTCGATCACGGGACGCCGCCTCGCCTCCGCCCGCGCCCCGGCGATCGCCTCCGCGATCGCCTCGGCCGCCCTCCTCCCGGCGCCGATCGCCTCGGTGAGCAGCCCCGGCCGGACGGCGTCGCCGATGGCCCAGACGCGGGGGTCGCTCGTGCGGAACGCCTCGTCCACGCGGACGAAACCGCGCTCGCGCTCGATCGCCGCGGGGAGAAAGTCGAGGTCCGGTTGGTCGCCCACGGCGACGATCACCGTCTCCGCCGGGATCTCTTCGCCCGCCTCCAGGCGGACGCCGGCCGCGGTGATCTCCCGGATCCGGACCGGCCAGCGGAAGCGCGCCCCGGCCGCCTCGGCCGCCCGCCGCTCCTTGCCGAAGGCGGCGGGCCGTTGGATGTCGAGCAGCGTGACCTCCTGCGCACCCAGCCGGAAGGCCTCGGTGGCGGCGTCGCAGCCGACGTTGCCCGCCCCGATCACGGCGACGCGGCGGCCGACGGAGGCCTCGCCGGCCTTCGCCGCCTCGAGGAAGGCGAGCGCCGAGACCGCCCGCTCGATGCCGGCAAGCGGCAGGCTGCGGGGCTTGCGGGCGCCGACGGCGATCACGACGGCGTCGAACTCCTCGCGGAGGCGGAGAAACTCCTCCCGGCCGAGCGGCTGCCGGAGCGCAACCAGCGGGAGCACCCGGCGCACGCGCTCGAGCTCGGTGGCGATCACCTCGCCGGGGATGCGGCTTTCGGGGATCACCCGGGAGAACTTGCCCCCGAGCCTTCCCTCGAGCTCGTAGAGGACGGCCTCGATCCCCCGGCGACGCAGTTGCCAGGCGACCGAGATCCCGGCGGGGCCGCCGCCGACGACGGCGACCCGTCCCTCCCGCAGGGGGGGCAGCTCGGGCGTCCGCGCGCGCAGGCTCGCCTGGCCGAGCTTCGTCGTGTCGACGGGCGCCATGCCGAGCGTGCCCCGGGTGCAGGATTGCATGCAGAGGTTGGGGCACAGGTAGCCGCAGACCGCCGCCGGAAACGGGGTGTAGGCGAGTGCGAGATCCACGGCCTCGTCGAGCCGGCCCTCGCGGATCAGCTGCCAGCGCCGCTGCACGGGGATGCCCGTGGGGCAGCTCGCCTCGCACGGGGGGGCGTAGACCTCGTGTTCCCACACGGGAACGAAGCGCCGCAGCTCGCCCGTCGTGATCACGGGGATGCGGCTGCGGTCGGCGAGGCTCAGGTCTCCGATCAGGCCGCCCGGCCCCAGCTCGGCGTCCCAGCGCTCGCGGTGGAATTCGCGGATGCCGCGAGCGGGAAGGAGCCGTTTTTCCCCCGGCCCTCGGGCGACGAGGAGCTGCCAGTCCTCGCGCACCGCGAGAAGCCGCAGGAGCTCGCTCCGGCCCACGGCCCGGAGGAAGCGCTCCAGGCCGGTCTCGAGCCACCGCCAGTCGTCGTCGCCGATCGGTGCCGGGCGGGCGTCGGCCGTGCTGTAGCCCCCGTGCGGGCCGCGGAAAAAAACCCTCCCGCCCACCATGCCGACGAGGGGCCGGTGGCCGAGGACGTTGTCGGGCCGCTGGGCCTCGTGGCCGCAGACGACGGCGATGCCGCCCGCCATGAACTCGCCGAAGTAGTCTCCCACCGAGCCCAGCACCCACAGCTCCGGCGGCTCGAAGCGCGGGTTGTGCTTGGTCATGGTCATCGCCCGCGCGCCGAGGTTGCCGCCCACATAGATGCGGCCCTGGGCCATGGCGTTGGCCACGCCGTTGCCGGCGTTGCCGCGAACGACGATCTCGGCGCCGGCGTTGAGCCAGCCGACGTCGTCCGAGGCCGGGCCGTCCACCTCGATGCGGGTCCCGGGAAAACCCATGCCGCCCAGGCGCTGCCCGGGGTGCCCGCTCACGTGCACCAGCAGCGCGGCGCCCTCGGGGCTGCGCAGGCGGCCGCCGATGCCGTGCTGGCCGAAGGCCTCGATATGAAGCCGGCGGTGCCCTTCGGCCACGGCGGCCTGGATCGCCTCCTCGAGGAGGCGCGAAGGAAGGCGCTCCCCCTGCACGCGGCCGGGGATGCGGTGGAAGGTTGCGGATCCGGGTTGCGGGATGTCGCTCATGGCCTGCCGTCCTTGCCGCCCCCGGGGGGGATCCCCCGGGGGCCCGGGCCTGCGCCGCGATCACACGACATAGGCGATCTTGAGCCTCTCGGCGATGTGGGGGTCGTCGACGCCCAGGGCGTCGGACATGCCGATCGGGAGCGAGGTGGAGCGGCCCAGGGGGGCGACGATCTTCTTGAGCTCGGTGTCGAAGGCGACAACGCAGTCGACCACCCGCTGGGCGACGTCGTCCACGTCCAGGCGGCGGTAGAGGCGCGGGTCCTGCGAGGTGATCCCCTTCGGGCACAGGCCGATGTTGCAGATGTTGCAGCGGTCGGTCTCGGAGCCGAGGCAGCCGGCGGCGGCCTGCATGAGGTATTTGCCGACCTGGACCGCGCTCGCCCCCAGCATGATCAGGGCCGCGGCGTTGGCGGCGAGGTTGCCGGTCTTGCCGATCCCGCCGGCCGCGAAGAGCGGCAGCTCGTTTTGCATGCCGAGGCGCACGAGCGTGAGGTAGGCGTCGCGGATGTTGGCGGCGATGGGGTGACCCATGTGGTTCATGGAGACATGGTAGGCCGCGCCGGTGCCGCCGTCCTCGCCGTCGATCGCCAACCCGGCGGCGTAAGGGTTGCGCGTGAGGTTGTTCATCACCGCAAGGGCGGTCGAGGTGCCGGAGATCTTCGGGTAGACCGGCACGCGGAACCCCCAGGCCATGCCCATCGACTGGATCATCTTGGCCACCGACTCCTCGATCGAATACTGCGTCTGGTGGGTCGGCGGGCTGGGCAGGCTCACCCCGGGGGGGACCCCGCGGATCGCGGCGATCAACCGGTTCACCTTGTGCCCCATGAGCAGCCCGCCGTCGCCGGGCTTGGCGCCCTGCCCGTACTTGATCTCGATCGCGCAGGGGTCGGCCTTCATCTCCGGGATGGCGTGGAGGATCTCGTCCCAGCCGAAGTAGCCGCTGGCGATCTGCAGAATCACGTACTCCAGGAAGCGCGAGCGCAACAGCCGCGGCGGGCATCCCCCCTCGCCGGTCGAGATGCGCACGGGCATCCCCAGTTCCTCGTTCAGGTAGGCGACCCCGAGCTGGAGCCCCTCCCACATGTTCGGGGAGAGGGCGCCGAAGGACATCCCGCCGATCACCAGGGGGTAGATCTCGCGCACCGGCGGCACCCAGCCGTGCTCGCGCTCGTGGCGCAGGGCCGCCTCCGGCGGCAGCACCCGCCCGAGCAGCGTGCGCAGCTCGAACTCGTGCCGGCCGGCGTCGAGCGCCGGGTCCGTCAGCATGGAGATGCGGATGAACTTGATCCGGTCGAGCACCGTCCCGGGCACGTTGCGCCGGCCGCCGCGACGCCGCGGCTGGCCCCCGCGGTCGATGTGAAACCGCAGCTTGTCGGCCTCGTCGGCCCGCAGCGGCAGGATGGCGTGGTTCGGGCAGACGAGATTGCACATGGCGCATCCGATGCAGGCGTAGGCCGGGTCGGTGCGCTGGCGGATCCCGTAGTAGGTGCGGGTGACGCCCGCCGTGGCCGCCCCGAGATCGGCCGGCGGCTCGAGCAGCCGCTTGCGGAAAACGGCCAGCTCGATCGCCTGCACCGGGCAGACGGCCGTGCAGCGGCCGCAGAGGGTGCAGGCCTCGCGGCTCCAGGCGATCTGCCAGGGCAGGTCCTTGACGCTCAGTGTGGAAGGGGCAATGGGTCTTTCTGACTGCATAGCCGGACCTCCCGCCGCTCGGGGTCGACCACGGCGGTCTCCAGGTTCATGGGTTGGACGTCGCGGCTCTTGTCGCGGAGCGGGATCGCCGCATCCAGGCCGCAGATCTCGGAGGAAAAGGCGAAGAGGCCGGGCCGCCCGCCGACGACGCCGGGGCGAAGCTTCTTGCGGTCCTGGACAAGAAAGAGGCTCCCGTCGGGGAGGCAGCCGATCACGCAGTTGGGGCCGTCGATGATCAGGGGGCGGCAGCTCTGCTTGAGCCGCCGCAGCCAGGGCGCGTGGGGGTGCTCGGCGAGCTCCTCGTCCGGCAGCGGTGTGATCACGTGCTTGTAGGCCTCGATGCCGAGTCCCAGCACCTTGTGGGTGTAGTGCAGGATGTGGGTGAAAACCTCGGAATCCGAGCGATAGCCCGTGTAGCCCGGGAACCCGCGCGATTCGAGGAACGTGCGGATGGGCACGAAGGCGGTGTTCTCGCCGTTGGTCATGGTCGCAAAGCCCTGCAGGAAGAAGGGATGGCAGGCGTAGAGATCGATGCTGTAGTTCGTGTTCTGGCGCCCCTGGGCGAGCAGGATGCGCGCGCGGAGCTCCTTGCGGTCGAGCTGGAGATGGCGGGCGACGGTGAGCGGGTCGCCGATCTCCTTGATCAGGATCACGTCGGGCCAGAAGGAGAAGACGATCATGTCCTGGGACTCTTCCCCCATGGCCCGCAGCCGCAGGCGGATCCTCATCAGCCGGTCCTCGATCTCCTCCCGGGCGAGCCCCTCCCATTCCTCCGGCAGCTCGTAGGCCCGGATGAGGTAGATGTCGCGCCGCGGCACCCCCGGGGGAGGGGTCTTGGGGACCTTGATCGAGATCTTGTACTTGGTCATGAAGCCGAGATCCATCATCGTGGCGTCGAGGCGCTTCAGGCCCGCGTCGCTGAAGATCCCCGAGAGGATGGGGGCGTCCTTCAATTCCTCGAACGGCCCGCTCAGGTCCCGCAGGAGCAGGCCGACGCCGGAGCCGTCATGCCCCTCGCGCATGACCTCCAGCGCCTGGATCGCCATCATGGGGGAGACGGGCTCCCGGCTGGTGACGGCAAACAGACGGCACATCGCAAAGGCTCCTTTCCGCGCCCCCTCTCCGGGAGAGGGACCGGCGCGGCCGCGGCACGGATCACCGGGTGGCGGCGGACTCGAGCGGGTTCGGTTGCTGGAGCGCGGGGCCCGTCGGACGGCGGTGCGATCGCTGGCGGCGCCGGCGTTGGCGGTGTCGCCGCCGCCCCGGCCTGCCCGAGAAGAGGAGCAAAAGACGTGCCGCAAGGAGACGCGGACGCCTTGGCGCCCCGCTTCGGCTCCGGCCGCAGCGGCTCCGGGGCTCGGCCCGGAAGGCGAAACCGGCACTTCGCTCTATGAAGGAAAAAAAACGGCCGGTCAAGCCCCGTCCCACAGCGTCGCATGCGGGGGTGCGCGTCACGACAAAAGTGTAGGATTGTTGCAATCGGCCGGGGCCGCGGCCGTTTGACAGGCCCGGGGCATTTTTTTAAGCTGCGGGCAATTTCGGGCCCCCGCCGCCGGGGCCGACCCCCGCAGGAGCTCGCCATGGATGTCCCCTTTGCCGCGATCGCCTCCGCCGCCCTCACGCGGCGGCGCTTTCTCCAGGCGGGCGGGCTTGCGGCCGCTGGCCTTCTCGCCGGCTGCGCAACCAATCCCGTCACCGGGCGAAGCCAGTTCATGACCGTCTCCGAGGACGAGGAGATCCAGATCGACCGGCAGTACTCGCCGCGCCAGTTCTCCGAGGATTACGGGACGGTCCAAGACGCCGCCCTGAACGCCTACGTGGACCGCGTCGGGCGCTCGCTCGCCGGCCGCAGCCATCGCCCCCAGATGCCCTTTTCGTTCCGCGTGGTGAACGCGACCTACATCAACGCCTACGCCTTCCCCGGCGGCAGCATCGCCTGCACGCGGGGGATTCTCCTCAAGCTCCACAACGAGGCCGAGCTCGCCGCGCTTCTCGGTCACGAGATCGGCCACGTCGCCGCCCGCCACACCGCCGAGCAGCTCTCCAAGGGGCAGCTCTCCAACCTCGTGGTCGGCGGGCTGTCGATCCTCGCCGACCTGACCGCCCCCGGCCTGGGCCAGGTGGCCTCGACCCTGGGCGGGCTCGGCGCGGGCGCATTTCTGGCGAGTTACAGCCGGGACAACGAGCGCCAGGCGGACGCCCTGGGAACCGAGTACAGCGTGCGCGCCGGCTACAGCCCCGAGGGCATGGTGGGGCTGATGGAGATGCTGAACGGTCTGAACAAGTCGCGGCCGAACGCAATCGAGCTCATGTTCTCCACCCACCCCATGAGCGAGGAGCGCTACCGCACCGCGGTGCAGACGGCCCGCAGCGAGTATGCCGCGGCGCGCGGCAACCCCCTCCAGCGCGAGCGGTTCATGGACCAGACGGCGGGGCTGCGCGCCATCCAGGGCGCCATCGAGGAGATGCAAAAGGGGGACGACGCCCTGGGGAAAAAGAGCTACGATCAGGCCGAAACCCACTTCCGCGCCGCGCTGAAAGCGGCACCGGGCGATTACGCGGGGCTGCTCTCCCTGGCCCGCTGCCTGCTCCTGCAGAAGAAATTCGCCGAGGGCGAGCGCTACGGCCGCGAGGCGGTCGCCGCCTACCCCCAGGAGGCCCAGGGCCACTTCCTGAGCGGGATCGCCGCGCTCCAGCTCAAGCGCTACGATGCGGCGCTCGCCGATTTCCAGACCTACCGCCGCATCCTGCCCGGCAACCCCACGAGCGTCTTCTTCACCGGCTACGCCTACGAGGGCCTGGCCCGCAGAAACGAAGCGGCCCAGGAGTACCGCCGCTACCTGCAGCAGGTCCGGCAGGGGCCCTACGCCCAGCACGCCGCGCAGCGGCTGCGCGAGTGGGGCTACCTGCGCTGAGAACGGCAAACGCCCCCGCCGGGAAGGGTCCGCGGAATTCCGGGTGCCGGGCCCCGGCGGGCCGGCGCCTGCCGCGCCCGAGGAGGCCTTTGCGCGACGTGCCCCGCCTCGATCCCCTCCCCGCCGATCTCGCCGAGGAAGCCGCGGCCAGGCGGGGCGCCCTCCTCCGGGCCGCGGCGGAAGCCGGGGTGGCGGTGAGGCTCGCCCCCGGGCTGGAGGTCGAGCTCGCGCGCGTTCTTCTTCTAAGCGACTTTCTTTACGAAGCCCTCCTTCGCGACCCCCCCGCGCTCGCCGCCCTCCTCGGCGGGGGCGATCTCGATCGCCCCCGCACCGCCGAGGAAGCCGAGGCCCGGGTCGCCCGATCCCTCGCCCAGGCCGGCGACGAGGAGGAGGCCGGCCGCCGGCTGCGCCGGCTGCGGCGCCGGGAGCTCTGCCGCATCGCCTGGCGCGACCTCGCCGGCCGGGCCGGTTTCGAGGAGACGGTCCGCGAGCTCTCCGACTTCGCCGACGCCTGCCTGCACCAGGCCCACGCCTGGCTCCACCCCCGCCTCTGCCGCGAGGCGGGGACGCCCGAGGGTCCCGGCGGGAGGCCGGCCGGCCTGGTCGTGATCGCCCTCGGCAAGCTCGGCGGCCGGGAGCTCAACTTCTCCTCCGACGTGGACCTCCTCTTCGCCTACGCCGCCGCCGGGGAAACCCGCGGGGCCGCCACCTCCGTCTCGCACGAGGAGTTCTTCACCCGCCTCGCGCGGCGCCTCGTCCGCCTGCTCGACACCCCCACGGCCGAGGGGATCGTCTTCCGCGTCGACCTGCGGCTCAGGCCCTTCGGCGATTCCGGGCCCCTCGTCCTGAGCTTCGACGGCCTGGAGCAGTACTACCAGGAACAAGGCCGGGAATGGGAGCGCTATGCCTGGATCAAGGCCCGGCCGGCGGCGGGCGACCGCGCCGCGGGCGAAGAGCTCCTCCGGCGGCTGCAGCCCTTCGTCTTCCGCCGCTACCTCGACTACGGGGCCTTCGAGTCGCTGCGCGAGATGAAGCGCATGATCGCCCGCGAGGTCGCCCGCCGCACCCTCGAGAGGAACATCAAGATCGGCCGCGGCGGGATCCGCGAGATCGAGTTCTTCGGCCAGTGTTTCCAGCTCATCCGCGGCGGCCTGGAGCCGGCCCTGCGGGAGCGCGGCATCCGGCGCGTGCTGGAGGCGCTCGCCCAAGCGGGGATCCTCACCGAGGCGGCGCGGGGCGAGCTCGACGCCGCCTACGTCTTCCTGCGCACGCTGGAGCACCGGCTGCAGCAGCGCTTCGACCGCCAGACGCACGAGATCCCCCGGGACGATCGCGAGTTGCGGATCCTCGCCGCGGGGATGGGGCACGCGGAGCCGACGCGCCTGCTGGAGGAGCTCGAGCGCCACCGCGAGCGGGTGCACGGCCATTTCCGCCTGCTGCTCGGCCCGGCCGAGGGGGCGGAGGCGGCCGCGGCGGGGGTCGAGGGCGAGCTCGCCGCCCTCTGGGAGATGCGCCTCGATCCCGCCGAGGCCGAGGCGCTCCTGCAGCGCACGGGGCAGCCCGCCGCCGCCGAGGCCCTGGGGGCCCTGCAGGCCCTGCAGGAGGACCCCGAGATTCGGGCCCTCAGCCCGGCCGGCCGCCGCCGCCTCGACCGCCTCATCCCGCGGGTCCTGCTCGCTTCAGGCAGCTCCCCCGCCCCTCTGGAGGCCCTGCGCCGCACCTGCGACATCCTGCGCGCCATCGGGCGCCGCACGACCTACCTCGCCCTCTTGCAGGAGTCCCCCGCCGCGCTCGGCCGTCTCGTCGCCCTCGCCGCGGCGAGCCCCTTTCTTGCCTCCTTCATCGCCCGTCACCCGGTCGTCCTCGACGAGCTGCTCGGCCCCGGCGGCCGCTACCGACCGCCCGGCCGCGAGGCGCTGCTGGAGGAGGTGCGCCGGCGCCTGGCGCGCACGGACCCCGAGGATCTCGAAGCCCAGATCGAGGCCCTCTGCGTCTTCCAGCAGACCCAGGTGCTCCAGGCCGCCGCCGCCGACGTGAGCGGCGAGCTCGCGCTGATGCGGGTGAGCGACGTGCTCTCCGACATCGCCGAGACCCTCCTGGCGGCCGTGGTCGATCTCGCCTGGGGGCACCTCGTCGCCCGCCACGGCGCCCCGCTCGCCGTGCTGGAGGGCGAGGCCTGCCGGCCGGGCTTCGCCGTCGTCGCCTACGGCAAGCTGGGCGGTCTCGAGCTCGGCTACCGCGCCGATCTCGATCTCGTCTTCCTCCACGCGGGGGCGGGGGAGACGACCGCAGGCGGCCCGCGGCCGATCGACCCGGCGCAGTTCTACAACCGGCTCGGCCAGCGGGTGATCCACATCCTGACGACCCCCACCCGCGCGGGCCGCCTCTACGAGATCGACACCCGCCTGCGGCCGAGCGGCATCGCCGGCATCCTCGTGCAGCACGTCGAGGCCTTCCGCGACTACCTTCTCCACGAGGCCTGGACCTGGGAACACCAGGCGCTGATCAAGGCGCGTCCGGTGGCGGGCGACCCCGCCGTCGCCCGGCGTTTCCAGGCGGTGCGCCGCGAGGTGCTCGCCCGGCCGCGGCCCCCCGGGGAGCTGCGCCGGGAGGTCTTCGCCATGCGCGAGCGCATGCGCCGCGGCGCGCCGGCCGTACCGGAGAACGAATTCGACCTCAAGCAGGGCCCCGGCGGCATCGTGGACATCGAGTTTCTGGTCCAGCTGCTCACCCTGCGGCACGCGCGGCGCATCCCGGAGCTCTGCCGCTGGACCGACACCGTGCGGCTGATCCAGACCCTCAACGCCGCCCGCATCCTGGGGGAAATCGAGGCCCACATCCTCAAGCACGCCTACCTGATCTACCGCGCCGCCGCCCACCGGCTCGCCCTTCAGGAAAAGCCCGCCCGCGTCCCGGCGGAGCGCTTCGCCCTGCTTAGGTCGCGCGTGCTGGGGATCTGGCGGCAGGTGATGGGCGCGGCGGAAGCGGAAAAATAACAATTACGTAACTTTATTGCCGTTCAATATCACAAAATTGTTTTCTTTCCCTGGCCGGGGCGGATGGGCGCTCCCCGCGGGGGGCGGATTCCGCGGGCCTTTCCCCGCCCGGGAGCCTCTGGCACCCTCCTTGCTTCTTTCCGCCCGGCGATGGAGCCTCTGACCACGATCCCCCCGCCGCCTTCCGGCCGCGAACCCCGGGGCGCCGCCCAGGCCTTAAAGGAGACGTTCGGTGCGATCGCCGCCGAGCTGCTCGCGGCGGGGGCGCCCGAGGGCATCGCGAAGCTGAGCCGCGCGGTGGACGAGTATTTCGAGGAGGCCTTCGCGGCCAGCCCGAGCGGGCCTTTCCTCGAGCTCAACCGCAACCCCTACGCCATCATCGCCCTCGGCGGCTACGGCCGCGAGGAGCTCAACCTGCGCTCGGACATCGACCTCCTGTTTCTCTTCCGCCGCAAGACCCCCCGCGGTGCCGAGGCCCTCATCCGCGAAATGGTCTACCCCCTCTGGGACCTCGGCCTCGAGGTGGGCTATGCCGTCCGTTCGCTCAAGGAGTGCCTCCGGCTCGCCGCCCGCGATTTCCAGGTGCTCACCCCGCTGCTCGACGCGCGGTTCGTCTGCGGGGTCTCGGTCCTCTTCTCCGAGCTTCTCGAAGCGCTGCGGGCGGAGCTGCTCGAGCGGCGCCGGGCCTGGGTGATCGAGAACCTCGTGGAGCAGACGCGGCTGCGCCACGAGCGCTTCGGCGACTCCGCCCACCTGCTGGAGCCGCACCTGAAGGAGGGCCAGGGGGGGCTGCGCGACTACCACGGCCTGCGCTGGGCCGCACGGCTCGACCACGAGGTGCTGCAGGCGCGGGATCTCGAATACGCGGGGTGGCTCTCCCACGGGGAGTTCGAGGAGCTCTGGGGCGCGCTGCGCTTCGTCTGGCGGGTGCGCGACCACCTGCACGACCTCGCGCGCCGCCGGGTCGACCGGCTCCATTTCGAACACCAGATCGCCATCGCCGAGCGCCTGGGTTACCCCGCCGAAGGGGGGCAGCAGCCGGTCGAGCGCTTCCTCGGGGAGCTGCACCGCCACATGGGCGTCATCAAGCGGCTGCACCTCGCCTGCATGCGCGAGCTCGCCGCACCCCGGGTGCGGCGCCGCGGCGCCTCGCCCGTTCTGCCCGAGGGGATCGCCGCCGCGCCGGGCGGGTTTCTCACCTTCGCGGGGCCCGAGGCGATCCTGGCGCGGCCGGAGATCCTCGTCCGCATCTTCACCGAAAGCGCCCGGTTGGGGTGGCCGCTCGCCGGCGAGGCCCGGCGGCTGATCCGCGAATTTCTCCATCTCGTCGACGGCCGCCTGCGCACGGCCCCGGCGGTCGTGCGCGCCCTCGAATCGCTGCTCGTCCACCCCCAGGCCGGGGAGGCGCTTCTCGACGATCTCCTGGCCACGGGGCTTCTCGAGGCCCTGATCCCCGAGTTCCGGGGGGTCGCCCACCGCATCCAGTACGACGAGTACCACGTCTACCCCGTGGACCGGCATCTCCTGCACACGGTGATCGCCCTGCAGGCCCTCGCCGCGCGGCCGCCGGGGGGGGTGGACGACCTTCCCGGCCGGCTCTACCGGGAGCTGCCGCGCAAGGGGCTCCTCCACTGGGCGGCCCTGCTGCACGACATCGGCAAGGCCGAGCCCGCCCCCGGGCACGCCGCCCGCGGGGCCGAGATCGTCCGCCGCATCCTCGCCGAGCGGGGGTTTTCCGAGGCGGACCGCGAGACGGCGGCTTTCCTCGTGCGCGAGCACCTGCTGCTGATCCAGACGGCGACCCGCCGCGACATCCACGACGAGGAAACGGCGCTCGTCTGCGCCCGGGCCATCCCCGACGCCGAGTCCCTCAAGATGCTCTACCTCCTCACCGTCGCCGACGCCCAGGCGACCGGACCCGCGGCCTGGTCCGACTGGACGGCTCACCTTCTGGAGGAGTTCTTCCTCAAGGTGCTCAACGTCCTCGAGCAGGGCGATCTCGCCAGCCGCCGGACCCAGGAAACGATCGCGCGCAAGGAGCAGGCCCTCCTCACCGCGGCCGCCTCGGAGGAGGAGCGCCGGCGCTTCCGGGAGGTCTTTCCCCTCCTCAGCCCGCGCTACCTCCTCGCCATGGAACCCGGGGAGATCGCGGCCCACGTCGCCCTCGCCGCGCGCCTCGGGGGGCGGGGCTTCGTTTGGGAGATCCAGCCCGCATCCGGCGGGAAAACCCGCCGCCTCACGGTCTGCGCCAAGGACCGGCCGGGGCTGGTCGCGAGCCTGGCCGGCGTCTTCACCCTGAACGGGATCCACATTCTCGACGTTCTCGTCTTCACCTGGAAAAACGGCGTCGCCCTCGACCGCTTCGAGCTCCGGCCGCCGCCGGACCCGATCTTCGAGGAGGAGCGCTGGGAGCGCGTCGCCCGGCATCTCGAGGAAGTCCTCGCCGGAAGGCTCGATCTCGCCTCGGCGCTCGCCCCGCGGCTCGATGCCGCCCGCGCCGCGGCCCGGCCCCGCGCCGGCCGGAAACCCCACCGCGTGCGCATCGACAACACGAGCTCGAGCTTCTTCACCCTCGTCGAGGTCTTCACCTACGACTTCCCGGGCCTGCTCTACTGCATCGCCGATGCCCTCTACCGCGCCGGCCTCGACATCCGCGTCGCCAAGATCGCCACCCAGGTGGACCAGGTGCTGGATGTCTTCTACGTCCGCGATCTCGCGGGCGGAAAACTCTTGGAACCGGAGCGGGTCGCCGCGCTCGAGCGGGAGATCCTCAAGCGCCTCGCCCCCCCGGAATCTTCGCGGAAAGGAGAACCCACCCCATGATGCGCCGCACCCTGTCCCGAGCCGCGCTGGCGGCCGGGCTTCTCGTCCCGGGCTCGCTCGCCTGGGCGGGAGATCCCGTCCTGAACTCCGGCGACACGGCCTGGATGATCGTCGCCACCGCTCTCGTCATGGTGATGACGCCCGCCGGCCTCGCCCTGTTCTACGGCGGCATGTCGCGCTACAAGAACCTCCTGAACACGCTGGCCATGACCTTCGCGGCCTATTGCCTGGCGAGCCTGGTCTGGGTCGCCTGGGGCTACAGCCTCGCCTTCGGCCCGGATCTCGGAGGCGTGATCGGCGGGACGAGCCGCCTGTTTCTCTCCGGGATCACCCCGGCGGATCTGGAGGGCACCATCCCGGCCAACGTCTTCGCCCTCTTTCAGATGACCTTCGCCGCGATCACCGTCGCCCTGGTGCTCGGCTCCGTCGTGGATCGCATGAAGTTTTCGGCCTGGCTCGTCTTCTGCGTCCTCTGGGTGAGCCTCGTCTACTGCCCGGTCGCGCACTGGGTGTGGGGCAAGGGGTGGATGGCCGGCCTGGGGGCGCTCGACTTCGCCGGCGGGACCGTCGTGCACATCAACGCCGGGGTCGCCGGTCTCGTCCTGGCCCTCCGGCTCGGCCCGCGGATCGGCTACGGCAAAGAGGCGATGTTCCCCTCGAGCATCGCCCTCACGGCCATCGGGGCGGCGCTCCTGTGGTTCGGCTGGTTCGGCTTCAACGCGGGCAGCGCGCTCGTCGCCGACGGCCTGGCGGGGTCGGCCTTCCTGGTGACCAACACCTCGGCCGCCGCCGCGGCCCTCTGCTGGATGTTCACCGAGTGGGCCGTCAACCGCAAGCCCACGGTGCTCGGCATCGCCTCGGGCGTCGTGGCCGGGTTGGTCGCCATCACCCCCGCGGCCGGCTTCGTCGGGCTGGGCGCCTCGATCCTGATCGGGGCCGCCGCGGGTTGCCTGGGCTTCTTCGCGGTCGCGCGGGTCAAGGCGCGGCTGGGGTACGACGACACGCTCGACGCCTTCGGGGTGCACGGCGTCTGCGGTGCCCTGGGCGCTCTGGCGACCGGCCTGTTCGCCGACCCGGCCGTGAACCCGGCGGGCGCCGGGCTTTTCTTCGGCAACCCTGCCCAGCTCGGCATCCAGGCGCTCTCCATCGCGGCGACGGCCCTCTACACCGCGGTCGCGACCTGGCTGCTGGCCGGGTTCACCGGCCTGCTCACGGGCGGGCTGCGGGTCGACGAGGAAAACGAACGCATCGGCCTGGACGGCGCCGTGCACGGCGAACGGGCTTTTGAAATCGAATGAGCCGGGGGACCGGCCGCCAAGGAGGGAACCATGATCAAGAAAATCGAGGCCATCATCAAGCCGTTCAAGCTCGACGACGTGAAAGAGGCCCTCAACGCCGTCGGCATCCAGGGCATGACGGTCTCCGAGGTCAAGGGCTACGGCCGGCAGAAAGGCCACAAGGAGGTCTACCGCGGGGCCGAGTACGTGGTCGATTTCATCCCCAAGATCAAGCTGGAAATCGTCGTCACCGCCGAGCTGGTCGACCAGGCGGTCGCCCGCATCCGCGAAGCGGCCTATACCGGAAAGATCGGCGACGGCAAGATCTTCGTCACCCCGGTCGAGCAGGCGATCCGCGTGCGCACCGGCGAGACGGGGCCCGACGCCATCTGAACGCGCTCGGCCAAACGATGGCTCTCAACCCGGTGGATTCTCCCTATCCACGAAAAGGAGGAAAACGATGAAACCCAAAGAGGTACTGGCGTTCGCCAAGGAACAGGGCGCCCGCATGCTCGATCTGCGCTTCATGGATTTTCCCGGGCTGTGGCAGCACTTCTCCGTCCCCATCCACCAGCTCGACGAGGGAAGCTTCGAGGACGGCTTCGGCTTCGACGGCTCGAGCATCCGCGGCTGGCAGCCGATCAACGCCAGCGACATGCTGGTCATCCCCGACCCGGCGACGGCGCGCATGGACCCCTTCACCCAGGAGCCGACCCTCGTCATGATCTGCGACATCGTCGACCCGGTCACCCGCGCGCCCTACACGCGGGACCCGCGCCACATCGCCCGCAAGGCCGAGGCCTATCTCAAGAGCACGGGGATCGCCGACATCGCCTACATGGGGCCGGAGGCCGAGTTTTTCATCTTCGACGACATCCGCTACGAGTCGAGCTCCTACGGCGCCTTCTACGAGATCGACTCGATCGAGGGGACCTGGAACACGGGGCGCGAGGAGGGGCCGAACCTCGGCTACAAGCCGCGGCCCAAGGAGGGCTATTTCCCCGTGCCGCCGATGGACAAGTTCCAGGACCTGCGCACGGAGATGGTGCTCGTGCTCGAGCGGCTCGGCATCGAGGTCGAGGCCCAGCACCACGAGGTCGCCACCGCCGGTCAGGCCGAAATCGACATGAAGTTCAAGCCCCTGCTCCAGATGGCCGACCAGCTCATGTGGTTCAAGTACGTGCTCAAGAACGTGGCTTACCGCCGCAACCACACCGTGACCTTCATGCCCAAGCCCCTCTTCGGCGACAACGGCTCGGGCATGCACACCCACGTGAGCCTCTGGAAGGACGGGAAAAACCTCTTCGCCGGGGACAAGTACGCGGGGGTCTCCCAGACGGCGCTCTACGCCATCGGCGGCATCCTCAAGCACTGCCGCGCCCTCTGCGCGATCACCAACCCCACGACGAACTCCTACAAGCGGCTCGTCCCGGGATACGAGGCGCCCGTCAACCTCGCCTACTCCAGCCGCAACCGCAGCGCGGCGATCCGTATCCCGATGTACTCGACCTCGCCCAAGGCGAAGCGGATCGAGTTCCGCACCCCGGACCCCTCCTGCAACGGCTACCTCGCCTTCGCCGCGATCCTGATGGCCGTGATCGACGGCATCCAGAACAAGATCGACCCCGGGGACCCCCTCGACAAGAACATCTACGATCTGCCTCCCGAGGAGCTCGCCCAGGTGCCCTCGGCCCCGGGATCGCTCGAGGAGGCGCTCGCCTGCCTGAAGGCCGACCCGGACTTTTTGCTCAAGGGCGATGTTTTCACCCGGGATGCGCTCGAGATGTGGATCGAGTACAAGACCCGCACCGAGGTCGACGCCGTGCGCCTGCGGCCGCACCCCCACGAGTTCTTCCTCTACTTCGACATCTGAGGCGCACGGTGCGGCCCTGCCGCGGCCGGGGCCCCCGGGCGGATTTCCCCGCCCGGGGGCCCTTTTCGCTTGGCGGGGATGCGGGGGGCAAGGCGGCCCCGGCAGGGGGGATCCCTCGGGCCGGGGCGGCGGCGGCCCGCCGCCCGCTAGGGCCGGTAGACGCGGTAGTCGATCCCGTAGCGGCGCGCCTTGTAGGCGAACTTGCGCACGGTCGTGCGCAGGAGCGCCGCCGCGGCGGTGATGTTGCCGCGGGTGTTCTTGAGGGCGTCGATCAGCATCTCGCGCTCGAGCTTGGCGACGGCCTCGTCGAGTGCGACCGCGGGCAGGGTCCCGGACTCGGTGCCGGTCTGCAGCGTGGGGGGCAGATGGTAGCTGTGGATCACGCCCTCCTCGCACAGCAGGACGGCGCGCTCGATGCAGTTTTCGAGCTCGCGCACGTTTCCCGGCCAGTGGTACTGCATGAGCATGTCGATCGCCGGGGTGGAGAACCGCCGGATGTCCTTTCCGTTCTCGCGGGCGTACTTCTCGAGAAAATAATCCGCGAGCAGCAGGATGTCGGTCTTGCGCTCGCGAAGCGGCGGCATGTAGATGGGAAAGACGTTCAGCCGGTAGTAGAGGTCGCCGCGGAAGTCCCCTTTCTCCACCGCCTGCTCGAGGTTCGAGTTCGTCGCCGCGATCACGCGCACGTCCACCCGGATCGTGCGCTGCCCGCCCACGCGGTCGAACTCCTTCTCCTGCAGGATCCGGAGCAGGTTCGCCTGCACGTCGAGGTTGAGCGAGCCGATCTCGTCGAGAAAGATGGTGCCGCGGTGGGCGAGCTCGAACTTGCCGATCTTCTGGCGGATCGCGCCCGTGAAGGCGCCCTTTTCGTGGCCGAAGAGCTCGCTTTCGATCAGGTTCTGGGGGAGCGCGGCGCAGTTCACCTTGACGAAGGGGCCGTTGGCCCGCGGGCTGTTGTAATGGATGGAGTTGGCGACCAGCTCCTTGCCGGTCCCGCTCTCGCCGCGGATGAGGACCGTCGCGTTGCTGCGGCAGACGCGGGAGATCATCTGGAAGACCTCCCGCATGCGGTTGGAGCTGCCGATGATGTGGCCGAAACTGTACTTGTTCTGGAGCTCCGACTGCAGCCTGCGGTTCTCCTCGCGCAACCGCTCGTGCTCGAGGCGGATGGTTTCGAGCTTGCTCACGTGGCTGGCGAGCATCGTGGCGACGACCGAAAGCAGCCGCTTGCCCTCCTCCAGGGGGTAGTCCGGGTCGAAGGGGCGGTCGACGCTCAGGGCGCCGATCACCTGGCTGCCCTTCTTGATCGGGACGCAGAAAAAGGAGATCTCGGCCGTCTTCTTGCCGCGGCGGCTCGCCGTGCGGTCGAGGAAGCGGGGCTCCTCGCTGATCCGCGCCACGGCGACGGCCTTGCCGCTCTGGATCACCTCGCCCGTCACCCCCTCCCCCAGCTTGTAGCGCACGCGCGCGATCGCCGCCGGGGCGATGCCGTGGGCGACCTCGATGCGGATCTCCTCCTTCAGGGGGTCGAGCAGCGTGATCGTCCCGCGCACCATGTTCATCGAGCCGGAGAGGATGTCGAGGACCTTGTAGAGCGAGCGCCGCAGGTCGAGGTGCTCGTTCAAGGCCTTGGAGATCTCGTAGAGGAGGGCGATGTGCTCGACGCGCTCGATTTTCATCACTGTTTTGAATTCGGCTTGATCGTTTTTTACATTTTTGTGAAAGTGTACCCCATCCCCCGGCGCGGCGCAAGCGCCGCGCCGGGCGGCGGAGGGCGGCGGTGATTTTGCATGTCGACATGGATGCCTTCTACGCCGCGGTCGAGCAGCGCGACCGGCCGGGGCTTCGCGGCCGGCCGGTCGTGGTCGGCGGGATGGGGGGCCGGGGGGTCGTGGCCGCGGCGAGCTACGAGGCCCGCGCCTTCGGGGTGCGCTCGGCCATGCCCACGGCCGAGGCGCGCCGGCTTTGCCCGCAAGCCGTCTTTCTCGCCCCCCGACCGGAGCGCTACCGCGAAGTCGCCCGCCGCATCCGCGAGGTGCTCGCCTCCTTCAGCCCGATCGTCGAGCCCGTCTCGATCGACGAGGCCTTCCTCGACCTCGCCGGCACCGAGCGCCTTTACGGCCCGCCGCCGGCGGCCGGGCGGCTGCTCAAAGAGCGGATCTTCGCCGCGGTCGGGCTGACCGCCTCGGTCGGCATCGCCCCCAACCGGTTTCTCGCCAAGGCCGCCTCGGATTTCGCCAAACCCGACGGCCTGACCGTGATCGCCCCCGGCGAGGAGGCCGCCTTCCTTGCGGTCCTCCCGCTCGAGAAGGCGCCGGGCGTGGGCCCCCGGATGCGGGAGCGGCTTGCGCGCTTCGGGGTGCGCTTTCTGGGCGAGCTCGCCCGCATCCCCGAGGGGGAGCTCGTCGCCCTCCTCGGCGCGGCCGGCCAAAGGCTGGCCGCGCTCGCCCGCGGCATCGACCCGACCCCCGTGACCCCGCCTTCGCCCCCGCGCTCCTTGGGCAGCGAGTGCACGCTCGACCGCGACACGCGCGACCGGGACCTGCTCGCGCGGCTGCTGCTCGCCCACGCCGAGGCCGTGGCCGCCGAGCTGCGCGCGGCGGACGCGGCCGCGCGCACGGTCGTGCTCAAGATCCGGCTTGCGGATTTCTCGCTCAAGACCCGGCGGCGCACGTGGGCCGCTGCGGTCTCCTCCTCGCGCGAGCTGTACCGCCGGGCGCTCGCCCTGCTCGAGGGGTTTCCGCTCGGCCAGCCGGTGCGGTTGATCGGCCTGGCGGCGGCCGGCCTGGTCGCGGCGGGCCTTCCCCGCCAGCCGCCCCTCTTCGGCGAGGAGGGGCGCCGGTCCGCGGAGTGGGAGCGGATCGACCGCGCCATGGCCTCGATTCAGGAGCGGTTCGGGGACGGGGCGGTCGGCCGGGCGAGCCTCAGGGAGGTGCGAAAGACGCCGGCCCCAGGGCCGCGAGGAGGCGGCCGACGACCTGGTCGGGGGTGAGGCCGTCGGTGGCGACCACGAGGTCCGCGGCACGGCGGTAGAGGGGGTCGCGCTCCGCCCAGAGCTCTTCGAGGCCCCGGCCGGGGGCGATCACGACCCCGCGGGCATCGAGGTCCGCAAGCCGCTCCTTCAGGCGCTCGGCCGAGAGCATCAGGTAAACGGAGATCCCCCCTTGCCGCAGGTGGCGCATCGCCGCCTCGCGGTAGACGACGCTTCCGCCGGGGGCGACCACGCAGCCCGCAAAGGAAAGCGACAGGACGTGGCGTTCCTCGAGCCGGCAGAAGCCCTCGGGGCCGTGCTCGCGGATCAGCTCCCGGAGGCTCTTGCCCTCGCGGCGCTGGATCACGAGGTCGGTGTCGAGAAAGGAGAAGTTGAGGCGCTTGGCGAGAAGCACGCCGACGGTGCTTTTCCCGGCGGCGGGCATGCCGATCAGGACGACGTGGCCGAAGGGCGGCATGGCCGCATCCCGAGAACGCCGCGGCCGAACGGCCGCGGCGTCCCGCATCCGGGGGGAACGGGGGCCCGGCTCACGGCGTGCGCCGCCGGACCGCGGCAAACGCGAGAATCCCGGCGGCCATGAGGGCGAGCGTTCCCGGCTCCGGGACCGGCCTGGCCGGGAGAAGTCCCGCGAAGAGCTCGTTGTGCGCTTCCCCGGTTCCGAAGAGCGAGCGTGCGATCAGCCCGCCCTCGATGTGGCCGTCGAAGAAGCGCACCTTCGCCCAGGGGGCGAGGACCGTCCCGTGCACCTCGATGCCGGCGATCTTGAGCGCGGTCGCCTCGTAGAAGTTGTAGAGGATGCGGTCGTCGGGGAAACGGCCCTCCGTGTCCTGGTCGCCGTAGAGGCCGTTGAACCAGAAGCCGAAGCCTTCCATGCGGCCGATCTTCCCCGCGATGTTGACCAGGACCGTGGAGCCTTCGGGGGCCTCGATCCGGAAATCGCCGATGCGCACGAGGTCCCAGGCGGAGAGGGTGAAGATGTTGAGCCGGGGATCGGACCCCTTGAGGGTGAGGTTCGGCTTGAGGTCTGGTCGGTCGGGGTCCCCGCCCGCCTTTTCGACCGTGCCGTTTGGCGATAGATTTCCCCAGAAGGAGGACATTTCCCTTAAATGATCGCGCTCGCGATGGAAATCGATCGGCGGCGGGGTCTTTTCCCTCAGGGTGTCGTAGGTGAAGGTCGGGTAGCCGCCGGCGTCCTTGCCGATGAAGGCCCTGCCGCCGACGACGATGTCGCCCTTTTTGTAGGCGGGGTCCCCGGAGTTCTCCTCGGGGAAGTAGCCGACACTGCCGCGCCGGGCGAAGAGGCTTCCGCCCACGATCAGCTCCGGGTCGGTGTCGTTGCCGTCCCGCTCGCGGATGAGCCGCGCAACCGACATGTCCGAGTAGAAGACGTTTCCGCCGGCGGCGACACGGCCCTCGGTGTCCGTCCTCCACTGCACAAGGTCCTCGAAGACGAAGACGTTGAACGCGGAGGCGACCCCCAGGGCCGAGGCAAGGGCGAGTGCCGGGAAACCGGATAACAAAAAAACCAAGGCAGCCGCTACGGCCGTTCTTTTCATCTCCCCCCTCCTTCCTTGCGGGTTGGCGGCGGCGATCATACGGTGAAGTTTGATTAACCTATCAGCGCCGGGCGCGGCTGTCAATAAACGGATCCACAACCTGCAAGAATCAATAAAAAATTGCCGGGGCCAACCCGCGGGAAACTCCCTTTGGGCAATGATCCGTACATATTGATCGAATTGCAGGTTGACACACAATATGTTGTGTGCAAAATGAAATACCAGATGCCGGCCTGCAGGCCGCCGGCCGCATGACCTACGCCGCATTTCATTCCCGGACAGGCTCCCCATGCTTATTTTGACGAGTCAAAGCCCGTGAAACGGCGGCCTGCAGGCGTCGCCGCAACCTGAAACCCCGTTTCCCGCCCAGCGGACGAGGACCCTCACCATGGAAGACGCTCTCATCGCGCCAGCGGCCTCCCTGCCGCAGAAGCCGGCCCCGGCGAAGCCGCGGCTTGTGCTCTCCGAAAACGCGCTCACGGTGCTGCGCAAGCGCTACCTGAAAAAAGACCCCCAGGGCAAACCGCTCGAAACCCCCGAGAGGATGTTCCGGCGGGTCGCGCACCACATCGCGCGCGCGGAAAGGAACTACGGCGCCGACGAGCGCCGTGTGGCCGAGATCGAGGAGGCCTTTTACGATCTCATGACCTCGTTTCGCTTCCTCCCCAATTCGCCCACGCTGATGAACGCCGGCCGGCGTCTGGGCCAGCTCGCGGCCTGCTTCGTGCTCCCCGTCGAGGACAGCATGGAGGGGATCTTCGATGCGCTGCGCAACGCGGCCCTCATCCACAAGTCGGGCGGCGGGACGGGCTTTTCCTTTTCGCGCCTGCGGCCCAAGAACAGCAACGTGGGCTCGACCGGCGGGGTCGCCTCCGGGCCCGTCTCCTTCATGAAGATCTTCAACACCGCCACCGAGCAGGTGAAACAGGGCGGCACCCGGCGCGGGGCCAACATGGCCATCCTGCGCGTCGATCACCCCGACATCCTCGAGTTCATCCACTGCAAGAGCAGCGGCCGCGAGCTCAACAACTTCAACATCTCCGTCGCCGTGACCGACGCCTTCATGCGCGCGGCCGCCTCCGGCGAGGACTACGATCTCCTCGACCCGCGGGACCGCCGCGCGGTCGCCCGGCTGAACGCGGCCGAGGTCTATGCCGCCCTCGTCTCCCAGGCCTGGAAGACGGGCGACCCGGGGATCATCTTCCTCGACCGCATGAACGCCGACAACCCGACCCCGGAGCTGGGCGAGATCGAGTCCACCAACCCCTGCGGCGAGCAGCCCCTTCTCCCCATGGAGGCCTGCAACCTGGGCTCCATCAACCTCGCCCGCTTCGTGCGGCCGGGCGCCGGGATCGACTGGGAGGGGCTGCGCGAAACCGTCGCCCTCGCGGTGCGCTTCCTCGACGACACGATCGACATGTCCCGCTACCCCCTGCCCGAGATCACGGCCATGGTGCAGGGAAACCGCAAGGTGGGCCTGGGCGTCATGGGCTTCGCCGACCTGCTCTTCGAGCTCGGCGTCCCCTACGACTCCGAGGAGGCCCTGCAGACGGCCGAGTCGGTCATGGGCTTCATCCAGAAGACCGCCCACGCGGCCTCGGAGGCGCTCGCCGAGGAGCGCGGGGTCTTCCCCAACTGGGAACGGAGCCTCTACGGCAAGCGGGGGCTCAAGCGCCGCAACGCGACACTCACGACGATCGCCCCCACGGGGACGCTGAGCATCATCGCCGGCTGCTCAAGCGGCATCGAGCCCCTCTTTGCGCTCAGCTTCGTGCGCCGCGTCATGGACAACGACCGGCTGCTCGAGGTGAACCCGGTCTTCGAGCGCACCGCCCGCGAGCGCGGCTTCTACAGCGCCGAGCTCATGGACCGGATCGCCCGCGAGGGCTCGATCCGGAACATGGAGGAGATCCCCGCCGACGTCCGCCGCGTCTTCGTGACCGCCCACGACATCTCCCCCGAGTGGCACGTGCGCATGCAGGCCGCCTTCCAGAAGCACACCGACAACGCGGTCTCCAAGACCGTGAACCTCCCGCGGCAGGCCACGGTCGACGACGTCCGGCGCGTCTACGACCTCGCCTTCGAGCTCGGCTGCAAGGGGGTGACGATCTACCGCGACGGCAGCAAGGAGAACCAGGTGCTCTCCGTCGGCGGCGCCCCGGGGGCGCCGCCGGGCGGGGTGCTCGAGCGGCCCGAGACCCTCTTCGGCTTCACCACCAAGATCAAGACCGGCTACGGCCACCTCTACGTCACCGTCACCGAGCTCGACGGCCGGCCCTTCGAGGTCTTCGCCACCATCGGCAAATCCGGCCGCTCGACCACGGCCAAGACCGAGGCGATCGGGCGGCTCGTTTCGCTTGCGCTGCGCTCGGGCGTCACCGTGGACAAGATCGTCGATCAGCTCAAGGGGATCTGCGGCGAGCACCCGATCTTCCAGAACGGGGGGCTCATCCTCTCCATCCCCGATGCGATCGCCCGCGTGCTCGAAAAGCGCTACCTCACGAAGGAGGGCAAGCCGCGGATCGCCAAGACCGAGCACAGCCTGAGCGGGGAGAAGTGCCCCGAGTGCGGCCAGAAGGTGAGCTTCGAGGAAGGCTGCCTGATCTGCCACTTCTGCGGCTACAACAAGTGCAGCTGAGCGGGCGGCCCCCGGCGGCGCCCCCTCAGTCCCGGTTCAGGCAGTTCGCGCAGAGCCCCTCCAGGCGGACCTCGACCTCGCGGATTTCGCCCACGAACACGCGCCGCACGCCGCCGAGATCCACGCGCACCCCGCCGGGGGGGAGGCACTGCACGGCGCCGCATCGCGCGCAGCGGAAGTGCGGGTGCGGCGGGTGGTGCTCGCTCGGGGCCATGCCGTAGAGGCGCCTGCGGCCCCCGAGCCAAAGCTCCTGGAGGATCTTTTCCCGCACCAGCCGGTCGAGAATGCGGTAGACTGTGACCCGGTCGAGCCTCCCCGTGCGGTTGACCGTGCGGTGGATGTCCGCCGCGCTGAGAGGCGCGGGGTGGCCGCCGACCACCTCGAGCACGCGCAGCCGGCCCGGGGTCGCCTCCAGGCCGGCCCGCTCAAGGGTCTCGCGGTAGTTGCAGCGCGAACACACGGCGGCCTCCGCCCCCCCCGCGCCCGGAAGCGCCCCTCAGCCGGCCTGCACCGGGCGTCCGGGAAAGAGGCGGCGCCACAGGAGCGCCCCCCCGAAGCCGGCCGCGGCGACGAGAATGATGGTCGCCCCCGAGGTGAGATCGAGGGCGTAGGAAAGAAGGAGCCCGCTCACGGTGAAGAGGGCGCTCAAGGCGCTCGCCCGCACCATCATCCCCCGGAGCGACCCGCTGAAGGACTCGGCGATGAACGGCGGGATCGTGAGGAGCGCGATCACGAGAATGAGCCCCACGACCCGGATCACGATCACGACGCTCGCCGCGATCAGGGCCAGCATGAGAACGTAGAGGGCGGCCACGGGGACGCCCCGGATGCGGGCGAACTCGGGGTCGTAGGACATGGCGAGAAACCCCGGGTAGCCCGCGGCGACGACCGCGACGACCAGGGCCGCGACCGCCGCCATCTCGGCGAGCTCGGCGGCCGGGACGGCGAGGATGCTCCCGAAGAGGTAGCTCATGAGGTCGCTGCGGTAGCCCGGGGTGAGGTCGATCAGCACGACCCCCGCCGCCATCCCGACCGCCCAGATCACCCCCACCACGGCGTCCGCCCGGTGCCGCGCGCGGAGCGTGACCGCAGCCATGGCGGCGGCGGCGGCGAGCGCGACCCCGAGGGTCCCGGCCAGGAAGGGCCAGCCCAGGAAGATCGCCAGGCCGATGCCGCCGTAGGCCGCGTGCGCGATCCCGCCCGCCAGGAAAACGATCCGGTTCACCACCACGAGCGTGCCGATCACGCCGCAGACGAGGCTCACGAGCAGCCCGGCGAGGAGCGCATGGCGCATGAACTCCATCTGCAGGGCCTCGATCATCTCAGTCCTCCCGGTGCATCTCGAAGACCCGGTGGGGGATGCCGTGGGCCACGAGATCGACGGGGCAGCGGTAGGCGGCCTCGAGCAGCTCCGGGGTGATTTCCCCCGCGTCGTGGTGGTGGAGGCGGCGGTTCACGCAGGCGACCGATTTCACCCGCGGCGAGAGCATCATCGTGTCGTGGGTCACGGCGACGATCGTCGCGCTGCGGTTGAGTTCGGCCAGGAGGTCGTAGAACTCCGCCCGGCCCTGGGCGTCGATGCTCGCCATGGCCTCGTCGAGGAGCAGGATCTCGGGCCGCGAGACGAGCGCGCGGGCGATGAAGACCCGCTGGAGCTGCCCCCCGGAGAGCTGCCCGATCCGTTTCCGGCGCAGCTCCCAGACGCCCATCTCCTCCATCGCCGCCCGCACGGCGGCCTCCGCCGTCGGGCTCCGCCGGAAAAACCGCCCCCCCGCGCCGAGGCTTCCCAGGCGCACGACGTCGTGCACCGAGATCGGGAAACTCCGGTTCACGTGGACGTTCTGCGGCACGTAGCCGACGCGGCGCGCCGCCCGGCGGGGCGAGGTCCCCAGGACGACGATCTCGCCCCGGCCCGGGGGCAACAGCCCGAGGATCAGCTTGAGCAGGGTCGTCTTGCCCCCGCCGTTGGGCCCGATCAGGACGAGGAAGTCCCCGCGCCGGACCCGGAGGTTCACCTCCTCGAGCACGGGGTGCCCGTCGAAGGAGAACCCCAGGCCGCGGACCTCGATGACCGTCTCGGGACTCTGCGGTTCCGGTTCCATCGCGCCTCAGGGCAGGGCCTCGCGCAGGCGCCGGGCCGCCCGCCTCAGGTTCTGCGCCCAGTCGGCGGCCAGCGGATCGACGGGGATCACCGCGCCCTCGATCCCGCGCGCCACCGCCTCGGCGCTGCGCGTCGAGAACTGCGGCTGGACGAAGACCGCGCGGATGCCCTCCCGGCGGGCGAAGCGGATCAGCTCCTCGAGCCGGGCGGGCTTGGGTTCCTTGCCCTCGATCTCGATCGCCCGCTGCTCGAGCCCGTAGTCGCGGGCGAAGTAGCCCCAGGAGGGGTGAAACACGAGGAAACGCGAGCCCTCTTTGCCGGCGAAGAGCGCGCGCAGCTCGGCGTCCAGGGCGTCGATCTCCTCGAGAAACGCCGCATGGCCCGCTTCATAGCGCGCGCGGTGCTCGGGATCAACCGCGATCAGCCCGTCGCGGATGTGGCCGGCCTGCACCCGGACGAGGGCGGGGGAAAGCCAGATGTGGGGGTCGAGCCCCTCCCCGGGGGCATGGCCATGCTTGTGCGCGTGGTCGTGGGCAGGGCGTTTGCCCCCCTGCGCGCGGGTCCGGCCCGCGTCCGCCTCCCGCGCGGGCGTCTTGAGATCATCGTGGGCCGGCAGCGGGATCTTCTCGATCCCCCGGTCGGTGGGCACGATGCGCATGGCGGGGTTCGCGGCCGCGATCTTCTCCATCCAGGCGGCCTCGAAATCGATCCCCACGGAGAAGTAGACCGCGGCGCGGGAAAGCGCGGCCATCACCCGCGGCTTGGGCTCCCAGGTGTGCGGGTCCGCGCCCGCGGGCACGAGCACCGCGACCGCGACGCGCTCCCCGCCGATCCGTTCCACGAAGTAGCGCTGCGGCTCGATGCTCACGAAGACGGTGAGCGGGGCGCCCCCGGCCGCGGCCCCCTCGAAGCCGAAGGCGAACAGGCAGGCGACCGTCGCCGCAAGACGTATAATCCGGTGGTTCATGGCTCCCTCCGCGGCAGCGTTTTGCCATTCGGTTGCATCCCCGACTCAACCGCTGTAGCTCGGTTTATGGTCAAATCCGGGGAACTCGGCCCCTGCAACTATGTTGCATAAGGGGGCCGTTGTCAACCGCCTCGGGGCGGGGGCGTCGGGAGAGGGGCTTTGCTTCAGGATTTGAGGAGCTTCATCCCCTCGCGGGTGTCCTTCACGGTGTAGCCGAGCTTCTGGATCGCTACGCGCAGCCGGTCCGCCTCGGCCCAGTCTTTCACCTCCCGCGCGGCCTTGCGCGCCGCAACCAGCCGCCGCACCTCCTCGGGCAGCTCCTCCGGCCGGTCGAGGCGGTCGAGATCGAGCCCCAGCACGCGATCGAAATCGAGCACCGTCGCGCGCTTCACGGCGGGGGGGAGGTCGCTTTTCAGCAGCTCCTGCACCACGGCCATGGCCCGCGGCATGTTGAGGTCGTCGTTCACCTCCTGCAGGAACTTCTCGCGGAAGGAGGCGTCGGCTGCGGCCCCCGGCGCTCCGGGTCCGAGGTCGCGCACCTGGTTGTGGAGGTGCTCGAGCCCGCCGCGGGCCGCCTCCATCGAGGCTTCGCTGTACTCCATGGGCTTGCGGTAGTGGGAGAGAAAGGCGGCGAAGCGGAAGGCGAGCGGCGGGATGCCCTTGCGGACGAGGGCGTTTTCCAGGGTGAGGAAGTTTTCCTCGCTCTTGGCCATCTTTTTTCCGCCCTGGATGTTGAGGAAGGCGCCGTGCATCCAGAACCGGAAGAAGGGCTTTCCCGTCGCCGCCTCGGACTGGGCGATCTCGTTGGTGTGGTGGATGTCGATGTGGTCGATCCCGCCGCAGTGGATGTCGAGCCGCTCCCCCAGGTATTTCAGGCTCATCGCCGAGCACTCGATGTGCCAGCCCGGAAACCCCCTCCCCCAGGGCGAATCCCACTCCATCTGCCGCTTCACCCCGGGGGGCGAGAATTTCCAGAGCGCGAAATCGGTCGGGTTGCGCTTCTCGGGGTTCCTCTCCACCCGCGCCCCCTCGCGCAGCGCCTCGAGGTTCTGGCTCGACAGGCGTCCGTACTCGGGAAACCGCGCGGTGTCGAAGTAGATCCCGTCGCTCGTGCGGTAGGTGAAGCCCTTGTCCTCGAGGATGCGGATGAGGGCGATCTGCTCGGGGATGTTCTCCGTCGCCCGGCACCAGACGGTGGGCTCAAGGATGTTCAGCCGCGCCATGTCCTCGCGGAAGGCGCGCGTGTAGAACGCGGCGATCTCCCAGGCGCTCTTGCCCTCCCGGCGCGAGCCGGCCTCGATCTTGTCCTCGCCGAGATCGCGGTCGCCGGTCAGGTGCCCCACGTCGGTGATGTTCATCACGTGGCGCACGCGGAACCCGTTGTAGAGGAGCACACGCTTGAGCACGTCCTCGAAGAGGAAGGTGCGCAGGTTGCCGAGATGGGCGTAGTTGTAGACCGTCGGCCCGCAGGTGTAGAGGCCGACCTCGTCCGGGAAGAGCGGGGCGAAAGGCTCCTTGCTCCGGGTGCGCGTGTTGTAGAGCAGAAGCGGCATGCGGGCGGCGCGGGGCTTCAGGAGGACTTCTTCGCCCCGGCGCGGGGGCGGGCCGCGGAGGGTTTCCGGGAAGCGGGGGCCGGCCGGGCGGCCTGGAGCTGCTTCTTGAGCTGCTGGATTTCGCGCTGCAACCCCTTCACGTCCTCGCGCGTGGCGACGTCGGCCTTGCGCAGCACCTCCTTCGCCAGACGGTTCACCCGCTTCTCGAGGCCCTGCTGCGCCCGGTCGTAGGCCTCCCGCAGGCTCTTCAGGAACTGTCCCGCCTCCGCCTCCGAAAGCCGGGATTTGCGGGCGATCTCGCGGCCGGCGGCCTCGACCTCGCGCCAGGTCTTGAGCGCAAGGCCCACCCCGGTGTTCAACGCCTTCTTGAGGGACTCGATCATCGTCTCTTCTTCCTTTCTCCGCCCTCTGCGGCGGGGGAGGCTCACTTCAGCTTGCCGAGCACGGCGCTCGCGATCGTGTTCTTCTGGATCTCCTTGGTCCCCTCGTAGATCTCGGTGATCTTGGCGTCGCGGTAGAACCGTTCGACCTCGTACTCGGTCATGTAGCCGTAGCCGCCGAGGAGTTGGATCGCCTCGTCGGCCACCTCGACCGCCGTCCGCGCGGCGTACATCTTGGCCATCGAGGTCAGCTTGGGGTCGATGCGGCCCTGGTCGAAATTCCAGGCGGCCTTGTAGGTCATCAGGCGGGCGAGCTCGATCTTCGTCGCCATGTCGGCGAGCTTGTGCTGGGTCACCTGGAAATCGGCGATCCGCCGCCCGAACTGCTGGCGCTCCTTCACGTAGGCGAGCGCGCGGTCGAAGGCGCCCTGGGCGATGCCGAGGGCCTGGGCGGCAACGAGGATCCGGCTTTCGTCGAAAAACTCGAGCACCTGGTAGAAGCCGCGGCCCTCCTTGCCGATCAGGTTGGCGGCGGGCACGCGCACGTCGCGGAAGTTCAGCTCCGCGGTCGCCATCATGTGGATGCCCATTTTGTCGCCGACGTCCGCGGCGGTGAGGCCCGGGCGGTCGGCCTCGACGAGGATCATGCTGATGCCGCGGTAGGAGGGGGTGACGCCGACCTCGGTCTGGCAGAGCGTGCAGTAGAAGCCGGCGAGCCCGCCGTTGGTGATGAAGGTCTTGGTGCCGTTGATGATCCACTCGTCGCCGTGGCGCACGGCGGTGGTGTCGAGGGCGGTGATGTCGGAGCCGTGGCCGGGTTCGGTGAAGGCGCCGCCGGAGAGCATGCGGCCCTCGGCGACGGGGGGGAGGAAGCGCTGCTTCTGCTCCTCGGAGCCGAAGCGCAGGACGCACTCCGAGGCGAAGCTCGCGAGGACGACCGCGCTGCCGATCCCCGAGTCGCGGGTGCAGAACTCCTCGGCGATCAGGATGTTCTCGAGGACCCCCAGACCCTGGCCGCCGTAGGCCTCGGGGAAGTGGACGCCGACGAAGCCGAGCTCGGCCGCCTTGCGCCAGATCGCCCGCGGAAACTCGTGCTTGCGATCGAGCTCGAGGGCGAGCTCCTTGTCGAACTCCCCGCGGGCGAACTCCCGCGCCGCTTTCTGGATTTCCTTCTGGGGCTTGGTCAGCTCGAAGTCCATGGCGATCCTCCGGTGGCGGAAGGGGCGGCAAGCGCCGGCAGCGGGGCCGGGGGCCCCCGAAGCCTTTTGGGGGGCCGCGGGAGGCCTTGTGCGGATGCGGCGTATTTCCGCGAAGCGCTTACCACAAGGCCGGGGGGGTTTGCAAGGCGCGGCGGGCGCGGGCGATCGCCTTGACTGGGCCCCCGTTCTGCCCTAAAGCGGATGGACACGGCGCGGCCTCAACCCCCGCCGGACTCCCCGCAAGCGAGACCTTCTCCGATGGCCTTCCACATCGCCATGGCCGGCAAGGGCGGAACCGGCAAGACCACCCTCGCCGGGCTCTTGATCCGTTACCTGATCTCCCGCAACCGCAAGCCGATCCTCGCCGTCGACGCCGACAGCAACGCCAACCTGAACGAGGTGCTCGGCGTCCCGCTCGCGGAGACGGTGGGCGAAGCGCGCGAGGACATGAAGCGCGGCCAGGTCCCGAGCGGCATGACCAAGGACCTCTTCCTCGAGATGAAGCTCGGCCAGGCCGTGGTCGAGGCCGGGGACTTCGACCTGATCGCCATGGGGCGGCCGGAGGGCCCCGGCTGCTACTGCGCGGCGAACGCGATCCTGGTCACCTGCCTCGAGAAGCTCGTCGCGAACTACCCCTGGGTGGTCATGGACAACGAGGCCGGCATGGAGCACATCAGCCGGCTGACCACGAAGAACGTCGATGCGCTCCTTGTGGTCTCGGACTCCTCGCGGCGGGGCCTCGAGGCGGCCCTGCGCATCGCCCGGCTCGCCCGGGAGCTGAACATCGGGGTGGGGGAAAGCCACCTCATCGTCAACCGCGCCCAGGAGCCCCCCGCCGAGGACGCCTTGCGGCCGCTGCTCGAGGCCGGCCTGCGCTTCGCCGGCACCGTCCCCGAGGACCGCCGCATCACCGAGTCCGACGCCCGGGGCCGGCCGATCTTCGATCTTCCCGCAGACGCCCCGTCGCTGCGGGCGGCGGTGGCGATCTTCGAGCGCCTGTTCCCCTGAAGCCCTCGTGGACGAGCCCGAACCGCCGGGACGGGGGAGGCCGCTTGGGCGACAAGGAAGACCCATGAGACGCACCGGCTTGGTCTACGACGAGCGCTTCCTGCGGCACCGGACCGGCCCCTACCACCCCGAAATCCCCGAGCGGCTCACCGCCGTGATGCAGGGGATCGCGGAAGGCGGGCTGCTCGACCGCCTGGTGCGCATCCCCGCGGCCCCGGCGGAGCTCGCCTGGGTGCACGCCGTCCACAGCCCGGAGTACGTGCGGCGCTTCGAGGCGGCCTGCCGCAAGGGGGAGACCCTCTTCGACTCGCCCGACAACCAGATGTGCCGCGAGACCTACGAGGTGGCCCTCCTCGCCGCGGGGGGGGTGATCGCCGCCTGCCACGAGGTGCTGGAAGGCCGACTCGACAACGCCTTCTGCGCCGTCCGCCCCCCCGGCCACCACGCCGAGGCGAACCGCGCCATGGGGTTCTGCTATCTCAACAACGTCGCCATCGCCGCGCGCTACCTCCAGCGGCGCTTCGGCGTCGAGCGCATCGGCATCGTCGACTTCGACGTCCACCACGGCAACGGCACCCAGCACATCTTCGAGGACGACCCGCAGGTTTATTACTACAGCATCCACCAGCACCCCTCCTTCGCCTACCCGGGCACCGGCCGCGAGTTCGAATACGGCCGCGGCGGCGGCTACGGCTACACGAAGAACTCGCCCGCCCTGCCCGGCCAGGGCGACGAGGAGTACCGCCGGCTGATCGAGCGCGACCTCCTGCCGGCCTTCGCGGAGTTCCGGCCCCAGGTCATCCTGGTCTCGGCCGGCTTCGACGGCCACCGCGACGACGACATGTCCGACATTGCCCTCTCGACGGAGGGCTACACCTGGATCATCGAGCGCATCCTCGAGCTGGCCGCGGCGCACAGCGGGCACCGCCTCGTCTCGGTGCTTGAAGGCGGCTACTGCCTCGCCCGGCTGCCCGAGCTTGCCCGCAACCACGTGCAGGCCCTGCTGGGGGGCTGAAGGGGTGAATTCCATCGCATCGAGGGGGAGACCATGTTCGTCAGCCGATCCATGACCCGGGGGGTCGTCACCGCCGCCCCGGAGACATCCCTGTTCGACCTCCAGGACCTCATGGCCGCCCACCGCATCCGCCACATCCCCATCGTGGACGGGGAGAGAAAGGTGGTCGGGATCGTCAGCGACCGCGACATCCGCAGCGCGCTGCCCTTCCGGTTCTTCAAGGAGGGCCTCCGCGAGGAGGAGCGGGTGAAGTTTCAGGACATCCGCGCGCGGGACATCATGACCTCGCCGGTGATCACGATCTCGCCCGGCTACACGATCCAGGACGCGCTGCTCATGATCCAGAACGCCAAGGTGGGGGCCCTCCCGGTCGTGGACGAGGAGGGCCGGCTGCGCGGGATCCTCTCCGTGCGCGATCTCCTGCGGGCCTTCATCAACGTGCTCGGCATCGGCGAGCCCGGGACCTTGCTGTGCATCCTCGTGGAGGAGAAGGTCGGGCAGCTCAAGAAGATCGTCGATGCGATCACCGAGATGGGCATCTCCTTCGGCAGCGTGCTCGTCGCCCGCTACTGGGAAGAGGACAAGCGCGCCGTCTTTCCCTACCTCCTCACCCAGAACGTGGCTCAGGTGAAGAAAAAGCTGACCGAAATGGGCTACACGCTGATCGACCCCATGCAGTGGTATCTCGACCGGCTGCCGGAAGAGGAAACGACGCCGCCCGACCCGCCCCGCCCATGAACCGCGGTACCGCCTGCCCGTACGGGGAGCTCCACATCTACGAAATCTCCGGTCGGCCGCCGGCTTTCGCCGAGCCGCAGGCGGAAGGCTTCCTCGGCGGCTGGTACGAGGAGGACGCCTGCTTTTTCTTCTTCTCCGCACCCGCCGCAAGCGAGATGGCGGAGTTTCTCTCCCGGCACCCCGGCCTGCGCCTGCGCGACTCCCACCGCATGGCTTACGCCGACTGGCAGGGAGGCCCCCCGGAGCCCTTCCGCGCCGGCCGCTTCCGCTTCCTTCCCCCCTGGCACGAGGCGGAGGGGGCGGGCCCGGGGGAGGATCCCCCGCTCCTTCTCGACCCGGGGCTGGTCTTCGGCAACGGCCGCCACCCCACGACGCGCGACTGCCTTAAGGCGCTCGAGGCCGCCGCCCGGGAATCCCCGCCGGGCCGCGTTCTCGACCTGGGTACGGGGACCGGGGTGCTCGCGCTCGCCGCCGCCTCCCTCGGCGGCCGCGTGCTCGCCGTCGACGCCAACGTCCTCGCCGCGCGGACGGCCCGCCGCAACGTGCGTCTGAACGGCCTCGAACACCGCGTCCTCGTCGTCGCCGGGCGGGCCGAGGATTTCGCCGGGACCGCCGCCGACCTCGCGCTTGCCAACCTGAACGGCGGCGTGCTCCTCGGGTTGCTTGCGGACTCCGCCTGGCGGCGCACGCCGCGGTGGGTCCTCTCGGGGCTGTTGCGCGGGGAGGTGCGGGAAGTGCGCCGCCGGCTCGGCCTGGCCGGCTACCTCGTCGAGGAGGCCTGGGTCCACGAGGGCCTCTGGCACACGTTGCTCGCCCGCAGGGCCCAGGAGCGCCCGCTTCCGGAGGAGGCCCCATGCAGGAGCTGATCGCCCGGGCCGTCGAACGGCTGCGGGGGGCGAGACGCGCGGTCGCCCTCACCGGGGCCGGCATCTCGGTCGCCAGCGGCATCCCCCCCTTCCGCGGCAAGGGAGGCTTGTGGGAAAGGTACGACCCGATGGAGATCGCGAGCATCGAGGCCCTGCTCGCCGACCCCGCCCGGGTTTGGAAGGTGCTCGTCAAGGACCTCAAGGCGGTCATCGAGCGCGCGCGGCCGAACCCCGGGCACCTGGGGCTTGCCCGGCTCGAGGCGCTCGGCATCCTCGAAACCGTCATCACCCAGAACATCGACGGCCTCCACCAGAAGGCCGGGAATACGGATGTGATCGAGTTCCACGGCACCTTCGCCTGGCAGCGGTGCATGGGCTGCGGGGCGCGGATCGAGACGCACCGCGTGGACGACTCCGTGCTGCCCCCGCGCTGCGCCTGCGGCGGCGTCCTCCGGCCGGACGCCGTCTTCTTCGGCGAGATGATCCCGATCGAGGCCCTCGTCCGCGCGCGCGAGGCGGCCGAGCGCTGCGACGTCATGCTCGTGGTCGGCACCTCGGCCGTGGTCCAGCCCGCGGCGAGCGTGCCCGTGATCGCCCGGCAACGCGGCGCGGCGGTGATCGAGATCAACCCGGAGCCGACCCCGCTCACCGGGGTCGTGAGCGAGCTTCGGCTCCCCGCCGCGGCCGACGAGGTCCTGCCCCTCCTCCTTGCGGAGCTGGAGAGCCGACGGTGAACGCCCCCTCCTGGGTCCTGCCCCTGACGCTCACCCCGCCCAGCCTGCGCGACAACACGGCGGACGCCGACCGCCTGGCCGCCGCGCTGCGCCGCCGGACGGGCGGCGCCCCCGTCGCGCTCCCGCTCGAGCTCCTGCGCGGGCTCCCCGACGCCTTGCGTGCGGCCGACTGGCGCGTGCGCTGCGCCCTCTTCGGGGACGGCGAGGGATGGGTCGCCACCGGGGTCTTCCCCGGCGAGGGGGGGGCCTCGCCGCTCGGCGCCGCCGTGGACCTGGGGACGACCCGCGTCGCGCTGCGGCTGCTCGAGCTCGGCTCCGGCCGCGTGCTCGCCGAGTCCGGCTTCGACAACCCCCAGGCGGCGGTCGGGCCCGACGTCCTCACCCGCATCCACCACGCGGCCGCCCCTGCCGGCCTGGAAGAGCTCGCGGGCGCCCTCCGGCGGGCGCTTCACCGCGAGCTGTGCGCGCTTCTCGCCGCCCACGGCCGGGAGTGCCGCGAGCTCACCCACCTCGCGGTCGCCGGCAACACGGCCATGACCCACCTCTTCCTCGGCCTCGACCCCGGCCGGATGATCCGCGAGCCCTACATCCCCGTGGTGAACCGCCCGGGGCTGGTCGCCGCGCGCGACGTGGGGCTTTCGTTCGCCCCCGCGGCGCGCGTGTTCGTCTTCCCCAACATCGGCAGCTACTTCGGCGGCGACCTGATCGCCGGGATCCTCGCTAGCGGCCTGCACCGCGCCTCCGAGCCGGCGATCCTCATCGACGTGGGAACCAACGCCGAGGTCGTGCTCGGCACCCGCGACTGGATGATCGGCTGCGCGGGCGCGGCCGGCCCGGCCCTCGAGGGCGGCATGAGCCGCATCGGCATGACCGCCGCCCCGGGGGCGATCGACCGCGTCGCGCTCGAGCCGGCGACGGGCCGCCTGTCGTTTCACACGATCGGCGATCTGCCGCCCCGGGGCTTCTGCGGCTCGGGGATGATCGACCTCGCCGCCTGCCTCTTCCGCGCCGGGATGATCGATGCCCGCGGCCGGTTCGTCCCCGCGGCCTGCGGCGGCCGCTTGACGCCGGACGGCGCGCGCCTGGTCCTCGTCCCGGCCGCCGCCTCGGCGACCGGCGAAGACCTCAGCCTCGAGCAGGCCGAGCTCGACAGCCTCCTGCGCTCCAAGGCCGCCATGTACACGATCCTCGAAACCCTCTGCCTGAGCGTCGGGCTGCGCCTCGAGGACATCGGCACCTTCTACGTCGCCGGGAGCTTCGGCTGCCTGATCGACCCCCGCTCGGCCGCCACGATCGGCATGCTGCCCGACCTGCCGCCCGAGCGTTTCGTCCCGCTGGGCAACAGCTCGCTCGAGGGCGCCAGCCTCCTGCTCGCGCAACCGGGGTGCCTCGAAGAGATCCCGCGCATCCGCGACCGCATCACCTACCTCGAGTTGAACGTGAACGCCGATTTCATGAGCCGCTTCAGCGCGGCGAAGTTTCTCCCGCACACCGACGCCGCGCGCTTTCCCCGCAGCCCCCGTGGAGGGACCCCGTGAACCGGCCGATCTACCTCGACTACAACGGCACCACCCCCCACCACCCCGAAGTCATCGCCGCGATGCGGCCTTTTCTCGAGGAAGAGTTCGGCAACCCTTCGAGCGGCCATCTCTACGCCGTCCGTCCCCGCCAGGCCGTCGCCCGCGCGCGCCGGCAGCTCGCCGACCTCCTCGGCTGCACCCCCGCCGAGGTCGTTTTCACGAGCGGCGGGACCGAGGCGAACAACTGGGCCATCCTCGGGAGCGCCCTCGGCCTCGCCGAGCGCGGCCGGCACATCGTGACGAGTTGCGTCGAGCACCCCGCCGTGCTCAACGTCTGCCGCTTCCTCGAGGAGCGCCACGGCTTCGCGGTGACCCGGGTCGCCGTGGACGGCCACGGCCGGGTCGACCCCGCGGCCGTGGCCGCGGCCCTGCGGCCGGACACCGTGCTCGTGAGCATCATGCACGCCAACAACGAGGTCGGCACGATCCAGCCCATCGCCGCCATCGCCCGCCTGGCCCGCGAGCGCGGCGTGCGCGTGCACACCGACGCCGCCCAGTCGGTGGGGAAGATCCCCGTGCTCGTCGAGGATCTGGGCGTCGATCTCCTTTCCGTCGCCGGCCACAAGCTCTACGCCCCCAAGGGGGTGGGCGCGCTCTACGTGCGGCGCGGGACCGCCCTCGGGCCCTTGCTCCACGGCGCCGGCCAGGAGGGGGGGCTGCGCGCCGGAACCGAAAACGTGCTCGAGATCGTGGGCCTCGGCCAGGCCTGCGAGATCGCCCGGCGCGACCTCGCCGAGACCGGGGCCCGCCTGCGCGTCCTGCGCGACCGGCTCGAAGCCGCCCTCGCCGCGGCCGTCCCGGAGATGCGGGTGAACGGCCATCCCGAGAAACGGCTGCCCAACACGCTCAACGTCTCCTTCCGCGGCCTCGCCGCCAACCGCCTCCTCGAGGCGATCGGCCTCGAGGTGGCGGCCTCGGCCGGGGCCGCCTGCCACGCCGACCGCACCGAGATCTCGCACGTGCTGGCGGCCATGGGGGTTCCCGAGGCGTGGGCGGCGGGGACCCTCCGGCTCACCGTCGGCCGCATGACCACGGCCGCGGAGGTCGATGCCGCCGCGGCCGTGATCGCCCGCGAGGTCGCCGCCCTGCGGGATGGCGCATCCCGCCGCCCCGAGGGAGCCCCCGGCCGCCCGGCGTCTTGAAAATTTCCGCCGGATCGTTACTTTGTTCCCTTCTCCTCGACCGGGGCGACTTCCGCCGCCGAACCGGCCGGGGCCGTTTTCGCTTCCGGAATTTCCGATGACACCGCTCTTCCCCCAGGAGGCCGCGACATGGAATGCGCTTGGGGTGCAGAGCCGCCGCTCGATCCGCTAGCGGCACCGCTCAAGGCCTGCGGCCGCGCCGCAGCCGAACTCGTGCAGCGGGCCGACCGCCTGGCACGCTCCTGCGGCGTGCCGGCCGGGGACGCGGCCCGCCGCGCCGCAGCCCGCATTCTCGAACACGCGGGCGACCCGGTCGCGGCCGCGGCGGCCCTTCTCGGCGCGGCCCGCGGGCGAAGCGAGGCGCCGGCGAGCCCTGAGGCCCTGCGGCGGGAATTCGGCCCGCTCCTCGCCGGACTGGCCGAGGCCGACCCCGGGGGGCTCACGCCGCCCTCCGACGGGGAAGGCGACCCCCGGGCGCGCCTCGAGGCCGTGCTTTCCGCCTTCGCCGAGCGGCCGCGCCTTGCGCTGCTCCGACTCGCCTACCGTCTGATCGAGCTCGAGGACGCCTGCGACGGCCGGCGCGGGGACGGCGCCGCGCTCGCCCGCGAGACGCTCGCCTTCTGGGTCCCGATCGCCGACCGCCTGAGCCTGGGCGGCCTGCGCCGGAGGCTCGAGGACCTCTGCTTCCGGCTGATCGACCCCACGGGCTACGAGGCGCTGCGCCGGCGGATCGCCCCGATCCAGGCCGGCGACGACCGCTACCTCGCCGCGCTGAGGGGCCACGTGCAGGAGCTGCTCGCGGGAAACGGCATCCGCGCCGAGATCCAGACGCGCACGAAGAGCCTCCACGCCATCCGGCGCAAGATGCTCCGCACCGGCAAGAAGCCCGAGGAGATCATGGACCGGCTCGGCGTCCGGGTCATCGTCGAGACCGTGCCCGAGTGCTACGCGGTCCTCGGCCTGATCCACACCGCCTTCACGCCGGTCCCGGGGACCTTCGACGACTACATCGGCCGGCCCAAGGAGAACGGCTACCAGTCGCTGCACACGGTGGTGATCCCCTTGCGCGAGCTCTCCCACAAGCCGGTCGAGTTCCAGATCCGCACCCGGCGCATGCACCTCGTCGCCGAGTTGGGCTCCGCCGCCCACTGGCTCTACAAAAACGAGGAGCCGCCCGCGGAGGAGGATCCCGCGGCGCGGCGGCGCCTGGGGATGCTGCTCGAGGAGGGGCGGCTCGCCGAGAGCGTGGCGGCCTTCCTCGAGCGGCTCGGAGGCGGCGCGCCGCAACCCGGGGAGGTCGCACGATGAACGCGATGACCGGCGGGTCCCCCGCCTTCCAGATCGCCCTGGTCGGCACCTACCTGCCGCGGCAGTGCGGGATCGCCACCTTCACGAGCGACCTGCTGCGGGCGATCGCGCAGGAAATGCCGGAGGGGCGCTGCTGGGCGGTGGCGATGAACGACGTCGCCGGCGGGCTTCCCTACCCGCCGGAGGTGCGCTTCGAGATCAACCAGCGGGTGCTCGCGGAGTACCGCCTCGCGGCCGACTACCTGAACGTGAAGCGCGTGGACGCGGTCTGCCTGCAGCACGAGTACGGCATCTTCGGCGGCGAGCACGGCCATTACGTCCTCGACCTCTTGAACGCCCTGCGCATGCCGCTCGTCACCACGCTGCACACCGTGCTCCACCGGCCGGACCCGGGCCAGCAGGCGGTCCTCCGGCGCATCGCCCGCATTTCGGACCGGCTGGTCGTCATGAGTCGCCGGAGCGCCGAGGTCCTGGAGCGCGTCTACGACGTGCCCCGCCGCAAGATCGCCTTCATCCCCCACGGCATCCCCGACGTGCCCTTCGTGGACCCCAACTTCTACAAGGACCAGTACGGGGTGGAGGGCCGCAAGGTCATCCTCACCTTCGGGCTGCTCTCCCCGGGGAAGGGGATCGAGGTCATGATCGAGGCGCTCCCGGCCGTGGTCCGCCGGCACCCCGACGTGGTCTACCTGGTGCTGGGGGCGACCCACCCCCACGTGCGCCGCGAGCAGGGCGAGTCCTACCGCCTCGGCCTGCAGCGCCGCGCGCGCGATCTCGGCGTGGGCGACCACGTCGTCTTCCACAACCGCTTCGTCGACCTCGAGGAGCTCTGCCAGGTCCTCGGCGCGGCCGACATCTACGTCACCCCCTACCTCAACCCGGAGCAATCGACCTCCGGCACCCTCGCCTACGCGCTGGGGTGCGGCAAGGCGGTGGTCTCGACCCCCTACGGCTACGCCGAGGAAATGCTCGCCGACGGCCGCGGCCGGCTGGTCCCCTTCCGCGACCCCGAGGCCCTCGCCGCGGCGATCCTCGATCTCCTCGGCAACGAACGGGAGCGCCACGCCATGCGCAAGCTCGCCTACACCTCCTGCCGCGGCATGGTCTGGCGGGAGGTCGCCCGGAGTTACCTCGAGCTCTTCGCCGAGGTGCGCGCGGAGCGCGAGCGCTTCCCGCGGCCGGTCTTCCGCGCGCGCACGGCGGAGGAGTTCCCGCGCGAGGCGCCCCAGCCCCGGATCGACCACATCCTGCGGCTGACCGACGACGTGGGCATCCTGCAGCACGCCCGCTACGGCATCCCCGACCGCCGCCACGGTTACTGCACGGACGACAACGCCCGCGCCCTGATCGCCGTGCTCAAGGCGCGGGAGATGATCGCCGACGGCGCCCCCCTCGACGACCTCGCCGTGCGCTACCTGAGCTTCCTGCAGCACGCCTTCCACCCCGAAACGGGGCGCTTCCGCAACTTCATGGGCTACGACCGCAGCTGGGCGGAGGAGGTCGGCTCCGAGGAAAGCCACGGCCGGGCCGTCTGGGGCCTGGGCGAGGCGATCGCGCTCGCGCCCGCCGAGGACTTCGCCGCCGCCGCGCGCACGCTCTTCGAGGCCGCCCTGCCGGCGCTCGAGGGCTTCACCTCGCCGCGGGCGTGGGCCTACGCGCTGGCGGGCCTGGAGAGCTACCTGCGGCTCTTCCCCGGGGCGAGCGAGGTGCGGCGCCTGCGGGGGGCGCTCGCCCTCAAGCTCTTCGAGCTCCACCGCGCCGCCTCGACCCCCGACTGGCCCTGGATCGAGCCGCTCTTGGCCTACGCAAACGGCCGCATCCCCCAGGCGCTCATCCTCTGCGGCCGCCGCCTCGGCCATGCGGAGATGCTCGCCGCCGGGCTGGAGAGCCTGCGCTGGCTCTTCGCCGTCCAGACCGACCCCCGCGGCCACCTCGTGCCGGTCGGCAACAACGGCTGGTACCCCCGGGGCGGGGAGCGCGCCCGCTTCGACCAGCAGCCGATCGAGGCGGCCGAGCTGATCGAGGCCGCGCGGGAGGCCTGGGAGGCCACCCGCGCCCCCGAGTGGCTGCAGGCCGCGCAGCGCTGCCTGGAATGGTTCCTGGGCGGAAACGACCTCAACGTCCCCCTCTACGACCACCGCAGCGGCGGCTGCTACGACGGCCTGACCCCGACGGGCCCCAACCGCAACCAGGGTGCGGAGTCGACGCTCGTCTGCTTCCTTTCGCTGCTCAACCTGAACCAGCTCCGCGGCCGCGAAATCGCCTCCGAGGAGGAGGCGGCGCGCGGGGAGACGGTCCATGGCTAACCGGCCGATCGTGCTCGTGAGCTCCTACCCGCCGCGGCTGTGCGGGATCGCCACCTTCTGCGAGGAGGCGCGCGAGTTCATCCAGAAGGCGAACCCCGAGCGCGAGGTGCTGGTGATCAGCCACACCGACGGCCGCGGCGAGGGGGTCTATCCCCTGATCGACCTCGCACGGCGCGACTGGTGGGTGCCCGTGGCGCGGCGCATCGAAAAGATAGACCCCTACGCCGTGCACATCGAGCACGAGTACGGGCTCTACGAGTACCGCGACCCCCGGGGCGTGGGCGACGGCAACGAGGGCTTCCTCGACCTCCTCGAGGCGATCGGCACCTTCCCCGTCGTGGTCGAGCCGCACACGGTGCACGGCCGCCTGAGCGATTTCGAGGCCGACTTCATCTTCCGCCTCTGCCAGCGGAGCCACGTGGTCCTCTTCAAGTGCCATTACCAGAAGTGGCGGCTCGAATGGACCTTCCAGGGGCGAAACTGGGCCGTGCCGCGCAACATCATGGTCGTGCCCCACGGCGCGCGGCCCGACAAGCGCTGGGGCATCCACGAGATCCCGCGCATCCGCCGCGAGCTGGGGCTCGACCGGGCGGGGCTCGCCGACCACGTCGTGGGGATGATCGGCTGGATCCAGAGCAACAAGCGCTGGGACATCCTGCTCTCCCTGTGGGAGGAGCTTCACGAGGAGATCCTCCGGCGCACGGGGCAGCCGTGGGATCTGCTCGCCGCCGGGGCGATGCGCGACCCCCACCACCGCCGCGACTTCGAGGAATGGAAATCGGAGGTGCTCACGCTCGAGCGCAAGGGGATCGCGCACTACCGCGAGTTCATCCCCCGCGGCGACACCTACTACAAGATGATGGCCGTCTGCGATTTCATCGTCCTGCCGACGATCGACGAGACCCAGTCGGGGACGCTCGCGCGCATCATCGCCCTCAACAAGCCCTACGTCACGACCGCCCCCATGGAGGGGCTGACCGCGCAGACCCTCGAGAGCGAGGGCGGACTGCTCTTCACGACCAAGGCCATGCTGCGCCAGAAGGTGCTCAAGCTCGCCTGCGACGAGCGGCTGCGGCTGGAGCTGGGCGAGAACCTGAGGCGCTACCTCGACGAGGTGGTCTCCTGGGAGCGGATCGCGCGGCAGTACAACGAAGCCTACCGGCTCGCGCGGAGGGCCGCCCGCACCGGCGAGCCGGTCGCGCTGGAGCCGGAATTCTGACGACGCTGGCAAGGAGTCCTGATCCGTATGAGCGACGCCCGTTTCCGCGAACTCTTCCGGCGGCACCCCGCCAACCCCATCCTGCAGACCCGGGATCTCCCCTATCCGGCGAACTCGGTCTTCAACGCCGGGGCGACGCGCTGCGGCGAGGAGACGCTCCTGCTCCTTCGCGTCGAGGACCGCCGCGGGATGTCCCACCTCACCGTCGCGCGCAGCCGCAACGGGGTCGACGGCTGGGCGATCGACCCGCATCCGACCCTGCTCCCCGACCCCGAGCACCACCCCGAGGAGCTCTGGGGCATCGAAGACCCGCGCCTCACGCGCATCGAGGAGCTCGACCTCTGGGCCGTGCTCTACACCTCCTACTCGCGCGGCGGCCCACTCGTGTCGCTCGCCACCACGCGCGACTTCCGCACCTTCGAGCGCAAGGGCGTCGTCATGCCCCCCGAAGACAAGGACGCGGCCCTCTTCCCGGTCCGCTTCCGCGGCCGCTGGGCCATGCTGCACCGGCCCGTCACCGCCTTCGCCGGGGTCGGCGCCCACATCTGGATCTCCTTCAGCCCGGACATGAAGCACTGGGGCGACCACCAGATCCTGATCCCGGCGCGGCAGGGCGGCTGGTGGGATGCGAACAAGATCGGCCTCTCCCCCCCGCCCCTGGCCACCGAGCGCGGCTGGCTGATCCTCTACCACGGCGTGCGGCAGACGGCCGGCGGGTGCATCTACCGCCTGGGGCTTGCGCTGCTGGACCTCGAGGAGCCGACCCGCGTGACGGCCCGCGCCGACGAGTGGGTCTTCGCCCCCGAGGAGCCCTACGAGGTCACGGGCGACGTGGACAAGGTCGTCTTTCCCTGCGGGTGGGTGGTCGAGGGCGACGCGGTGCGGCTCTACTACGGGGGGGCCGACAAGTGCATCGCGCTCGCCACCGCGAGCGTGCGCGAGCTTCTCGACTGGCTCGAGGCCCACAAGCACTGGGACCGCCGCGTCTGCTGAGGGGGCGCCCATGCGTGTCGCGATGCTCTCGCCCATCGCCTGGCGCACCCCGCCGCGCCACTACGGCCCGTGGGAGACCGTGGTCTCGCTGCTGACCGAGGGGCTGATCGACCGCGGGATCGAGGTGACCCTCTTTGCGACCGCGGACTCGATCACCCGCGCCCGGCTCGCCGCGGTCTGCCCCCGCGGCTACGAGGAGGACCCCGCCCTCATCCCCAAGGTCTGGGAGTGCCTGCACATCGCCTCGCTCTTCGAGCGCGGCGACGAGTTCGACCTGATCCACAACCACTTCGACTTCCTGCCCCTCACCTACTCGGCGATGACGCGCACGCCGGTCGTGACCACGATCCACGGCGTTTCCTCGCCCGGCATCCTCCCCGTCTACCGCGCCTACAACGGCCGGGTCTTCTACGTGGCGATCAGCGCGGCCGACCGCCGGCCGGAACTCGACTACCTGGCCGTCATCCACCACGGGATCGACCTTGCCGGCTTCACCTTCCGGCCCGAAGCCGGGGAGTATCTTCTCTTCTTCGGCCGCATCCACCCCGAGAAGGGGACCCGCGAGTGCATCGCGGTGGCCCGCCGCACGGGCCTGCCGCTCGTCATCGCGGGCATCGTCCAGGATCCGGCCTACTTCGAATCCGCGGTGCGGCCGCACCTGGACGGCGAGCGGATCCGCTACCTGGGCAGCGTCGGCCCCGCGCGGCGCGATGCGCTCCTCGGCGGGGCGCGCGCGCTGCTGCACCCGATCGCCTTCGAGGAGCCCTTCGGCCTCTCCGTGGTCGAGGCCATGGCCTGCGGCACGCCGGTCATCGCCTTCCGCCGCGGCAGCATGCCCGAAATCGTCGCCGACGGGGAAACGGGGTTTCTCGTGGAGGACCTGGAGGGCATGGTCGAGGCCGTCTTCGCCCTCCCCCGGATCGAGCGCGCCGCCTGCCGCCGCCGCGTCGAGACCCACTTCACGGCCGGCCGCATGGTTGACGACTACCTGAGGGTCTACGGGGAGGTCCTCCGCCGCCGGGGCCGCCGCGGCGAAGACACCGCAAGAGGAAACGGAGGTGCGTGATGGGCGCATCGGCCGGGCCGCTCGTGCGGCGCCACCCCAAGAACCCCATTCTCACCCGCGACGACGTCCCCTATCCCGTCGTCACCGTGCACAACGCGGGGGCGGTGCGCTTCCGCGACCGCTACCTTCTCGTCTTCCGCTCCCATCTCCGCAACGGCCGCTCCATCCTGGGGCTCGCCGAGAGCGGGGACGGCTTCACCTTCCGCGTGCGGCCGACGCCCTTCCTCACCCCGGCGGCGGAGGGGCCGTTCGCCGCCTACGAGGAATACGGCGTCGAGGACCCCCGCATCTGCGCCCTCGAGGGCGCCTTCTGGATCACCTACAGCGCCTACTCGCGCCACGGGGTGCGCATCGGGCTCGCCCGCACCGAGGACTTCGAGCGCGTCGAGCGGATCGCCCTCATCACCCAGGCCGACTGCCGCAACGTGGTTCTCTTCCCGGAGCGCTTCGGCGGCCGCTACGCCCGCCTCGACCGCCCGCACTCGCAGATCGCGCCCTGGTCGATCTGGATCTCCTGGTCCCCGGACCTCGTCCACTGGGGCGACGCGCAGATCCTCCTGCGGCCGGCCCCCTACCATTGGGACGAGATGAAGGTGGGCCCCGGCGCGACCCCCGTGCGCACCCCCCGCGGCTGGCTGAACCTCTTCCACGGGGTCTTCCAGACCATGGACGGCGCCATCTACCGCCTGGGCGCGGCCCTCCACGCCCTCGAGGACCCCGGCCGCCTCCTGGGGGTGGCCGACGAATGGATCCTCCAGCCCGAGGACCCCTGGGAGGTCGCGGGCTACGTCCACAACGTCGTCTTCACCTGCGGGGCGATCCCCGAGGAAGACGGGACGATCAAGATCTACTGGGGCGGGGCGGACACGGTGCTCTGCGCGGGCGAGGCCCGGATCGACGACCTGGTCGACCTGTGCCTGGAGCGGCCGCGGCCGCCGCTCTGAGGCGGCCGCGGGGGACTGTCCGGCCCCCCCCGGCCGCGACCGGGCGGGGGCCGTCGAGGGGGGGGGGACCCGGGAAGAGGCCATGCCGTTTCTCCGACCGATCGCCGCGTCGCTCGCTTTTCTTTCCGCCGCGGGGTGCCTTGCGCCCCCCGCGCCGTTTGCACCCGAGACCCCCGCCTGGCGCGTGGCCCCCCTGTTCGCCGCGCCGCCCGTCGACGGCCGGGGGCGCTTCCGGGAAATCCTCTGCCTCCTCGCGGCCGGCCTTCCGGAGGGGGAGGCCGGGGAGGCGTGCGCGGATCTCCTCTGGCGCCTCGGCGACGAGGCCCCCGCCGCCTCGACCCCGCGGCCCCTGCCCCCCCACGACCCGCGGCTGCGCATCCTCATCGTCCCCGGCGCCTTCACCGAGTGTTTCCCCGGCTTCGGGCGGCCCTTCGAGGACGCCGCGCCGTCGCTCGCCGCCTCAGGAGGGCGAGCGCCTCGTGCTGCTCGGCCACTCCAAGGGGGCGGTCGACATCCTCGATTTTCTCGCCCGGTACCCGGCGGAGGCCCGCCGCGCCCGCGCCGCGGTCGCGGTCGCCGGCCCGGTCGCGGGGTCCCGGCTCGCCGAGCGCTGGGAGCGCCTCGAGGATCTCCTGCTTTCCCGGTTTCCGCTGGCGCACTGCCCGGCCGGCGACGGCAGGGTGCTCGCCGACCTCGGCCGGGAGCACCGGCTCCGCCGGCTGGCGCAGGATCCTTTCGCCCCCGGGGTCCTCCTCGTTTCGCTCGGGGCCTTCACCCGGCGCCAGGCGATCCACCCGCTCCTTCTCGCCACCTACGACCTGCTTGCGGCCTGGGACCCGCGAAACGACGGGCTCGTCACCCACGCCGAGCAGGTCATCCCCGGCTCGATCCTGCTCGGCTGGGCGAACCTCGACCACTGGGACATCGCGCTGCCGGTGCGCGAGCGGCTGAACGTGGGCGGCGCCGGAAGCCGCAAGGCCGAGCGCCGGCTCCTCTTCGAGGCCCTGCTGCGGATGCTCGCGGAACAGCTGAGATGACCGGCGGTGACGAGACTCCCCGGGCCGGGCCGCAAGATCGGTGCGGCAACGCGGCCGCGGGTTCAGGCGAGGCTTCCGGGGCGCAACGAACCGCCCAGCCCCCCGAAGCCCCCTCTACCTGCCCGCCCCCGTCCGGGCCTCGCTCATCGGCGCACCTCCGCGCGGCCCCCGGAGCCTGACTCGTCCGGGGCCGAAGGGGGGGCTCGTGCGCAATCCGCGGCTGGGGAAAAAGAGGGCCCGGGAAATTGCGCGCGGCCTTCGGCCGGCGCGTCGGGGTGCGCCGGGTGCCGGGGAGCGATCGGCCCGCTCAGCGGCCGGCGGTCGCGAGGAAGCAGCTCACGTAGACGCGGGTTGCGTCTTCCTCCTCGTCGCTGCAGGCGAAGACGGCGTCGCCGACGCGGAGGCAGGTCGAAGCGAAGAGGCCGCCTTCGGTGCCGTCGCCGTAGAGGGAGGCGGCGGCGAGCCAGTAGGTCGCGCCGGGGGAAAGTCCGGTGACGACAACGGCGGGGTGCCCGGGGTCGTCGAGCGCGGCGAGCGGCAACTCGTCGATTTTCTCCCAGTCGGCCCCGCCCGTGCGGCGATAGACGGCGTAGCCGGTGACGGCCGGGTCCGGGTCGGCCGGCCAGGAAAAGAGAACATCGATCGCCGCGGCCGCCGGAGGCAACACCAGGGCGACGAGGGCGGCGGCGAGCAATCTGCGGCTTCGTCTCATGCGTTGCTCAGCAGGAAAAGAAGGACGAAGCGCGCATCCAGGTTCTCCGGGGCGACGCGGCCGTACTCCGCCTCGAGCTCGGCGAAGAGCTCCTCGAAGATCTCCCCCCAGGTGCCGCGGACCTCCTCCTCGTCGATCCCCGCCGCCGCGGCGAGAAAGGAGACGAAATCGGATCGCCGCGCCGCGGGGATCCGCCGCGGGGCCTCCGCCGGGGCGTGGGCGGCCGGTTCGAAGAGCCCCTCGAAAAAGGGCCGGAAGGCCGCAAGCGGGATCGGCGCGAGCACCTCGCCCACCCGGCCCAGGCGGTCGGCGGCCCAGGCGGTGAGCAGGAGATTCTTCCAGGTGAGGAAGCGGTATCCGCCGGCGGGCCCCAGCCGCGGGGAAAGCCGTGCCAGCAGCCGGTCGACCCGGCGGATGCGCTCGAGCACGGTCTCGGTCGCCGCGATGTCCTCGCGGGAGTGGAACTCGCGGTAGAGGAGCCCCGTGCGGTAGTTGTCGTAGAACAGGGGCTTCTTGAGCAGGATCCCGCCCAGCACCCCCATCCACCGTTCCCCCCAGAAGCTGAGCTTGAGCCCCTGGCGGGCGAACCAGCTGCCGGCAAGCCAGGCCTCGGTCCGCCACTTGAGCCGCAAGGCCTCCCCGAAGCCGAGGCGGAAGAGGTCGACCAGCGGGTGGCGCAGCAGCAGGGCCGCCGCCCGTGCGGGGTCAGGGCCCGCGGCCTCCCGCTCCTTCCCCGCGAGCGTCTCGAGGGCGATCCCGAGGTAGCCGCAGGCCTTGGCGACCACCTCGCGCAGGTCGTCGCGGCTGCGGACCTCCCGGCGATCGGCCACGATGAGCCGGTTGCAGAGGTTGGCGAACTCCCATTGCAGGTACAGCCGCTGCTCGCCGGGCTCGATGCGCGCGAGCGCCCGGTGGAAGGGTGCGGCCTCCGGGAGCTCGCGCCAGGGGAAGGCCGGGACCGGCAAAAGCCCGCCGCCCCCCTCGGCCTCGCCGCGGGGGACGCGTTTCGGCCGGCTGCGGCCGAGCTGCCCGGGGGTGACCGGTTGGTAGACGCCGATCGCCTCGTCGAAGGGCACGAACCCCTTTTCCGCCAAGCGCACGTTCCGCCAGCGGTACTCCTCCTCCTCGGCCTCCGCCGGGATCACGTGGGCCGCCTCGAGCAGAACGCTCTGGTAGACGAGATGGTCCTCCGCGGCGATCTTCTCGAGGAGGCGGTGGAGAAAGCGGCGGCGGCGATCCTCGTCGAGGTCCGAGCCCCCCGGGATCCGCGGCAGGTCGAGGATGCGCACGTAGTAGACCTGGTCGAGCGTGAAGAAGCCCTCGCCGAATTCCGAGGGGTCCTGGTCGTGTTCGCGGATGCGCACCTCGACGTTGTGAAAGAGATAGAGCTCGCCGAAGGCGAGCCGCTCCTTCAGAAACCAGCGCACGAAGCGGCCCGGGTCGGCCTCGAGGAGCAGATCCATCCAGCGCGTGGCGCGGTGCACCTCGAGGCGGTCCCCGGCCCAGGCCTCGACGTCGAGCACGTGGTCCCACTGGCGGTCGGAGGCGAGCTTGAGCAGCGGCAGCGCATCCTCGGGGCCGATGTCCCGGACGAGGAGGTGGAAGTCGCTCTCGGGGATCGCGTGCACGAGGGCCGGCGCCTGGGGCTCGGCGAGAATGCGCTCGAGGGCCTCCTCGGCGGGAAGCGCGAGGATCTCGGCCCGCTTGCGCGCGAGTTCCCGCAGCCGCTCGCGCACGGGGGCGGCCGGGGGCGTGTTCGGCGGGTGCTCAGCCATGGGGTCCGGGGGCGACTCTATCAGGGCCTGCGGCTCCTGGCAAACCGCCCGCCTCGGGGGGTTCGGCATCAGGCAGCCCGCGCAGCAGCCACAGGCCGGGGGCCGCGGCGAGCGTGCAGGCGAGGAAGAAGGCGGGCCAGCCGAGGTGGGCCGCGGCCCAGCCCGTCTGGGCGGCGGCGAGAACGCGCGGCAGGCCCATGAGGCCGGTGAGCAGCGCGTACTGGGTGGCGGTGAAGGCGCGGCGGGTCTGGCTCGCCATGAAGGCGACGAACGCGCTCGTCCCCATGCCGCCCGTCAGGTTCTCGAAGGCGATCACCGCGGCGAGCAGCGCAAGGCGATCGCCGGCGAGCGCGAGCCCCGCGAACCCGGCGGTCGAGAGGGCCTGGAGCAGGCCGAAGACCCAGAGGCTGCGGCGGATCCCGAAGCGCAGGATCCACAGGCCGCCGAGCAGCGCCCCGGCGATCGTCGCCCAGGAGCCGAAGAGCTTGACGACCGCGCCGATCTCGGATTTCGAGAAGCCGAGCTCGAGGTAAAACGGGGTCGTGATCGCGGCCGCAAGCGTGTCGCCGATCTTGTAGAGGACGATGAAGGCGAGGAGCCTGAGCGCCTTGCGCCGACGCAGGAAGTCGGCGAGCGGCCCCCAGGCCGCGGCGGCGAGCGTCCGCGGGGCGGCCGGCGCCCCCGCGGGCTCGGGGGCGAGCAGCGTGGTCGCGATCCCGGGGATCATCCCTGCGGCGAGCAGCAGGTAGACCTGCGAGAAGGGCAGGACGTCGGCGAGGATGAGCCCGCCGCCGCCCGAGGCCCACATCCCGACGCGGTAGCCGTAGACGTAGAGCGAGGAGCCGAGCCCCAGCTCGCGCTCGGGCAGGTCCTCGCGGCGGTAGGCGTCGACCACGGTGTCCTGGGTGGCGCTGAAGAAGGCGACGACGAAGGCGGCGAGCGCCAGGCCCAGGGCCTGCCGCCCGGGGTCGAAAAAGGCCATGGCGGCGATCGCGAGCGCCAGCCCCGCCTGCGCCAGCAGGAGCCAGCCGCGGCGCCTGCCCAGCAGCGGCGGCGTGAAGCGGTCGAGGAACGGGGCCCAGAGGACCTTCCAGGCGTAGGGCGCCTGGACGAGGCTCACCAGCC